>Ga0184625_10000293_pt1 | contig 17654 bp, 14 predicted proteins | sample PLM3_30_b1_FD_133151 | JGI IMG/M metagenome (GOLD analysis project Ga0184625, IMG submission 133151) | Groundwater sediment microbial communities from an aquifer in East River, Colorado, USA - PLM3_30_b1 | ecosystem: Environmental > Terrestrial > Soil > Riparian zone | place: USA: East River... | reverse complement strand
CGGATCACCTACTTTGCGTTCACCATTTTTCAGAAAAGCCACTACAGACGGGGTTGTGCGACGTCCCTCATCGTTGGCTATCACAACTGGCTCATTGCCTTCCATTACGGCAACGCAGCTATTAGTAGTTCCAAGGTCAATTCCTATTATTTTTCCCATTGTATAAAAATTTAAGGGTTCAGCCCCTGATACTCAATGATAGTGCCATCAACGGGGAGTGTGAAAAATTGGCAGGCTCATTTGTTTGAGGTTTGAAGTCCAGGGTTTGAGGTTTGTTATAAACGACTCTTGTCATGCCGACGGAGGAGGCATCTCAGGGAGTTACGTTTATGATTATGTACCAATGGCTTCTATTTTACTTCTGTTGCGACGCCCCGTTCAAGGTTCTGTTCTCTTATAAACAATAAGCGTCGCAGTTTACCCAGAGCAACGCGAAGGGTCGCACCCTTGTACGTTGTTACCGCTATTCAGCAAATAAAAGAAGCTTCAAATCCCTAACTTCAAACCACAAACTAAAAACTACAAACTTGGAGTGGGTCTGGATCATACTCGGAATTATTTTATGCATTGTCGGCATAGCTGGTAGCCTGTTGCCATTATTGCCCGGTCCGCCTATTGCATATGTAGGATTACTTCTACAATTATTTCGTGAGGCCAATCCTTTTGAAGCAAAGACCTATTGGATCTTTGGTGCTGTCGTTGTTGTTTCGTTGGTTCTGGATTATCTAATACCAATTTGGGGAACAAAAAAATTTGGAGGTACCAAGTATGGAGTTTGGGGCTGCACCATCGGGTTTATCGCGGCTTTCTGGATGGGTCCATTAGGCGTTATCATCGGTCCATTCGTCGGAGCATTCGTTGGAGAGTTGATTGGTGGACAGGATTCAAAAAAATCATTCAAGGCCGCAGTTGGTTCGTTTGTTGGATTTTTACTGGGCTCTTTTATGAAGCTTGTCGTCTGCTTCCTTATTCTTTACTGGATCATCTCAAGTATCAGTTTTTAGCAACATTCAATAAATGCTTTGTGATATGAATATTTATTTTTGATAAAATCATTTTTATGGCCAATACCATTTCTCAAAAACTAAAGATACAAACTGGCGATACTTTGTTAACCGTTAACGAACCATCCGAATTTCAAAAAGGATTGAATGGATTACCCAAAGGCGTAAAAGTAGTTGAGTCAGGGAAAGATTATAACCAGGTGCATTGGTTTGTATTGAATCGTGCACAAATGGAAAGCCAGATGAGTAAAGTGATGAAGTTGCTCAAGCCGGGTGTAATTGTTTGGGTATATTATCCAAAAGGAACCTCAAAACTGCAAACTGATCTCAATCGTGATAAAGGTTGGGATTGTTTATTAGCAGAAGGTGATAAACTCACCTGGATCAGTTTAATTTCTTTTGATGATACATGGAGTGTGTTTGGCTTTCGTGCAAAAACAGAAGCTGATAAAAAGAAAGAAGCAAAACCAAAAGAGGAAAGAGAAATTTTTAAATGGGTAAATCCTCAAACCAAGGAAGTAAAACTGCCCGATGATCTTGCTGCTGATTTAAAGAAAAATAAAAAAGCATTGGAGTTTTTCAATACGCTTTCGTTTACTAATAAAAAAGAATTCATTGAATGGATCGTGACTGCTAAACGTGAGGAAACAAGAAAAGAAAGAGTTGATGGAACGATCGAGAGACTAATGAAGAGTTGGAAGAACCCGCGAAATATTTAGATGATAGTTGACAGATGACAACTGATAGTTATTAAAGCATTATCATCTATCAGTTATCAATTATCATCTCAAATTAGTAACTTTAATTAATGAATCTAACCAATGATACATATTTGAGGATCGTAAACGCCAAAATGTATATTGACGAAAACTATCATGAGCCGATCGATCTTGAAGTAGTTTCAAAAAAAGCCTTCATTTCTAAATTTCATTTCCATCGATTATTTAGAAAAGTTTACCGGCAAACACCTCACCAATACATAACAAGAAAACGAATTGACAAAGCAAAAGACCTGCTCGCAGAAAATAAACCTGTAAATGAAGTTTGTAATGAGGTCGGGTTTGAAAGTATTGGTTCTTTTAGCATCTTATTTAAAAAAGAAATTGGCTTCGCTCCTACTTACTATCGCAATATGGCCTGGCTGAAAAAACAGGAAGCCAAACAACAGCCAAAGAAATTTATCCCGCATTGTTTTATTGACTCCTACAAATTGGATAAATGATCATTAGCAAGATTCAATAAGCCTTTCACCTATCTCTCACCCTATCTTTACTTTATTAAAATAACTAATCATGAAACTAATTACTTATTTGAATTTCGCAGGTAATTGCGAAGAGGCCCTTAACTTTTATAAAGAAGCATTGGGTGCCGAAGTTTTAATGGTTTCCCGTATGGGTGATGGCCAGATGGAAGTACCGGAGAATTTGAAAGAAAAAATAATGCATGCCCGTCTTCGTATCGGGGAAAACGAGCTGTATATGTCTGACACTTTTGACCCATCATCAATAAACAAGGGAAATAATGTTAGTCTCTCTATTCAAATTGACGATGCAGAGGAGCTTGAAAAATCGTTTGGCAAGCTTTCTTCGGGGGGGAATGTTACGATGCCTTTGCAAAAAACATTTTGGGCTGCAAGCTTTGGAATGTTTGTAGACAAATTTGGCATTCATTGGATGTTTAATTGCGAACTGAAACAAGAACCTGCATTGAATTAATCTTAAAAGATTTAAAACATGATCACTAAACTTTCACACACGTCGTTCTTCGTGACCGACCAGGATAAAGCTTATGACTTTTATATAAACAAATTAGGCTTTAAAGTAAACACTGATGTAAAAATGGAAAATGGATTTCGGTGGCTTACGGTGAATCCCCCCGATCAACCCGATCTTGAGATCATCCTTTTTCCCGCAAATGGGGCAAATGGTTTTGATGAAGATGTGAATGCAGCGCTAAAACTTTTACTGGACAAAGGAGTAATGGGCGCAGGAGCAATGTACACTTCCGATTGCCGCGCCACTTATGAAGAATTGAAAGCAAAAGGAGTAACATTCAAATCAGAACCTAAGGAACAATTCTACGGCATTGAAGCCATCATTACTGATGGATGCGGTAATTGGTTTAGCATGACCCAGCCAAAAGAAGGATTCTAAAAATTGATAATGGTCAATCTATCATCCAATAATATTATTGGAAAAATTTATTTTGTTTTAACGTCCGGGTTCAGGTAAACAACTTTTGCTTCCATTGCTTCCTGAAGTTGAATAAATAAGGCTAATGCTATCACAGTTTTAGTATTTGGTTGATCAAAATAAAATGTGAATTTCACCGGGATATTGAACAGATCAGGAATTTCGGATGGGATAATTGGATACGATAGTGAAGCAGCGTACAAAATACATCCTGACTGGATTCTTTACAATCGTAGAATTACTGATTTGTTAAAAAAATTATTTGAAGCTTTCATTCATTTCTGATTAACGGTATTTTTGATACCATGTTCAATTCCTTGAAGCCAACTCACCTCTTTATTTATTTTTTGTTCTTACTGACTTCTTCTTGTTCAAAAAAAATCATTCCCGACAAGCCTTTTCTTTCAAAAACAAATTTCAAAATGGATTCTTTACCTGAATCGGAAGTAAATATTCCAATACAGGTAAACATGAAGCCTTTTTATCAACTTGCAGAAAAAAAAGTAGCACTGGTATATGCTTCTCCAAAATGGCCTGATGAGTGGATCACTATTGATTGTGCCAACAGGTATAAATACCAGTTTGTAAGAGGACCGCTGCAATTTGCTGCTGCGGGAAGTTCACTGAATTTGGGTTTTACTGGATATTATAAAATAATCGGGTCTACAAGAGTTTGCCTTGGCAATACGGTTGTAACTCCATGGACACCTGCTTGTCGTTGCGGGTTTGAAGAGGGTGAAAGAAAAGTAAAGATCAGTTTTACAAATACAGTTAAGGTTTTACCAGACTTTAAAGTAAACCTTAACATAACCAGGCAAGAACCTGTGCCGATCGACAAATGCACTGTATGCATTTTTGGCGCAGATATTACAAACCAGGTAATGAAAGGACTGAAAGATGAACTTGATCTTGCAAAAAAAGCAATTGAAGATTCTTTTGGTGTGGTGGATCTGAAGCCACCTGTGCAGCAGTTATGGAATAAGCTCAATGTTTCATATAACCTCTATGGATTAGGTTGGCTAAAGATCAATCCGCAAAAGATCCGGCTTACCAGGTTATTTGCACACAATGATTCGCTGAATATTTTTCTTGGAATGACAGCAAAACCGGTTATTAGTTTTGAAAAAACAACCGATCTTATGACACTGGCCCCTAATCTTGATAATTCAATTTCGAAACCGGGCTTTAATATTTTCCTCGATGCCATTTTAAATTATGATTCATTAAGTACTATTTTAAATGCCCAATTGAAAGGAAAGGAATTTGATCTTTCAAATGGAAAATCAAAAAAGGTTCTTGTTGTAGAAGATTGCAGGATCTATGGAACCGGGAATGAAAAACTAATTATTAAAATGGGTTTTTCGGGAAGCAATAGTGGCATTGCCTATTTTACCGGTAAACCGTTTTACGATGCAACTAAAAAAATGATCGAAGTAAGAGATATTGATTTCGATGTAAAAACAAAAAGCCTTTTATTGAAATCAGCCGATTGGCTTTTTAATAAACGCATCATCAACGAAATTTCCCGGGTGTCAAAATTTGATCTTTCCAATTATATTGATACTGCAAAAATTTTGATCAATAAGCAATTAAATACAGAATGGATCAAAGGTGTAAAAAGCATAGGCTCAATTAATGACCTGAAAATTTCAGGCTTCTATCCATTAACTGACTATTTCATAATACGCAGTAATGCAAACGGCAACTTAATGATAAAAGTAGATGCAATGAATTTCAACCTGCAATGATCAGCTTACTCTGAATGCAAATTTCTTTTGTGAAAAATAACTGAAAGCGACCACAAAAAAAGTAGTGGCGATCTTAGCAGGTAACGGCCACCAGCCAAAAACCTCGACAAATAATTTCAGAAAGCCATAATTAAGCAAGAAACATACAAACACAACAGAAAGGTATTTGGTCATTTGTATTCGTTTTCTCGTTGTGACAGATTCAGGGAACACAACATAACGCATCAGGAAAAAACCCGTAACAAAAGTGATAGGAAATGAAAACAGGAATGCAGCAATATGCGGACTAATAGCAAACGGTCCCACATGAACTATCTGTTCATGCAAAACATAATGTATTATAAATGTAAAAAGGAAAATATCAAATGCAGTATTGGTGCCACCACAGGCTGCATAACGGAAGGTTTGCCTGTCCATCAACCTGGCGAAGGGTGGATAAAAGAGATCAATGATAGCTATGATCCTGTCTTTAATGTTATAGACCGCATCTTTCATGAACCGGCAAAGATACAGGTTGCATTTTGCAGATGCAACCCGGCGGGAAACTACTATTTTTGCAAGCATTAAAATAACAATCGGATAACAATTAGCTAAGATGAATATTGCAGAACAAATAAGAGCGGCTTCAAAAAATACACTCGAAAATCTTTATGGTCTGACCATTGATGAAAAAAATATACAGATCAATGAGACCAAACCTGAATTTGAAGGTGACTATACCCTGGTTCTTTTTTCTTTTATTAAACAATTAAAAAAGTCACCGGAACAACTTGGGAAAGAGATCGGCGATCATCTTTTAACTAATAACCCTGATCTTTTTTCAGGCTATAATGTGATCAAAGGGTTCTTAAACCTAACAGTAAAAAATAATTACTGGATCGGGTTTTTAGAAAAGAACTATGCAGATACAAGCTTCGGTAAAAAAAATCCATCTGGAAAAAAAGTAATGGTTGAATACTCTTCTCCCAATACAAATAAGCCATTACATCTTGGTCATTTAAGAAATAATTTTTTAGGATGGAGCATTGCTGAAATTTTAAAGGCAAATGGCTCGGAGATAACGAAAACCTGCATTGTGAATGATAGGGGAATCCATATCTGCAAAAGTATGCTGGCATGGCAGAAATATGCAAATGGCGCAACACCAGCGTCTGCTGGAATTAAAGGCGATCATTTTGTGGGTGACTATTATGTAAAATTTGAAAGTGATCTGAAAGCCCAAGCCCAGCCAATAATCGATCGTATTTTGAAAAATGATCTTTCTGGTTTTGAAGGAAATATTCTTGACGATCTAAAAAAATATACAACTGCACTTCAAAAAGAAGACAATAAAGAAAAAATTGAAAAACTAAATGATGAAATAAAAGAAATAGCAAGAAATCATACGCAAATAATGGCTGAAGCAAAAGAAATGCTTAGAAAATGGGAAGCTGGAGATAAAGACATCATTGAGCTATGGAAAAAAATGAACAGCTGGGTATATGAAGGTTTTGATATCACCTATAAACGTATTGGAAGTGATTTTCAAAAGGTCTATTATGAAAGTAATACATATCTTCTTGGAAAAGATATTGTGAAAGAAGGATTGGATAAAGGTGTGTTCTATAAAAAAGAAGACGGAAGTGTTTGGATCGACCTGACTGCCGATGGACTTGATGAAAAACTGGTAATGAGAAGAGATGGTACCTCCGTTTATATAACACAGGATATTGGATTGGCTGAACAGAAGTATAATGAATATAAGCCGAGTGAAAGTATTTATGTTATAGGAGACGAACAGAATTATCATTTGAAAGTTCTTAAGCTGATCGCAGAGAAGTTAAATCTCCCTGGCGCAGAGGGTATCTATCATTTAAGTTATGGCATGGTTGAATTGCCAACAGGAAGAATGAAAAGTCGTGAAGGAACTGTAGTAGATGCAGATGATATGGTTGATGAAATGGTAGCAATAGCCGGCAGGCATACAGAAGAGTTAGGTAAAGTGAAAGATTTTACAGCAACAGAACTAAAAGAACTATACGATACTCTTGGAATTGGCGCATTAAAGTTTTTTCTCCTTCGTGTTGATCCAAAGAAGAGGATGATCTTTAATCCTGAAGAATCCATCGACTTCCATGGATTTACCGGCCCATTTGTTCAATATACACATGCAAGGATCAAATCAATTTTGAGAAAAGAGAAGGCAGTCGACAGTCAACAGTCAACAGTCGATTGTCTTTTGAAATTAGAAAAAGGGCTAATTGTAAAATTGGAGCAATATTCAACTATTGTTGAACAAGCAGCAACCGAACATAATCCATCTGTATTGGCGATCTATGCTTTTGAGTTGGCAAAAGCATTCAATACATTTTACACCGAACATTCGGTTATGAATGCTGAGTCAGATGAAAAGAAACAATTAAGATTGAAACTTTCAGAAATGACCGCGAATGTTATTGCATCGGCAATGGGATTGCTGGGAATTAACGTTCCTGAAAGAATGTAGTCCATTAATCGCCCCCACCACCACAACCACCGCTGCAGCTGCTACAGCTACTACCACCATCTCCACCATCACTGCTGGAGTCGCCCCAACCACTTCCTGCACCACCACCGCCAAAATCACCACCATCAAAACCACTAAACTCATTATTTAGACTGCCTTCAGTGTAATTGATATGAAGCGGACCATCAGATAAATAATCTGAGCCAGTACTGCTACTATCATGATTTTTTTTCCTGGACTTAAGTTTAATTGTATCGATCCTGGTCTTATCAAACTTTGGTACACCCCATATATTCTCCGGAGGTTCCATAAAAAATTCTTTCCTATACATATCTAAAGTTTCAAGATATTGCTCCGTGTACAATTCGGTTTGATCTTCGGAAGTTATTAATTCAGGTTGATGATCAAATTGGTAATGTATCACATCATTACAAAATTCTCTATACGCTTTGCTGAATAATAGATGTTCATGCCAAATGATATCTATATACTTTGAAGGCGTTACAATAAAGTCACTAATCACACCTAAATAGACAAATTTCTTATACTCTTCAATTGCTCTGAAAGTAAATGCTCTTGGCAGGCGATGTTTCTTCATGATTTTATGTGCGAAAGCCCGGACTGGCGCATTCTTACCTCCAAGTTTTTCGATGATCTCTTCCAATGCAGACTTAGGAACAAGGTGATCGAATTTGTAATTTTTTATTCTTTCCCACAATTCTTTCTTACCCCTAACTCCGGTTTTGGTGACAATATCATTCATAGAATTTCTATTTATACAATGAAGTTAAAGATTCGTGCATAAAAAAACCGGCAAGTGTCAATGACACATGCCGGTTTCTTACATTAATTATTTGTTACATTCCAGGCATAGATTTTTTCTGCTTGTACTTTGCAAGATCTGGATCCATTTCAATTGCTTTGTCGCAGAGTGCAACACCTTTTTCCTTCTCTCCTTTTCTCTGGTAACTCATACCGATCATATAAAGTGACTGGGCATTTGTTTTATCATACATAAGCACTTTATCCCAATAATCGATCGCATCCTGGTATTTGCCAGAATAATAATAAGCTTCCGCGACCATATTGAGAATATTCAGATCGCTTGGTTTCTTTACAAGTATATCTTTTAAGATAGTCATGGCTTCTTCAAGTTTGCCTACATTCAAATAAGCCACCCCAAGATTTTCCATGTAATCATTGTCTTTCTTATATCCTTTTTCACCCGCCAACAAAATACATTTGAGGGATTCTTTATCAGCATTCATTGCATAATAGATAAGACCAAGTTCATATATCCAGTTATTTTTATCTGGTGCTAAAGCGATCGCCTTATCAAAGTACGGAACTGAAAGTTTGTAGTTCATCATGTCTGCATAACTGCGTGCAATCAGGTAAGGAATCTCCGCATTTTTCGGTTCTTCTTTTTCTGCAGCCTCTAGATATTTTATTGCTTCGCCGTAATCATCTCTATCGTAATAAATTTTTCCAAGGAAGTAATTCACCTTTTCATTAGGATCAGCTTTCTTTAATTTATCTGCATAAAGGATCGCATCATCAAATCGCTTCGTATTAAACGAAAGATTCAACAATTGTTTATATAGGGTCGGTGAGTTATCTCCCATTTGCTCCAACTTCTGGTACATCTCTCTTGCCTGCGCATATTTGTTCAGGCCCATTAAGACATCAGCAAGCTCCGTAACAATAGCTTTATCGTTAGGATTATACTTATAAGCTTTGTCAAGATTTTTCCAAACCTCGAGTTTGCGTCCTGCTTGTTTTTCTGCTAAAGCTTTTTGAAAGAAAAAATTGGCACTGTCTGCCTGCGAGTAAGTTGCCAGCGCAACTCCAAAGCTCAAGATGGTGAGTAGAATATATCTCATAGGGTAAATATTAGGATTTTAAAAAACGGTCTTCCTAGTAAAAGTAATTTCTTAAGTTGACAAATCATAGCCTTTAACTCTCAATATTTTAGCATCAAGTCGCCCAGGATAAATTATTTCAAAATAATGGCGGCTAAAGGTGGTAGATTCAGCGTCAACTTATAGAGTTTTTGATCTTTATCAACGAGTTCGGATCTTATATCAGGATTAAAAACGTTTCCGGTACCCCAATATTTTATTGAGTCTGAGTTGAATATTTCCTTAGTAAATGCCTTGTTATTGACGTAAATATCCCAGTCATTCCTAACGACTGGCGTTAGATTGAGAACAACCAGGATATCATCTGTTTTCTTTTTCCCTTTCCGTTTGAAGCAAATAACTGACTCGGCCCTGTGATTCAGATCAACCCACTCAAATCCGTCGATGTTAAATTGATTTTGATGCAACGCCGGTTCAGCAACCAATATTTTGTTCAGATCGGCTACACAATCTTTGAGTAACCGATGACCGTCGTGCTTCAACAAAAACCAATCCAATTCTGATCTATAATTCCACTCACTCGTTTGTCCAAACTCATCACCCATGAACAAAAGTTTTCCACCGGGGTGAGTCCACATATACGAGTAAATCAAACGAAGGTTCGCAAATTTTTGCCATTCATCTCCCGGCATTTTATATAGCATTGGGCTTTTGCCATGCACTATTTCATCATGACTCAATGGCAACATAAAATTTTCATCATAATAATACATCATGCTGAAAGCAAATTTATCCTGGTGATGTTGCCGGTGAATAGGATCGATCTTAAAATAGTCAAGGGTATCATGCATCCAACCCATCATCCATTTCATTCCAAAACCAAGCCCTCCATTCCAGGTAGGTTTTGAAACTCCTGGCCAGTCGGTTGCTTCTTCAGCTATTGTTTGAACATCAGGAAAATCACGGAAGATCGTTTCATTCAGGTCTTTTATAAATGCGATAGCTTCTAAATTTCCATCACCACCGTATTCATTCGGTTCCCATTGACCATGTGTTCTTGAGTAATTTAATTTCAACATTGATGAAACAGCATCCACTCTTATCCCATCTATATGAAACATATCAAACCAAAATCTTGCACTGCTTATTAAAAATGATTTTACTTCTCCCCTTTTGTAATTGAAAATATAACTGTTCCAATCCGGATGAAATCCCTTGCGCATATCTGCATACTCGTAAGTATGTGTGCCATCAAACATAAACAAGCCATGCGCATCATAAGGAAAATGTGAAGGCACCCAATCGAGAACAACGCCGATCCCTTCTTTGTGAAATGCATCAACCATTCGCATCAATCCCTGCGGGTCGCCAAACCTTGAGGTTGCCGCAAAAAAACCAGTGCATTGATAGCCCCAGCTTCCATCAAAAGGATGTTCCATTACTGGCATCAACTCAACATGTGTAAATCCCATTTCTTTTACATAGGGAACCAATCTTTCTGTTATCTGGTCGTATGTGTTATAGGATTCTTCATCATTTTTATCGGGTCGTTGCCAACTGGCAAGATGAACTTCATAAACACTCCATGGCGCCTCCAGTGAGTTATGCTTTTTCCTTTTCTTCATCCACTCCTTATCCTGCCAATCATAATACATATCCCATGAAATGGATGCGGTCAACGGTCGCTTCTCCCAGAAATTTGCGAATGGATCACCTTTATCAAGGGCTCTTTTTTTATACCCGATGATATGATATTTATAAACCTCCCCTAATTTGAAACCGGGAATAAATCCTTCCCAAACCCCACTTTTATCCCAACGAGGATATAACTCATACGTATGATTTGCCCAATCATTGAAATTCCCTTTTACAGAAACTGAGCTTGCATTTGGAGCCCATACAGAAAAGTAAACACCCCACACATCATTGACCTGGATGGAATGTGAGCCAAATTTTTTATACAAAGAATAATGTGTGCCATTTTGAAAATTCGTTATATCGTCATCTGTAAGTATCGAATAGTTCCAAACGGGTTTGGAGGTGTCAACAAAGTTTTCCTCTTCGTACTTTTTTTTCACTGGTTTGTGCTTTGGATCTTGAGTCTCTTCCGTCCCGCTTATGGATTTTTTGCTCTTTTGCGTCATACGATCTTTGTTTCTGGTTTCCGCTTATGGAATATACGACCCTTTAACGTAAAATTAGAGTCTATTTCTATTATAATTCAATTAGATAAAGGAATTTAGCGGCTTGTTTGATCCACCTTTTGAGAACCCCACTAATCAATTAAACTAAACCTCTGTTATCGCCATGAGAAAACTAATTTCGGGCCTGCTGCTATTGTTTATAGCATCTTCAGCATTTTCACAATCACAGACTTTAAAAGGAGCATTAAAAGATACTTCAGAAAACAGGAGTTTGGCTAACACTGTCATCTCTGTTCTAACTAAAAAGGATTCTGTACTGGTAAAATTTGTACGTGCAGATAAGGATGGCAATTTTAAAATACAAGGCCTTAAAGAAGGAAGTTATATTCTCATGGTAACGCATCCTTACATGGGTGATTATTTTGACAATATAGAAGTAAAATCAACTGCACCTACTGATCTCGGTAACGTTCATCTTACTCCAAAAAGCAAACTGCTTTCCGAGGTAATTGTAAAAAGCGGCTCACCCATCAAGATCAAAGGAGATACGCTTGTTTATACAGCAGATAGCTTTAAAGTAAGACCAGGCGCTAATGTGGAAGAACTATTGCGACGATTACCCGGCATTACTGTTGATAAAAACGGCCAGATAACAGCCATGGGGGAACGAGTAACAAAAGTTTTGGTGGATGGAGAGGAATTTTTTGGCACCGATCCAGGCGTCGCAACAAAAAATATTCGTGCCGATGCGGTGCAGGAAGTGCAGGTGTTTGATAAAAAAAGTGACCAGGCGGCATTTACCGGTATTGACGATGGTGTAAAAGATAAAACGATCAATCTTAAAATGAAAAAGATGGCGGGTTATTTTGGAAAAGTGGAATTAGGTGGAGGACTTCCGGATAAGTACAATACCTCAGCAATGGCAAACTTTTTCAAGAATAAAAGAAAGATCGCAGGCTATGGAATAATGAGTAATACCGGGCAAACAAATCTTGACTGGGAGGATGCGCAAAACTATGGTGGCGCTACTGATAATATGACGGTTACTGATGATGGAGGAATGTATATGACTTTTGGAGGTGGTGGTGATGAAAACTATTATGGTGGCAGAAATGGGATTCCACAGAACTGGAACGCTGGCTTTCATTACAGTGATAAATTTAATAATGCAAAAAATAGTTTTAACAGCGGCTATAAATATTCAAAAGTTATTGCACCGGGATTAACAAAAACATTTTCACAGACATTCTTGCCTGATACAGACCCGTGGAGCAGCAATAGCACCTCTGATAACCGTACTTCAACAAATAAGCATGCAGTTAATATGACGCTGGAGTTCAATCTTGATTCAAACAATTCATTGAAATGGTCATCGAAATTCAATAATAATTCAAGCCTCGCCGATGTTAACTATTCTTCTGAAATGCTGGATGAAAATGGTGATCTTATTAATAATAGTACAAGAAAGAGTAAAACCAATACCGATAAAAACAATGTAGCATCCTCTCTCCTTTACCGGCATAAGTTCAAAAAACTGGCACGAACACTTTCTATCAATACAGATTTTAACTGGATCAATTCAAAATCTGAAGGAATACTATATTCTTTGAACAATTATTATAAGGATGGGGTTCTCAACGATCGCGACACTACAGACCAGGTAAATATAACCGACAACAATAGCAATACAATTAGCACCAGGATCTCTTATACCGAGCCGCTTATGAAAGACTTTTATATGGAACTCACCTATGGCCTGACTTATAATAATAGCAAAAATGACCGTCAAACCAATATAAAAAGCATTAATGGAAAATACGAAGAGATGGTTGACTCATTAAGTAATTTTTTTATATTCAATCGTCTTCAAAATACCCCGGGTATTAGTTTCAGGCTGAATAAGAAAAAGCACAATCTTACATTTGGCGGTGCTGTTGATTTTAACCAGTTTGAAAAAAAGGACCTGACGAGAGATACCGTCGTTCATTACGATTTTGTGAACTTTATTCCACGGGCAAATTATACTTATAAGTTCAAGCAAAATGAAAGTATTCGCATCAATTATAATGGTGCGACCACTGCACCTACCCTGGAACAATTACAGCCAACCCGTGTAAACACAGATCCGTTGAATGTCTATATCGGTAACCCGTTCTTAAAACAATCGTTCAGGCATAGCCTTGACGCTGGTTATAATTTTTACAATGTGCTGAAAGAAAGAAGCATGTTCACAAACCTGGGCTTTGGGTTTACTGATAATGCTTTTGTACAATCAAGTATCGTTGATAGTACTGGCAAAAGAACCTATTTTACTGTGAATGCCGACGGTAATTATTATATAAGATTTTATTCTGATTATGGATTTAAAATAAAAGGATTTGGCTGGAGAACCAGCATTGGCCCTGGTTTTAATCTCAACCGCAGTGTAGAACTTATTAATGGAGTAAAGAACATCAACAATACAAAGAGTTATAGCGTCAGGATCTCTACAAGTACTTATAAAGCGGAAAAATATAATGTATGGATATCATCAAGCTTTAGCCTGAATGATTCCAAATCTTCAGTAAACACACAAGCCAATGCGAAATACTGGTCAATAAATCTTAATGGAAGCGGAAGCAAAACATTTGCAAAGAAGTATGAAATTGGTTCGGATGTATCATTGCAGGTCCGCGAAAAAGATCCGCGTTTCCCGGATGCCAATACCTTCACCACCTGGAATGGCTATCTCATTAAAAGATTCTTTAAGGAAAATCAACTTGAATTAAAACTCCAGGTCAATGATATTCTAAATGAGAACAGGGGTTATAACAGGAATTTCAGCAGCTATAGCTATACTGAAACTTATTATGAAACACTCCAAAGATTCTGGCTTCTAACAGTTACCTGGAATATTTCGAAAAATGGCAAGCCTGCAACATGGTAAGCCGAAAATGTTTTATTATTAAAAATTATTTCTAATGAAAAAGATAGTTGCTTCAATAATTATTCTAACTGCGATCTCTGCAAACGCACAGCAATTCATTAATAACGGCATGATCGAGTATGAAGTAAGGATAAACAATCATCGTATGTTTGGGGATGGCTTGTTTGCTGAAATGTTCAAAGATAAAATGCCCAATTTTTCAACCACTTATTATAAATTGACTTTTAATGATAATAAAGCCATCTACAAATATGACCGGTTAAATGAAAAAGACAAATTACCATGGGGATCGAACAATGCCGAAGATAATGTTTGGTACAATGATTTCAATAGCAATACAAGAGTAAATCAAAAATCCGTTTTTGGTGATATCTATATACTTTCTGACTCTTTAATGAATTTGGATTGGAAACTTATGCCGAATGAAACCCGTGAGATAGCTGGTTTTATTTGCAGAAAAGCACAAGCTGTTATTTTTGACAGCGTTTATGTATTTGCTTTTTATACGGACGAAATTACTGTTAGTGGTGGCCCAATGGGCATTCATGGATTGCCCGGCATGATCCTGGGTATCACCATCCCAAGGATGTTTACGAGCTGGATCGCGACGAAACTACAGGTGAATGGAGTAAATACAAATATTATTGCCGCGCCAACAAAAGGAAAAAAGAAACCAGCAACAGAATTGGAAGCTTCAGTGAGAAAAGCAACTAAAGACTGGGGTACCTGGGGACAACAATCGGTCTGGAATATTTTCCTGTAATTACTTTTTCAATTCCATAGCTAATAAATACTTTCCGCCAAGTGTAAGCTTTGGTTCAAGGTTAAATGTAACTCCTGTTGCTACATCGTATGCTTTTGTAAAATCCTTTATATGTTCACCAAATCTTGAAAGATCAATTGTCGCAGGTTGATCGCTGGTATTCATTACACACATTATTGTTTGCTTAGCATCATAACGAAAATAAACATACACCCCGTTTTGCGGAATGAACTGCATTGTTTTACCCGTTTTCAGTGCCGAAGACGTTTTGCGATAATTAGCTAAGGTCTTTATATAATTGAACACTTCATTTTCCTGGACCGTCCTTCCTGATGCCTCAAATTTATTTGTTTGATCACCGGGGAAACCTCCCGGAAAATCATATCTCACTTCCTGGTCGGTAGGATTCTTGAAATTCTTCATCAGTATCTCATCGCCATAATAGAAATGAGGAATACCACGCAGCGTAAGCAACATCGCCATTCCCATTTTGAATTTTGCTATATCCTCGCCTACCACAGAAAAGAATCGGTTCATATCATGATTGCCCAAAAAAATGCAGTTGTTCAAAGGCTCTTTGTAAACAAAATCTTTGGCAAGTGTCAGGTATAATTCATTTATACCTGAGGTCCATTCTGCTTTTTGAGTTAGACTATTATGCATGGCAGCACATAGCGGAAAATCAAGTGCACCCATCGCATTATGCTTAAAAGGAATACTCAAATTGTTGCGAACGAAATAAGCGTTGGCGAGAACATCATGACCCCATGCTTCCACAAAAGTGGTAACTGTTGGAAATTCATTTAGCAATGCTGTATTTACGTTGTTTAAAAATTTTTCATCACAATACTTATAAGTATCGACACGAAATCCATCAAAACCGAATTCTTCTGTTATCCAAATTGCATTTTGAATAAGATAAGTGGCAACAAAAGGGTTTGCCAAATTAAGATCAGGGAGATGACGAACAAACCACCCTTTCAACATAATATTATTATCGATCGTTGATCTGTTTGGATCGAAAACCGACGCATCACGATGACTGGGTCCCGTAAAGTCAGGCCATTGATTGATCCAATCTTTTGATGGTGGGTCCAAATTCATCCAATGATAAAGACCTATATGATTATACACGGCATCATGTATCACTTTCAATCCTTTTTTATGCGCCGCACTGATCATTGATTTGTATGCTTCATTCCCACCATAACGTTTGTCAATTTTATAATGATCGGTGAACCAGTAGCCATGAAACCCGGCAAGATTAAATGAGCCTTCTCCCATTTTGGGCATATCATTTTCAACTAATGGAGTACACCAAATTGTTGTTACTCCAAGATCTTTTAAATAGTCAAAATGATTCTCGATCCCTTTTGCATCGCCGCCATGTCGGGCATATTTATTATTACGATCAGCTTCCTTGTCACGCATATCATTAAAAGCGTCATTGATGGGATCGCCATTAGAAAAACGGTCAGGCATTAACAGGTAAACAAAATCTTCTGATGTAACTCCCTTTACCCTTGTCTTTCCATTCTCTTTACTTCTGGCTTTTAATTGAAATTGAAATTTTTGCCACTCGCCAGCTATTATTCCGCCAAAAGAAATCGTAACCGTCTGTTGCTTTGCAGTTGCAGATATTACTGCGTCAAAGATCAAATAGTGCCTGTTTTCAACACGATGTATTTTTAGAATCTTAAGATCAGGACTTGATGATCTTACCACTATCTTATCTACATACATATTTAAATTTGGATCTGTGCTTCTGACCACTATCTGGATCTGTTTGGTTTTCATTCCCACCCACCAATGAGATGGATAAATTTCAAAAGGATCAGCACTCCATGCACAGAGAGAAATGAAAAGAAAGAAGAAGAAGAATATTTTTTTCATAAAAAATTATTTGTCTTTGATCCGTAGAGTAAGAAATGCGGCAATGATCATCGAACATCCGCCAAGCACGATCGAATAGATCGCATTGTTGCCAAATAAATGTTTTGTAAATATTCCCAATAACGTGGCGGCCAATATCTGTGGAATGACAATAAAAAAATTAAATATCCCCATGTACACTCCCATCTTATGTGCAGGCAATGATTTTGTAAGCATGGAATAGGGCATTGCCAGGATACTTGACCATGCAAACCCAATTCCAGCCATACTGATTATTAATAGATCTTCATTTTTAAAAAGATAAAAAGAGATCAGGCCGAGACCGCCGCAGATCAATGCGATCAAATGAGTAACCGGTCTTGAAAACTTCATTGCTAAAACAGGTAAAAGAAAAGCAAATAATGCGGCAAATCCATTATAGCATGCAAATAAAACACCAACCCAGTTCCCGATTTTGTTATACTCAACAGAAGAAGTATCAATAGTATTATACAGATGTTGCGCAAGTGCTGGCGTAGAATAGATCCACATAGAAAATAATGCGAACCATGAAAAGAATTGAACAATAGCAAGTTTTTTCATTGTGTCGGGTAAATGGCCAAGATCATCCAACACTTCGACAAAACCGTTATCTCTT
>Ga0184625_10000292_pt1 | contig 17683 bp, 15 predicted proteins | sample PLM3_30_b1_FD_133151 | JGI IMG/M metagenome (GOLD analysis project Ga0184625, IMG submission 133151) | Groundwater sediment microbial communities from an aquifer in East River, Colorado, USA - PLM3_30_b1 | ecosystem: Environmental > Terrestrial > Soil > Riparian zone | place: USA: East River... | reverse complement strand
GGGGATGCTCCGCGTGGTACGCACCAGGCGGGTACGCGCCATCGACGAGCGGTACTACGGACGCACGGGCCGGACCCTTTACGTGGGGGTGGTTCGCCGCCCCGGCGACACCGAGACACCGGTCTGCGTCAACGGCCTGTCTGTGGCTGCGGCAGAGTCAGTCCCGGCCCACGAGGCGGACCTGCTCTACTCGACGATGCGACACGCACGGATCCCCGCGCCGCTAGCGTCGCAGTTCTGGGAGCGCGTCGAGGCGCTCGTCCGGGAGTTCACTCAGCTGCCGCGCGCCGGCGACACTGTTTTCGGCTTCGCCGCCGGTCTCTACCCGACCGACCACCCCACCTTGCCCGAAGCGAACCACGAGTCCGGCGAGGGGTGATGCTTCGGGGTTACCTGGAGAACACCAGACCGGAGTGCGTGGCAGGCGGACCACGGTGAGGATTGTGTGGGCGAGCTGTCCTCATGCTCGCAGGCACACAGCCGGGCGGGCCCGCTGCCGCCTCCATCGTAGATCGCCTATGTCATGATCCCCGGCTGCCGTGTTAGGCCGCCAGGAACTTCAACAGGTCATATATGACAAAGGCCGGCCACACCAGGGCCTTGAGAATTCCAAGGATGACAGACCAGAACCCGTCTGCTGCCTGAATGTAGTAGACCAGGGCGCCGATGAGGCCTAGACCGTACACGGCGTTCCCTCCGCCAGCGCTGCGGTTAGCCCACGCTCTTCTGTCTTTCTCATTCATCCTATGACCCTTCTCGTGACCGCCGACGCGGTGTGGCGATGTCGTGTGCGTGCCGGACGCAAGCAGTGTCCTCCCTCGGCCCGCAAGTCTCACCTCTAGATGTTGTCCACTGCCGATGCCGAGCGCGTCGTGGTCGGCGCTTGCGGTTGGGTCAACGTGTGTAGCCACAGTGGACCGGCTGATCGGGTTGTGGACCCGCGGTTCGGTAAGCGCATGCTTGACCTCGTCCGTGAGCTAGGCCCCTCGTATCGAATGCCAGCGACAGAACCTGCCCCGACCCGGGGCCTCGCGTCGTCCCAGTCCACGCTCCGATTTGCCGTACCGGCTCGGATAAAGCGTACGGCCGATGGTGGTGAGTCCGATCGCCGGATGGTTGGATGCGGCTAGCCGATGGTTCGGTCGATCGGCGCTCACTGTCGAGGGAAGCTGATGAACTACCTGATCTACGCGGTCGCCGTCGTGCTGCTGGCCGCCCTGGTGCTAGCCGTCAAGGTTGCGTTCGTGGACAAGCGGCCGCAGAAGATCGGCGTGCTGTTCTTGCTGCTGGCTGTCCCGCTCTATGTGGTCTATTACAACGACCGCTGGCCGAAGGTCTGGGGCGAGGTCCGCATGCGGGACTTGGCTAAGCCGCTTCAGAACTACACGCCTCGGGCCGACATCGACTTCGAGTCTCACATCGCTCCGGCCATCATGGTCGGCGTAATTCTGCTGGTGTACCTGGTGGTCTTCCAGCGGGTGGCGGTCCGGCGCCGGCTGGCACGCATCTCCGACCCGATCGCGACGTTCCTGGCTGGCTCGGTGGCGGCGACCATGTTCGGCGGCACCCTCGTCTCCACATTCCACTGGGGTTGGCTGGGCGCTGTCGGCATCAGCGTCGGCTTCGCGCTCATCTACCTCGGCGCGCTGGCCCTTCTCGCCGCGATCGTGGAGTTGATGGCGGCGCTTGCCAGGCTCCTCGGCGTCTGGATGCAGCGGAGAGTCTTCGCCCTCGCGACCATGATCACTCGCGCCGCGAGCTGGATCTCCTCGCTCGGCGGGCGGCTCGTGCCCCGTAGCTTCGTGGAGAAGATCCGAGCTGACACCGCGCGGCAGGAGGCCATGTTCCTCCGGGAGCAGGAGACGCAGGATCGGTGGATCGAGGCGGGATTCATTCGCGACCGCGCCCGCCGGGGCGCTCGGAACTCCCGTCGCGGGACAGTCGCACCGCTCGAGGAGCCCGCCGACGCCGCAGCCACCAGCAGTGCCGAGCAACCTACGCTTCAGGCCAGTGGATCTTGATGCCGCCTCTACGCGGGCGGCCGGGTGGTGAATCCGTCCTCCAGCGCCTCGAGGGAGGAGTCGAGCAGCTCAGGCAGGCTCAACGCGCCGTCACTGTTGAGCCAGTCCATGAGCACCGCCAGCCAGGCGCCGATCACCGCGCCGACTAGCGCCCGGATGGCCGGGTCGCCTTCTGGCCGGCCGAGCCGGCGCGCCATGGGCGGGCTCAGTATGTCGATAGTCGCGAGCATGTTGTCCACCGAGCGCGCCCGCAACGCCGGCACCGACATGATCAGCTTTGCCCGGCCGAGGATCCGATCCAGCTCCTTCGGCGGCATTTGACCGAACGACTCCCGCAGCGCATGCCGGAATGCGCGGAGCGGCGGCAGGTCGGCCGGGGTGTGCTCCAGGGCCGCGACCATCAGCGGGTCGTAGTCATCCTCGATGACCACGTCCTCCTTGGTTTTGAAGTAACGGAAGAACGTCGCGGGGGAGACCTCCGCCGCAGCGGCGATCTGTTCGACCGTCGTCGCCTCGTAGCCCTGCGCGTCGATCAACCGGACGGCGTGCTCCTGGATCGCCGCACGCGTGCGCAGCTTCTTCCGTTCGCGAAGGCTCGGGCCGGTCATCGAGTCGATTCTGTCAGGCGCCCTCGTACAGGCGCGACGTCCACGCGGTCGGCCGCCTCAGGTTTGGGCCGACGAAGACCCGCCTGTACGCCGAGAGCGCCGGCCGCCGCCGCGACGGCGCATGCGAGCAGCACCACGGACATGGCCGAGGCGAACGCCAGCCTCGCGTCGGTGGCGAGCGCAGCGTCGCCGAGTCGGGTCGCCACGGCCACCGCGCCGGCGACCGAGTCGCGGCTAGCCTCGGCAGCTTCGGGCGGCAGGACCGCGTCGCGGTCGAGCTGTCCGGTGTAGACCGCCGAGGCGAGGCTCCCCAGCAGCGCCACCCCGAGCGCGGCGCCGACCTGACGCAACGCCATGGTCAGCGCGGCGCCCGAGCCGCTCCGCTCGGGCGGCAGCTCGCCGAGGACCGCGTCCATCGCCGGCGCGAGCGCGAGCCCAATGCCTAGGCCGGTCACGCTGAGCCAGGCGGCGACGAACCCGTACCCGCTGTCGGCACCGGTCAACGCGCCGGTGCCGAGGCCCGCGGCGATCAGCCAGAGGCCGGCGGCGATCGGGCCGCGGGACCCGAACCTGGTGACGAGTCGCTCGCTGACCCGAGCGCCGACGATCAGCCCCGCCATTATCGGCAGCAGCCGCACGCCCGTACCGAGCGCGTCGATACCCCGTACGGCTTGAAGGTATTGAGGCAGGACGAAGAACAGACCGAACATGCCGAACGATGCGACCGTGCCGGCGATCGAGCCCCACAGGAAGCGTGGGCGTCCGAATAGGCGCAGGTCGATCATCGGATCGGCGACCCGGCGCTCCCAGGCGATGAAGGCGGCCAGCAGGACCACCCCGGCGGTGGTGGCCACAACCACCGGAAGCGAGGTCCAGCCGCGCTCCGGGGCGGCGATTACGCCGTACACGAAGGCGACCAGGCCGGTGGTGGAGAGCAGCGCACCCACGACATCGATGCGGCGCGGCGTCGGATCCTTCGACTCCGGTACGAGCGCGGCCACCGCGACGATGGCGAGGAGGACCACCGGGACGTTCACCAGGAAGACCGAGCCCCACCAGAAGTGGTTGAGCAGGTAGCCGCCGATGATCGGGCCGAGCGGAACGCCCGCGCCGAGTCCGATGGCAAGGAACGCGATCGCCTTCGCGCGCTCTTCTCGTGGGAAGAGCGTCGGGATGACGGCGGCGGTGACCGGGGTCAGTATGGCCGCACCGACGCCCATCAGCGCACGGGCCGCGATCAAGGTGCCCGCGTCGCCGGCGAAGCTCGCCAGTACCGAGGCTCCGCCGAACAGGGCCAGCCCCGCGAGCAGGAACGCCTTGCGACCGAACCGATCGCCGAGCGCTCCGGCCGGCAGCAGGAGACCAGCGAGCACCAGGACATACGCGTCGACCATCCACTGGAGCTGGGCGGTGTCGGCGTTGAGCGCGACGGCGAGGATGGGCAGCGCGACGTTGAGGATGGTCGCGTCGAACCCGAACGTGAGAAGGCTCAGTACCAGCGCGGCGAGCGCCCACCAGCGGCGGTTCGAGGTCATGACGTACTCCTTCGTGAGAGCTACTCTGTTTTAAGAGTAACACTTATAAGAGAGTGGCTGTCAAGTTTTTCGCGTGGCGACCCGGAGTTGGAACGCGCCGTGTGCGCTGATCGACGTCGCCGGGTCGCCGCCGCTGCGCCATACGCACGCCTTGCCCCAGCGCGGGCGGAGGGGAGCGTGTCGCGGCCGTGTCGCCGACCTCGACCGTCTGACATCGTGTGGGGATGACACCCACTGTCGCGGAGGCGCTGTGGCGCGGTGTGGGCGTCGCGTTGCTGACCCTCTTCGAGGACGGCGGCGACGATCCGCCTCGGGTAGACGTGGCCGCGACGGCCGAGCACGCCGCCCGGCTGGTCAGCTTCGGCGTTCGCGGCGTACTGGTGGCCGGTACGACGGGCGAGGCCGAGGCGCTCGATGACGATGAGCGCGTCGAGTTGATCGCGGCGGTCAGGCAGGCGTGTCCGGGTGTGCCGGTCATGGCGGGAGCCTCCGGCGCGTGGATCGGCGAAGCGGTGGCCCGAAGCGCCGGGGCCGTCAAGGCAGGGGCGGACGCAGTTCTCGTCGCTCCTCCGCGCCGCTGCTTGGACCCGGTCGGCTGGTACGACGGCGTGGCCCGGGCGTCCGGCGGGGTGCCGGTCGTGGCCTACCACTTTCCCGGCGTGGCCGGGGGAGAGGTTGCCGTGGATGACCTCGCCCGACTTCCCGTGGCCGGGTTGAAGGATTCCAGCGGCGATCCCGAGCGACTGCTGGCGGCGCTGGAGAACTGGGCCGGCAGTATCTATGTGGGCTCGACCGTCCTGGTTGGATACGCCGGCGCGCTCGGTGCTGCGGGCGCGATCCTCGCCGTAGCCAACGCCGCCCCGGAGGAGTGCGTCGCCGCCTGGGAGGGCGACTGGTCGGCTCAGCGCCGGCTCCTGGCCGCCCACCAGGCCGCCCGCGCGCGCTTCCCGCTCGGCCTCAAGCAACTCGTCGCCGACCGATTCGGCACCGCCACGCTGCGCCGCTCCCTCAAAGATCGCCACGATCATGATGTGAGCGTCGTCAATCGGCCTCGATCATGACCTCCAGGTCATGATCGACGCTAACTTGGGGTACGCGGGAAGGCCGCGCTCGCCCGACCTGTTGCCACAAGTGGAGAGGGGAGACGATGACCGAGACGCAGACCCCGACCGCGGCGGAGCACACTGCCAGAGGCCGCGTTCGGGTCGAACCATGCCGTAAGCGGGTCCGGGTCTATCTGGGCGGAGAGCTCGTCGCCGATACAACCCAGCCGCTGCTGGTCTGGGAGAAGCCTTACTACCCGACGTACTACATCCCGGCGCGCGACGTGCGCGCGGACCTCACCGCCACCGGCGCCACCGAACACTCCCCGAGTAGGGGAACCGGCGAAGTCCTCGACGTCACAGTCAAAGGGCGTACCGCCGCCGCCGCGGCCCTTCAGTATCGCGACTCGCCGATGGAGGATCTGCGGGACGCCGTACGAATCGACTGGGGCGCCATGGACGAGTGGCTGGAGGAGGACGAGCCCGTCTATACACATCCACGCGACCCCTATAGGCGCGTCGATATCCTCGCCAGCAGCCGCCACGTCCGGGTCGAGATCGATGGCGAAGTGATAGCCGAGTCGTGGCGCCCGCACATCCTGTTCGAGACCGGGCTTCCACCGCGCTACTACCTGCCCCTGACAGATCTACGGATGGACCTGTTGCGCCCCTCCGACCGGACGACGCACTGCCCGTACAAGGGAACCGCTGGCTACTGGTCCATTGAGGTCGATGGGCATGTCCACGAGGACTTCATCTGGATGTACCGCAGCCCGCTGCCAGAGAGCCAGAAGATCGCCGGCCTGGCCAGCTTCTACAACGAGCGCGTGGATCTGTTCGTCGACGGCGAGCGACAGGAGCGCCCCAAGACTCCGTTCAGCTGACGCATACCGGCGTCTCCGTATTCTCTCGACACGGGCGGCCCGGCCTCCGCGGGCTGACCGAGCGACCCGATCGCGGCCGACCCGGATGGCCGGCTCGGGTGCCCAATTTCCGTTTAAGGAACGGCTCTGAGCACGGGCACGATGTATATCGGCCCGCCGCCGTTCGCTTCGGGCACCTCCGTCAACGGGATCTCAAAGGTCTGGTCCGGTCGAGCCATGGTGATTCGCTTCAGCACACCGCGACCAGCGCCGATGAAGGTGGACTCGTCCGCCCACGCCCCGATCAGATCTAAGTCGGCCGACCATACGGTGGCCGGCGTCGGCTTCGTGAAGGCGCTCTTCAGATCGACCCGGAACAACTGTCCCTTCGGATCGCCCTGGTTGAGGTTCAGGATGAGCCAACGCCCACCAGGCGCGATCGTGTGCGGACCCTGGCCCGCGACCGGCAACACGCATGCCCGACTGGTCACCTTCAACGTCTCCACGTTCAGCTCCACGAGACAACCCTTGTTGTCGGTCGTCGCCTCCACGCCGAGCAGTGCCGTACCGTCACCATTGGGGCCGAACACGAATGCGGATGTCTGGCGCGCCCTCGGTTGGAATGCACCAAGCGCCGGACGCCAGAGATCGAATGTATCCGGCCTCGGGCCCTCCCCGCTGTACAAACCCATCACAACCGCGTCCCCGAGGAACCACATCGGGACGTACTGCTTGGCATCCGACTCACGCGTGCCTGTCAGGGCGCCATTTACGAGGCGGGCGAGCATTACACGGCCGTCCTTCCGCCAGGCGACCCGGTCTCCGCGTGGTCCGATCACGACGGACTCGATCTGCCAGAGCAGAGGGCTTGTCGCTCCATCCGATCGGAGAAACCACAACGTTCCTGGCCCCTGGACTAGCCAGCCACCGGGAACCGCCGTCGGGTATGGGGACTGCCCGGCCCACGCGAGCGACAACCGTTGGCCGTTCTTCGTGCGCAACTCGTCGGCAACGACGGTGTCTAAGGGTGGCCGTTCAACCGTATCGAGCCGGATGACCGTACCTGTCGGGCTGGCCGTCGGGGATGGCGCAGCTGGGCTGGCGGTGAGGGTCGCTGGCGCCGTGGGGCTCGCCGAGGCGCTGGGCGACGGCGCGGCCGCCGCTGCGCGCTTCTCCTGTGATCGGCCTACGATCTGGGTGCCCGCCACGATCAGCACTGCGACGGCCACAATGGACACGCCGATTGCTAGTGGCCGACGCCGTACCGCCGTGCCGATGCGGTTCAGTGTGGCTCGCGCCCCGATTCCACCCGTCTCGATGACGTCGCTGCCGTCATTGCCGGCTGCCCGCAACTCAATCATGCTGCCGCTGGCCTCGTCCGGCATCGATCCCCCTCGTTGGTGCGACCTGTCGCGCCCACCGCCGGTCCTAGTCCGTCGAATTCACGATCCTGGAGCGCGTGGCCAAGAGGCTAGCTCAGGATGGCAAGGATCGGGCCTCCTGGTGCGGGAGGGGATGCGCAACCTGCAGAGCGGCGAGCCGGACATCTCGAGTACGACGCTTGCTACATCTGACGCCGGAGTGAACTGTGTGCAAATGTTGACGGATGACGGCTGCATGGACATTGATCGCTGGAGACGGATCGTCGCCTGCGCGAGTGCCGGTGGCCGCGCAGGACACCGTGACATTGGTCGAGGCGACCTCGTTCTGCGTATGCAACGCGGCCGGTGACATTACCCCTGGCGGTTCTCAGGGGGTCTTCTACGCCGATACGCGCGTGGTCTCCCAGTGGCAGATCGAGATCGATGACGAACCGGTGGAGCCGGTGCAGGTGCTGTCGGCCGCTCCGTACCACGCAACCTTTCTAGGCCGGGGACGGCCGCGCTCCGGGCACGTGGACAGCACTCTGCTGGTACGTCGGGAACGGTACATCGGGGCCGGCATGCGGGAGGATCTGGAGTTGGTGAACCTCGCTAGTGAGACAACCATCTGCACGGTGACCATCGCGACCGGCTGCGACGTCGCCGATCTGTTCGAGGTCAAGACAAACCGGGTCAAGCCGGTCCGGGACATACGGGCGGAGGCGAACGGCGAGGAGTTGAAATTTGTGTCGCACAGCCGGCAACGCGGGGTGCGGATCAAGGCCGAGGACGCGGTCACGGTGCCGGGTATGCTGAGCTTTCGTGCGTTGATTCCGGCCCGAAGCAGCTGGCGTACAACGATTGAGGCGGCCCCGATCGTGGAAGGTGTCGAGATCACGCCGCTGTTTGCCTCGCCTGCTCCGCTGGAGCTTGCACTTCCGGTGCAGCAACTACGCGCGTGGCAGCAACGGGTGCCCACCGTGCGGACCCGCCAACAGAGTCTCGGTACGGCGTTGGCGCGCTGCCGCGAGGACCTTGGGGCACTACGTCTGTTCGACCCCGCTCACCCCGACGATCCGCCCTCCGTGGCCGCTGGTGCGCCTTGGTTCATGGCCCTGTTCGGGCGGGACTCGCTCATTTCGTCATGGATGGCGCTGCCGCTGGATCAGTCACTGGCGCTGGGAACGCTGCGGCGGTTGGCCCGGCTCCAGGGGCATAGGACCAACCCGATAACAGAGGAGGAGCCGGGAAGAATCGCGCATGAACTACGGTCAGGAGCGCATACTGGCGTGCCGCATAGCGATGGGGCATATTACGGTTCGGTGGATGCCACCCCGCTCTTCGTGATGCTGCTCGGCGAGCTACGCCGATGGGGGTTGCATCCGGAAGCGGTGACCGAGCTCTTGCCCGCCGCCGACCGGGCGTTGGCCTGGATCGCCCAGTACGGTGACCGGGACGGGGACGGCTTCGTCGAGTATCAGCGCAAGACCGATCGAGGGATGGTCAACCAAGGTTGGAAGGACTCGTTCGACGGCATCAATTTCGCCGACGGATCGTTGGCACGGCCGCCGATCGCCCTCGCCGAGGTGCAGGCGTACGTGTACGCGGCGTACATCGCCCGGTCCCATTTCGCGAATGAGGCGGGCGAGGAACCTGCCGCCAAGGAGTGGGCGGCGAAGGCCGCTAAGCTCAAGGCCGACTTCAATGACCGGTTCTGGTTAGCCGACAAGGGTTTCTTCGCCGTTGGGCTTGACGCCGACAAACGTCCGATCGACGCGTTGGCCTCTAACATGGGTCACTGCCTGTGGGCCGGCATCGTCGCCGAGGACAAGGCGGCCCCGGTCGCCGAGCGGCTGATGTCGCCGGAAATGTTCAGCGGCTTCGGCGTCCGGACGCTTGCGGCGTCGATGAACGCGTACAACCCGATGAGCTACCACAACGGCTCGGTGTGGCCGCACGACAGCTCGATCTGCGCGGCCGGCCTGATGCGGTACGGCTTCGTCGAGGAGGCACAGAGCATCGCCCTCGCGTTGCTGGCGGCATCGACGAACTTCGGTGGACGGCTGCCGGAGCTCTTCTGCGGATTCGACCGGAATGAGTACCCGGCGCCGGTGGCGTACCCGACCTCTTGCTCACCGCAGGCCTGGTCGGCGGCAGCCCCGATCCACCTTCTGCGAACGCTGCTACGGTTCGACCCGTCCGTTCCCGACGGCACCCTGCGCATCGCACCCGCGCTCCCGGACGAGTTCGGGAGCCTGCGCGTTGCCGGACTGCCGCTGGCCGGCACGCGTATAGACGTGCACGTACGCCGAGGCCGGGTGAAGGTCACCGACCTGCCGCCCGGCATCGAACTGATCACCGAGCCTCGCCAGCCGGAGACCACCGACCGAACCGGCCACGACACCGGGGCGTTGTGATTCGCTTACGAGGCCGTAGGCTGATTGATCATGAGCTGTCGGTACACCTTTTCGTAGCCATCGCCCATGTTCGTGATATCGAAATGGCGGGCGACGTGGTCGCGGCAGTCCTCGGGCTTCAGTCGTCGGGCCTTCGCGATGGCGGCGGGCAACTCCTCTTCTATGCCGCAGATAACGCCTGTTGTCCCGTCGACGATGACCTCAGGGACTGATCCGCACTCCAACGCGACGACCGGTGTGCCACACGCCATGGCCTCGACCATGACCAGCCCGAACGGCTCCGGCCACGCCACCGGGAACAGCAGGCACGCCGCCTTCGCATACAGCTCCCGCTTGAGCGTGCCGTCGATCTCGCCGATGTAGGTGGCATCCTTGCCCAGGCGCGAGCGGATCTCCTGTTCGAAGTACTCCTGCTCGGCGGATTCGTTGACCTTGCCTGCCAGCACGATCCGCAGTCCCGCCGCCCGCGCGGCGTCGATGGCGTGGTGGGGGCCCTTCTCCAGACTGAACCGGCCAACAAACAGCACCCAGTCCTCCTTGACCTCCTGGAAGGGGTAGCTGGCCACGTCGATCCCGTTGTAGACGGTGGCGACCCAGTTGAGATCCGGTGCCTGCGCACGCTGCGAATCCGAAATCGCCACCAGGGACACCTCATCGCCGAGCACTCGGTAGTAGTCGGCCAGCTCGCCGTCCATCGGGCCATGCATGGTCGCCACCGTCGGCCCCCGGCGACCAGTCGCTGTCAACGGACCGGCGAGAGTGTGATCGTGCACGATGTCGACGTCCAGGTCGGCGAGCAGACGCGCCGCCGCGGCGGCGTGGATCAGCTCGGGCAGCGGTTCCCCCAAACGGTCCGACTGCGGATCCTTGAAAGTGCGCAGGAAAGTGGCCGAGGTGCCGTCGTCACCCGCCCCGACGAGGGTGACGCGATGTCCTCGGGCGACCAGCGTGCTGGTGAGATCCGCGACAACCTGCTCAACGCCCCCGTACGCTTCCGGCGGAATGCTGAACCAGGGCGGCGCCACCATTGCCACATGAATCCCTGCCGTTGAGCCGCTGTCGCCCGACATGTCAGGCACCTCCTGTCGCACCGGCGCGGCGGCCGTACACGCCGACGCACCAACGGCATACCCAGATTCATCGGAGAAGAAGCAGGTCGCACCCGACGGCTGGCGCGCGGAACTGGAAGAACCCGGCCGAGGTAGGAGTACCGTCGCGATTCGGACTTATTCCTATAAGCCCGTTAGATGCCTTTTGAGAGAACGCTCGCGGGTGCGGCCGATCATCACGGTGTCGCCGGACGCGTACGACGGTCTGGCGGTTCCACCGTCGCCCTTTCTGTGACCTGCCACATTGGACAATCCCGACGGCGATCAGGGCTCAGGGAAGTTGACTTCGATGTCGGACACGGGTGGCGGATAAGGTTCATCCATGAGTAGTTCGCTTCCGATTATCGACGTTACGCCGCTACGTGCCGACGGCGACACGACATCGGTGGCACGCGAGATCGAGGCGGCGTGCCGTGCCAGTGGCTTCTTCTACGTCACTGGGCACGGCGTACGAGCGGAGCTGCTGGAGCGGCTCGACGCGGCTGCCCGCGAGTTTTTCGCGCTGCCGGAGGAGGAGAAGCTCGAGATCGCTATGGCACGGGGCGGCCGGGCGTGGCGGGGGTACTTTCCGGTCGGCGGTGAGCTGACGTCAGGTCGCCCCGATCTGAAGGAGGGCCTCTACTTCGGCGCCGAGCTCGCGGCGGATCATCCGCGGGTACGGCAGAGCATGCCGCTACATGGCCCCAATCTGTTTCCCCGCCAGGTCCTACACCTGCGCCAGGCGGTGCTCGACTATGTAGCGGCACTCACCGACGCGGCCCAGACGGTGCTTCGTGGTGTCGCACTCAGTCTGGATCTGGAGCCGCGCTACTTCGAGGACAGTTACACGGCCTCGCCGACAGTCCTGTTCCGCATCTTTCATTACCCGCCACAGCCAGCCGACCACGACGGCTGGGGGGTCGGTGAGCATACCGACTACGGACTTCTCACCCTGCTAGCCCAGGACACCAACGCGGGCCTGCAGGTGCACACGCCGGAGGGGTGGGTCGATGCGCCGCCGATCCCCGGCACGTTCGTTTGCAATATCGGCGACATGCTGGATCGGCTCACGGGTGGCTACTACCGGTCGACTCCGCACCGGGTCCGCAACCTAACCGGCGAGGAACGGCTGTCGTTACCGTTCTTCTTCGATCCCGACTTCACCGCGGAGGTCCCGCCGCTCCCGGGCCGGGCCCAGACGGATGCCGGCGGTCGCCCGCGGTGGGACGGCGTCGACCTCCAGGCCTTCACCGGCACGTACGGGGACTATCTGCTGGGCAAGGTCGGCAAGGTGTTTCCGCAACTGCGGGCGGACGTGCTTTGACTGGACTCGCTGGTGCGAACCGCGCGGCGCGGGCCGGTCGAACGCCTCGCCAGGAGCCCAGCATCAACGACGTCGGCGCGCGCCAGAGCGTCGCCGGTTCCGTCCTATGCTCGGCGTATGCAGCCTGAAGACCCGGCGCGCATGCCGTCGGTCATCCCGTCCCTGCCGTACATCCGCAGCCGAGCCGGCGGCGAACAGCGGGCGACCTTTTTCGAGCTCTTCTTCGACCTCGTCTATGTCTTCGCTGTGACCCAGCTGTCGCATCACCTGCTCGGCAACCTGACGTGGGCAGGCGCGGCGGAGGCCGCCTTCATGCTGGTCGCCGTCTATTGGGCGTGGAACTACACGACCTGGATGGCCAACTGGTTCGACCCGGAGACGGTACCGGTTCGACTCATCCTGATCTATGTGATGCTGTGCAGCCTCCTGATGGCAGTGGCGATCCCGGCCGGATTTGGCGATCGTGGCCTCCTCTTCGCGGCCAGCTATGCGGCGATTCAGATTGGCCGCAACGCCTTCGTCGTGGCGATGACACCGCGCGGTCGGTTCAACCAGAACTTCCGGCAGATCCTCGCCTGGAGTGTGCTCTCGGGCCCGCTGTGGATAGCCGGCGGGTTCTTCACCGGCGGGCCGCGATGGCTGCTGTGGCTCGCCGCACTGGGGCTCGACCTCGCTGCGCCGTTGGCCCGCTATTGGATCCCCCGCGCCGGCCCGACACCGATGAGCCAATGGGAGGTTGACGGCCGCCACTTCGCCGAACGATTCCAGCTCTTCGTGATCATCGCACTTGGCGAAAACGTTGTGCTGGCCGGAGTCACCGCCTCCGACACGGGGATCAGCGGCCCGGTACTTGTGGCGCTCGGTGTCGCCATGCTGAGCTCGACCGCGCTGTGGTGGCTGTACTTCGGGCAGTTCGCCGGATCCGTCGCCAGCTTGATCACCCGTAGCGCGATGGACCAGTCAGGCCGAATCGGGCGTGACGTCTACACCTACTTGCACCTGCCGATCGTCGCTGGCATTGTGCTCGCAGCGGTCGGCGTTGAGGTCGTCATCGCGCACCCGGGCGACGAGCTGCATGCGACCGGAGCCCTGGTGACGCTCGGCGGCCCGGCGCTGTATCTGCTCGGCATTATGGGGAGCACGGCCCGGATCGGCCATCCGCTGAGCTGGTTGCGAGCAGTCGTTGTTGCGCTGCTGTTCGCGGCGACGTTCCCAGCAGCTCACGCCAGCGGCCTGCTCGCTCTGACCTTCGTCACCGTCGTGCTCGTTGCCCTCGCCGCGGCTGAACAGATCCGGGCAACGACATCTGACGCCGCAGGGTAAAGCGATCCCCGTTGATCGAATTGACCTGGTGGTCGCCCGCACGACCAGCCCGTCACTTCGACGCCAGCTAGGCGGTACTCGGGTCTACAACGACATGACATACCGCACGCAGCGCAGGAACGGGACCCCGGTACGGATCGACGTACGCTGCGGTGACCGCCCATTGAGGACGGATCGAGCCCGGGCGGCGTCGGCCAGCTGCTCAAACGGTGCGAACGGGAAGTCGTAGATGTATACCCGGCCGCCGGGCCGCAGGACCCGTGCAAACTCCGGAACCGCTGCCTCCGGATCGTCCCAGTGGTGCAGGCTCAACGAGGAGACGATCAGGTCGAACGAGCGGTCCGAGAACGGCAGGCTAGTCACGTCGCCGATGCGGGCCGAGGCCCGGTCGCCAAACGGGTCGAGGTTACGGTTGGCCGCGGCGATCATGTCGGCGGAAAGATCGACGCCGGTGAGCCGCAAGTCGGGGCGGCTTCGGGCCAGCTCGACCAGCAGCACACCAGGGCCGGTGCCGACGTCCAGGACAGCGGCGCCGTCCGGTGCCGCGCCGGCGACATCGGCGGCCAGCCGGCGGTACATGCCGCGCAGCACCCGCCTCGACACGAAGTCATAGACGCGGCTGGACCGGCCCTCAAAGACCTTCGGCATGTTGCGGCGCCGGGAATGGAGCAGGCCGTGCATGGCAGCCTCCCTCTGAGTTGTGCATTACAACTATTCTTGACGGTATCATGGTAGGTTGCAGGCCACAACTGTTCGCCCGGGCCGGTGGAGACGAGGGATACGCATCAAGTGGACTCCGCAGAAGCAGAACGCCTCCACGCGTTGTTGATGGACGTCGTCCGGGCGGCCGGCTTGCTGCAGCCGGATGAAACCATCCCTGGACAGACGGTCTCCATGTCTCAGGCGTTCGCGCTGCACGAACTGGACTCCGGCACCCTACTATCCCAGCGCGACCTGGCGGAGAGGTTGAGGCTTGAGAAGAGCAGTGTCAGCCGGATGGCCGCGGAGATGGAACGCAAGGGACTCCTAGTACGCGAGCGGGATCCGGACAACCGCCGGCAGTACCGGCTGCGCCTAACAGACCGCGGCCACGCCATGCACGTACGGATGGCATCCACATTTCATATGCAGTACGAGCAGTGGGTCGCGGCGATGACCCGCGCCGAGCGCGTGGCGCTCCTCAAGGGCCTACCTGCGCTGGTTCGAGCCATCAGCCAGCACGTCAGCTGAATGGGCCCCACGGGACGGACTGGTCGCCGGTGCGTTAACGGCGCGCCAGTAGCGACCGCAGGTTGGCCACGGCGAGCGAGAACGCCGCGAGCAGCGCGAGCGCCCCGAGGCCGACCCGCAAGTTGGTCACCACCAGCCAAATGATCAATATCAGCACCGCGACGACGAGCACTCCGAGCAGGAACACCAGCAGCCGTCGTCGCAGTACGGCCTCGACCAACATGACCACGAGGATTGCCGCCAAGGCCACCTCCGGCGCCGAAGCCAGATTGAGCAGGAGGGCGATACCCAGCAGGGCCAGCAGCACGGACAGCGACGCCTCGGTCCAGAAACGCAGCAGCAGACCGGGCGGCGCAGCCCGCGCGCCGAGCTCGGGAACAGCCCTCCGGCGCAGATGGGTGTGCGGGAGTACGTCGATCTGGTGGTTGTGTTCGCGCCGCAGGTTCTCCAGCTCGGCCATGACGGCGCGTCGGGTGGCCCGCAACTCGCGCAACAGCCCGGCCTGTTCATCGAGTTCGGCACCGACCCGTCCCCGGCGCGCGATCATCTGTGGGGCGGTGGTGGCAGAGCCGGCCAGGCGGCGCACGACCTTTTGCTGCGCGGTGACCTCGGCGTCCAGTTGATCGCGGCGATGCTCCAGTTCGGCCCGTCGTTCGATCCGCACCTCCGACCGCGCGGCTGGCGTCGGCGGCACCTGGTCCAATCCGGCCCACGCCACCGGGTCGGCCCAGCACTCACGGATGGAGCCACTGCGGTTGTAGCGTGGTCCGGCCGGGGCTCGCTCACCACCGAAGGGGTCGGCGGTGTCTAGACCCCACAACCCGCCGAAGTCGCGCACCCACGGCGTGGTGTCGTCGATCAGAACCGCCCTCCACGGCCGACCCGTGCCGGGGCCTACCTGAACGCCGTCGCCGCGTTTGTAGTCCACGTACGGGATGCCGAGTCCGGTACGTGGACGACCCCGGGTCCACGGGAACAGCAGTTCGCGGAACCATGCGACAGCGCCGAACAGGCGCGCCAACGCCGGCGGCTCCACCCGCACCAGATACTCCCCGGCCAGATACGCGCCTGAATGCGAACCGGCACCGGCATGCACCACCGGATGAGTCCCGTCGACCCAGATCAGGTCCGGGTCGTCGCTACGGCGGCGAACATCGGCGCCCACCTCATTATGCGAGGAGAACGCCACCCAGACCGGTGCGAACTGGCCGGCGCCGTCAGGCGAGTCAGTCTCCGGGCCGATGCGGGCGAGGTAGACGCTGACCTGTTCCCAGTCGGCCCCGTGATCGTTGACGCCCGCGAACGATGAGCGCCAATCGTTCATGGCGTAGAAGAACCAGTACTGCAGGACGACATAGCCGCCATCGTTGCTGACGTGTGCGTAGTACGGGATCGGTTCGCCATCCGCGGTGGCCCGGTACTTCTCGTGCACGGCAGCGGTCAGGCCTCCCGGAACCCGCCCCCGCAGCAAGAGTGAGAGCCGGAAGACCGCATCGATGAGTCGGCCGAACAGACCGACCGCGGCGAAACGCGACGTCGACCGGAACCTGGGCCGGTCCGGATCTCGTCGCCACCGTCGTAACTGTCGACGGTCGAGTGGCCCCGGAACGTAGCGCAGCTGGAGCTGGGCATCCCGCGAAGCGTTGGCCCGCGCACAGAGGCGATTGAGGTCGAGCTGCCCGTGGCCTACTACCAGCGTGGCGCTCTGACCGGCGGCTGGATCGACCGACCACAGCGCCGCCCCGCGTACGTACGCCTCGACCGACATTGGAAGGAAGAGCTCGCCCGCGGTGTAGCGCACAACCGGCTCGTACCGGCGTGCAAGGGCCAGCGCGTCCATACCGTCCGGCAAGCCCGCGACCATCTCGTTGCCTTCGCACAACGTGACTCCAGTTCCGCTGACAACCGTAAACATGAACTGGTTGTCGCATAAGCAGTATGCGGAAACCTGCCCAGCCTACTCGAGGGCGAAGGTTCCGTACTCCGGCCTGCCCGTGGGCTGATAGACATGGATCGCCGCGCCCGCACCGGTGGTCTTTGTGTCGACCAGCCTGAGGCCGGTGGGCAGGATGCCATCGGCGAACAGGCGCATGCCGGCGCCCACGACGACCGGGAAGATCAGCAGGCGGTACTCGTCAATGAGTTCGTTGTTGATCAGGGTGCGGGCGAGTGTGCCGCTGCCATGCACCTGCAGTTCCCGACCGGGCTGCTCCTTCAGATCGGTCACCGCGGCCGCGACGTCGCCGGTGATCAGCGTGGTGTTGTTCCAGTCCACCGTGGACAGGGTGGTTGAGGCGACGTACTTGGGCAGCGTGTTGAGCCGGCTCGCGATCGGGTCGGTAGGGTCGGTGATCTGCGGCCAATATGCGACGAAGATGTCGTACGTCCGGCGGCCGAGCAAGAAAGCATCCGCGTGATCGAATACCCCGGCCATGAACGTGCCCATGTCCTCGTCGGCGTGGGGGACAAGCCAGCCGCCACGGTCGAACCCACCGCTGCGGTCCTCCTCCGGCCCGCCGGGGCCCTGCATGATCCCGTCCACCGACAGGAATGTGGTCAGCGTTAACTTCATGATCGTTCTCCTTACGTGCGGCCCTGTGTTGTTCCGACGGGTCGGGTCCGCCAGCGCCGCGAAGAATGATACTGAACCGATCGGCTGTCACCGTATTTAGCTCCTGTGTTAATTAACGGATGCGTTAAACGTAGGTAGGCTGTGTTCGCGGGTCACGCGGTTCTCCCTGCCCATGACGCGTTGGTGGCCGGAAATGCCAGGCGTCGGGTCTGCTGGAATCCGCCCATGCCGGGCCAGAGTGTTGGACAATTCATTGTTGGTCCACCTCGGAAGGTGGCCACAGTAATGAGTGCGAGGC
>Ga0184625_10000291_pt1 | contig 17690 bp, 16 predicted proteins | sample PLM3_30_b1_FD_133151 | JGI IMG/M metagenome (GOLD analysis project Ga0184625, IMG submission 133151) | Groundwater sediment microbial communities from an aquifer in East River, Colorado, USA - PLM3_30_b1 | ecosystem: Environmental > Terrestrial > Soil > Riparian zone | place: USA: East River... | reverse complement strand
ATGGCAGATGCCACCTATTTCAGGTTGTACTCCGCCACGTCCGACACCGGCCAATACCCAATCCGCTTGAACATGTTCGGCGATGCCGTGCTGGACACGTCGGTATAAAGCCAGCAGAACGCATTGCCCTGCCCAAGCTGCTGCCGCGTGAGCGCCTTGACGCAGGCGGTCGCGTAGCCTTTGCCGCGCAGTTCGCGCGGCGTGTACACGAAGTTGATGCGGACGCCATTCGGCGTCTTTCCAGTCCAGGCCGCCATCGACACCGGCTCCGCGGCGTCCTCCCATACGTGCAGACGTCCGCGCGTGATCGCGTCCTCGACGACGCGAGAGGCATCCACCGGCTCGGGCACCCGCGCATCTGCTACGAACACCTCAGTCCATCCAGCCAGCAGCGGGAGATCGGACGGACTGGCGGGCCGGAAATGCCCCTGGGCGGCAGGAAGATCCGAGTCGACGACCTTTCGTGTTTCGTGAATCCGCAGCCGCATCGTGAGCGTCGGCTGCAGGCCTGAGATCCTGCTCCATTCCATTGCAAAATCCCCCGCCGAGCGGGCGGGGCCAGTCACGCCGGTGAGCTGGGGGATGGCGTCGAACGCGTCCCGCGCGAGCGCCACGATCGGCTCACGATTGGCGCGCGTGATGACCAGCTTGAAGGGGGCGATGTGCACGGCACAGGCGAGGACATTTGTATCGCTCCCGACCGTAGCAAGGTACGCGTCCAGGGCGGCAGCCGGATTTCGAGCGATGCCCTGTGCAATGCCGAGGATCAGATTGTTCTCAGCCTCCGCATTCAGCAGCAGCGGTTCGGCGACCTGAAGAAAGGCCGCGGCGGTATCGTGTCGTATCACATTCATGGAATCGAGCCGTCTCGTACGCGCTCGTACGCTACGCCGCCGGCAGCAGCGTCACGTCGAGAGCGCGTTCATTCACCGTCCCTTTGTCGATCGACACGTAATAGGCCTTGGCGCCTGCGCGCTTCGACACGACGCGCTCGAGGCGGCCGTGCCTGAAGTGGGCGGCCACGCCATCTTCTATGGCATAGCCCGGTTTGACGTCGCCGCTTTCCAGGTACGCGTGATATGCCGGACGTCTTTCGGCCTCACCGTCGTAATGCGGGCAGCAGCTGCCCGGCAGGAAACTCATGCAGTCGAGGGGGCGGAGCCGATCGGCCCACGAATCCGTGATGCCCTGCTCGAACCAGCAAATCGCTCCGGCGCTTTGACCGCCGAGCACGACGCCGCCCTCGGATGCCTCTTTCAGCAGCGGCGGCACACCCCATTCGCGCCACACCGCAAGCATGCTCCTGGTATTGCCGCCGCCGACAAAGATCGCATCCTGCGCAAGAATGAGCGCCCGCAGATCCGGCGTCCGATGAAAAAACGGCAAATCCGCGGTCCGCGCGCCGAGCTCGCCGAACGCCGCGTGAAACTTCTTCACGTACTCCCCATCGTCGCCCCTGGCGGTCGGTATCATCAGCACGCGAGGCCGCTCCTTGCCGGTCTGCTCGAGGATGTATTTCTCGAGCGCCAGGTTTCGCGGCTCGGCGAGAAAGCCGCCGCCGCCGATGGCAATGATGCTAGACATGGTCCAGGTCGAACTCTTCGAGCGAGCTCAAGCGACGATCGGCGAGCTCGAGCGGCAGATTTTTCGTCAGCGGATTGGGAACCGCGATGCAGAACAGTCCCGCGCGCTTGGCCGCGAGAATTCCTGGCGGCGAGTCCTCGAAGGCAATCGCCTCATCGGCTGTGACGCCGAGCTTCTCGAGGGCGAGCAGGTACAACGCGGGATCCGGCTTGACCGATGCGACATGGTCCCTGGTGCATATCGCATCGAAGCGGTCGAGCAACGCGAATTTCCGCAGGTTGCCGCTCACCCATTCCTCAGTAGAGCTCGAGGCGACCGCTAACTTCAGACCGCGTGTCTTCGCCGACGCAACGCACACGGCAATGCCGGGGAGGAGCGGCTGCTCCTTCATCAGCTCCAGCCACCTGACGTTACACGTGTTCTCGAGATCTGCACGCTCGAACGAGCGGCCGGATTGTTCCTGAAGGTAGCCGTGCAGGTCGAACCCGCCGATCGTGCCGATGCACGCCGAATACTTTTCGAACGGGAGCGCACAGCCGTGAGACTCATAGAGTTCGGACCATGCTCGAAACCCGGGGCTCTCGCTGTCGACGATCAACCCGTCAAAATCGAATATCAACGCCCGGATGCGACTAGTTGAACCCAAGTACCTTCTTGACCTCAGTGTTGGCGATCGGCCGCACGCCGGTGCGATCGAGCCGCCATTTATCCATGTACTGCGCCGGCTTCACCACCGCCACGCCAGACGCCTTGAGAAGCGTTTCGACGGCTGCATCGGCGTACGGCTTCTGCACGCCGGCCTCGAATGCGCCAAACAGCCCATCCCAATGAACAGGGAGGAATGCCTTTGGCTTGAGCACCGGCATCACAAGCTTCGCAACAGGCGCCGCGCTTCCGCCGATCCATAAATCAACGGACGTCAGCTTCGCGTCAGCCATCGCCGATTTCAAGTTATCAAGGGGGGCGCCGTAGTTGACCCCGTCCACGACAATCGGCACAAGCAAGTCGACGGCGCTCGCCGAATTGTTGAAAAACCAGCTGAATCGTCCGTTCGGGCCGTCAACCGTAAAGAGATACGCGCGGTTGCCGCCGCCGTTCGGAAAATCCTCCGCGACGCCGGCGCGCAGCCCTCCGGTCGCCGGATCGCGAACCGGCACGGCATTCAGTTCTACCGGGTTGTGTTGCTCGGGATTCACAGCGGGGTCGCCGCTGTGATTCCACCGCACCACGTGCATCGTGACGCCTTCCGCCAGCGGAATCGCCTCGCCACCGATGACGCTCCGGCAGCGCTCGGCAGGTATTCCCTCCGCCTGCGCCTGCAGGCACGTCGTTCGTGAACCGATGATCCGCGCGCCCGTCAGTTTCGACCATGTCGCGGTGTCGAACGAGTGATCCCAATGGCTGTGGCCGGTCAACAGCAAACTTATCCGGCTGGGCCGGCCCAACGCGTTCATGACACGCGTCACCGCCGCGACGTCAGGCGTAAACGGCCGCCGGGTTTGCGCAAAGCCGCCGCCGCCGCCGAAGAACGCGTCTTGCGGAAGCCGCGTGATGTAGCCATCGGTGACGATGTTGAGGGACCCCAACTCGTAGTACATGTTGGAGATCGACATCCAGGTGATATCGACAAACGCCGGTGGAGCGGCAAACGTCCGCCCCATCGTCCAGACGGCGAATATCACTACGGCAGAGGCGACACGAAGCAGGCTCACGCGCGGAGCTTCGCAATCTCCTCGTAGAGATGCGCCGACGCGATCACCCCACCGTGAAAATTTCCGAGATCGAGTTTTTCGTTCGGAGCGTGGGCGTTCTCGTCAGGCAAACCGACCCCGAACAGCACGCTCGGGATGCCGAGCTCCTTCTGGAATGTCGCCACGACCGGGATCGAGCCCCCTTCGCGGGTGAATACCGGTGTCTTGCCGAAGCCTTTCTCGATCGCTCTGCCGGCGGCTCGAATGTACGGGCTGTCGAACTCAGCCATCCATGGTTTGCCGCCATGCAGGCGGGTCAGCTTGAGCTCGACCGTTGGCGGCGCGATTTTCCTGACGTACTCCTCGAACAGCATCGCGATCTTGTCGGGGTCCTGGTTGGGTACGAGCCTCATGCTGACCTTCGCCATCGCGATGGCGGGAAGCACTGTCTTCGGCCCTTCGCCTGTGAACCCGGAGAGAAGCCCGTTCACTTCGAACGTCGGACGGCCCCACACGCGTTCGAGAACGCTGTAGCCCGACTCGCCCGCCAGTTTCGGCGCCCCCCACTCCTTGCGGTATTTCTTTTCGTCGAACGGCAATTTTTTCCATTCGGCGCGCTCGGCGTCGGTGAGGTCGCGCACGTCGTCGTAGAACCCGGGAATCTTTACGCGGCCGCTCTTGTCCTTCATCTGCGACAGCATCTGTGACAGCACGAACGCCGGATTCGCCATCGCGCCCCCGAAGACGCCCGAATGAAGGTCACTCTTCGTGCCGCGCAGATCGATTTGGTAGTAGACGAGCCCGCGAAGGCCGTAGCAAATCGACGGAATCTCTCGCGCAAACATCGCCGAGTCCGAGATCACGACGACGTCGGCCGCCAACAGCGACGTGTTCTGCCTGACGAACTCGTCGAGGTGCAGGCTGCCGACCTCTTCTTCTCCCTCGAGAAACACCTTGATGTTCAGCGGAAGGCGGCCGGCCTGCTTCATGTGGGCCACGATCGCCTTGAAGTGCATGAAGACCTGCCCCTTGTCGTCGGCTGCGCCTCGCGCGTAGATCTCATTCTCGCGCACGGTCGCCTCGAACGGCGGCGAATCCCAGAGATCGACCGGGTCTACGGGTTGGACGTCGTAGTGGCCGTAGAACAGGATCGTCGGCGCCCCTGGCGCGTTCAGCCAGTCGCCATAGACGATCGGATTGCCTGGCGTGTCGAACAGGCGCACATGCTCGAGGCCGATGCCCTTCATGTGATCGGCGCTCCACTCGGCTGCGCGCCGCACGTCTGCCTGATGCTGCGGAAGCGCGCTGATGCTCGGAATCGCGAGATACTGCTTCAGCTCGTCAACATAACGATCGCGCTGCAGGTTGATGTAGTCGACGACCTTGTCGATGTTGTCCATTTACGGTTCCTTGGGGTGCTCGATGGGCAGATCGACGCGATCGCCCCACTCTTTCCACGATCCGACGTAATTCCGGACGCGAGGGTAACCGATCAGACGCAGCGCGAGATAGGAATGCGCGGCGCGGTACCCGCCCTGGCAGTAGGTGACGACCTCGCGATCGGGTGTAATGCCCGCGCGAGCGTACATCGCCCTCAGCTCGTCGGGACTCTTGAACGTGCCGTCAGGCGCGAGGTTCTTCGTCCACTCGAGGTGAATCGCTCCAGGCACCGCTCCGCCTCTCGCGGCCCGCACCGTGGTGCCGCAGTACTCGCCGTCGCTCCGCGTATCGAGTATCAGAGCATCGGGGCTGTTGAGCCGATCGGCCACGTCGCGCCATGCCGCGAGGATCTCCTCGTCGCGCCGGCCGGTCCAGCCGGACGGGACCGGCGTCGCCGCGTGCTGCGTGATCGGCAGCCCTTTGCGAATCCAGGCGTTGAAGCCCCCGTCGAGGACGCGGGTGTTGGGATGCCCGAAATATTCGAGAAACCAGAAAGCGCGCGCCGCACGAATCCCTGACGTGTCGTCGTAGACAACCACCGCGACATCGTTCGACACGCCTCGCGACGCCAGCAGGTGCTCGATGATCCAGAAGAATGCCTTCAGTGGCGCCGGGTCGGTGTCGATGCTGCTGATGCCGAACAGATCGAGATGAACGGCGCCCGGCAAGTGATTCTCACAGTAGTTTTCCACCGGCCGCAGATCGATGAGCAGCGGCGGTTCGGCCGCTGCGAGCTCGCGTGATAGTTGCTCCGGCGTGACGAGCAGCGACATCGTCTAGAAACTATATCTTAGCGTTGCGAGCACGTGCGAGTTGTCGTTGTACTGCCCGATGAAATCACGTTCGTCGCCGCCGATGACCGCGCCGGCGAGCGTCGCTCGCCAGTGCGCGCCGACGGCTTTCGAATACTGCCCCTTGAGCCAGACGCCATCGAGGTTCTGCCGCACGGCGGCCTCGAACGACACGTCGCTCGTGGGACCGATGGTGTATCCCACTCGACCGAGAAACGCGCGGGTCAGGCCGCGGTCTGGCGCAAATTCGAACAGCGACCGGTTGGCGGTCACGACTTCGCCGGCGTATCCCGCGACAACGCTCAACTCGCCTGACTGGCGCTCGAGCTGAATGATGTACAGCACCACATCGTCGGCTTCGCTGCTGTGGCTGAAGAGGGCGGCGGCTTCACCCTTTACCGTGAACCAGCGAAGCGGGACCGCTCCGTCAGCACCCGCCATGCGAAGCGGTGCGTAGGTGCGTTGGAGCGCGATGAGCGGACGGCTCGACAGCGGCGTCGCCGTGTATTGCGGCAGGTGATTGAACCCGTCGAAATACGAGACCGACGCCTCGAATCCCGGACCGACGACGTTCCAGCGTGCGCCGTACTGCGAGCGTTGGGGAAAGGCGGCGCCCAAATCGACGAACCCGGCGGATCCTGAGGCCTGCGGCGGTAACGGCGCCCAACGATGCTCGAGGAGCGGCACGCGGCTCGGCGTGAACGTGGGAACCCATACGACGTCGAACGATTGCCCGCCGCGCTCGTACTGCGCACGCGCGCCGATCACGGCGAGGAAGTCGGCGTCCGTCACTTCGAGAAAGTCGCGCGGAGCGAACCGATCGGTGGGGTTCAGGATATCGGTTTTGCCCCAGCGCACGAATTGCTTGCCCAGGTCGACGGCAAGCGTGCCTTTTCGCAGCGTCGCCTGCGCATGCCGCACCGAGAATGCCGGACGCTGGAGACCACGATCCTGCACGTCGATGCGCCACACCCGTTCGACCTGCTCCGCCGAGTCGACGCGCGCGTCGAACGAGCCCGACAGGGTCAGCCAGTCCGCAGGCCGATAGGCGGGCTCGACGCGAAACAATGCCGCGGACCATACTCGCCCGTCATCCTGAGGCGCCGGCTGCATGTAGCCAGTTGCCTGCACCTCGGCGAAGCCGCGGTAAGTGAATTGCTGTGCGCCGGCCGGAACCGCAAATAGCAGAAGCACGAGCAGCGATTTCACACGGGGTTCCGCAGCGCCTGAAGCGTGAAGTCTTCGTCCTTCAACGGCATGTTGTATTCGAGCTTTTCAAGCGTGAGTATCGTGCGGCTGTTGCGCCGCAAATCGGACATTTCGAGCCGGCGTCCGGTCCAGATGCCTTGCTGCTGCGCGAAATTGCTGTATTTCAACCGTCGCACCACAGCGGTCTTGATATAGCTCTCAACTTGCGCCAGGGCGTAGGTATCTTTCCTGATCCAGACTTCCGATTTTGTGTACTGCGAGATTTTCTTCTCCGACGGCGTCGATTCGATCCGCCAGCACGCCGCGCCGTCAATCACCTCTTCCCCAAGAAGACGGTAACGGTACTGATCGACGTCGCGCTCTTCGAGGTCTTCGAAGCTGAAGTCAGTACCGAAAAACCGGGTTGACCGATCCTGCAGCGCGATGCGGCGCTCGCGCTGCAGCGCAGGCGTCCACATCCACTGATCGGAGGCGCGATCGGGATGATTCACGATCAAGAGGGCCACCCCCTTCACTTCGGCGGGCGCGAGAAATCTGAGCACAGCCTTGCTCTGCCCATGCGACCCCAATCGCGTGAAGAGCCATCGCTTATCCGCGACCTTGCCCTTGCCGTCGAGCACCTGCAGCAACCCCTCGTAGCGCTGCGACTTCGACTCGGTTCTCCGCTGCGCCTCCTCGACAATCTTTCTCGCGTCGTCTTGCGCGAGGACCGGAGCTGCAAGCGCCAACGCCAGGGCGAGCGTCACCGCGTGCAGACGCGATCGACGATGGCCGGACGACAAAGGCCGATCACTCATACTCCAGCGCCTCCACGAGCGACGTCCGGACGGCTGATTCGGCAGGCCAGAGGGCCGAAAAAAAAGCCGCCGCAAGAATCGTCGGAAGCAGCATCAGCGCGATGCTGAAAGGGAACCGATACGGCAGATGCATGCCCGATAGATCGCGTCCGGTGATCTGCAGCAGGAAATACAGATTTGCGGCGCCAAATAACAGCCCCAGGGCGAGCCCGACCAGCCCGATGGCAACAGCCTCCATCCACACCGTTTGCCGAATCTGACGGCGAAAGCCGCCGACGGCCCTGAGCACGCCGAGCTCACGCTTGCGATCGATGATCGACACCGTCAATGTGTTGATGATGCCGAGAATCGCCACGATCACCGCGATGAATACCTGGCTGTAGGTCAGCTGCAGCCATTGGTCGGTCAGCTGCAGCACCCAGCTGCGCACCTCGGCGTTGGTGAAAACGAGCATGCGCGGATATTGCGGCGCGAGGCTCTCCAGGATTCGCTGCCTCACCGCCAAGGGATCGGTCCCTTTGTTCACGTACACGCGCACGACGTTGACCGTGTCGTCCCTCCAATAGCGTTCGTACACCGCGCGATCGAGAAACACCGACCCCTGTTGATCCGACCAGTCGGTGATGATGCCCGCGATCGGCAGGCTGAGCAGGCCGCCTGGCGTCGCCAGATCGACGCGATCGCCGATGCTCCGCCGCTGAAGCCGCGCGAAGTTGTCCGACACGATCACACCTTCGCCCGCGCCCGCCAGCTTGTACATACCACGCGCATCTTCGGCCACAAGTGCGCGATGCCCTCGGCGCTCGAAGCTGGCCGCGTCGATGGCAAACAGCATGACGGGAGTCCCGCCGACCGTCAGTCGAAAGCTCCTGACGGTCTGAAAATCTTCGACGCCGGGGATCGCACCGATCGCGTTGCCGAGCGTCTTCGGAAATCGGAACGTGCGATCGGAGAGGTTCTGCGAGCCCGCGACGAACAGATCGGGATTCAGCGCCGTGTCCAGCCAGTCGACAATTGAGCTGTAGCTTTCGCGGCCGATGCCGCCCAGTCCGATGACCTGACCGAGCGACAGCATGAGCGCCGCGACAGCGCCCGACGTGCGCCGCGGCGATTGAATAAGGCTGTCGGCGGCGAGGGCACCCTCGACCGGCCGCAGCCACTTGAGCACGGGCCTCAACGCTTTCGAGAGCCATAGTGCCGCCGTGGGCACCAGCAGCAGCGCCGCAAGAATGATCAGCGCGTAGCCTGCGTAGAACCAGATAGAGGTGCCAATCCACAGCATCACCAGCGCGGCAGCCAGCAAGGCAGCCGCCGTCAAACGGCGGGCGCGATTCTCCCCCGCGGTCAGCACCTGATATTTCCCCTTCTGCAGTGCCTGAACCGGATCGACGCGCGACGCGCTTCGCGCGGGCAGCCATGCGGCAATCATGCTGGTGCTGATGCCGATCGCGATGGCGGCACCGAGCAGTCGAGGATCCGCGGACACCTCCTCCGCGCGTTCGGCGACCCCATAGATGCCCTCGAGCATGTTCGAAATGGACCCCACCATCCCGCGCGCCATGAAAATGCCGAGAACAATGCCGGCGGCAGACCCGAGGAGACCACTCACGGCGCTTTCGATGAGAAAGAGATTTCTGATCTGCCGGCGCGGCGCACCGAGCGCGCGCAGGATGCCGATTTCCGACCGACGCTGGGTGACCGCAATCGAAAATGAGTTGTAGATGATGAACATGCCGATGAACAGCGCGAAGACGCTCGAGATGTTCATCGAGATCGCGTAGACCGCCAGCGTGGATTCGAGCTGCTGCCCCCGCGACGCCGGCGCCTGCACGTCGAAGCCGACGCCGAGGGCATTCCTGATCGACGCCTGTCCGGCTTCGACAGCGAGGCCGCTTTGCAGTTTCACATCGATGCGATCGAACCGACGACCGCGGCCGAACACCTGCTGGGCGGCGTAAATATCCATGACGGCGAGGTTGCCGCCGAACGCGCTCGTCAGGCCGCCCGACCGCATGATGCCGCGCACCGTGAACGCCCTGTCTCCGACCATCGTCGACAGCGTGACGCGGTCCCCCACTCGCAGTCCGTTGCGATCGGCGAACTCCTTGGTGATGATGATCGAATCTGGCTGCGCGAGAAAGACCAGCGGGTCGTCGACCACGGCCTCGTCGCCGCTCTCGAGATCGTAGTCGCGCAAACTGCGATCGCCCGTCATGTCGACGCCGAGAATCAGCAGGTTTCCCTGGCCCGAGAGCCGCGTCGCCGCCGGCGCCTCTATCACAGGCACCGCGACCTGGACTTCTGGAACCGACTGCACGCGCTCGAGAATCTCCTCGGGGAAGCCCGCCTCACTGGACGTCACCTGGAGTTGCGCGGCGCCGGCAATGCGATCGACGGTTCGCTCGAACGCGTAGAAGACCGCCTGATTCGCTGTGTGCATCGCCACGAATACGGCGACGCCGAGCACGATTCCAACCACAGTCAGCAGGGAACGGACTGCGTGTTTCTTCAGATAGGGCCAGCTGATCAGCCGAAGCAGGCGCATACCCTACGGTCCGTTCCGCTCATCCGACACGATTCTGCCATCGCGAATCGTGATCGTCCGCTGGCAGGTTTGCGCCACGTTGGCGTCGTGGGTCACGATCAGGATGGTCGAGCCGAGGGTCTCGTGCAGATCGCTGACGAGCCGCAGGATGTCGCGGCCGGTTTGCGTGTCGAGGTTGCCGGTCGGCTCATCGGCGAGAAGGATCGGCGGATACACCGACAGCGCTCTCGCGATCGCGACACGCTGGCGCTCTCCTCCCGAGAGCTCATCGGGCAGATGGTCCATTCGCTGGGACAGCTTCACCAGATCGAGCAGCTCGCGGGCGCGATCGTTGATTTTCTTGCGCGGCCAGCCTCGTAAGTGCAGCGGCAGCGCCACGTTCTCGACGCACGACAGGCTCGGGAGCAGGTTGAAGAACTGGAAGATGAAGCCGAGCTTGTCGCGCCGCACGGCGGTCAACCCATCATCCGCAAGGCCGTCGAGCCGCTGGCCGTCGAGCGTGATGGCGCCGGAGGTGGGACGGTCGAGACCGCCTATAAGGTTGAGCAGTGTGGATTTACCAGACCCCGACGGCCCGACAATCGAGACCAGTTCGCCCTTTGGAATGGTGAGACTGACGTCTTCCAGCGCGGTAACACGGCGGCGTCCTTCGAAGTGCTTGCTGACGTGGTCGAGAACGACGGCTGGCGTGGCCACCTGGTGATTATGTGAAATAATTCACAAAGCGTCAAACAGGCGCCACGATTTACAGACGGGACAGTTGGCGTCCCTCGTACTCTTCGATGCGCGCCCGAGCCCAATCCGGCACCGGCACGGCTTTCGCGGCCGTGTAATCGTAGGTGACCATCACCGCCCGGCCCTTCGCCACCGGTTGCCCCTGCTGGTCGAGCATCTCGCAGTCGACGGTCATGCTGGTACGGCCGATCTTGGTAATCCCCATCCAGATGTCGACGCGCTCCCCCGGACGGACCGGGCGGATGAAATCTGATTCGGCGCGCGCGAGAATCAGGCCGGGCAGCCGGTCGTGAGGAGCCTCGCCGGTCAACTCGCGCCAGTAGGCCCAGCGCGCTTCTTCCATATAGGTGAAATACACCGCGTTGTTGACGTGCCCGAACAAATCGCAGTCGCGGAACCGCGCGTGTATCTGATGACGAAATCGGAATGCGGGCATGCGTTGTCCAGCTTCAGCCGAGCCGTTGGATAGTGTACCCTGACGCCGTGTCCGAATTCACGCCGGAGGAACGCGCTGCGCTCGCTCCTTACTTCTCAAATCTCGACGGTCCGGTCTTCGCGCTGACCAACCTGCCCGACACGGTCAAGGGCGCGCTCTTCTCGCGATACTCGCGTTCCGCAAAGTCGCTGCGGCGGCTGTTTCTCGACGAATTTCTCGGCGATCTCGGCGGTGCGGCCGCGGTCGAGAGCCAGGTTGGCGTCGCCCGCGCGGAAAGACTCTACGCGAAAGTGTTCGCCGAATACGGCGATGATTCGGTGGCGCAGCTCGGCGGCGTGCATCTCGCCTGCGAGGGTGTCTCGAACGTGCTCACGAAGGTGCTCGAGTGGGGCCGCTTGATGGCCTACCTGGAGCAGTCGACGCGCTACGTGCCGTACACCGATCGACCCGGCGGCCGCTGGAAGTACTACGTGCCGACCGAACTTGCCGGCACGCCGCTGCAGGCCCGATATCAGGCGGCGCTGGATCGCACCTTCGAGATCTACGCGCGATGGTTCGAGCCGATGCAGGAGCATTTTCGCGCCAGGTTTCCCAAAGATTCAGCCGACAGCGACGGCGTGTACCGCGCCGCCATCCGTGCGAAAGCGCTCGACACGCTGCGCGGGCTGCTCCCGGCGGCGGTGCAGTCGAACATGGGATTGTTCGGCACCGGCCAGGCCTACGAAGCGCTGCTGCTTCGCATGCGCGCGCATCCGCTTGCCGAGTCTCGCGACTACGCTGACTTGATCCTCACCGAGCTCCGGAAGGTGATTCCGGCGTTCCTTACGCGGGTCGATCAGCCGGATCGCGGCGAGCGGTGGACGCAATATTTCGCCGACACCAGAACGGCCACAGCCGGCATCGCCGACAGCCTGCTCGCTGACGTCGAGGCGGAGTCGCGGCCCGAAGTGACGCTGTCCGACTTCGATCCCGATGGCGAGATCAAAGTCGTCGCCGCCGCGCTGTATGCGGTCTCGGAGCTGCCGGACGATCAGCTTTTCGGAATCGTTCGCAGGATGTCCGCCGACGAACGCGCCACCGTGCTGCGCGCCTACGTCGGCACCCGCGCCAACCGGCGCCACAAGCCAGGACGGGCGTTCGAGCGCACGACCTATCGCTTCGATGTGCTCTCAGACTACGGAGCGTTCCGCGATCTGCAGCGGCATCGGCTGCTCACCCTGGAATGGCAACCGCTCGGTGCGCGCCATGGATACGTTGAGCCCGACGCCATCGAAGCGGCAGGCGCGCACAAGGACTGGGCCGAAGTGATGGAGACATCGGCCGAGCTGCACGACCTACTGCACGCCGCCGGGCTCTCAGCCGTGGCGCCCTACGCCGTGTCGATGGCGTACCGCATCCGCTATTACATGGAAATGAACGCGCGAGAGGCCATGCACCTGATCGAGCTGCGTACCGCGCCGCAAGGGCACCCTGCCTATCGCCGCATCTGCCAGGCCATGCACACGCTCATCGGCGAACAGGCCGGCCACCGCCTGATCGCTGACGCCATGCGTTATGCCGATCACTCAGAGGTCGAATTGGAGCGGTTGAAGGCGGAACGGGCGGCGGAGAAGAAGCGCCTCAATAAAACCTGACATTGGAAGATTGGTAGATTGGAGGACTGCCAGATTGTTGATGGACAATCTACCAATCCTCCAATCTACCAATCCTCCAATTCTGCGTCAGTCCCTATCCTTAGACCAGTATCGCGAATACTCCTCCAAGTACGAGAGGGTCGCGAATGTGCGCATTCGATCGAAGAAGAGCACGCCGTCGAGATGATCGGTCTCGTGCTGGATGACTCTGGCGGGAAAATCGTGAGACGCGACGTCGATCTTGCCGCCCGTCCGATCCATCGCGACGATCCTGATCGCGCGGGCGCGTGGCACCCGCCCGCGGATGTCCGGGATGCTCAGGCAGCCTTCCCAGTCTTCCACGACCTCCGGACCAACTGGGGTGATAATAGGATTGATGAATACCATCGGCTCGTCATCGGGCGACAACGGGTCGTCGTTTTCGGGCGCGATGGCGGCGACGAAGATGCGAAGGCTCTCGTGAATCTGGGGAGCCGCCAGCCCGACACCGTGGTACTCGTGCATGGTGTCGATCATGTCGTCGATCAGCTTCTGCATCGACCCTTGCTTCAACTCGGCGCGCTCGATTTCGCGGGCCCGCGCGCGCAGCACGGGATGGCCCATGCGGGCGACCTTCAACAGCGACATATGATGATTATCCACCGACCTAAAGCCTGCTGCCAGCGCAGCCGATACGCCAAGAGATGAAGCTGCTCAGAACGGCGCTGATTCTCACGGCTGTCCTCTCCTCGACTGCGTGCGGCATCGACACGTTGAAGGACCTCTTCACGTCGCCGACGGAACCGACGACAAACGGCGAGGTGCGGTCGTACCTGGGAACCTGGGCTGGCCCGACCATCGCGCCGGCCGCGCAAAGCTGCGGCAGTCTGATGTGGAAAATTACCTCGCAGACGGGGAGTCAGGCGAGCGGCGATTTTTCTGCGACCTGCGGCGATGACGTCAAGCTGACCGGCACGATGACCGCCACGCACGGCGACACGTCCATTCCGTGGGCGGTCACCGGCACGGCCACCAAGGGCACGGAGACGTGCCCCTTCAGCATGACCGGTACCGGCACCTTCCAGGGCACGTCGAATATCGTGGTGAACTACGCCGGCACGTCGTGCAACGGGCCGATCAGCGGATCGGAAACGATCAAGCGATAGTGACGTCCTTGTTCAGGTAGACGTCCTGAATCGCGTTCAGCAGCTGCGCGCCTTCCTTCATCGGCCGCTGGAATGCCTTGCGGCCCGAGATCAGCCCCATCCCGCCGGCTCGCTTGTTGATGATTGCGGTCTTCACCGCTTCCTTCAGATCGCTCTCGCCCGATGACGCGCCGCCCGAATTGATCAGCCCGGCGCGGCCCATGTAGCAGTTGGCGAGCTGATAGCGCGTGAGGTCGATGGGGTGATCCGACGACAGTTCGGAATACACCTTCTTGTGCGTTTTTCCGAAATTGACGGCGTTGTACCCGCCGTTGTTCTCGGGCAGTTTCTGCTTGATGATGTCGGCCTCGATCGTCACGCCGAGGTGGTTGGCCTGACCGGTCAGGTCGGCTGCGACGTGATAATCCTTCTCTTTGGTCTTGAACGCCGGGTTGCGCAGATAGCACCACAGCACCGTGCACAGGCCGAGCTCGTGCGCCTCCTGGAACCATTCCGTCACTTCCACGATTTGCCGCTTCGACTCTTCCGATCCGAAGTAGATCGTCGCGCCGACCGCCTGCGCGCCCATCTCGAACGCCTGGGTCACGCTGCCGAACTTAATCTGATCGTAGGCGTTCGGGTACGACAGAAACTCGTTGTGGTTCAACTTCACCAGAAACGGAATCTTGTGCGCGTACCTCCGGCCCACCGACCCGAGCACGCCCAGCGTCGATGCTACGGCGTTGCAGCCGCCCTCAATCGCCAGCTTCACGATGTTCTCGGGGTCGAAATACACCGGGTTCGGCGCAAACGAGGCGCCGGCCGAATGCTCGATGCCCTGGTCCACCGGCAGGATCGACACGTATCCGGTCCCGCCGAGCCGCCCGTGATCGAGGATGGACTGCAGGCTCGTCAGTACCCGGGTCGGCCGATCCGAGATGCCGTAGATCCGCTCGACATAGTCCGGGCCCGGGAGATGCAACATCTCTTTCGGGATGGTCTTGCACTGGTACTGAAGCAGGCTCGCTGCCTCGTCTCCGAGAATTTCTTCAATCTTCGAAACGGCACTTTGAACTGGCATGTTTTTACACGTCCTTCGTGGCTGGGTATTTTATCACCGGGTAGTTGAAGTCTTCTACGACGGCCGCTTCGACGGCCTGCCGCACAAAATCGTCGATTGGCAGCGCCCGTTCCGCCGCGTCGATATCGCCGCGCCGGGCCTTGGTCGCGGGATGCTTGGGCGTGAAGAGCTGGCAGCAGTCCTGATCCTCGATGATCGAGATCGGAAATGTCCCGAGCCGCTGCGCCTCCAGCGTGATCTCGTCCTTGTCCATGCCGATGAGCGGGCGCAACACCGGCAAAGCCGACACCGAGCCGATCGTCGCCATATTCTCGAGCGTCTGCGACGCGACCTGACCGATCACTTCACCCGTGACCAGCGCGCCGGCATGGGCCAGCTCGGCAATCCCCTGTGCGATCCGCAGCATCAGCCGCCGGTAAATGACGACACGCAACGGCGGCGGCACAGCCAGCATCACCTGCTGCTGAATTTCGCCAAACGCAACCATGTACAGACGCGTGAACTGTTGATAGCGCGTCAGCAGCGCCGCGAGCTCCCGCACTTTCTCCTGCGATGCGCGGGACAGGATGGGATAACTATGAAAGTGCACCGGGATGACGCGGCACCCGCGCTTCATGATCCGATAGCACGCCACGGGCGAATCAATCCCCCCCGATAACAGAGCGACGACCCGTCCGCTGACGCCGGTCGGCATGCCACCCGGGCCGGCTTCCTTTCCGAAGTGGTAGAACGCTTCGCCGGTCAGCGCCTCGACGTGGATCGTCAATTCGGGCTTCTCGAGATTGACGCGCCATCCGGTCGCTTCCTTGATACGGCCCCCCACTTCGCGCTCGATCTGCGGCGACGTCAGCGGAAACCGCTTGTCCGCGCGCTTCGCGGACACACGGAACGTGGACACCTGCACATCGCCGAGATCGTGAAGGATGGCTGTCGCGATGCCGTCGACGTCGAGCGGCACGAGTGCGGCCCGCGAAAAGTTCGCGATGCCGAATACATGGCGCAGGCGGTCGGCCACCGGCAGCCACGCCTCCGGCTCGCCAAGCATGATCTCGATACGCCCCATCTTCGTCACCACGCGCGCCACGCCCAGGTCCGCCGTCGCGGTCCGGATGTTGCGCACCAGCCGGGCGATGAACCAGGGGCGGTTGCGTCCCTTCAGCGCGATTTCCTGGTAGTGCACGACGATCGAATTCATGAGATAGCCTCGGCCGCGCGGCGGCCGCTGATGGCAGCACCTTCGATCGTAGGCGGCAGGCCCGTCTCAATCCAGTCCCCGGCGAGCACGAGTCCCGCGACGTTCGTCAGCGTCTCCGGACGCTTCGGCTGTCCTGGCGCCAGGGAATAAGTGGCGCGCCGCTCCTTCACCACGGACGCGCGCACCACTCGCGCCGCACGCGCTTCGGGGACGGCATCGCGCAGCTCGCGCAATGCCAGCGAAATGAGCTCGTCGTTCTCGAGAGCGAGGACCTCGTCGGCCCCACTCGACACGAGCGTCAAGTGCGATGTGCCGGTCTCGAGCATCTGCTGCTTGTCGAAGACCCACTGCATCACACGGCCTGGGAGACCAAGAAATGGGGTCCGCAACACCGTGCGGCTGAGCCAGAGATTGACACTCGCGATTGGCGAGGGCCTGGTCGAGCCGGCCGCGTGACGAAGTGCCTCGACGGGGGCAACGTCGCCCGTAAACAGCTCGGGCAGGGCGTACCACGGGACGGCCGCCACGACTGCACCAGCGTCGAGGCGATCGCCGCGCGCCTCAACGTAGCTCACCCGCCCATGGTCGAGATGAATGCGCGCGGCGCATCCGATGCGCACATCTCCTCCGCGGGCGTCGATGAATCGCCGCGCTGGCTCGGCGTACAGGTCGTCGAGCGGGCACGTCGGCAGCGCCAGTGAGGCGTCTCGCGCGCCGGCGCCCAACATCTCCGCCAGCACCGCAGCGAACGGCGGCGCGGCGGCCACGCGCACCGACTGATTGAGGGCGGCCAGCGCGAGCGGCTCCCACAGCATCTCTCGGATGCGCGCGGTCTGCCCGTTGTTGATGAGCCACTCATCCACCGTTTCGCCTGGCGACGCGGCAATGCGCGACGGGGTCTGCCCTCGGTTCGTGGCTCTTCGCTCGGCCTGCGCCACGCGGATTGGACCGGCAAGCCGCATCGCCGACATGCGATCGCGCCACGATAACGCTTTCCAATCGAGCAGGCCGGCGGCGAAGTTCAGCGGTGGTGGCAATCCGGGCAGGCTGAGCCGGCTCCGCTCGCCCGCGGGATCCACGAAGTCGACCTCGAGGCTCGGCTGCACACGCACACGATCCTCTGTGCCGATCTGCCGCAGGAACGCAAAGGTCTCGCGGTAACACCCGAGCATGACGTGCTGGCCGTTGTCGACCCGCTCGCCGGTCTGTGGATCGGTGAACGCCGTCGCTCTCCCGCCAAGCACGGCCTTCGCCTCCAGGACAGTCACGCGCGCGCCGCGAGCGGCCAGGGCGACGGCGGCGCGCAGACCCGCCACGCCCGCCCCGATGACGATGACATCCGGCGCTGTCATTTGAATGCCGCCATCACCTTCAACCACGTGAACGCCGCGATGACCGCCTGTCGCGGGCGCCCGACGCGCACGCGAT
>Ga0184625_10000290_pt1 | contig 17748 bp, 17 predicted proteins | sample PLM3_30_b1_FD_133151 | JGI IMG/M metagenome (GOLD analysis project Ga0184625, IMG submission 133151) | Groundwater sediment microbial communities from an aquifer in East River, Colorado, USA - PLM3_30_b1 | ecosystem: Environmental > Terrestrial > Soil > Riparian zone | place: USA: East River... | reverse complement strand
TCACGTGCGAAACCTAACACGGAACACGATGAGCCCGAGAATCGCTCAGGCAGGCTGGTGTGCAAACGTCGCCGCCGGCATTCGCGCGTACTGTCGCACCGGCACGTGCGCGTACTTTCTGCGGTGGAGATCGACGAATGTCTGCGCCAGCGTCACGGGGCACCAGCCGCCGGCCGCCTCTTTCAGCATGATGTCGTAAGCCGTTGTGGCTGTCATCGCGCCGCGATAGGGTCGGGTGGTGGTCAGCGCGTCAAATACATCGACCACGGCGACGATGTGCGCGAGCAGCGGGATCTCATCGCCGCGCAAACGATCCGGATACCCGCGCCCGTCCTGCCGTTCGTGGTGCGATCGGACGATCGGCCGCACGCGCTCGAGCGAACGCACCGTGCGGCACAAGTTATCCCCGACAACCGGGTGCTCCTGCATCAGCGCAAGCTCGTCGGCATTCAGGCGGCCGGGTTTCAACAGCACGGTGTCTGGCAGCGCGATCTTCCCGACGTCATGCAGCACCGCTCCTCGGCTCAAGGTATCCAGGTCGGTTGCATCCAGGCCGAGAGCGGTGCCGAGCGCCACCGCGTATTCCGAAAGCCGCTGGCAATGTCCTTCTGTATAGGGATCCCGGGCCTCGACGATGTGCCCGAGCATGGTCATGATCGATTCGGTTGATTCGAGCTCGTCGGTGAGCTGCTTCACGCGCAGCAGCGAACGGACTCGTGTGCGAAGCTCCTGCACATCGACAGGTTTGCCGAGAAAATCGTCAGCGCCGGCTTCCAGCCCCGCGAGCCGGTGTCCTTTCTCCTGGCTGGCGGTGATGAGCACGACGGGCGTGAGCCGCGTGGCGCCGCGCGTTTTCAGTTCCCGGCACAATTCCACACCCGACATCCCAGGCATCACGACGTCGATCAACACGAGGTCGGGCGCGTCTTCCGCAACCAGGCTCAGCGCATCGGCGCCGTTGTACGCCACTCGGACGCTATAGCCGGCGGCGCAGAGCAGATCTCGCATTCCCGTGGCATTCGGAGCGTAATCGTCGACGACAAGGATCTTTCCGCAAGAATCCATGCGCGTATCTCCGTTACGGACGTGGTGGTCAAGGGGGGACGCAGTGGTAGTGCAAACCGCGGACCGGCGTCGGCGGCGACCATTCGGCCCTAAGTCATTGATTAAGAGTGGCTTAGTCGATGCAAATCTGTATCGTTTTGATTGGCACACAAGGCGTTTGTGCCGAATCAGAACCTGGAATGTCGATTTTTGTTATGTGGTCCCGGACTCAGTCGTACTTCAGCGCCGCCGCCGCATCGATTTGCGCAGCGCGGCGGGCGGGAAGGTAACATGCCGCCGCCGCAACTGACGTCAACAATACCGAGACGGCGGCGAACGTCGGCGGATCGGATGGCGCGACGCCAAACACAAGTCCCGAGAGCAGCTGACCGAGCCCAGCGGCACCGACGAGCCCCACGCACAGACCGATGAGGCTGAGACTCAAGCCCTCGCGCAGGACCATCCGAACGATAGCCTTACGATCTGCGCCGACCGCCATGCGAATGCCGATCTCGCGCCTGCGGGTCGCGACCGAATATCGCATCAGCCCGTAAATGCCAACAGAGGCCAGCGCGAGCGCGATCCCCGCGAACGCCAGCAGCAGCGAGGTTTGAAACCGCCGCTGCGCGCTCAGCATACCCAATCGATCTTCCAAAGTGGTGACGCCGTAAACCGAGGCGTCCTTCGCCACCTGACGCACCGCGGCTTGCACGGGCGCCATCATCTGCCGCGGCTCTGCTGTTGTACGAACGAGCAGCGTCGCGAGCCTCGACGGATTCTGCGCGAGAGGCTCGAACATCTGCGGTAGCGGATCGGATTCGAGGTTTTGCCGGCGCATGTCGGCGGCAACGCCGACGACGGTGAACGGCGCGTTACCAGAGGCGGCTGTACCCAGCGTAAATCGGCGGCCGATCGGGTCCTGGCCTGGCCACAGCCGGCGTGCCATCGCCTCGTTGATGATGGCAACCTTCGGCCCGCTGGTCCCGTCTGTCGGCGTAAACGAGCGCCCTTTCACCATTGGCGTGCCGACGGTATCGAAAAACTCCGGCGTGATCTCGTCGCTGCGGAATCGCACCCGCTCGGGCTCCCCACGCGGGCTCCCTTCGACGGTAATGAAACGCTCGGGATTCCCGCCGATGAAAAACTCGCTCGCGATGGCGGCGCGCTCGACCCCGGCGACTGCACTCGCTTGGGCACGTGCCCGCTCGAAGTACTCGACGCGCTGAGCGGTGGATGGAAAAACAGGGCTGGCGAGTTGAATCAGCAGCACGCGCTCGGGATTGAACCCGGGATTCATATGCTCGACGTTCAGCAGGCTGCGTGTGAGCAGTCCGGCACCGACGAGCAGCACGATGGCGAGCGCGAGCTCCGCGGCAACCAGCGCTCTTCGTAGCTGGCGCGCGGCCGTTCCGGCAGAAGCGCCCCGCCCGCCTTCCTGAAACGCCGGCTTCATGCCCCGGCGTGTCGCGGTGACCGCAGGTACGACGCCAATCACGATTCCGGATCCGAGCGACAGCGCCAACGTCCACGCAAGCGTGCCCGGGTCGAGCGCGACTTCGTCTATACGCGCCAGGCCCGCGGGCTTCAACCAGAGAATCGCGCGCATACCGGCGACACCGACTGCAACGCCGGCAAGGCCGGCGATGCCGGCGAGCGTCACGCTCTCGATCAACAGCTGCCGCACGATGTGCCCGTGACTGGCCCCCAACGCCAGCCGGATGACGACTTCGCGCGCGCGTCCAGCGCTTCGGGCCAGCGAGAGTCCGGTGATGTTGGCAACCGCAATGAGAAGCACGAACACCACCGCACCAGTCAACATCCACAGCGCAGTTCGCGTGCGCGCTCCGGTGAAGTACACGTGCAACGGCACAACGCTGATGCCGCGCGACGCGGAACCAGCCGAGGTGTCGTCGAGGTGCCGCGCAATGGCGCTCATTTCGGCCTGCGCCTGCTCGATTGACGCACCTGGCTGCAGTCTGCCGATGACCAGCCATGGGCCGGCGCCGCGCGCACCGCGCAGCGCGTCCCAGTTGGAATACAACGTGAGCGGCTCCCACACGTCGGCGCCATCGAGATTGAACTCAGCAGGCAGGATGCCGATGATTGTCGACGGCAGCTTGTCGAGGACCAGGGTCGCACCGATGGCGTCGAGCGATCCTCCGAATCGTGTTTGCCAGAAGTTGTGGCTGATGAGCGCGAGCCGCTGCCGTTCCGCGACCTCACCGGCCGTGAAGGTGCGTCCGTGCGACGGCTGCACTCCCAACAGCGAAAAATAATTCGCCGACGCTCGGTTGACGCTGATTTGCTCTGCGCCGTCCGCGCCACTCAGCGTCAGCCTCACCGGATCGAAGATGGCCATGCCGGCAAACGCGTGGCTTTGAGCCTGCCACTGCTCGATGTCGCCGTACGCGGTCCTGCCCTCTCGAAGTCCTTGTGTCGGTATTTCGGAAAAGAGCATCGCGAGCTGTTCGGGAGCGCGATACGGAAGAGGCCGCAGGATCACGGCGTTGAGCACGCTGAAGATGGCTGTGTTGGCGCCGATCCCCAACGCCAGGGTCAGCACCGCGACCGTTGTAAAGCCGGGATTTTTTCGCAGGCTTCGCAGCGCGTATCGAAGGTCCTGGACCAAACCGGGCATGCGACGACCAGTATCAACCAACATGCCGTCGGCGGACCGCCGATTCAATGCCTGGACGGGTTCCGGCGGCCGGTCGTGGGATTCAGGTTCCCACCGGCGGACAAAAAAAGAGCCAGCCGACGTTCGGCTGGCTCTTCTTGCGTTCTGACCGTGTTACCAGCGCGGTTCGTTACGGCTTCGGTTCGACCCGGGGTTCGAGAAACCGCCGCCGTGCTCGGTCTTGGGGCGGGCCTCATTGACCGTGAGATTGCGTCCCTCGAACTGGAACGCATTGAGTTCAGAGATGGCCTTGGCCGCCTCTTCATCCGTGCTCATTTCGACGAACGCGAAGCCGCGCGATCGTCCGGTGGCCATGTCCTTCATGACCTTGACGCCCTCGACCGTCCCAGCCTGTTCGAACAATTGCTGAAGTTCGGGGGCTTCGGTTTGGTACGAGAGATTTCCGACATACAGTTTCCGACTCATTCTGACTCCTCTGCCCCTCGACTACGCTCGGGGCTGGCCGCATATAGCGGCACACATTTGCCCGCAACCCAACATGGGCCCGGACCGGCATTCGTTTCGTCGCTAAGCAGGATGTGGGAAGAATCGAGTCAGGAAAGGCTCGTTACACCGGCAAGCAGCACAGCACTAGCAAAAACCGGGGTAAGTTTAACACGGCCAGTGCGTTCGCTCTCGAAAATATTTCACGCGGCGGAAAATATTTCCCTATGTTCGAGCCTGGACGGTCCCGATCACGAATTTGTATGCGCGTTACTCTTACTGGCTCTATGACTTAGCGAAAGGGTCGTTTCCAGGCGGCGCGCTCGAATCTTGCTTGTGTCGGACGGCAATGCAGCCATCCGAGGCGCGGAGAGCATGCCGGCACAGCGTGACGTGGCCCGCGCGCGTACGGTCGATTGCCGAGTCCAAGTGGCATCCAGGGCAGGTCATCAACCTGAGCGTCACGGGCGTACTGCTGCGGATCGAACGGACCTACGAGATCGGCGAACGCGTCGAGGTCGAAATCGACTTCCTGACCAAGCCGGAGACCAAGACCGTCGTGACCGGCGTGGGATATGTGGTGCGGGAGCACGGCGGCACCCCGTACTGCGCCGCCATTCACTTCGATCTCGGGTGCTCGCCGAAAACCGATATCAGCTGACCTGCCGCGCCAGCCGAGCGCGCCGCGCCGCCTTGAACGACTTCACGCCCAGCGCCACATAAATCGCCATCAGCACCATCATCGCCAACTGGGCCAGTACTGCCGGCCGGGTGAACTCGCCGCGCGCAAGCGCAGGAATCACGCGCAGCGTGCCGAGAAACCCGAGTAACCCGAGCGCGACAGCGGCATGCATCGCGTGCTTGCGCGCCGGCTCGCTTCGGGCCACCAGCGCCAGAATGACGAAAATGGCGCCGAAGAACGCCGGGATCAACGCGGTGACGCTGACGCGGCCGGTCAGAAAGTAGCTCGCGAGTCCGAGCACAATCAGGATGAATCCAAAGGTTCGTGTCGTTGCTGGCATGGCGACAGTGTAGCCTATCCCCTAGTGGCGCCGCGTCCGAAGACGCTCAATTCGCTCGTCCTCCCAGACGTAGACACCATCGAAGTTCGCGTCGGCGGCAGCGGGGTTCGTCTCACCAACCTGCGAAAGCCGTTCTGGCCGGACCTGGGGATCACCAAAGGCGATCTCCTCAGGTATTACGCGGCGGTCTCCCCTGCCCTGCTCCCGCACATCAGAGCCCGCGCGATGGTGATGAAGCGATATCCGCACGGCGCGCACGGCGAGTTCTTTTTCATGAAGCGGACGCCATCACCGCGGCCGTCGTGGCTGAAGACCTGCTCGATCGATCACGACTCGGGCAACGTCATTGATTTCCCGATGATCGACGACACAGCCGCACTGCTCTGGGTCGTGAATCTCGGGTGCATCGACCTGAACCAGTGGTATGCGCGCTGCGACGACGTCGACCGGCCGGATTATTTCCACTTCGATCTCGATCCGGGCCCGGGCGCGCCGTTTGAGCAGGTGCTCGAGGCGTCGCTCCTCCTCAAACAGGCGCTCGACGTGCTGAAAATGCCGTCGTATCCGAAGACGAGCGGCTCAAAGGGTGTGCACGTCTACGTACCCATCAAGCGCGGGCCGACGCAGAAGGACGTGTGGACGTTTACCAAAGCGCTGGCGATGACCTTGGCCGAGCGTTATCCCGGCATCATGACCGCGCAATACCGGATCGCGAAACGGCCCAAGGCCCGCGTGCTCGTCGACTACAACCAGAACGCCTGGGGCCGCACGCTCGCGAGCGTCTACTCGGTGCGCCCGACCAAAGTCGCGAGCGTGTCGACGCCGGTCACGTGGAACGAGATCGAGCGAGGGATTACGTCGGAACAGTTCACGATGGAAGTCGTGCTGAAGCGGATCACCCGCTCTGGCGATCTGTTTGCACCGGTGTTGACCGGCAAGGTCAAGCTGCCCATGTGATGGGCTAGGTGGTAGGCGGTAGCCGGTCGCTAATGAATCGATGTCGCGGACGAAGCCGGTGCCTGCGCAATGGCGCGCGAGATCATGTCTTCGAGTTGCTTTTTATCGATGCGGAAGGGGCCTGACACAGCCGCGCCGGCTTGAATTTCGATCGCGATGACCACTCCGCTCTCTTCGAACGGGTTGACGATCCAGCTGAACCCACGCAGGAACACAGGAGTGTCGCTCAAGCCGGGGTTCTTCGCACGGTGGATCGCCAGCAGCATCGCCTTCAACAACTTCGCGACATCCTGATCGGTCCACGCAGCGGGATCGCCGCTGATCCCGGAAATGTCCTGCGTCTTGGCGAAGTCAGTGCCGCGAAGCCATACGTCAACCTGTAATTCCATTAGTGATCGACAGCGATTGTACGAGACAGCTGTTCGGCGAGTCCAGCCGGATCAGTCGCGGGCTCGCCGCACGTGAAGTCATGACAAACGTACGCCGTCGGCCGCCCGTCACGCATGCTCATCGCGCTGATGAAGGGCAGCAGCCGCGCGAGCGCCGACTGACGCTCCCCGATCTCGACCGGCACGATCACCGCGAACGGATCGTATTTCGCTGAAGCCTCACGCAGCAGCGCCTGTGTGGCCCCATCGCCGCGCGCACCGACGATCACCACCTGTGCCACTTTTGCGTGGTAGGTCGACAGCGCGGCCATCATCATCGGCACGGCACGCCCGACCTTGCCAATCTGCGGGCCGAACATCTTCAGCGTCCGGTCGATGCGCTCGAAGAGCTCTGCCTCGTTGGTCAGGTGCGCCATCATCAGCAGGTTCAGCACCGAGATCGAGCTGGGTGATGGCTCGGCGCCGTCGTAGTCTTCCTTCATCCGCAGGATGACACTCGGATCCGCGCCGGTGGTGTTGAACCAGCCGCCGTTCTCCCCATCCCAGAACTGCTCGTCCTGCCGCTTCTGCAGCTGACGCGCCCACTCGAGCCAATGCGGATCGCCGCTCGCCTGAAACAGCTCGAGGAGGCCGAAGATGAGATACGCATAGTCTTCCGCGTATCCGTCGATCGCGGCGTCCCCTTCGCGATACCGCCGCTTCAGGATTTGACGGCCGGCGTCCCACATGTGCCGCTCCAGGAACGCGGCAGACCGCGTCGCGGCGTCGAGATAGCGTGCGCAGGCGTCGGCGTCGGGCAATACGCGGGCGGCCTTGGCGAACGCCGCCAGCATCAGACCGTTCCAGCCGGTCAGCACTTTATCGTCGAGATGGGGCCTCGGCCGCGACAGACGCGCCTGAAACAGCGCCATGCGCGATCGCTGCAGCGACGCCTCGACGTCGTCGCGCGACCTGGCGGCGCGCTCGGCCACTTCTTCGATGCTGCTCGCGACGTACAGCAGGTTCTTGCCGGTGAACTCCCCTTGCGGGTCCTCGGGCGCGTTTCCATCAGGCCGAATGCCGAAACGGTGGCGGAACACATCGAAGTCGTCGTTGAGCAACGCTTCCAGCTCCGCCTGCGTCCACAGATAGAACGCGCCTTCCGTCTTGTGCGCATGCGGATTCGCCGCGTCTTCGGGAGGCACGCTGTCGGCATCTTCGGCCGAATAGAAGCCGCCTTCCTGATTGGTCATCTCGCGCATCACGTACTCGAGTGTGTCCGCCGCGACTTCGGCGAAGAACCGATCGGCGGCCAGCTGATAGGTTTCGAGGCCGGCAAGCGTGATCTGCGCCTGGTCGTACAACATTTTTTCGAAATGGGGCACGCGCCAGTTGGCGTCGACCGAATACCGGTGAAAGCCGCCGCCGACATGGTCGCGCATGCCGCCGAGCGCCATCGGCTGCAGCGTTTTGGCAACCATGAAGGCCGGTGTGTAGTCGCCCGTCCGGGCGGTCTCACGCAGCAGAAACAGCAGCTCGCTGGGCCGCGGGAACTTGGGCGCAGTCCCGAAGCCGCCGCGCGTCTGGTCGAAGGTCTGAGCGAACTGCGCCACCGCTTCTTTCAACGCGTCTGTGTCCGGCACCGCGCCGCCGGGTGGCACCGAGCGCAGCCCTCGTATCTGTTCCGTCAGGTTCTCAGCGGACAACTGCACCTTCGCGCGCTCCTGCTGCCACACGCGCACGATCTCTCGCAGGATCTCTGGAAACCCCGGCCGCCCCCACCGGGCGTCGGGCGGAAAATAGGTGCCGCCGTAAAACGGCTTCAGATCGGGCGTCAACCACACGCTCATCGGCCAGCCGCCCGACCCCGTCGTCGCCTGCACGAACGTCATGTAGACGCGGTCGACATCGGGCCGCTCTTCGCGATCCACTTTGATCGAGATGAAGTCGCGATTGAGGACTTCCGCGATCTCCTGGCTTTCGAATGACTCGTGCGCCATCACGTGACACCAATGGCAGGTCGAATAGCCGATCGACAGGAAGATCGGCCGGTCGAGCTCGCGCGCGCGATCGAATGCCTCCCTGCCCCACGGGTACCAGTCGACGGGGTTGTCGGCGTGTTGCAACAGGTACGGGCTGCGCTCGGCAGCAAGACGGTTAGGCATTCGCTTGGGCTCCAGCTGCCCGGAAGTCGCGCCGCATCTTGCTGTAGGACGCGGTGAACTCGACACCCCAGAGCAGGATGACAGCAGAAAAATAAATCCAGACCAGGAACACGATGACGGTGGCGATCGAACCGTGAATGCGGCTGAACTGCGAGGCGTCGCGAACGAACCACGAGAAGCCCTTGAACCCGGCGTCCCAGAGAAGGCCGGTAATCACGGCGCCGAGCCACACGTCCTTGAGGAGCACTTTGACATTGGGCACGAAGTAATAAATCAGCCCGAACACGAGCGCCGGCAGCAACAGCAGCGCATTGCGGACGAGGAACCCGCGCATCACGTAGAGCGCCGGATGGTTCTCCGAGACGCCGGCAAACCAGCGGGCTCCGATAATCTGCGCCGCCGTAGCGCCCAGCAGTCCGATCATCAGCATCAGCCCGGCCGTCAGCAGCATCAGGAACGAAAACATCCTGTGGCTCCAGAAGCTGCGGGTCTTTTCGACGCCCCACGCGTGGTTGACCGCCGTGCTGATCGCGCCGAACACGCCGAGCGCGCCCCACACGAGCAGGATGGCGCCGCCGACGCCGAGCCGGATGGGGTTCTGGCGGAACGCGTCGAGCTGCGAGATGATGAAATCGAAGTGCCCGGGAAAGTAGCGCAGCGCGAACAGCAGCACTTTCTGCCGCGTCGGGTCGTCGGATGTCACGCTGCCAAGTATTGAAACGGTGATGAGCGCGAAGGGAAACAGCGAGAGCAGCGCGTAGTAGCCGATTGACGCGGCGTAGGTCAGGTTGTCCGCTTCGTAAAACTCGATGACCGCCCGCCACGCAGACAACCGCGTGATGCGCCAGGTCTCCTTGAGTTCCGCTCCAACGTCACGCCCTTCGAACATCAGTCTTCGGGGCTCCTCGTCCCGCTCCACCGCTCGTGGCTCTCGTTATAATGCCCTCAATGGCGGAGACACCCAAGAAAGAGACCATCACCCCGGTCAGGTCGGCTCTGAACCCTCCCAAGTGCGAGATGAAAGACGATCAGATGGTGTGTGAGCGGTGCGGGGCGGAAATGTACAGGATGCACGCGGTATGGCGATGCGCCGGCTGCGGGTTCAAGACGGATTGCTGTGGATGGTGACCAGTTGGTAGCTTGTAGTGGTAAACGTAGCGCTCGACTTAAGTCGAGCCCTACAGGTTACGTCCCTACAGGTTAAGTTGAGAGCCCTGCAGGTTACGTCGAGCCCTACAGGGCGGCTGCTACCGACGTCGTCGTTTCTTCCTTCTCTGACGCCTCGAGGACCTTCACCACCATGTCGAACGGCATCATATTGATGGCGTCGTAGTCGGGCGGGCAGCCAAACTCTCGAATCTGCGGCGCAGTTGGATTGCCGAGCGTGACGCACAGCCCGCAGCCGATGCAGAGATCGGCGCGCACGCCACAGACCATCCGGCCATCTCTGTCTTTCTCCTCAACGATGCAGCCGGCGACGGGACACGCGGCCTGACAAATCGAGCAGGCGAACGCGCCGAAGCATCGATCGGGGTCGATCACCGCTATCGTCTTCGGGGCCTTCTTGCGCGGCCCGCTCATCATTTTGGTCCACATGATTGATCCGGGGCCCCAGCCCCAGCATCGCGCCTCCGCTTGCGGGGCCCCATCGCCCCGCGCCGCTTCGGCGCGTCAGCGGGATTATACCGGTTCCAGGTTCCGAGTTCCAAGTTCCGGGTGCCAGGACCAGATTACAGATTTTAGATCTTAGATTTTAGATTCCAGATCCTGCGCGTCATTCGCGGTTTCCGGGACGCGGTCCAAATAGTGCTCCGCGTCGATCGCCGCCATGCAGCCGGTTCCAGCGGCAGTTATCGCCTGCCGGTAGATATGGTCCTGCACATCCCCCGCGGCGAAGACGCCAGGAATGCTGGTGCGGGTTCCGTGGTGCGTGACGATGTAGCCGTTCTCGTCCAGCTCGAGCTGCCCCTTGAACAGGGCCGTGTTAGGCGTATGGCCAATCGCGACGAACACCCCTTCGACCGGCAGCTCGGTGCGCTCGCCCGTTACGCTGTCGCGAAGCACCATCGCAGTGACGGCCCCCTTTTTCACGTCGAGGATGTCCTCGACCTCGCTGTTCCAGGCAAACTCGATCTTGGGGTTGGCGAATGCCTTGTCCTGCATGATCTTCGACGCGCGAAGCGTGTCGCGCCGATGCACGACCGTCACCTTCGACGCGAACTTCGTCAGGAAGATCGCCTCTTCCATCGCCGAGTCTCCCCCGCCGACCACTGCGATCGGCTTGCCGCGGAAGAAAAACCCGTCACACGTCGCGCAGGTGGACACACCGTGCCCCAGCAGCGTGCGCTCCGACGGCAATCCAAGCAACCGTGCAGATGCCCCTGTCGCGATAATCAGCGATTCGGTATAGACGATCTGATCGCTGACGTCGATTTTGATCGGGCAGCGGTTCACCTCGATCTTCGAGACATTGCCTTGGACGATCTCGGTGCCGAAGCGCTCCGCCTGCGCGCGCATGTCAGCCATCAGCTCGGGTCCCATGATGCCGTCCCGGAATCCCGGGAAGTTCTCCACCATGGTCGTGAGCATGAGCTGGCCGCCGGCTTCGAGTCCCTCGATGAGCAGCGGCTTCAAGTTGGCGCGCGCGGCGTAGAGCGCCGCGGTCAGCCCGGCGGGGCCGGACCCGATGATGACGACGTTCCGATGTGGGCTCATGTTGTGCCGGACGCTCGATGTTAGACGTGCTTGTCGATGAGCTGCTTCAAATGATCTTTGTCGGCAAGGCCGACGATCGACTCCACGATCTCGCCGCCCTTGAAAATCAGGATCGTCGGAATGCCGCGAATACTGAACTGCGCGGCGGTATTCGGATTCTCGTCCACGTTCAGCTTGCCGACGGTAACCTTCCCGTCGTAATCGCTGGCCAGCGCATCGACGGTCGGCGCCAGACGCCGGCACGGCCCGCACCACTCCGCCCAGAAGTCGACCAGCACGGGCTTATCGGACTTGACCACGGTATCTCCGAAGTTGCCGTCAGTAAAAATCTGAATCTTGTCAGAGGCCATTTGTCGCTTCACTCCTTAGTAGGTCGCGTGGGGATCGTAGGTCGCGTAGGGATCGTGGGTAAATACACACGCCCGCCCACGAACCCCACGCCACCCACGAACCCTATGCTACCCAAGTGTCCCAGGCCGTCTGTGTCGAACGGCCGTCTCATACAGTTTGACGTACTCGCGCGCCGATCGGTCCCAGGAAAAATCCTGCGCCATTCCCGCAACCTGCAATTTCTTCCAGGCGCTGGGGTTAGCAAACGCCACCTGAGCCCGCTTCATGGCATCGACCAGCGCCGTCCTGGTGTAGGGCACGAATTTGAAGCCGGTGCCGGTTCCAGCGGCGTCATTGTAATCCGCAACCGTGTCGTCGAGCCCTCCCGTCGCCCTGACGATTGGCACCGTGCCGTAACGCATGCTGTACATCTGATTCAGGCCGCAAGGCTCAAAGCGCGACGGCATCAGAAAGATGTCGGCCGCACCCTCGATCAGGTGCGCCAGCGACTCGTCGAACCCGATTTTGACGGCGAACCGTTCGGGATGTTGCTCGGCCAAATCGCGCAGCAACGCCTCGTATTTGGGGTCACCGGTTCCGAGCACGGCAAAGCTGCCATAACTCGGCAACACCGGGGCCAGCTCGGCGATTAAATCGAACCCTTTTTGATCGACGAGGCGCGAGACGATGCCGACGAGCGGGCGTTTGAAGCGCTCGAACGGCGTCCCTGGGCAGAGCAGCTCGAACAGCGCGCGCATGGCCGCGTCCTTTTTCTCCAGCGTGTGTTCGTCGTAGGGCTCTGGTAAAAATGGATCGCGGCGGGGATCCCACCGGTCGGTGTCGATGCCGTTCAGGATGCCGTGCAGATCCGCTTCCCGGGTTACCAGCACACCTTCGAAGCCAAACCCATACTCCTTCGTCAGAATCTCGCGCGCATACGTCGGACTGACGGTGGTGATGCTGTCGGAGAATCGAATGCCGCCCTTCAGCAGGCTGATCTGGCCCCAGAACTCGAGCGCATCCATCGACATCATCTCGGGTCCGAGCTCGAGCGGCGCGAGCCAGTCGGACGGAAAGTTTCCCTGGTAGGCGAGGTTGTGGATGGTGAGGATCGCCGTCATTCCACTGAGCCGCGGCTCGTTGGCGTAGCGGGTTCGCAGGTAAACCGGCGCAAGACCGGCTTGCCAGTCGTGGGCGTGCAGGACGTCGAACGGCTCGTCCGACTGAAGGGCGTATTCGAGCGCGGCGCGGCACAGAAACGCGAACCTTCGGGGACTGTCGGGATAATCGCCGCCTACGCCGTAGAGCGAGTCGCGATCGTAGAGCTCGGGTCGATCGACGAGGACCGCCTTGACGTTTTCCGCGAGCGGCACCTCGATCACCTTCGTGCCCGCGTTCGCACCGCCGACGCCCGTGACCTGGATGGTGCGCGCCGTGCCCTGATTCTGGACAACGCGATATTTCGGCGTGATCAGCGTCACGCGATGGCCAAGTCGGCCCAGCGCCAACGGAAGCGCACCCAGGACATCGGCCAGCCCCCCTGTTTTGGAGAACGGAACCGCTTCCGACCCGACCATGAGTATCGAGAGGCTCATACGAAGACACCGCGAATTGAACGGCGTACGGATACTATTGCATCAGTTACGACCACTGAGTCACAATCCTCAGGTGACCTTTCCGAAGACAGATCCGCCGGCCGATCGGCCGGCAGATCGCGCCGGCGAACGTCCGGCGCGCGCCGAGTCCCGCGAAATCAGGGAGTTGCGCGAACTCAAGAAGACGCAGCCGGACCTGGCGTCGGCGGCCGACATGCAGATCGAGCTTCTGGGCGTCCAACGGCGGGTGCAAGTAAGGGTCCCGCTGCCCTCCGCCACGTTCGATCGGCGCAAGCCGGACCACGAGAAATGCATCCCGGCGCTTCAGTTCAAGGACATCCCCATCGACTGGAGCGACTTCCGGCTGATGATCCGCCAAACCGCAGATATTCTCCGCCGATTCGAGACGCTCGAGACGTCGGATTACGAGCGCATTCAAGGCCTCGCACGGGACGGTCAGATAGAAGCGCTCGTGGCCACCTGGTACGATGCGGCCATGGCCCCTGGACGACGCAAGGCGGACGCGCGGACCCCGGAGCGCGAGCTGCTCGACCAGGTACTGCTGCTCGCGATGCGGCCGTTCCTGGCCCGCTGCGCCGAGGCGCTGCTCCCGCGTCTGGAGCTGAGCGATTGGCACCAGCCGTGCTGCCCGCTTTGCGGCGGCGAGCCCGAATTCGCCTTCATCAACCAGGCCGCCGAACGTCTACTCATCTGCGGGCGCTGCACCGGCCAGTGGCTTTGGGACGCCATTACTTGCCCCTATTGCGAGAATCACGATCGCAGCCGCATCACGTCCTTCACGAGCCGGGACGGGCGATATCGCATCTACGCGTGCGATGAGTGCCGCCGGTACCTCAAGGCCTTCGACGGCCGCGACGGCAGCCGCCCGGCGCTGTTGGCGGTCGATTCTATCGCGACCCTCCCTCTGGACGCCGCTGCCATCCAGCGCGGCTATCAGAGCTGATTATTTTCCATACTTCACCGCAGAGACGCGATGACGCGGAGTTCTTCCTGAGAAAGAGCGCTCTGCGCCCCTGCGTCCTTGCGGTGAGACTTGGAAAAGAGTTACTTGGCTGTGGCGACAGCCGGAGTGGCGAGCGAGAGTGAAGCCGTTCGCTCCGAGAGCCACGTCATGAGGTGACGTGTTTCCCAGAAGCGGCCGAGGTTGGACGTCGCGCCGAGCACGACGACGGCGAGCGAAGGGCCGCCCGAGGGCATCTTCAACAGGGTGGCGAGGCAATACCCCGCCCTGCTGATGAATCCCGTCTTGCCGCCGATCACGTCCATGTCGCCGTTACGGAGAATCTGATTGGTGCTGCGGACCGTCACCACCCGGCTGGCCGTGCGCGCCCCGGGGATGGTGCGGAACGAGTACTCGGGCGTTCGCATGATGGGGCCGATGCGATCGTCTTCGGACGCGAACGAAATCAGCCGCGCCATGTCGTAGGCCGATGAAATGTTGTCGGCGTAAAGGCCCGACGGGTCGGTATACGCGGTGTGGTTCAACCCGAGGTCGTCCGCCTTCTGGTTCATTCGGGCGATGAAGCCCTCGTAGCCAAGCGGCGACAGACGGGCCAGCGCACGGGCGGCCGCGTTATCCGATGGAATCAGCAGGAGATGCAGCAAATCCGAGAGGCGCACCCGATCATTGGTGCGTAGATACGTGGTGGACGCGCGCAGCGTGTCCGAACGCACGATCTGCACTTCTTCGTTCAGGTCGGTAGCATTCTCGAGGAAGACAATCGCGGTCATCACCTTGGTGATGCTGGCGATGGAGCGTTCGTCCTGGGAATTCTCTTCGTAGAGCACCTTGCCGGTAGCCGGGTCGTAAATGATGGCCGCCGCGGCACGGAGTTCGGGGACGACGTTGCCCGCTTCGTCGGTCCGGAATCTCGGGGTCTTCGCTTCCGCCAGCGCTCTTGCCGACCTGGACGACTTGGCGCGGGCCGCGCGGATACGGGCTGCGCGGGCGCGGGCTCGAGCGGTTGCCGTAGCCTTCTTGGCAGGCGCCGACGCCGCGGCAGCGGCCGGAGCGGCCTGGTGCACGGGAGTCTGGATGACACTTGCGCCCAAATCCGTGGCAAAGAGGCTTACGCCGAGCCACAGAACGGTCAGGCGGGTGATGCCGATGAAGGTTCTGTAAATAGACAAACGTCAGTGCTCTATATGTTTCATCGGTAGTGTAACAAAACCTCGATAGAGGCTCCAAGCGAAAAAATGCTTCAAGACACTGAAAACGGACAGGATATCGTTCGATATCTAGCAGGAGCCCAATGAGCGACCATTCCCCAGCCGAATATCAAGGCCTTCGCGCCACCATCCGCGAGCGCGGCACATTACGGATTTGTATCGTCGTGGCGGGGCTGATCGCGATGACCGGCCTGATTGTCGCGCTCCGTGCCACCCAACTCTCAGGGGTGATCGCACTGCTGCCGCTGCTTGTCCTGGCTGCGACCTTCGAGATCAACTTCTTCGTTCACACCGGCGTCGAACGCATCGGCCGTTATCTTCAGGTGTTTTACGAAGAGCGCGCCGGCATTTCTGGATGGGAAACCACCGCGATGAACTACGGCGCGAAGTACCCATCCGGACTCGACCCGTTGTTCTCGACGCTGTTCGCCGCCGCCGCGACCCTCAACGTTCTCGCCACGCTTGCGGTCGCGCACGATCCAGGATGGATCACGCTCTCGTTCGCAGGACATCTCGCGTTCGGTTACAGGATCGTCTCGGCCCGCGCACTTGCTTCGGCGCAGCGAGCCATCGATCTCGATCGATTCCGCCGCCTATTATCCAAGTGATTGGTTTCGTGCGCCAAAATTACGCATGTCGTGGTCAAACTGGCACACGCGCTCATCCGCACCGATCGCACGCGTGTCGACGAAACCGTCCGAAATGTCCTAAAAAGTTCGAACTTCTTCACGGCGTCGTTATGACTCTGTAGCAGCCGCACAGTACCGTCTTCGGTACGGGAATTGCTCACGTGCTGCACGGAGGCTACGCCATGGGTAGTTTTGTTCGACTTCTTGGGTTCACGACGCTCGGCTGCGGCTGCATCGTCGGTCGCTATCGCGAGCTGGCCACCAATCGCGACGTGAACTACATCGAGGAAAAAGGCGATGCGTGCAAGACGCACGGTCACCGGCGAAATCACACTATCGCCGACCGCGCCGCGGCCGCGACGCCGATGATGACGGCCGTCAGAACAGCCAGCTAGCCTTTGCTTTTAGCGGGAGCGCCTACAGGCTTCAGCGAGTACTCGCGCCTGTAGACGACGTCGAGGTTGTTTCCTTCCGAATCCTTCTTACTCAATTTGATATCGATGGTCCGGCGCCGCTGCGTGGGATCCGGGTTCGTCGAGTAGTACCCCAGCACGTAGTAGTCGCTCGTTTCAGCGTCAATACGCTTGAGCGCCTTGGTGTGATCGTTGGTGTTGACGACGGCGATGCCGCCCGTCAGCTCCGCCAGCACTCGAAGGCTGTCCTGGGACTTTCGCAGGTGGTTTTCCCACTCCACCGGATCGACGGGCTCGTCGATGTCGCCGCCGGCGACCAGGCCGCGCGGGTCGAAGGTGTAGAACGTGGCGTTGGCGCGGTTGGCTTGGCGCGTCAGCTCGGCCAGCCGCATCGACAGCTCCGCGTCGTTGAACTGATTGCCCTGATTCATCATCGCGTAGCTTGGATCGTTCGGGTCGACGTTGCGGTTGTTCAAGAAGACGGGATCGGCAGTGCCGGCGCGCGACCCAGCGAACGGATCGAAATCGTAACCGTTGCTGATCAGTACCACCGCCTTGCGGCGATGCTGCGTCTGCTGGAGGTTATTCAGCATGTCGTACACCGTCTCGAAGGCCACGTTCGCGCGATGCATCACTTCCTGCGGCGTCTCTCCCGTGGAGGACTGCTGGATGATTTCCGACGGCTTCAGCCCGCCGCCCGTGATCTTGTTCGCCGCTTCCTCCATACGGCTGCGGTCGTAGGTGAGATCGATCGCGATCGACGAGGTGCCGGTCGACACGATGCCGAAGAGGTCGCCGTCATGCACGAGCTCTTTCGCCATGTCGCGGAACAGCTTCCGTATGCGGTGTGTGTCGCGGAACTCCAGATGTAAATCGTCGATGACGAAAATGATGATGCGTCCCGCCGCGTCGTTCACCGGCCGCGATGGCGGCAGGATGATGCCCTCCCGTACGGGCGCTGCGGCTGCTGCGGACTGCGTCTGGTACACGCGGCCGCCATGCACGAGCGTAAAGGAGCTGACCTCCTGTTTAACGCCGTCTTCGTAGACTTCGAAATCGTCCTTGGTCAGATCGGCTTGAAACTGCCCGCGGCGGTTGCGCACGATCACGTCCGAACTCACAAGGTTGACCGCTGTCCGGAACGTCGGATTCGGCACCTCGGGCGCGGCGGGCGCGGGCGCGGCGGGTGGCGGAGCGGC
>Ga0184625_10000289_pt1 | contig 17780 bp, 18 predicted proteins | sample PLM3_30_b1_FD_133151 | JGI IMG/M metagenome (GOLD analysis project Ga0184625, IMG submission 133151) | Groundwater sediment microbial communities from an aquifer in East River, Colorado, USA - PLM3_30_b1 | ecosystem: Environmental > Terrestrial > Soil > Riparian zone | place: USA: East River... | reverse complement strand
CTGCTCGCGTCGAACGTCGCTCTCCTCGCTCGGGCGCCGTTCTACCGCCGCTTCCTCGCGCTGCAGCTCGCGGGCCTCGGACTCGCCGCGGCCGGACGAGCTCGGCTCCCCGTTCCGGGCGCGAGGCTCGCGTACTACTACTACGTCGTGACGAAGGCGACGGTGGGGGCGCTCGTCTCGTACCTCCGCTCGGGGACGCCGCAGACGTGGGACAAGGCCAAGGGGACGCGCTGAACCGCGTCGCGGACGTGCTCGTGGCCGGTACCGGGCTCGTCCTCGCGAGTCCGTTCCTCGCGCTCGCGATGCTCGCCACGAAACTCGAAGGCGGAGGGCCTGTGTTCTATCGGCAGACCCGCGTCGGCAGGGATGGCGAAGACTTCGAGGTCCTGAAGCTGCGTTCGATGGTCGTGGGTGCAGAGACCCTCGGCGCCGGGTACGCCGTCGACGAGGGCGACGCGCGGATCACACGTGTCGGTCGAGTCCTTCGGCGGACCTCGATCGACGAGCTACCGCAGCTCTGGAACGTCGTCCGCGGGGACATGAGCATCATCGGCCCGCGGCCGACTCTCCGCTACCAGGTGGAGCAGTACGACGAGGACCAGCGGCGCCGGCTCGACGTACGACCCGGACTGACCGGCTGGGCACAGGTTCATGGCCGCGCGTCGCTTCCCTGGGCGGAGCGAATCGAGCTCGACGTCTGGTACGTCGACCACCGCTCGCCGCGCGTCGACCTCGAGATCCTTCTTCGGACGCCGCTCGCTCTCTTCCGCGGCACCTATCGCGGTGCGACGGGAGGGTGGCGCTAGATGCTTGGCCGTCAGTCGGCCCGCGTGAATCTCCCGCCAAGCATCTAGGAGGGGCCCTTCAGCCCCTTCGCAGCCAACAGCGTTCGATAGAGACGGTCGACGTCGTCGACGAGGCGCGAGACCGAGTAGCGCTCGAACATCTCCCTGCGTCCGGACTCGCCGAGGCGAGCCCTGAGCTCGGGGTCCGAGGCGAGCTCTGCGAGCCTGTCCGCGGCTCCCTCGACGTCTCCCGGCTCGACGAGGAAGCCGTCTACACCGTCGCTCACGACATCGGGAACGCCGCCGACGCGGTTGGCGACGACCGGCGTGCCGGACGCAAGAGCCTCGATCGCGCTCACCGGCGTTCCCTCGTTGACGGACGGAAGCACGAACGCGTCGAAGAGACGGTAGTAGCCGGCGACGTCGGACTGGTAGCCGACGAAGTAGCTCGCGCGCGCGATGCCCAGGTCGTGGGCGAGCTGCTCCAGCCGCTCGCGGTCGGGCCCGTCGCCGACCATGCACACGACAGCGTCGACCCCGCGCTCGCGCGTCGCCCGCACGATCTCGAGGACGGCACCCGTGTCCTTGACGCCGGTCATGCGCCCGACCCAGCCGATCACGAAGGCCGTCGGCGGGATGCCGTACAGCCGGCGGAAGTCGAGATCCGCGCTCGGGTCCTCGAGCCGATCCTCGAGCGGGATGCCGAGGCGGATCACGGCGAATTTGCTCAGGGGTGCGATGCGGTGCTCGACGAGCTCGTCCCGCACCTCCGGGCTCACCGCCACCAGCACGTCCGACCTGCGCGCGAGGCTTCGCTCGACCTGGCGGAAGAACGCCGTTCGCCCGGGCCCGAAGTAGCCCTTGAGGACGTGTCCGTGAAAGGTGTGGACGACGATCGGCGGGCGCGCGTCGCCCGCCAGGAGCGCCGCCGCTCGTGCGATCGCTCCGGCCTTCGCCGTGTGCGTGTGCAGGATGTGCGGGCGCTCGCGTCGGATGAGCGTCGTCATGTGACGGACCGAGCGCGCGTCGTGGAGCACCGAAACCTCGCGCTGGAGCTCCGGGACGCTCACGACGTCGACACCGAGCCGCTCGGCGAGGAAGTCCATCGAGTCCTCTCCGCGCGCGAGGCTGCCTGCGACGAGCGTCGTGTGGTAACCGCGCGTCTCGAGTCCCGCCGCCAGGTTCGCGACGTGGATCGCGGGCCCGCCCATGTTCAGGCGTGCGATGACGCGCAGGATGCGAATCGGCTCGTCCGGCACGAGTCGTCACGTTAGTCGGTGTCAGACACCGATTTGTGTCAACCCGAAACCGCCACAAGTGAGCACCAATCCGTCCACACGGACTCAGGCGGTACTTCGGCTGTTGCGCCTTCTACATGGGTACCGTCGAGTCCGGTCCGGTCAGGCCCCGGCCGGAAGGGCCCATCAGTCACAGTGTCTGACACCGCTACTCTCCGCCACCGTGACCACTGTGCTGTTTACCTGCGCGGGCCAGCGCGTCGACATCGTCCGGGCCTTCCAGGCTGCCGGGGCACGTGTTCTCGGCGCCGACGCCGACCCGCTTGCGCCGGCGCTCTACCACTCCGATCGCCAGGCGATCGTCCCGCGGATAGCGGATCCGGACTACGTTCCAGCGCTCGCAGCGCTCGTCCGCGAGCAGGACGTTCACCTGATCGTGCCGCTGAACGACCTCGACCATCCGGTGCTCTCGCGGGCGCGGGACGAGCTCGCGCCGGCGCTCCTGCTCCTCCCCGATGCCGACGTGTGTACGCGCATGTCCGACAAGCTCGAGGCACACCGGTTCTTCGTCGAGCACGGGATCCCGTCGCCGAGGAGCTGGCTGCCCGAGGACGTCCCAGACGACGCGCGCTACCCGGTGCTGGTCAAGGCTCGCGAGGGTTTCGGCTCGCGCCATATCTATCGGGCGGACGACCCAGAGCAGCTCGACTTCTTCCTGCGCTATACGACGGCGCGCTCCTTCGTCCAGGAGATGTGCCTCGGCGAGGAGTTCTCGATCGACGTGTTCAGTGACATGGAAGGGCGTTGCCTCAACGCGATCCCGCGGACGATGCTCCTCTCGAAGGGCGGAGAGTCGATCAAGGGCGCTTCGATCCAGGACAAGGAGCTGATCTCGCACGGTGCCCGAGTCGCGGAAACGGTCGGGATCAAGGGCCCGGCCAACGTGCAGTGCTTCCGCGAGCCGGACGGAGCTCTCCCGATCACCGACGTCAACACGAGGTTCGGGGGCGGCTTTCCGTTGCCGCTCGCGTCGGGGAGCCGCTACCCGGAGCTCGCGCTCGCGCTCGCACGCGGGGAGCGCCCCGAACCGCGCCTCGGCGCGTTCGAAGAGGGCGTCTTCATGACGCGGTTCTTCTCCGAGGTCTGCCTGGAGCGCGACGGGGACGGCTCGCTCCGGCCTCTCCTGCCGCTCGCCTAGTGCCCCTTCAGGTGATGCTGCCCCGCCTACGGCGCGCGAAGAGCGAGCGAAGTAAGGACGCAGGGAGCCCCAGTACTTGACGTATTGGGGCGACCGAGGACGAAGCCTCGCGACGCTCTGCAGCCGCCCGTAGGTGATGGACGGCATTGCCTGAAGGGGCACTACCATTCGCGAGCCATGCGCTACGTCGTCACCGGCGCTGCCGGGTTCATCGGCTCTCACCTCCTGCGGACGCTCCTCGACCGCGGGCACGAGGCGACGGGCTGGGACTCCTTCACGGACTACTACGACCCGGTCCTGAAGGAGCAGAACGCGCGCGGCCTGCCCGTCGAGCGGATCGATCTCGCGGAGGACCGGCTCGACCTGGACGGCGTCGACGGCGTGTTCCATCTCGCCGGCCAGCCCGGCGTCAGGAGCTTCGGGAGCGTCTTCCCCGTCTACGTCCGCCAGAACGTCCTCGCGAGCCAGCGGTTGTTCGAGGCCGCAGTCGAGGCGCGTGCGAGAGCGGTGCTCGCGTCCTCGTCGTCGGTCTACGGCGACGCCGCGTCGTACCCGACGCCGGAGGACACCGCGCCACGGCCGCTCTCCCCGTACGGGATCACGAAGCTCGCGGCCGAGCACCTTGCCCAGGCATACCGGCAGGAATACGGCCTCGACGCCGTCACCGTTCGCTACTTCACGATCTACGGGCCGAGACAGCGTCCGGACATGGCCTTCGCACGCATGGTCGCCGCCCTCGCTGAGAGCCGACCGTTCGAGCTCCTCGGCGACGGCACGCAGTCACGCAGCTTCACCTACGTCGAGGACGCGGTCGACGCGACGATCGGCGCCATGGAACGCGCGAGCTCGGGTTCGACGCTCAACGTTGGCGGCGGCGAGGAAGTGTCGATGCTGCAGGCAATCGAGTCGCTCGGAAGGATCACCGGCCGCCGGCTCGAGATCGTCCGATCGCCTCGCCGCGAAGGAGACGCGACGCGCACGGCCGCCGACACGGCAAGGATCCGTGCGGAGATCGGGTGGGAACCGAGGACATCGGTCGAGGAAGGTCTCGCCGCTCAATGGCGCTGGGCCGCTGATAGGGTCGCGGCCGCATGACGGACGGTCGGACTGCTTCGGAGCTGGAGGACGAGCAGGAAGTCGATCTTTCGTCAGCCTGGCAGCGCCTGAAAGTGCGGTGGTGGCTGCCGGTCGGCGGTCTCCTCGTCGGCGCGGTCGTCGGCCTTGCTCTCGCCCTCTCGGGAGGCTCCGTCTGGCGGGCTGAGACCATCGTCTACCTCGGTCAGCCGTTTGCCCCGCTCGGAGGGGGTCAGATCCAGAGCCTCGCGACGAACCCGAGGACGGTAGGCGAGATCATTCGCTCGGTGTCGGTGCTGCAGGACATCTCGAAAGCGACAGGGATTCCCGTATCGAAGCTTCGATCCTCGATCTCGACGCGCGAGCTCGTTGCCACAGGCCAGATACGCGGGATCAACCCGCTGATCGAGATCGCGGTGAAGGGCTCGGGGCCCGTCCGTGTCGAGCAGGCGGCCGACGAGCTGGCGGAGCGCGTCGTCGAGCGCGTCTCGATCTACGTCACGGAGAAGACCGCGCTCCTGAAGCAGCAGGTCGCGGTGAGCGAGGGGCAGCTGGCGGCGGTCGAGGCGCGTATCGCCAGGGCGCAGGAGCAGCAGGACCAGCTGCTCGGAAACCAGTCCCTTCCACCCGTGGAACGTCTGCTCCTGAGCCAGAACCTGAACGCGGTCATCACGACGGCCGACGCGCGGAGGACCTCCCTCCAGGACGACCTGTTCGAGGCGCGGCAGCTCTTGAACCTCGCCGAGAGTGTCGAGTCGAGCCGCGTCGTGGAGCCGGCCGCCGCGAGCAAGACGACTGCGCGCTCGAGTCGGACGTCGCTACTCGTGGGCGCGTTGATCGGGCTCCTGGTCGGTGCGATCGCAGCGCTTGCCGCCGACCCGATCGCCGCTCGCCGGCGCGGGGCGGCTGCGGCCGGCTCCTGATGCTCGAGGGGAAGCGGGTCGCGGTCGTCGTACCCGCGTTCGACGAGGAACGCCTCCTCGCCGGAACGATTCGCGGAATCCCGGAGATCGTCGATCGCATCTACGTCGTCGACGACGCTTCGCGCGACGGGACGACGGCTCAGGCCGAGGCCGTCGGCGATCCTCGCGTCGAGCTCATCCGGCACGAGCGAAACTCGGGTGTCGGAGGCGCCATCGCGACCGGCTACCGGCGGGCGCTCGAGGAGGAGATCGACGTCGTCTGCGTGATGGCTGCCGACAACCAGATGGATCCCGGAGAGCTCCAGAGCCTGGTCGAGCCTGTCGCGCGCGGCGAGGTCGAGTACGCGAAGGCGAACCGCCTGGTCTCCGGCGAGGCGTGGAACGTGATCCCGAGAACGCGCTACCTCGGAAATGCCGTTCTGTCGCTGATGACGAAGATCGCCTCCGGCTACTGGCACGTCGCGGACTCGCAGGCCGGCTACACGGCGCTCTCGTCGAGCGCGCTGCAGCGGCTCGATCTCGACCGCCTCTATCCGCGCTACGGCTTCCCCAACGACATGCTCGTCCACCTGAACGTGCAGAACGCGCGCGTACGGGACGTTCCCTCGCGACCGATCTACGACGTCGGCGAGCAGTCGGGAATCAGGCTGCGCTCGGTCGTGCCGCGGATCTCCTGGCTCCTCTTCAAGGCCTTCTGGTGGCGGATGGGCCAGAAGTACGTCATCCGCGACTTCCACCCGCTCGTGTTCTTCTACTCGTTCGGCGTGCTGATGCTCGCCGTCGGCTTCGTGCTCGGGCTCCTCGAGCTCGTTCTGCGCATTGCCGGAAACGCGATCACGCCGGCATCGATCGTCCTCGTCGCGGTACTTCTGATCGCAGGCCTGCAGATGACGCTCTTCGCGATGTGGTTCGACATGGAAGCCAACAAGGACCTGCGCTGAGGCAGTTCGTTTGACGCTCTGTTAAGGAACGGCCCGCAAAGCCTGCAAATTGCGGACACAAGAGTTGACCAGCCTCGAGCTCACGGGGCACGGTCGAGGTGTAACCGTCCACCAGCCGAGGAGGTAATCGTATGGCAGCGACGGTAACGCACTCACTGGTCCAGCAGTTCGCTTCGATGAAGGCGAATGAGTTCGGACCGACGATCGAGCCGAAATGGCAAGTCGGCGAGCGCCTCTTGAAAGAGGTGAAGCTCTCGGTCGAGAAGGGGTATCTCACCCCGCTGGACGGGGCGCGGTTGATCTCGTCGATCACCGCGACGCTGTTCGGCTACGACGAGTTCATCCTTCGTGAGATCTCGCCGGAGACATGGCTCGCGTCGACGCCGAGTCGGCGCTAGGTACGGGGACTCACACAGTTGGGTGAGGGAGACCTGGGGCTCCCTCACCCTAGCCCTCGAGAGGGTTCGGGGAAGACACCGCGTACTTGATCTGGCAACCGGGCTGCGTTCTTCGGTCCCGCGACTACCATCAGACCATGCCGACTTCACTCGTCACCGGCGGCTCCGGATTCCTCGGTTCTCACCTCTGTGAGACACTGCTCGAGCGCGGTCAAAGGGTCATCTGCGTCGACAACCTCGTCGTCTCGACGCTGGAGAACATCGACCACCTTCGAGACGACGCGTTCACCTTCGTGAACCACGACGTGATCGAGCCGCTCACCGTCGACGAGCCGATCGACTTCGTCTACCACCTCGCAGCACTCGCGAGCCCCATCGACTACCTGCGGATGCCGCTTCATTCACTGAAGACGGGCTCCTACGGAACGCACCACTCGCTCGGTCTCGCGAAGGTCAAGCGCGCGCGGTTCTTCCTTGCCTCGACGAGCGAGGTCTACGGTGACCCGCAGGTGCATCCACAGCCCGAGACGTACTGGGGGCACGTCAACCCGATCGGCCCCCGAGGCGTGTACGACGAGGCGAAGCGCTACGCGGAGGCCCTGACCATGGCGTACCACCGCCAGCAGGGTGTCGACACCGCGATCGTGCGCATCTTCAACACGTACGGGGCGCGGATGAGAGCCAACGACGGACGTGCCATTCCGACCTTCCTCCGCCAGTCGCTCGAAGGGAAGCCCGTGACGGTCTTCGGTGACGGCTCGCAGACCCGGAGCTTTTGCTACGTGGACGACCTCATTCGCGGGATCATCCTGCTCGCAGAATCGAAGGAGCACCTGCCGGTGAACCTCGGCAACCCGGACGAGAAGACGCTGCTCGAGCTCGCCGAGACGATCGTCCGGCTCACGGGTTCGTCGAGCGAGATCGTCTACGAGGCGCTTCCGGTGGACGATCCCCAGGTTCGGCAGCCCGAGATCACGCGCGCCAAGCAGATCCTCGGCTGGGAGCCCGAGATCCCGCTCGAAGAGGGTCTTCGCCGCACGATCGCGTCGCTCGGGCACGAAGCAGCTGTCGGCTCGGCGTGAGCCTGCAGGAGCGCTACGAAGAGCACCATCGGGAACGTCGCGCCGAAGGCGAGTTCGTCTTCGTCCCCGAGCGGATCCCGCTCTTCCAGGCCGCGATCGGGCGTGGGAAGCGCGTGCTCGACCTCGGTTGCCGCTCAGGAGCGCTGACGCGCCACTTCCTCGAGGGAAACGAGCTGGTCGGCCTCGACGTCGACGCGGCGGCGCTCGCGAAAGCGAGCGATCTGGGGATCGAACCCGTACAGGCGAACGTCGAGGAGCCGCTGCCGTTCGAGGACGCGAGCTTCGACGCCGTAGTCGCCGGGGAGCTCTTCGAGCACCTCCAGTTCCCCGACGCCCTCGTCGCGGAGATCGCCCGAGTCCTCCGGCCGGGAGGTGTGCTCGTCGGTTCGGTCCCGAATGCCTTCAGGCTGCAAGGACGGCTTCGTTTTCTCCTCGGCCGGGCGCCCGAGGACGATCCGACTCATCTCCAGATGTTCTCGCCGGCAGCGATGCGGGACCTCCTCGGCGGCTTCGAAGACGTCCGGCTCGAATTCGTCGGCGGCCGTTACCGGCGGCTGAACCCGCGCCTGTTCGCCCGCGACCTCGTGTTCAGCGGGCGTCGCTAGCGACCGAAGGCCGCACGCCGCGCGACGTCGGCCTCGTCCACCATGTGCCCGTCGCGTTCCACGTAGCCGCCCTTGCCGCCGACGACGAGGAGCACGAGGTCGTCCGTCTCGCTCCCGTTCGAGACCTTCCGTGGCGTCGTCGACTCGACGTGGAGAAGGCCTCCGGGGCCGAGAACGCGCTCCTCACCCTCGACCTCCACGTGCGCTTCGCCCGAGTGGACGAAGTAGAGCTCGTCCTGGGTGTCGTGATAGTGGTGGAAGCCGACGTATCCGGGTGGCATCACGATCGCGTTCACGCCGAAGGCGGTTACGCCGAGCTCCCTCCGCACCTTGCGAAACCCATAGCCCTCGCCGAGCTCGTCGATCGAGCCGAAGCTGTGTGGCATCGGTCGTCTACTCCTTTCCGTCGAGCAGGTGGTCCGCTGTTCGCCGTAGGCCGTCTTGGAACGTGACCTGCGGCTCGTAGCCGAGCACACGCTTCGCTTCGTCGAGATCGGCCCACGACGCGCGGACGTCCGCCTCGCGCGCAGGCTCGTACACCTTCTCGACCGTGCGACCGAGAAGGGCTCCGACCGCGTCCGCCAGCGCGTTCACGGTGATCGAGCCACCGGTCGCGACGTTGACGATCTCGCCGTGGACACCCGCTGCCTCCGCAGCGAGCAGGTTTGCGGCAACGACATTGTCGACGTAGGTGAAGTCGCGCGACTGCTCCCCGTCGCCGTAGATCGTCACGGGCTCGCCTGCCGCGATCGCGCGGATGAACCGCGGAACCACAGCCGCGTACTGCGAGGCCGGATCCTGGCGCGGCCCGAAAACGTTGAAGTACCGCAGGGACACGATCTCCATCTCGTACACGCGGCTGAAGCTCGTGCAGAACCGCTCGGCCGCGAGCTTCGCCACCGCGTAGGGCGAGATCGGATCGGGAGACTGCGCCTCGACCTTCGGAAGGGCGCCGGCGTTCCCGTAGACGGACGACGAAGACGCGTTGACGATGCGTCGCACGCTCTCGTCGCGTGCGGCGAGCAGCACGTTCAGCGTTCCCTCGATGTTGACCGCCGTCGTCGTCAGAGGATCCTGGACCGAACGCGGGACCGACGGCAGCGCGCCCTGGTGCAGCACGATCTCGGCGCCCCGCACCGCGGCGTGAACGCGCTCGTAGGAGCGAAGATCGCCTTCGACCAGCTCGACGTCTTCCTCGAGACCGGCGAGATTCGTTCGGCTTCCGGTCGAGAAGTTGTCGAGCACCCTCACGGCGTCGCCCCGGACGAGAAGCGCGCGGACGATGTTCGAGCCGATGAAGCCCGCGCCGCCCGTCACCAGGACCTTCACGTCGTCACCTCGGCGACCACGTGGAAGTTCGCGAAGAGCGTCCCGCCCTGTCCCGGCGAGCGAAGCCGTGCGGAGTGGGAGTCGACCGTCTCCGCGACACCGTTGAGCACCGCAACCAGTGGGCCGGCGAGAATTCGAAGGTGAAAGCGGCGTAGGGCAAGGCTGAGGTTGATCGAGATGATCATCGCGATGCAGGCGCTGGTGCCGGAAGCGGGCGTCACGGTAACCGACCCCCAGGCACCGTTCTCGAGGAAGAGCTTCTCGAGACCGGCGTGGGTCCAGCGCCAGTAGTCGGTCGGGGACGGGTGATAGGGCATGACGCCGTGGGTCGAGGCGAGCACACGACCCCCGGGGACGGTGACGCGCCGGAGCTCGCGCACGGCCTGCGCCGGGTCGTCGCAGTGCTCGAGCACCTGGTTGCAGAGAACGACGTCGAAGCTTCGATCCTCGACCGGGAGCGCCTCGACCGAGCCGCGCAGCTCGGCGCGCGGGTTGTCGACCGGATCGACGCCGACGTACGACCTCGCGTACGGGCCGAAGAGGGGCTCGTACGGTTTCACGCCGCAGCCGACGTCCAGCACGCGGTACGGGCCGAGAGCGCTGTGCGCGTCCTTCGCCTGCTCACGCAGCCAGCGGACGAGCGGCCCCCGGACAGCGTAGGTCGTCATCGACCTCGGAGGGTCGAGGTATGCGTCAGACATCTACCTCCTCCTCGACCGTCGCTGCTCCCGCAGCCGCCAGACCGAGCATGAGGCACATGGCCGCCTGTAACGGGATGCCTGAGACGATTCCGAGCGAGGCCCATTCTCCGGCCAGGACGAGGAGCGCGCAGAGCGACGCCAGCCCGGCACCGGCTGCCCACGGGTGATTGGCGTACGTCGACGTCCGCCAGGCGAGCACGAGACCAGCTGCTCCGACCATCAGGAGGAGCGTGAGCCCGATCACGCCTGCGTCGGCCAGCATCTGGATGTAGAGGTTCTGGACGCCCCATTCGCGACCTTCCGCCGGGAACGCGAGGTCGACGACGTCGGGAAAGCGCTCGCGTGCGTCGGGAACGTACGGCTCGAAGATCTCGGGACGGGACGAACGTTGCCAACCCACTCCGAGGATCGGGTTGTCCCGCCAGATCCGCAGCCCGATGTACGCGAGAACCGTGCGTTGCGAGTAGGTCTCGACTCCCTGCGGCGGGTCGTCCCCACGAACACCCACGAAACGGAGAAAGTCCTCCAGGGCGTCTCCCCGGACTGCGGCGACCCCGCCGGCAACGACCGCCACGACCGCGACGAGCGCGAGCGTCCGCCGACCGGACGGCGCGAAGCGGCCCCGCGCGCAGATCCAGAGAGCTGCCGATCCCAGTCCGAGGCCACCGGCAGCCGCGACCGAGCCTGCGAGCACGAGTCCGAGAATCCCCGCGAGCAGGGCCGCCGCGAAGAGGCTCTTGGCCGGGATCCTCGCTCTTCCAGTGACGATCCCCGCGACGGCCAGCGAGATCGCGACGGCGGCGAGGGCCGCCAGGTCGTGATGGCCGAGGAACGAGGGCTGGCGCCAGCCGGCGTTCCATGCCCCGAAGACGTCCAGTCCGAAGAACTGGACGAGAGCGACTCCCGCGGCGACGGCAGCCCAGAGAACGATGCCGCCCAGGACCAGCGTCAGGTCCTCTGCGCGCCGGACGAGGAATGGAACGGCGAGCGTCAGGAGCGCGTACTCGCCGAGCTTGAGAAAGCTGACGACGTGGTCGTCGAAGAGCGCGTCAGACTGCGAGGCGGGTCGAAAGGTCGCAAACGTGAGCCAGGCAAGTAGGGCGACGCCAGGGACCCACAGGAGCTTGGCCGGCCGAAGGCGGTCGAGGCCGTGGCGAAGAGCCACGCTCGCGGCTGCGATGACGACGACGAGGAGGGCGGCATCGGAAAGCCGCACGTCGATCGAGGTCGAGCCCACGTCGACGCCGAGCTCCGGCTGGTAGCGCTCGTGGAGGAACAGGAACGGAACCGAGCCGGCCAGAAGCAGTGCCCCGAGGGCTTCACGGTCGACGAAGGTGCGAAGGCTGGACGGCATCGACGTGCGCTCGAGCGACGAAGTCGCCACTGCGGACTATAGGCGCGACGTTCGGCGGAATCGGGGTCTGACCCGGAGGGGCCAGCCCTGTCCACATGGCGTGTCCTGGACGAGTGCTGGGTCGGAAAGGGGTCCAGAGCCCCGACGATGTCCGAGAATGACGTGTCGGGGGGTCTGACCCCACCTCCTACACTGACCGTCCGATGTCTGCCCGCCTCCTCCGGCGCCGGTCAGCGACGGCCGCATGGATCTACGGCGCCGTCGCATGCACATTTCTCGCCTCGATCGTCGCCGCTCGGGTCCTCGGGCTCGAGGAGTTCGGCGTGTTCGCAACGGCGCTCTTCGTCGTCGGCTTCTTCCAGACCCTGCTCGACCTGACCGTGGAGGAATCGCTCACGAAGTACGGCTTCCGTTATGTCGCCGCGGAGGACTGGGGACGGCTGCGCCGGCTCTTCAGGCAGATGCTGCTGTTCAAGGTGCTCGGAGGCGCGATCGCAACGGCGATTCTGGTCGTCCTTGCTCCTGCCGCTGACGCGATCTTCGGCGAACCGGGAGTCGGAACGGCGCTCCTCGCCGCAGCCCTGATCCCACTCGTCCAGGCGCCCGAGAACGTGGGTGCGACTGCGCTTCTCCTCCACAGCCGCTACGACCTTCGGGGGGCGTATCAGCTGGGCTCGGCCGCGCTCCGGCTCATCGCGATCGCGGTCGGCGTGCAGCACGGCGTGACCGAGGCGCTCGTGGCGATGGTCGTCGCACAATGCATATCGACCGCGGCCGTCTGCATCGTCGGAGTGGTTGCGCTCCGCCGGTTTCCGCGCGTCGAACCGCGTGGGCTTGGGGAGGACGTCCCGGGGATCCGCTCGTTCGTGGCCCAGTCGAGCATCGCGACGGGCGTCATCTCGGCGAGAACGACGCTCGTGCCCGTCGTTCTCGGGGTCGTGGCCGGGCCGACCCAGGTCGGCCTCTTCCGCAGCGCCCAGAGACCGCAGACGGGACTTGCGGCCGCGAGCTCCCCTGCCCGACTCATGCTGTTGACCGAGCAGACTCGCGACTGGGAACGCGGCGGGCATGTGAGCGTTCTCGCCGGCATCCGCAAGTACACGCTCGGAGCCGCCGCCTTGATGCTCGTCGCCGTGCCGGTCTTCTTCGTCGCAATGCCCTGGCTCGTGGAGGTCGTCTTCGGCCAGGAGTACGTGCCGGCTGTCGATGCCGCGCGCATCGTCCTGCTGGCAGCGGCGATCCAGTTCGCCATCGGTTGGACGAAGTCCCTCCCGGTCACCGTGGGTCGGCCACGGTTGCGCATCCTCACGCACGGGCTCGAGACGATCGTCGCCATCCCGCTCGTCGCCGTGCTCGGAGCCGAGTGGGGTGCGACGGGAGCGGCTGTTGCTGTGCTCGTTTCGACCCTCGTGTTCGCCGCGGCGTGGGCGGTGGTGCTCGCACGCCTCCATGCCGAGATCGGCGACGATCCGACACGCCTGGTCGGCGAAACCACGCTGTGAGGGTCGTCGTGGTCTCCGGGATCTGGCCGCCTGATCCGGGCGGGCCCGCGAGCCATGCACCCGCGCTTGCCGACTTCCTCCAAGGGCGTGGCCACTCCGTCGAAGTGGTCACGACCGCGAACACGTCGCCCGCCCCGCGGGAGTACCGCGTGCATTGGATCTCTCGCGGATCGGGCCTTCGGCACGTTCGCTGTGCCCTCGCCGTTCGCACCCACGCGCAGGACGCCGACGTCGTCTATGCCACGAGCATGCTCAGGCGAGCCGCTCTCGGTGCCCGGCTCGCGCGGAGGCCGCTCGTCGTGAAGCTCGTCTCGGACGAGGTCTTCGAACGAGCGACTCGCAGTGGTAGGTTCGACGGTACGCTCGCGGACTTCCAGCGGGTCGGAGGCGCGCGCACGAGGTTTCTTCGTGCGACACGCAACGCGGCCGTGCGCAGCGCCCGCCACGTCTTCATCCCGAGCGCGTACCTGCGCGCGATTGCGCTTCGCTGGGGCCTCGACCCCGATCGCGTCTCCGTGCTCCCCAATCCTGCGCCGGAGGTGGCGCCTCTGCCGTCCCGGGACGAGCTGCGGGCGGGCCTCGGCCTCGACGGATCGGTGCTCGCGTTCGCCGGCCGGCTCGGGCCGCAGAAGGCTGTCAGGGTCCTCCTGAGCACGCTTGCGAACGTGCACGACGTCGCGCTCGTGATCGCGGGTGACGGGCCCGATCGCGCCACCCTCGAGCGGCGCGTCCGCGAGCTCGGACTCGAGGGGCGCGTCCGCTTTCTCGGCGGGGTCCCGCGTGAGCAGGTCCTGCGCCTGTTCGGCGCCGCCGACGCCTCGGTTCTCTCGTCGGCGTGGGAGAACTTCCCGCACACCGTCGTGGAGGCGCTCGCTGTTGGCTGTCCGGTGATCGCTACCGCGGTGGGCGGCGTCCCGGAGATCGTTCGGGACGGCGTCAACGGCCTGCTCGTGCGACCGGGCGATCCCGAGGCGCTGCGAGAGGCGATCGAGCGGTTCTTCGCGGACGACGAGCTGAGACGCCGGCTGGCCGAGGCGGCTCCGGCGTCGGTCGCCGGCTACAGCGAGGAGGCCGTCTTCGCACGCATCGAAGCCGAGCTCGAGCAGGCGGCGGGCACGTGAAGCGGAAGCTCCTCATGGTCGGACGTATGCGCTACTCGCTTCCGCTGTCGCCCTCGCTCGAGCGGAAGTTCGAAGCGCTGTCGGAGGAGCTGGAGGTCCGCGTTCTCGCGAGCGAGGGGACATCGTCGGGATCGGACGGTCGATTCTCGCTCGTCCGGCGGGTGCGGCCGCGCGTCCTGGACGGGGCGAGCTTCTATGCGCTGCTGCCGTTCCGCGTCATGCGCGAGTTACGGGACTTCCGGCCCGACGCGGTTCTCGCGCAGGGTGCCCAGGAGGCGGCTCTTGCGGCTCTCGCGCGCAAGCTGGCGCGCGTACCGACGAAGGTGATCGCCGACATCCACGGGGATCCGGGAGCTCCGACGCGGCTCTACGGATCGCCGTTGCGCAAGGCGCTCGCGCCGCTCGGCGATGCCATCGGCCGCCGTGGCCTGAGGCGGGTCGACGGGGTCCGCACCATCTCCGCCTACACCTCCGGCCTCGTGCGCGAAGCCGGAGTGGAGCCGACCGCGGAGTTCGCTGCGTTCATGGACCTCGAGCCGTTCCTCGAGCGCGCTCCCACGCCACTTCCGGAGCGTCCCACAGCTCTCTTTGTCGGCGTGCTCGAGCGCTACAAGGCGGTGGACGTGCTGGCGGAGGCCTGGCGTCTCGCCGCGCCGCGCGTCCCCGACGCGACGCTGCACGTCGTCGGCCGCGGCACCTTGCGAGACGTCGTCGAGCGTCTCGCGGCCGAGCTGCCGGCACAGACGAGCTGGACCGAGTCCCTGACGAACTCGGACGTCGCGCGTGCCTTGGACGAGGCCACCGTGCTCGTGCTGCCCTCGCGCTCGGAGGGGCTCGGACGCGTCGTCGTGGAGGCTTTCTGTCGCGGCCGCGGAGTGGTGGCGAGCCGTGTCGGCGGCATTCCGGACGTCGTCGAGGACGGAGCGACGGGCATCCTGGTGGCCCCCGGTGACGCCCGAGCCCTCGCCGAGGCACTCGTCCGCGTGCTCGAGGATCGGCCGCTCGCAGAGCGGCTCGCAGCCGCGACAAGGCCTGCGGTCGAGCCCTGGCTCGCGACTTCCGAGGAGTATGCGCGTGCGATTCGCGGCCTCGTCGAGAAGGTCGTTACCAGCTAGGCCTACACTCAGCCGATGCTTGCGTACCGAGCGCTGCAGCTCGCGAAGAACGGCCTCTACCGCGTCACGGGCGAGGCCGTGAACGGCCTCGGGGCTCGCGACGACGGCGCCGATCGAACGCTTCGCGTGCTCATGTACCACAAGGTCAACGACCTCTCGCCGAACCCGATCACCGTTCCTACTGCCGTGTTCGCGGAGCAGATGGCGCTCCTTCGGACGCTCGGCTATGCACCGGTCTCGCTCGATGCCGTCAGGGACCACTACCTCCTCGGGACCCTGCTTCCGGACCGAGCGGTCCTGATCACCTTCGACGACGGCTATCGCGACAACCTCCGAAACGCGTTCCCGATCCTGCGCGAGAACGGGTTCCCGGGCGTCATCTTCGCGCCGATCGCGTACCTCGACGACTCGCGGCCGCTTCCGCACGAGGAGGCGCTTCTCGGCCTGGGAGTCGAGAACCCGACGCTCGACTGGGACGAGCTCGCCGAGCTCGAGGCCGGCGGGGTTCGCATCGAGTCGCACGGCATCGGACACAGGCGGCTCGCCGAGCTCGAGCCCGCCGAGGCGCTTCGGGAGATCGCCGTCTCGAAGCTGCGCCTCGAGGAGCGTCTCGGGCGAGAGGTCGACGCCTACGCGTACGTAAAGGGATCCCGCGCGGACTTTCGCGCCGAGCACGCAAGCCTCGTGCAGCAGGCCGGCTACAAGCTCGCGTTCACGGCGGTTTCGGGCGCGAACGGCGCGGGAAGCGATCGTTTCCAGCTTCTCCGCTACAACGTCGAGCCCTATTCGTCCCGAACGTTCGAGCTCGTGCTGGCCGGTGCCTGCGACGCCCTCTCCGTCAAGGACACCGTCATCGGCACTCACGTCAGGCGTGCGCTGACCAAGAGCCTCGGGATGGCCTCGCGTTGAGCTACCGAGTGGTCCGCTACTCGGCGGCGGAGCGCGCTGCCCTCGTCTCGCTTCTCGCGCGCGTCGGCACCACGCAGCTCTCGGACGAGGAGTTCTCGTGGTGGTTCGACCGGAATCCCGCCGGTGAGGGAATCGTCTCGCTTGCGGTGGACAATGGCGAGGTCGTCGGCGTGGCGGCGATGAGCTTCTTTCGAACCGCGCTCGACGGCATCGAGACGCGTCTCGCGATCCCCGTCAACGTCGCGACCGATCCGCGGTATCGCGGCCAGGGAGTCTTCTCGACGCTCGAGCGCGAGAACGAGGCCGCGGCTGCCGCATCAGGGTCTCCGCTGACCGTCACCTTTCCCAACGGAGCCTCATACCCGATCTTCATGAGCCGCCTCGGCTGGATCGACCTGCCGCGGCTGCGACTGTGGGCGCGACCCCTGCGCGTGGGAGCGGTCGTCCGCTACGCCCTTGGACGACCGGGGCAGCGCGGGGGACTGCGAGCGCCTGACTCGACAAGTCGAACGTTGCGCGGTCTCGAGATCCGGCTCGTCGACCGCTTCGGCTCCGAGATGGACGAGCTGGGGCGGCGGGCGGCGACGGGCTACGGGAGTCATTTCGTCCGCGACGCCGAGTACTTCAACTGGAGGTATCTCGACTCGCCTCGCGAGTACCGGTGCTTCGGCGCTTTCCGTGGGGAAGAGCTCTTGGGAGTCGCAGTCGTCGGGCACACGTTCAAGCACGGCGTCTCGGCCGGGTTTGTCGCGGACCTGGTCGCCGCGCCTGCCGGCCCTGAGGTGATACGGGTCCTGATCTCGCGCGCCGTCGACGAGGTACGAGGGGGCGCAGACGCGCTCGTGCTTCTTCCGCCGCCGTCGCGGGCGCACCGCCGCGCGTTGCTGCGGGCGGGGTTCTTCCCCACGAACACGAAGCTGCGTTTCATCGGGAAGCCGCTCCACGAAGGCGCGCGAGTGGACGAGCGCCCGGAGGCGTGGCACTTCACGCTGGGTGACTTCGACTTCTTCTAGGTGCGCAGGTGTCAGACACCAAATCGCGTCAAGGCCGAACGGCCACATTTCAGCACCGATCTATCCACAAACTCGGTCGTGTCTTGGGCGCAGGTCCACAGGTTCGAGATCGACCTTCGGGCCATGTGCGATTGCGACGGTGGCCACTCGCGCGGGACTCGAGTGTCTGACACTGCGGACTCTTCCGCCATGCGATGAGCAAGGTCGTCTTCATCACGCAGCAGGTCGATCCCGGGCACCCGGCGCTCGCGGCAACGGTTCCCAAGCTGAAGGCGCTCGCCGAGCTCGTCGACGAGGTCGTCGTGCTCGCCGACGGGGTTGTGGACGACGTCCTGCCGACGAATTGCCGTGTCCGATCCTTCCGGTCCAGCCGCAAGGCGGCACGCGGGTTTCGCTTCGAGACGGCGCTCGCTCGGGAGCTGAGAGGCCTCCGAGGCGGTGCCGTCGTCGCGCACATGTGCCCGATCTACGCCGTGCTGGCCGCTCCGCTCG
>Ga0184625_10000288_pt1 | contig 17795 bp, 17 predicted proteins | sample PLM3_30_b1_FD_133151 | JGI IMG/M metagenome (GOLD analysis project Ga0184625, IMG submission 133151) | Groundwater sediment microbial communities from an aquifer in East River, Colorado, USA - PLM3_30_b1 | ecosystem: Environmental > Terrestrial > Soil > Riparian zone | place: USA: East River... | reverse complement strand
GCAGGCCGCCGCCACAATCGTCCGCGCCTCGTTGTCGCTCCTGGCCCACTGCGCGGCGTCGACGAGGGCACGCGCGGTTGTCGTGCGCATCGGCCTCGCCCGCTGGATGTGTTGAGGCGGCAGCAACGAAGTGCGGTGCTGGATCACCGGTGGCATTTCATCCGGCAGCCGCTTGACCAGGTTGGCGTAGGGGCGGCGTGGAGGGATGAGGAGATGAATGGCGAAGCTCCGAAATCCACGGAGGCCAGCCTCGTTCGCGGCGCTGAGTCCCGCGAGCATCGCACCTCTCCCCGCCGCGAGCATTGCGATCCAGAGCGCGCCCGGATATGTGATGGGCCCGTTGTTCGCCACGATCACACCGCGGCACACGCTCCGCCATCGCCCGGAGGAAGTCATGGTGCGCGCCCTACCGGCGCCGACCGCCTCCACTGCTTGGCGCCACGTGAGTACGCCATCCTGGCGGAAGAGCAGCCAGTCGAGATCGCTCGCATCGTCTCCCGGTGGAAGCCTGTCGACTGCGCGCACCCGCACGAGTGTGGTGAGTCCGCGCCGTCATATCAACGCCCACCGCTGCGTCTGTGGATAACCAACGGGGCGCGCGTGGATCTAGACGACTTGTGGCGCTATAGCTACAACAAGTCGTCTAGATCGCCGGGGGGCCGGCGGCGATGCGGGTACGGGCGGCGGCCACGCCCCCGCGCCACCAGCCCATCGCCTCGATCCACCAGGTCAGCCCGACGCGTTCATACGCGCCAACTTCATACGAAGCAACTGACGATCCGGGAGACGTAGCGCCCTCCATCGCGATGTCGAACCCGTCGAGGGAGCCGCGAACCCCCGCGATGTAGGACACCGCCTCGGCAAGCTCCTCAGGGGGAACCACCCGCGACTTCTGGTCAATGAAGGTCGGCATGACACCGTCGAATCGAGCGGCCCGACGAAGCGGCGCTTTGTTGGGCCACCGCCCGCCACACCAGATGGGGATGCCCGTCGGCTGACGCGGGCCGGGCACCATCCGTACGCTCTCGGGGCCGACCGGTGAGCCAGACCACAGCGCACGGAGGTCGTCGAGGCCGGCGTCGAGGGCAGCGGCGCGAACGCGGAGGTCGGCCGAGGCGCCGAATGCGGTGAACTCGGAGTCCATCGAACCGATCGCTGCGGCAAAGGTGAGCCGACCGCCCGAGAGCACGTCCAGAGATACGGCTTCACGAGCGACGAGTTCCACTCGGTGACGAGGGAGGACGTGCATCACGATGAGGCGAACTCGCGTAGTGGCGGCGGCGACGGCGGCCGCGGTAACGGTCGGGTTAGCGACCGGCCACGTCGGGTCATGAAAGAGCACATGGTCCCACAGGTAGACCCCGTCCCAGCCATGCTTCTCGGCGAGGACGGCCAACTCAACGAGGAGAACGGGATCACCGAACTCGCCCACAGTGGGCAGCCCTACCGCGTACCGCACGCCCACCAAGACCTCCCAAAGGTACGGGTAAGTACCCCTACTCATTGACCTCAACCGCAACGTCGGACACTCTAGCTGCGGCAGCAGCCCTATGGAGGCGCTGCCATATGGAGGGAGACCGATGGAGGGACAGATAGTCGTCTCCGGTCTGACCAAGGTGTTTCCGAGGGTCAGGGCCGTCGACGACCTGTCGTTCACCGTGGAGCCGGGGCGGGTGACGGGCTTTCTCGGGCCCAACGGGTCCGGGAAGACGACGACACTACGCATGATGCTCAACCTGGTAACGCCGACGAAGGGCGTCGCCACCATTGGCGGAGAGCGCTATGCCAATCTGCACGAGCCACTAGGTACGGTCGGCGCGGTGCTCGAGGCGTCGAGCGCACACAAGGGGCGTACCGGACGTAACCACCTACGTATCGTCTGTGCCGCCGCCGGCTATCCGGAGCAGCGGGCTGACGAGGTGCTAGACCTGGTGGGCCTGACGCCGGCGGCGAAGCGGAAGTTCAAGGGCTACTCGCTGGGCATGCGCCAGCGCCTTGGCATCGCGGCCGCGATGCTCGGCGACCCGAAGGTGCTCGTCCTCGATGAGCCGGCCAACGGCCTCGACCCGGAGGGCATCCGTTGGATGCGCGAGTTCCTGCGGGCGTTCGCATCGCAGGGGCGAACCGTCTTCGTCTCGAGCCACCTGCTCTCCGAGATGGAGCAGCTCGCCGACGACGTGATCATCATCGCCGCGGGCAAGATGATCACTCAGGGGCCGGTGGACCGGATTGTCGACGGCATGGCGCACACCGGCTCGGTCCGGGTCCGCACGCCACACGCCGAGGCCCTCACCACGGAGCTACACAAGCTCGGTGCGGTCGTGCACGTCAACGGCAACGGCGCGCTACAGATCACCGGCGTCGAGGCGCCGGCAGTGGGCCGTGCCGCCCTCGCCGCCCAGGTCGAGCTGCACGAGCTTGTCGCTGAGAAGCCCGACCTCGAAGACGTGTTCCTGGAGCTCACCCAGGGGAAGGCGGGCATCCGATGACAACCGTGACCGAGCACGGCCCGACTGCGGCGCCGGCCCAGGTGCGCGCCACTGGCGGCGCCCCATCGCGCCTGATCAAGGCGGAGATGCTCAAGATCTGGACCACCAACTCCTGGTGGATCTTCGGGATCATCATGCTGGTCACCACGGGTCTGGCTCTGCTGATCAACATCTTCCAGGCAGACGCCGAGTTGGGCTACGCCGAAGAGGCGAAGCTGCAACCGCCGCCCGACTTCGGCAAGAACATCCCGCCGGGCGAGGGTGGTCCATCGGCCGAGGAGATCAAGGCGATGGAGGAGCAGTACCGCGCTTCGATCGACATCGGTCGGATCCTGGTCCGAAGCGCCGCGAACGTCTACACCTCCGGCCAGTTCTTCGGCCTGCTGTTCATGGTCATCCTGGGCGCGCTGATCGTGACGAACGAATTCTTCCACCAGACCGCGACGACGACGTTCCTCACCACCCCCCACCGCACACGGGTCATCGTGAGCAAACTCGCCGCGGCCGTCATGATCGCCGCAGCCTTCTGGGCAGTGGTCACCGTAATCGACCTCGCGGTGGGCTCGGCATACTTCGGCTTCAGCGATTACTCGGTCCCCCTCACAGACTGGCCGGTCCTCCGATCGGTGCTGATGAATCTGCTCGCGTTCGTGATCTGGGCGGTGCTCGGGGTCGGACTCGGCGTACTCATTCGAAGCCAACTCGGTGCGACCCTCACCGGTGCCGCGTTCTACATGCTCAGCTACCCGGTGGCCTTCCTGCTGTTCAGTCTGATCCGCCAGTTCATCATCAAGGAGGACTGGATCTGGAGCTACATCGTGGTTATCCCGGGGGTCGCCTCGCAGATCATGATCTCTCCGGAGCGGCTTCAGTTCTCGTTCAACGAGTACGGGCCGGACTGGTGGGTGGGTGCCCTGGTGCTCGTCGGATACGGCATCGTCGCGGGCATCGTCGGCACGCTGATCACCCGGAAACGGGACATCTCCTAGCGCACGGTGCACGAAGATCGAGGCGTCCTTCACGCAGTCCCTGGTGGTCGCAGGGTGTGCCGGACGCCTCGATCACGCGCGGGCGGCGGAGGCGTAGCCTTAACTCCGCATTCAAACCTCCGGCTCCCTGCGACTACGGCCGCGCGAACGCCGGGCCCCGAAGACGAAAGGGCGATGGCTGTCGTGACCAGCCAAGCGACGAACTCCCCGGACAACCCGCTGGTGGGCTTCGGCCCCAACGAGTGGATCGTCGACGACATGTACCAGCGCTACCTCGCCGACCCATCGAGCGTGGACCCGGCCTGGCACGACTTCTTCGCTGACTATCGGCCCGTGGGCGACTCCGCCCCGGCGATGGCCGCCCCGGCGACGGCCGCCCCGAGTACCGCCGAAAGAGGCGATGGTTCGGGCACCGCTTCGCCCAGCGTGACGAAGCCCGCCGAACCCGCCCCGGCCCCACCCAAGCCAGCCGCCCCATCCCCCGCCGCGCCTGCCAAGCCAGCCGTCGCCGCCGCCCCCGAGCCGGTCAAGCCAGCCTCCGGACCTGGTGCCCCCGGCGCTCAGACGACGCCAATCCGGGGCGTCGCCGCGAAGATCGTGTCCAACATGGACGCATCATTGCAGGTGCCGACCGCGACGAGTGTCCGGGCGGTGCCGGCGAAGCTGCTGGCGGACAACCGCATCGTGATCAACAACCACCTGGCCCGCGGCCGCGGCGGAAAGGTCAGTTTCACCCACATCATCGGGTATGCGTTGGTCAAGGCCCTGGTCGCACACCCTGAGATGAATAACTCCTTCTCCACAGTGGATGGAAAACCGGTGACGGTCGCCCCCGGCGTCGTCAATGTCGGCATCGCCATCGATCTCACCAAGCCCGACGGCTCCCGCAACCTCGTCGTGCCGAGCATCAAGGGCACCGATGCGATGGACTTCAGGCAGTTCTGGCAGGCCTACGAGGACGTCATCCGGCGCGCGCGCCGCAACGAGTTGACGATGGACGACTACGCCGGTACCACGATCTCGCTGACCAACCCCGGCGGCATCGGAACGGTCCACTCAATGCCGCGCCTGATGCAGGGGCAAGGCACGATCATCGGAGTCGGTGCGATGGAACATCCGGCGGCGTTCGCCGGTATGAGTGATGATCAACTGGCCGAGCTGGCCATAAGCAAGATCATTACGCTGACGTCGACCTATGACCACCGCATCATCCAGGGCGCCCAGTCCGGCGAGTTCCTCAAGGCGATGCACGAGCTCCTGCTGGGCGAGCACGGCTTCTATGACGAGATCTTCGCGTCGCTGCGCATCCCGTACGAGCCGATCCGCTGGACCCGCGATGTCGCGCACACCTCCGAGGGGCAGATTGACAAGGCGGCCCGCGTCGTCGAGCTGATCCATGCCTATCGCGTGCGCGGGCATCTCATGGCCGACACCGACCCGCTGGAGTACCACGTCAGGCACCACCCTGATCTCGACGTCCGGGAGCACGACCTGACCCTGTGGGATCTCGACCGGTCGTTTCCGGTCGGCGGCTTCGCCGGCAAGCAACGGATGAGGCTTCGCGACATCCTCGGTGTGCTGCGCGACTCGTACTGCCGCCGCATCGGCATCGAGTACATGCATATCCAGGACCCAGAGGAGCGGCGCTGGATCCAGGAACGGGTGGAGCGGCGCTACACCAAGCCCTCACCCGAGGAACAGCGCCATATCCTGACACGCCTCAACGCGGCCGAGGCCTTCGAGACCTTCCTACAGACGAAGTACGTGGGCCAGAAGCGCTTCTCTCTCGAGGGAGCCGAGAGCGTCATCGCGCTACTGGACGAGATCCTGCAGGCTTCGGCCGAGGGTGGGCTGGACGAGGTCGTCATCGGCATGGCCCACCGCGGGCGGCTCAACGTGCTCGCGAACATCGTCGGCAAGCCGTACGAGAAGATCTTCTCCGAGTTCGAGGGGCACCTCGACCCGAAGTCCACCCAGGGCTCCGGGGATGTCAAGTACCACCTCGGCATGACGGGGAAGTTCACTACGCCCGACGGCGAGCACGCCACGACGGTCAGCGTCGTCGCGAACCCGTCGCACCTCGAGGCCGTCGACCCGGTGCTGGAAGGGATTGTGCGGGCCAAGCAGGACCGCATCGACCTCAAGCTCGAGGGCTACACGGTGCTGCCACTGCTGGTGCACGGTGACGCCGCGTTCGCCGGCCAGGGGGTCGTCGCCGAGACGCTCAACCTGTCGCAGTTGCGCGGTTACCGCACCGGCGGCACCGTTCACGTCGTCATCAACAACCAGGTTGGTTTCACCACGGCGCCGGAGTACTCGAGGTCGTCGCTCTACTCCACCGATGTGGCCCGCATGATCCAAGCACCCATCTTCCACGTGAACGGCGATGACCCGGAGGCCGTGCTGCGGGTGGCCCGGCTGGCCTTCGAGTACCGCCTGGCGTTCAACAAGGACGTCGTGGTTGACCTGGTCTGCTACCGCCGCCGCGGGCACAACGAGGGCGACGACCCGTCGATGACCAACCCGAAGATGTACCAGATCATCGACGGCAAGCGCTCCGTCCGCAAGATCTACACCGAGGAGCTGATCGGTCGCGGCGACATCACGCTGGAGCAGGCCGAAGAACTCCTGCGCGACTTCCAGGCCCAACTCGAGCAGGTCTTCAAGGCGACCCGCGACGCCGCCTTCGCCACGTCGGCGCCCGTGCGCCGGCGCACCGACGAGCCGGAACCCGAGGTGGAGACCGCGGTCGATCAGGGCATCCTCGCCCGCATCGGTGCGGCTCATACCGAACTGCCCGTGGGATTCACGCCACACAAGCGCATCGCACAACTGCTGCAGCGGCGGGCGAGGATGGCGGTCGAGGGCGACATCGACTGGGGCTTCGCGGAGATCCTCGCGTTCGGTTCGCTGGTGAACCAGGGCGTGACGGTGCGGCTGTCGGGCCAGGACTCCCGGCGCGGCACGTTTGTCCAACGCCACGCGTCCATCGTGGACGCGGTGACTGGGGACGACTATCTGCCGATCCAGAGTGTCGCCGCCCATGGCGGGCGGTTCTTCGCGCACGACTCGCTGCTCAGCGAGTTCGCGGTGATGGGCTTCGAGTACGGCTACTCCGTGGAGAACGAGGAAGCCCTCGTCGCTTGGGAGGCACAGTTCGGCGACTTCGCCAACGGGGCGCAGTCCATCGTGGACGAATTTGTGTCCTCCGGCGAGGTCAAGTGGGGCCAGCGTTCCTCCCTGACGCTGCTCCTACCGCACTCGCACGAGGGCCAGGGACCCGACCACACGTCCGGGCGCATCGAGCGCTATCTGCAGCTATGCGCCGAGGACAACATGCGTGTGGCCGTGCCGACGACGCCGGCGAGCTACTTCCATCTGCTGCGCCGCCAGGCCCTCTCGCCGAAGAAGAAGCCGCTCGTGGTGTTCACCCCGAAGTCGCTGCTGCGGCACAAACTCGTCGTGTCGGCCGTTGCTGACTTCACGAGCGGAACGTTCGAGTCGGTGATCGGCGACCGGGGCGAGGTCAATGCGTCGGGTGTGAAACGGATCCTGTTCTGTTCCGGCAAGGTCTACTACGACCTGGTGCAGGCCCGGACGGAACGTGGGCTCGCGGACACCGCGATCGTCCGCCTGGAGCAGCTCTACCCTCTGCCGGTCGACGAGGTGAAGGCACAGCTTGCCCGCTACCCGAACGCGGAGGACTTCGCCTGGGTACAGGAGGAGCCGGCCAACCAGGGCGCCTGGTCATTCATCGCCCTCAACCTGCTCGAGCGGCTGGACGGCGTGCCGATGCGCCGGGTGTCCCGCCCCGCCGCGGCGGCCCCGGCCGGCGGCTCGATCAAGCTGCACGAATACGAGCAGGCCGCCATCATCGACGCGGCCCTCCCCCGCGCCTAACAGGCATCGTCGTCGATCTAGGGCATAGTCGCGTGCTCTGATCTCTAACCACGCGACTACGCCCTTGATCGACGGGAGTATTGGGAGTAGTGAGGGAGTCCATGTACTTCACCGACCGGGGCATCGAGGAACTCGTGGAGCGCCGGGGCCAGGAGACCGTCACGGTCGAGTGGGTCGCCGAGCGTCTGCGGGACTTCCTCGACGCGAACCCCGAGTTTGAAACGCCGATCGAGCGCTTCGCCACGTGGCTGGCGCGCGTCGACGACGAGGACGACTAGCCGGAGGCTACGCGTCCGCCCCACCTCCCCCCGCTAGCGTCGATCATGACCTGGAGGTCATGATCGACGCTGTTTCGCAACGGTCAGCTCATGATCAACGGGATCTACGCATCCGCCGACTCCAGTTCGGCCTTGAGCCGCCGCAAGGTCCTGCGCATCCCGTCGCGATTCACCTCGGGCCGCATGTGGGCCGCCTTGCCGGTGAAGACGCGGCCTAACCGCAGGGCGCCAGGGGTTCGCCGGTCGGTCCAGAACTCGGTCACCTCGGTGCCGGCGTCAACGGCGGCGAAGCGGTAGCCCCATCTGGACACGGGCAGCCCGAACGTGCTGACGTCGAAGGTAAACTCCCGCCCCGGATCGGCGATGATCACGCGGCAGTTGGTGAACCACACGTAACCCCGTCGGCGGTTGAAGCCGACGAACCGAGTGGGAATCCCATCGCGACGTCGATACACCCACACCGCGAAGCACTCCGGACTCCAGCGGGCGATGCGATGCAGGTCGGCGACGGCGTCGTACACCCGCGACGGCTCGGCCGCGACGACGATGCGCTCGTTAAGGTCAGCCGACACCAACGCAGGATATCCGTGCTCACCGTGCGGTGAGAAGGACCGAGGAGGGCGATTCAATGGCACCCCGCACTCGTACGTCTCTCGCCGCACCGCGGCACTCCTGGGCCGTCCATTGGAGACAGTGAATTCAACCACGCTGCACCTCGGCAACGGCACGAGCGCCTGTGCTATCGCTGGCGGGCGCAGTGGTCAAGCTATCCGACCTTCGCGGGCCCCGCTTCGGTTTGCTGCCTATCGTCTGGGTGGGCATCCTGCTCTCCGTCTTCCAACAGTTCGTCGGCATCAACGTGATCTTCTATTACTCGACCACGCTGTGGCGCGCGGTCGGCTTCTCCGAGGACCGGGCGCTACTGATCAGCGTGATCACGAGCGTGACCAACATCCTGACCACGTTGAGGGCTCTACACCGGGTTCGCCCCGCTGGCCTTCATCTTCGTCGTGAAGGCGGTCCGCGAAACCAAGGGTCGCGAACTCGAGGAGATGTAGCCGTACTCTGCCCACATGGCGCGGGAGCGGTCGTGGTGGGGATGGGGCTGGGCGGACCAGGCCCTCGACGCGAAGCGGTGTGCGGCGTTGGCCGATCGGGTCCGGCCGTTCCTCGGCCTTGACGGCGAGCTGGCGTCGATCCCGGAGCTCACCAACGTTTCAATGCCCGAATCGCGGGTACGGGCGCCGCAGAGCCTAGATCGGCTGTGCACCACCGCGGCGCGCGACCGCGCGAGCCATACCTACGGCAAGGCCTACCGGGACGTCGTCCGCGCCTTACGAGGCGACCTGGCCGCCGCGCCCGACCTGGTGGCATACCCCCGCCACGAGGCCGATGTGACCGCCGTCATCGACTGGGCGGCCGAGGCCGACCTCTTCGTGGTCCCCTACGGGGGCGGCACATCCGTAGTCGGCGGGATCGAGTGCCGCGACCGTTCCCGCGGCATCGTCAGCCTCGACCTGCGAGAACTCACCGGCGTGCTGGAGGTCGACAAGGTAAGCCTCGCCGCCAGGATCGGTGCGGGCACACTCGGACCGGCCATTGAGGACGGACTGCGCCCGTACGGCCTGACCCTGCGCCACTTCCCGCAGAGCTTCGAGTTCTCCACGCTCGGGGGGTGGATCGCGACCCGGGCCGGCGGGCACTACGCCACCGGCTTGACCCACATCGACGACCTCGTCGAGGCGGTCCGGATTGTGACGCCGGTCGGCGTGGCGGCGTCGCTGCGGGTGCCGGCATCGGGCGCTGGGCCGTCGCCGGACCGGCTATGGCTCGGCTCCGAGGGGGCCCTCGGCGTGATCACCGAGGCCTGGGTACGAGTGCAGGGGCGCCCGACCTTCATACAGAGATCCGCCGTCGGCTTCGCCGAGTACGCAGATGCGGTTGAGGCCGTTCGCGAGCTGGCCCAATCCGGGCTGCAGCCGGCGAACTGCCGCCTGCTCGACGCCGTCGAGTCGATGCTCGGTGCCCGGGTCACCGACGGCTCGTGCCGCCTCTTGCTGGGCTTCGAGTCGGCGAACCACCCGGTCGACGCTGCGATGGACCGGGCGCTCGAGATCTGCCGCACTCGGCGCGGCGTTGTCGTCGGATCCGATGCGACCGGCGAGTGGCGAGAGACCTTCCTCGGTGCGCCGTACCTTCGCGACGGGTTGGCGCGCCTCGGCGTCGTGGTGGAGACATTCGAGACAGCCTGCACCTGGGCCGGGTTCGCCGCGTTGCACGCAGGCATTGTCGAGGCCGTTGTCGCCACCGGCGCCCTGGTCGCGTGTCGCCTGACCCATCTCTACCCGGACGGGCCAGCGCCGTACTTCACGGTGTATGCGGCCGGCCGTCGCGGCGCCGAAGTGCAGATCTGGGACGCGGTCAAGGCGGCGGCGAGCGAGGCGATCGTGGCCAACGGCGGGACCATCACACACCACCATGCGGTCGGACGCGATCACCGCCCGTGGTACGACCGCGAGCGCCCCGAGCCCTTCGCCCTGGCACTGCGGGCCGCGAAGGCTGCGGTTGACCCCAACGGCGTCCTCAATCCAGGTGTACTCATCAACAAACAGCGTCGATCATGACCTGGAGGTCATGATCGATGCAGTTTTGCGACGGCCAGCTCATGATCACGGGGATCTTCTGGCGCGCCCGCCATCAAGCCGGTCAGCGCGTGTGGTCGAGCACCACCTTGCCGAACACGTCACCCGCGCGCAGCTTCTCGAACGCCTCGCGCACCTGGGAGAACCCGAGGACGGTGTCCACGACCGGCGCCATCCCACCCGCACACATCTCCAACAGCGCGGCGAGCTCGTCCGGCGTCCCCATCGAGGAGCCGAGGATCTCGAGCTGAAACGCGAAGACCCGGCGGAGGTCCACAGTGGCCAGATGCCCGGCCGTGGTGCCGGAGACCACGATCCGCGCGCCGGGTGCGCAACACTTCTGCGAATGGTCGAACGTGGCCGCGCCTACAGTCTCGATGACGAGGTCTACCCGCTCGGGCAACCGGGCGCCCGGCTCGACCGCCGTCGCGCCCAGGGCGGCGATCCGCTCCCGCTTGCCGGGGTCGCGGCTGGTCGCATAGACCCGCTTACCTAAAGCCAGAGCAAGCACGACGGCGGCGGTCGCCACTCCGCCGCCGGCACCCTGCACCAGCACCGCGTCGGCCTGGGCCGCTCGCCCCTTCACCGTGAGCATCCGGTAGGCCGTGAGCCACGCCGTCGGGAGGCAGGCCGCATCGGTGAACGACACGGCGGCTGGCTTGGGAACCAGATTGGATCGGGGTACGGCCACCCGCTCGGCCAAGGTTCCGGGGTACCGCTCCGACAGCAGGGAGAATCCCCTCGGATCGGACGGGTCCAGCAACACCGGGTAGACCACGACCTCGTTGCCCGCGTCGTCAACCCCCGCCGCGTCGCAGCCGAGGATCATCGGAAGGCGGTCCGCGGACAGACCCACCCCGCGTAGCGACCACAGATCGTGATGGTTGACCGCGCTCGCCCGTACGTCGACCGTCACCCAATCGTCATCGACGTGGACCGGCTCGGGCGCTTCGCCGACGGTGAGGCCGGCCAGCGGGTCATCGGCACTAATGGCGGAGGCAAAGGCGGCTCGCATGCCTCCGGACGCTAGCAGCCGAGCGAGACGCGCGTCGATCTAGGCTCAGTCGCGGACGCCGAGATCACTAAATCACGCCGACCAGGCCCTAGATCGACGAGAAGGGGGGTGCCGAGCGGGCGGCGGCCGCCGCCACGGCCCGGGCCACCGCCGGGGCCACCCGCGGGTCGAGGGGCGAGGGGACGATCGCGTCGGGCGTCAGAGCATCCGCCACGACCGCCGCGATCGCATCCGCCGCAGCAAGCTTCATGGCCTCGGTGATCCGGGTTGACTTGGCATCCAGCGCCCCGCGGAAGACGCCGGGGAACGCGAGCACGTTGTTGATCTGGTTGGGGAAGTCGCTCCGGCCGGTTGCCACCACCGCCGCATAACGGGCAGCGATCAACGGGTGCACCTCGGGCGTTGGGTTGGCCAACGCGAAAATGGCCCCACCTGGCGTCATGCCCGCGAGCGCGGACTCGTCGATCGTGCCACCCGAGACTCCGATGAGGACATCCGCGCCGCGAAGGGCGTCGCCGATGTCGCCCACCACCCCGCGCGGGTTGGTCTCCGCAGCCAGGGACGCCTTCTCGGTGTTGAGATCGGTGCGCCCACTGTGGACCACACCGCGCGAGTCGATCACCACAACGTCGGCAGCACCGCCGGCGATCAGCATTCGGGCGACCGCGATGCCGGCCGCGCCCGCCCCGCTGATCACCACCCGAAGCTCGCCGAACTTGCGCCCCAGCAACCGGGCCGCGTTACGCAATGCCGCGACCACCACGATCGCCGTACCATGCTGGTCGTCGTGGAACACCGGGATGTCCAACGCGTCGTCCAGCCGGCGCTCGATCTCGAAGCAACGGGGCGAAGCGATGTCCTCGAGGTTGATCCCACCGAAGCTGGGCGCGAGGGCCTTGACGATGGCGATGATCTCATCGGTGTCCTGTGTGTCCAGACAGATCGGCACAGCATCCACACCGCCGAACTGCTTGAAGAGAATCGCCTTCCCCTCCATGACCGGCATGGCGGCCAACGGACCGATATTGCCCAGACCAAGTACGGCCGAGCCGTCAGTCACCACCGCGACCGCGTGCCCGATCCAGGTGTACTCGCGGGCCAGCGCGGGCGAGGCGGCGATCGCCTCGCAGACTTGCGCGACGCCGGGCGTATAAGCCATAGACAGATCCTCGCGACTCGACAGCGGGACCGTGGCCTGCACCGCCATCTTGCCGCCGCGATGCAGCTCGAAGATCGGCTGCGATTCGAGGAACTGCTCCGACTCCACCATCGGGCGAGCATATCGATCGCGTTGCGGGCGCGTCACAGCCGGCGCGGACGGGGCCAGTACCGCAGGACAATCCGGCCCTCGATGTCCGCCACCCCGTACCTGCGTGAGTCATCCGCCACGAACGCGTTGTCGCCCTCCAGCCACCAACCCGACCCCGACGCCCGTACCACTCGCTTGACCACCAGTAGGTCCGGCCGCGACCGGAACCGGCCCAACACGACATCGCCCGGACGTGCAGGGCGGCCACCGCGGCGCGCCAGCACCGCGTCACCATGACGCAACGTCGGCGCCATCGACGGGCCCTTGACCAGTACGGGCACGAGGCCCATCTTCATACGTCACTCCACGAGAAACTGCCAGAAGGTCAGGAGTAGGGTCGGCTGCGAGGATCATCGCAATTGTCACCGCATGCGACCAGCGACACGAAGGAGCCCGACGATGCGACTGCCACGCCTGTTGACACCGCGTACCGTGGCCAGCGCCCACTGCGACCTGCCCTGCGGCGTCTACGACCCGGCCCAGGCCCGGATCGAGGCCGAGTCGGTCAAGGCAATTTGTGAGAAGTACCAGGCCAACGCCGATCCCGAGTTCCGTACCCGCGCCCTGATCATCAAGGAGCAGCGGGCTGAGCTTGTCAAGCATCACCTGTGGGTCCTGTGGACCGACTACTTCAAGGCACCGCATTTCGAGAAGTACGCCAACCTGCACCAACTCTTCAATGACGCGACCAAGCTTGCCGGCGCGTCCGGATCCAAAGGCTCGGCCGACCCGGCCAAGGCCGAGGAGCTGCTGTCAAAGATTGACGAGATCGCAAAGATCTTCTGGGAGACCAAACAGGCGTGACCCGGGCGCGGGGGTCGGCGCGGACGCGGCCGGAGCTCCAGAGGGTCCGACTTGAGGACTAACCTGAAATCATGGCCGAGCCGGAGCGGCCTGAGCTGGACAGCCTGCGCCGCCGATTGGATGGCCAGTGGGGCGACGACCCCGACTCGGCCAAGCGGGTAAGCGAAGCGATCGCTGTGGTGGCTTTGTGGTGGGCTGAGTTGCGCGCCGAGAGGTGGTCCCGCTTACTGTCCGTCTGGCAGGCGCACCGTCTCACCGGCACGGAGTCCGTCAGTCAACTCAAGGCTCGGATCCGCGACGAGCGGGTCGACTTGAGGACCGAACTGAAAACGGTGTACCGCGAGTTGGAACGAGCCTATGAGGAGATGGATCGGCTTATCGGTTGGAAGGACGACGACGACGTCTGACGTGCCGGCCTTCGCCTCCGGGTACGGCATCGGAACCCAGCGCTAGCGGCGCACGCGGGAACGGGCCAAAGGCCCTAGAGTCAGGGCACTATGGGGTTGAGCGAGCAGGTGTCCGGCGGTGCGGAGGCGGGGCGCACGTTGCCGACGTCGGCCACTGGCGACGTCGTGCAGCTGACCGTTCCGGCGCTGACCGGCTTCCTCGGCGTGGTACGGACCGCGACGGCCGGCCTGGCCGCACGCCTGAGCTTCACCCTTGACGAGATTGAGGATCTCCGAATCGCGGTTGACGAGGCGTGTGTGATGCTGCTGTCGCTGCCCGGACCCCAGCCGCCGGTGGCGGCCACGCTGACCTGCCGCTTCCGGGTGCTCGACGACGCGCTGGCGGTCACCGTATCGGCCCCGGTCGACGACAAGGCAGTCATGCCGGCCGAGCAGTCCTTCGCCTGGCAGGTGCTGACGGCGCACGCGGCCGACGTGACCGGGCACGCCGAGGCCGGTCACGCGGCAGTCGCCCTGCTCAAGCGCCGGCGACGGCGCTGATTGCCGAGTCGTTAGCGGATGCCCAATGCGGCCCGGGTGGCCGGAGCGAGGAGTGCCGCCGCGCCGGCCAGGCCGACCGCCATCACGGGCAGGCCCAGCCAAGCCACACCGCCGGTGATCATGTAGTAGCCGACGGGAAGCATCAGCATCTGCAGGACTATCGCCGGGCCGCGAGCCCAGCGCCGGCGACGCCAGAGCGACCAGCCAAGCAACGCCAGCACGCCGGCGAGCACGGTCGCGTAGAGCGTCACGAGCAGGGCCCCTCGAGCGCTCCGGGCCGGGGCGGTGAGGTCTTCGTATACGAGGAACGCGACGACTGCGAAGAGCACCACCGACTCCGCGGCCAGCAGCCACGCGGCCCAGCGCAGGGTGGTGGGCCTGGGCGCGGTTGAGGACTCGGCCGCGAGCTCAGGAGCGGAACCAACAGGCTCTGCGGGCATGACGCCACCATACCTTTGGCTGAGCGGTTGATCCGGGAGGTATAAAGTCCGGCCATGCGGGCCCTCCTCGTGGTCAATCCGAAGGCCACCACGACCAGCGAGCGCGGTCGGGACGTGCTGGTGCGCGCCCTGCGCTCGGCGGTGGACCTCACGGTCGAGTACACCCGCCGGCGGGGGCACGCGGCGGATCTCGCCCGGCGGGCGGTCGAGGAGCTTGTGGATGTCGTGGTGACCCTCGGCGGCGACGGCACGGTCAACGAGGTCGTCAACGGACTCCTCCACGACGGCCCCGGAGAGAAGGTGCCAGCCCTGGCCGTCGTGCCCGGCGGGTCCACGAACGTCTTCGCCCGGGCGCTCGGGCTGCCGAAGGACTCGATCGAGGGTACGGGCGTCATCCTCGATGCCATGGACAGCGGGCGCGCTCGTTCGGTTGGACTGGGCCGGGCCGACGGGCGCTACTTCACCTTCTGCGCCGGATATGGTCTCGACGCCGAGGTCGTACGGAAGGTGGAACGGGCCCGACTCCGCGGCAAGGTCTCGTCGCCGGCGCTCTACGTCCGGTCAACGGTCGCTCAATTCTTCCTCGAGACCGAACGGCGAACCCCGTTGATCACGGTGGAGCGCCCTGGCGAGGAGTCAGAGCCGGACATCGCCACCGTGATCGTGCAGAACACCGCTCCGTGGACATACCTCGGTAACCGGCCGATCAATCCCTGTCCCGAGGCGTCCTTCGACGGTGGGCTCGATCTGATGGCGCTGCGGGTGCTGCACGTGCCGGCCACCGCGCGCGCCGTGGTCCAGATCCTGTCGCGACGTCCCCATCCGCACGGTCGACAGATGCTGACCCTGCACGACCTGTCCGAGTTCACCCTTCGGGCCGCTCGGCCGCTCGCCTTCCAGCTCGACGGTGACTATCTCGGCGACCGCACGAAGGTCACGTTCACTGCTGTGCCCGACGCGATCCGGGTATTCTGCTGAGCAGTACGCCAATGACGGCGCACCAGTCACGACGCACCAGAAGTCATGAATGTTCAGACCACGGCACGAGCGCGAAACCCTGGCATGGGGTTACGTAGAGTACTACATTGGCTACACACTGTTGCACGCTAGGGTAGGGAGAAAATAGTATAAACCGGACAAAGAATGCGTGACGTCCGTCACGTGGGCGGTTTTTTGCCTAAGCTCCCCCTTGACATTGCGATAGTTCGTGAAAGCATTCACAAGCGAAACCGAGTACGAGGCACCTTGCCGCTCACGCGCTCGTCGGAGCCGCAACGCGTTGCGCCGACACTGCGAAGCAATTGGGGAAAGAGCCGCGCAAGCACTGCCACCAAGCCACGAACCAAGGAGTGTTGCCGCCATGGACTGGCGCCACCGTGCCGCCTGCCGAGACGAGGACCCTGAGCTGTTCTTCCCAATCGGGACGTCCGGACCCGCCGTGCTGCAAGTAGAGCAGGCCAAGGCGGTCTGCCGGCGCTGCTCGGTTGTCGATGACTGCCTCCAGTGGGCCCTCGAGACCGGACAGGACGCCGGGGTCTGGGGCGGGATGAGCGAAGAAGAGCGGCGCGCCGTCAAGCGGCGCGGAGGTCTGCGGGTTCGCGCTCACTCGCTGTAGGCCCAGGTACGAGAAACGCCCCGGTCGGACGACTCCCGCCGGGGCTTTTCGCGTCCGTGACCTCGACCGCGCGGGCCAGGACGAGGTACACGAGTTCCTCAGCGGCACCGAGCGGCGTGGCCACACCGTGAGCGCCAGCCGACCTGGCCGCCGCCGCCGCGGTGTCGTGAAGCCGCCCGGGCGCGAGGAAGTACGAGGAAGCGGCGACCCGGGTGGCGCCGAGTGCGTGGAGCGCCGCGACCGCCTCGGCCGCCGTGGGAGAAGACGACGAGGCGTAACCAGCCACACACGGAACGCGCAACTGCGTGGATAACGCGGCCGCCACGCCATCCACAGTAGAGCGCGCGGCCGCGTCAGCGGTCCCCGCGGCGAGGAGCACCAGCCCGTCATAGGAAAGGTCCAATTCGGACAACCGGCGACGCAACGCGGCGAGCAGCCGGGGGTCGGGCGCCTTCCCCTGCTGGTCGGGGCCGAGTACCCGGGCCAGGCGCGCCTCAACGCCACTCGAAGCGAGTGCGTCGGGTATGTCGACCCTGCCGTGGTAGGCACGCGTTAGCAGAGCCGGCACCACCACCGGGGTTGCGGCGGCACCGGGAGGCAGCCCGCGCAGCGCGGATCGCACCGACGGCACGTTGAAGTCCAGAAAGGCCGCGGTTACCGGCGCGGGCCATCGGGCCGAGACCCCGGCGGCCAGGCATCGCATGGTGGACGCCGAGCGCGGATCCTGGCTGCCATGCGCGATCAGCACGATGGGCGCTCGCTCGGTCACAGTCATCGATGCAGACCGCACTCCGTCTTGTCGAACATGGCCCAGCGGCCGGCCCGCGGATCCTCGCCCGGTTTCACCTTCCGGGTGCAGGGCCAGCATCCGACCGAGCCGTACCCCTGGGTCAATAACTGGTTCACCGGAACGTCGTGGCGCTCGATATAGGCCTCAACGTCGGCATCGGTCCAGCGGGCGAGCGGGGCTACCTTGACCTTGCCGCGGCTGAACTCATAGTCCACCTCGCGCACATTCGCCCGCGCCGCCGTCTCGCCCCGGCGCACACCTGCCGCCCAGGCGTCGTAGTTCGACAGCGCCCGCTCCAGCGGCTCCACCTTGCGCATCGCGCAGCAGGAGTCGGGGTCGCGGGCGAACAGCCGTGGGCCGTGCTGCCCATCCTGCTGCCCTACCGTCTGGACGGGTCGGATCGACAGCACACGTACCGGCATGGTCGCCGCCACCTCGTCGCGTACCCGAAGCGTCTGTGGGAAATGCAGGCCGGTGTCGAGGAAGACCACATCGACGCCGGGGGCGACCCTGGAGGTGAGGTGCGCGAGCACTCCGTCGGCCATGGAGCTGGTGACGCAGAAACGCGATCCGAACT
>Ga0184625_10000287_pt1 | contig 17813 bp, 10 predicted proteins | sample PLM3_30_b1_FD_133151 | JGI IMG/M metagenome (GOLD analysis project Ga0184625, IMG submission 133151) | Groundwater sediment microbial communities from an aquifer in East River, Colorado, USA - PLM3_30_b1 | ecosystem: Environmental > Terrestrial > Soil > Riparian zone | place: USA: East River... | reverse complement strand
GTGCAACTGAAGGCGGCTAAACGGTCGGTCGTTAAACAGGCCCTGGAGCTGGCGTTTCAGTATCGGCTGCCGCCTCCGTCCCAAAGGAAAAAGCGATGACGGCCAAATCGCGGCTAATGGCTGCCGGCAACAAACAGGCCCCCCGGACCAAGTAAGTCGCCGGCGAAAATGCTGTCGATGGCAGCCAGGCTCTCGCCGTCGAACATCCGCACGTGTGGGCCAGCGCCGGGTCCAGCCGCAGCGACGATGACGTCGTCGCGGCCGTCGCCGTTCACGTCGCCCACGGCGACGCGGACGCCGCCGTTAAAGCTGCCGATACCCGGAGGAAGGCTGGCTGGGGATTCGTGCGTCTGCATGTTAAAGACCTTGATGAGAGGAGCGCCGCGTCCGGGGCCGGTGACGATCTCGGCTTTGCCGTCGCCGTCGAGATCGCCCGCGGCGACGAACACGCCGCCTTGGAAGTTGGAACCATAGGCGAAAAAGCTCGAAAGCAGTTGTCCGCCGTGGACGTCGAAGACCTTGACCTGCGGACTGCTGCCGCGACCGGCGCCAGGCGCCGTGATGACGTCCCAAAAGCCATCGCCATTGACATCGCCAGCCGCCACCGTCACGCCGCCCTTGAAGCGAGGCTCGTAGGCCAGGAAGCTCTGCAAGATTTGCCCCGTGTGTCCGTCGAACACCTTTACGTGAGGTCCGGCGCCGGAACCAGCCCCGACAATGATCTCGGCAAACCCGTCGCCGTTGACGTCGCCCGCGGCGACAAACACGCCGCCCTGATACGTCTTTTCGAATCCCAGCGACTTGGGCAGCGGAATCGGAATGGGCTGGCCATTGACGCCGCTGAACACCTTGACCTCCGGTACGCGTCCGCTTCCCGGCGCCGTGATAATGTCCGGCACGCCGTCGCCGTTGACATCGCCTGTAGCCACGCGGATGCCGCCCTTGAACTTGGCCTCGAACGGCGTGAGCTGGAATTTCTGAATGTGCGTATTCGCGTCGAAGACGAGCACCTTTCCCGGCCGGCCGGACTCTGCACCGATGGCGAGAATATCGACGTTGCGAATGCTCGCCAGCACGTCCCCGCCGACGGCCGAGCCGTCTTCGTCGGTTAGAGTCAAGGCAACATGGAACTGCCCGTCGTGGGCGTAGTGGTGGTGCAGGGCCAGGCTCGATGGATCCGACGGGCAGTTGAACGACTCAACCGGTGATCCGTCGCCCCAATCGACCAGCAGGTGTAGCTCATCGTGCGGATTCGTCGGATCGACGGCGACTTGCAGCGTCGCGTTCTGCCGCTCCAGCGCCGGCGCCATTACAGAGCCCCCGATGTGCGGCAGCGCGTTGGTCGCCGTGACAATCAGCGTGTCTGTGCCGACTGCCCCCTGCGCGTCGGTGACGTGCACTGTGACCTCATAGGTCCCGTCGTCGGTGTACGTATGGTCGAGCGAAAAGCTCTGGTCGGGATTTAGCATCAGCGGCTGCTGGCCCGTGCCGTCGCCAAATTCGACCGTCGCCATCCAAGGTCCGGGATTGCCGACGCTGTAGTCATCGGTGAACGACGCGATTTGGCTGAGGAACTGGCCTTCCAACAAGGTCACATCGTCGCCAAGCTCGACGACTGGCGGCTCATTGGCTGGCGGAACATACGTGAAGGCGAAATCGGACTCGCGGTACTGCACCGTGTAGTCCCGCGCCTCAAACTGGAACCAAACCTGGAAACCGAACCGCCCGCCACGGACCAGCAGGAATTCCAGATCCGTTTGGTTGTGCTGATAGTCGTGAGGATGTTGGATGCTGGGATTCGGAATCAGACAAAAGAACTCCGCGGAGCCGAGAAACGCATCGCCAGCGACGGCCTGATTGGCGCAGCCGCCTTGGAACGAGTGATAGAGCCCCATCCAGTGCCCGACTTCATGGGTCGATGTGTCGCCGGGCAGATCCACGCCATCGAAGCGCTGTGCGTACCGGCCGGGGAAGTCGTAGTTTTCCAGCGTGCCGACGACTCCCTGAAACGTCAGGTCGCCCCACTGAAAGACCACGAGCGGCGGACGATGCGGCTCCGTATGATCGTTGTCGTCCGGACCTGGAGTGAGCAATGCCGCATTGGCGGGATCGCGTGGTGAGCAGATCACGTCCAACGTTGTCACCTCCATATAGGCATCGGAAGGGGTTGCGAAGTACTCGCCAGTGCCAGAAAACCACGCGCCGCCGCCCGCGCATGCAATTCCATAGCTGAACTTCACCGTTTCCAGCGGAAAGTCGTCGCCTGATGGGGCAACGTTGACGCTCGTGATGAAGACCTCGGTGAACTTGTAGGACAGATACGCGGCCGGCTGCGAAGAATTTGCACGGCACAGTTCCAACGTCGCATCAGGAATGTGTTCGCCGCTGGCGCAGGCCAGGAATTCGAACGATGCCGGCGGTTGATTGGCGTGGGTCAGGCTGAACAAGGTCGCTTCGTCGATATGCTCGCCCGTAGCACACCAGAGAGTGCCGACCACGATCGGCTGATTGGGGTCTCCCTCCAGAAAGTCCACGACCACTTCCTGGCCGATCCGCGGCCAGAACATCATTCCGCTCTGGTGGCCCGCTCCGAATTGGGACACGCGCGCCCAGCCTGAATTATCGGACTGGTCGATCCACGGGAACTGCACGCGAATGCGGTAGTTTCCGTCCGAGTCGGCCCCGTCGCCTACCGAATCGCCCGGCAGGATGTTGAAGTTGAGCGAGAATTCATCGCAGGTCATCACTTGGCCAGAGCCGCTGCTGGCAATGTTCGCGACGCAGCCGGGGGGCACGCTACCGGGATTCACTTCGAGCGGGAACCACAGGCCGAGAATGATGTCGTCGTCCGGACCCGGTGTCACTAGTTGGCTGACAAAGTTGAACGCCGTCTCGCGATACTGGGCGAAATAGATCGTGTCGGGGTCGGCCACGGGATCGCCGCCATTTGGATGTCGATCCACCGCCGGGCCAACAACGCAGCGCGTTTCGACCTCCATGAAGGCATCGGATGGGGCCAAAAGGATTGAACCGCCGCCGCTGCCGATCGGAGAGTCGCCTCCGATGACGTACACGCCTGTGCCGTAAAACGCTGCTGGGTCGGTGGGCAGGTGGTCCTCGGCCAGCGCCTCGTTGAGCTGCACGGCGGGCAGCTCCGTGCCGAACACAAAGTAGGGCAGGATGTGCCCCGCGCTGGACTCGTAGGGAGGGATGCCGCTACATTGGCCGACGCCATCAGCACCCGGCTGCCTGATTACAAACCAAAACGAATAGCTTTCTTGGGGGTCCAGGTACGATCCTCCCAACTGGTACGAGGTAACCAACGTGTTTTTCAGCTCGATGACGTAGTAGAGCTGACGTCCGTCCGGCGTCGTTTGAACCGGATAGCCGAGGTCGATCCAGATGCTGTCGCTCGCGGGGCAGCCGGGCAGAAGGTTCTTAACGTCCCCACCGGGATCAAGTGGCATCCCCGGGAAATGCTCGCCGGTAGCGCAGCCCAGCAAGTCCGTTGGATCGGGCAAAACATCGCCGGTCGAGTAAAAGCTCGTGACGAGCGTGTTCTCCAGCTCCAGCGCGTAATAGGCTGCGGCCGGCGCGGGGCCAGTGGTCGCTGCGGTTTGCGGCGGTTCGTATTCACCGCAAATCGTTCCCAGCTCCAGCAGGTACGCCGGCTGCGTGCGGGTCTCCAGCCGCTCCACGCCCCACGCGTGCCGACGCTTCCGCGATTGCTTTGGCCGCCGCTGCGGCTTGACTTTGTCCTTGGCGTTTCGAAACCAAGATTTGCCTTTTTGAAACCAAGAGAAGAACGATGAGAACATGCCTCGCCTCGTGATACGGAAGGGGATCGCCGGCGGACGTTTGCCAAAAGCAAGGCCTATGCCGGCTCGCTCCGAGCGATGGAGAATCCGCGACAGTAGTCCCGCCGCGCGACGCTCACAAATTGCCCAACGCCTTGTGGCGGAAGACGATGCGCGACGGGCGATCACCGGCCTCGGCGTGATGCACGCGAGCCACACGCCCATGATGCCGTCGCTGACCACTGTCAACCGCGTTCACACCCGGACTGCAGCCGCTTGCCAGAAACTACTGCTGCCAAAAGGTTTGCGAACCAGCTCACGGGCAAATCTGCCAGAGTCAACTTTGTTGACAGTTCAACTTCGGCAATCCGACAATGGCCGCGAGCGAGCTGTGGGGGCCACTCATGCCGACGCCGTCGGGCGCTGCGCCGCCCAATCCAACGTCCGACAAGCTGCTGGCGCTGCTCCATATCGCCCAGCGCCTGAATGCCGAGCACGATCTGGCGGCGCTGCTGATGCTGATCGCCCGCGAAGCCGCCCGGCTGCTCGATGCGGAGCTGGCCAGTTTGTTCTTGCTCGACGCCACCGGCCGCGAGCTATGGTCGAAGGTTTCGTTCGACGCCGACGAAACGCTGCGGTTCGACGCCTCGCAAGGAATCGCCGGCGAAGCACTGCGCACCGGGCAGGTCATCTGCGTGGACGACGTCAGCCGCGACCAGCGGTTCTTTTCCGGCGTCGATTCGCGGACCGGACACCGGACGCGGAGCCTGCTCGCCTTGCCCGTGCGGAATCTGCAGGGCCAGAGCGTCGGTGTCTTTGAGGTCATGAACAAGCGCAGCGGAACGTTTTCGACCGACGACGTGGAGCTGGCCCGGCTGCTGGCCGTGCAAATGTCGATTGCCCTCGAGACGGCGCAGCTTCTGGGCGACGCCCGCCGCGACCGCGACGCCTTGGCAGCCGACAATGCACTTTTGCGGCAGCAAGTCGAGCAGCGCCGCGCGGGGCAGCGAATCCTCGGCTCGAGCGGGCCGATTTGCGCGGTCCTCCGGCTGATCGAGCAGGTCGCCGAAAGTTCGGCCAGCGTGCTGATCACCGGCGAGAGCGGCACGGGCAAAGAGCTGGCCGCCAAGGCCATCCACTCTGCCAGCCTGCGGGCCGCTGCGCCGCTGGTCGCCCTCAACTGCGCGGCCTTGCCCGAGGCGCTCCTGGAGAGCGAGCTGTTTGGGATTGAGAAAGGCGTGGCGACCGGCGTCGATGCCCGGCCGGGCAAATTCGAGTCGGCCGGCGAGGGGACACTGCTTTTGGATGAGATCGGCGACCTCAGCCTGCCGGCACAGGCCAAGCTGCTCCGCGTGTTGCAAGAGCGCGTCGTCGAGCGCGTCGGCGGCCGCGAGCCGATCGCCGTGCGGGCCCGCGTCCTGGCGGCGACGAACAAGGATTTGCTCGCGGCCGTGCGCGCGGGCGAATTTCGTGAGGACCTGTACTATCGGCTTAACGTCGTTCAAATCCACATGCCGGCCTTGCGCGAGATTGCGGACGACATTCCGCTGATTGCCAGTGTTCTCCTGTCGGAACACTGCCGCGAGCTGGGCCGCGAGCCGCCGGAGCTGGATGCCGCCGCGCTCGATTGCCTGCGCCGCTATCACTGGCACGGCAACGTCCGCGAGCTGGGCAATGAGATGAAGCGACTGGCGGTCATCGTCCGCCGCGACCGCATTACCAGAGAGGACCTGGGCGACGCGATTCGCGCCGCTCCATGCGAAGCAGCCCCCGCGCCGGTCGAGAGCTCGCTCAAGGACGCCGTCAGCGGTCTGGAACGGCAGTCGATCGTGGCCGCTTTGGAAAAATGCCGCCACAACCAGCAGCAAGCCGCCCGCCAACTGGGCCTCAGCCGACAGGGATTGATTAAGAAGATGAAGCGCTACGGGATCGCCGCTCGGCCGACGTGAACGTCTGACAAGAAAATGGCTGGCAGCAAAATGAGATGCTCTGCCCGTTTTCCTGTCATCCATCTTCCTGTCAGTGCTCGATCCACGGCAACGTGCTAGCGTCGGCGGCGCCGGTTTTGCTGAATGTAGGGCGCAGGGTAGCCGATTCAGATGGTATCTGCCCCGCGCTTGTGATGTTGCCGCCCAATGCCGCTCTTTTCGCTCAGCCAGGCCCGCGCGATCGTGCGGGATCTGTTCGTTCCGCGCGAGTGGATCTACTGGGTCGATTTTCTCTCGTCGATAATCGCCGGCCATCTTTGCTTTGCTCTGACGCGGTGGCTGTACGACATTCACCTGGAGCCGCTCGCGCTGCGGCTGACGCTGCAACTGGCAACCTTTTCGGTCCAGTGCGCGTGCTTTTTCCGCGCCGTCATGTTCGTGCATGAGATCGTGCATTTGCCGCAGCAGCGGTTTCGGGCCTTTCGCGCGGTTTGGAACCTGCTCTGCGGCATTCCGTTCCTGGTGCCTGCGTTCACTTACGAACTGCATCTGGATCATCACCGCCGCCCGCACTTTGGGACCGAGCACGATGGCGAGTATCTGGCGCTGGGTCGCGGCTCGCCGCTGTGGATCGTCGTCTATCTGTCGCAGTGCCTGTGGTTGCCGCTGTTGGCCGTGATTCGGTTCGGCCTGCTGACGCCGCTGGCCTGGCTTTTTCCGCCGCTGCGGCGTTTTGTTCATCAGCGGGCATCCTCGCTGGTGATGGACCCGGCCTATCTGCGGTCGCTGCCCACGGTGGAGCAAATGCGAGCGATCCGGCTGCAGGAACTGGGATGCTGCTTGTTCGTGTGGGGCTGCGCTTTGGTCCCGCCGCTCGTCTTTCAGCGTCCGCTCATCGTGCTGGTCGTCCACGCCTATCTCACGAGCGTCGTGCTGGTCGCGCTGAACGGCCTGCGGACGCTGGCCGCCCACCGCTACGGGAGTGACGGGCACGAGCAATCGTTCGTCGATCAGATGCTCGACTCCGTGACGCTCGACAACGACTCGCTCCCCGCGATCTTGATCAACCCGGTGGGACTTCGGTATCACGCCACGCACCACCTCTTTCCCTCGCTGCCGTATCACAATCTCCGCGCGGCCCACAAGCGGCTGATGGCGGAACTGCCCGCCGATTCGCCCTATCGACTGACCGTCGAGCGCTCGCTGCTGACCGTCATCGCCAACCTCTGGCGCCGGGCGGCAGCCGCCAGCCGCCGACCACCGAACTCCAGCTACGCCGCGCCTCATTGGAAGTCGGCCACCAGCGTCAGCTAGACTGACGGCATGGACGCTCCTCGGCCCCTGCAGTTTTCGCTGCGGACACTGATTCTGATCACAGTTTTAGCCGCAGCCGTCGTTGCAATTGGTCGCGACATGTATTCCCTCGCTATCGCCCCTGAGAGAGCACTCTATCGCTGGTCGTTCGGGCCGATGGTTGGTTGGTTGGCCTTAACCGGTTTGATGTGGCACAAGGACTGGGACGATTTAATGTTCTTTCGCGGAGTCCTGCCTGGATTGGCAATCGCGATTCTCGCGATCGTGGCGGTCGGCAGCCTGGCACAGGGTCCCAGTTCCGAATTCAGCAATGGCTTTCCGGTCGTAGCGTATTGGTCGCTCTATTGGAGCTGTGTGGTCGGCGAGGGAGTGGGCCTAAGCTATGGCCTGTGGCTGCTCCTGATTGGCGCGCTCGCCGGCCAGCCAGCCAAGTGATAATTGCAGACGACTTTCTTCCAGCCCCATCCCCCGAACCAAAATCGGCTGATAACCTCGATTGTTGAACTCCCGTTCGTTGCTTATCTTAAAGGGTTCGCCGGACAAGCCGGAGCCGGCGGATTTGTCGCAAGTTGTTGTCGCTTAACGCTTTTGGGCAGAACTGATGGCCGCAGCCACGTCCACGCCGACCGAATCGCAAGTCCTCTCCGGGGCCGACATCCTCGTCAAGTCGCTGGTCGATCACGGCGTCGAGGTGCTGTTCGCCTATCCGGGCGGGGCCAGCATGCCGCTGCACCAGGCGCTGACCCGCTTCGCCGACCGCATTCGCACGATCCTGCCGCGGCACGAGCAGGGCGGGGCCTTCGCGGCGCAGGGCTATGCCCGCAGCACCGGCAAGCCGGGCGTCTGCATGGCGACGAGCGGCCCGGGAGCGACGAACCTGGTCACGGCCATCGCCGACGCCAAGCTCGACAGCATTCCGCTGGTCGCCATCACCGGACAGGTCGGCACCGCCGTCATCGGCACCGACGCCTTTCAGGAAACGCCGATCGTCGAGGTCTGCCGCGGGATCACCAAGCACCACTACCTGGTGACCGACATCAAGGACATCGCCCGCGTGATGAAGGAGGCGTTCTTCATCGCCACCAGCGGCCGGCCGGGACCGGTGCTGGTCGATATGCCCAAGAACATCCAGCAGCAGTCGATGTCGCCCGATTGGGATGAGCCGATGAACCTGCCGGGCTACAACGGCAAGCTCCGCGAGGCCCGGCCCGAGCAGATCAAGCAAGTCGCGGCGGCGGTCAAGCTCGCCAAGCGGCCGGTGATCTATGCCGGCGGCGGCATCATCAGCGGCAACGCCAGCGAGGAGCTGCGCGAGTTCGCCCGCAAGACGGGCATTCCGGTCGTGATGACGGTGATGGGCCTGGGTGCCTATCCGGCCGACGGGCCGCTGTGCCTGGACATGCTCGGCATGCACGGCAGCGTCTATGCCAACTGGGCCGTCCGCGATTGCGATCTGCTCATCGCCTTGGGCGTGCGGTTCGACGACCGCGTGACCGGCAAGCTCGAAGCTTTTGCCAAGCACGCCAAGATCATCCACGTCGATATCGACCCGTCCGAGATCAACAAGAACAAGCCGGCCCACATTCCGATCTGCAGCGACGTCAAGTTCTTCCTCACCGAGCTGAATCGCCAGGTCGAGCCGCCGGCCGACATCGGCGCCTGGGTCAAGCTCTGCCTCGATTGGAAGAAGGGCAACCCGTTCAAGTACGACCAGCACTTCGACGGCATCCTGCAGCAGCAGGCCATCGCCGAGCTGTCGCGGCTGACGGCCAATCGCAAGACGTATGTCTCGGTCGGCGTCGGCCAGCACCAGATGTGGTCGGCCCAGTTCTTTAAGTTCCGTCATCCGCGAACCTTCCTCTCGTCGAGCGGCCTGGGCACGATGGGCTTCGGCCTGCCCGCGGCGATGGGCGTGCAAGCCGCCCACCCCGACGCGCTGGTCATCGATATCGACGGCGACGGCAGTTTTCAGATGAACATCCAGGAGATGGCCACCTGCTACTGCGAAAAGCTGCCCGTCAAAGTGCTGCTCCTCGACAACCAGCACCTGGGCATGGTCGTGCAGTGGGAAGACCGCTTCCACGGCAGCAACCGGGCCCACACGTACCTCGGCCCCATCGACCACGCCGAAGCCACCGGCCGCGGCGGCAAGGATTTCGTCGCCGAACGCTACCCGGACTTCGTCAGTATCGCCAAAGGCTACCGCTGGGGCGGCGCCACCATCTCGAGCAAAGCCGACCTCATCCCCGCCCTGGAAGAGATGATCAAGAGCAAGGGCCCCTACCTCCTCAACGTCCAAGTCCCCTACGTCGAGCACGTCCTGCCAATGATCCCCGGCGGCAAGACCGTCGATGACATGATCACCGAGTAGGTCCCGAAGCGCCAGCGAGGGACTTTCGGGTCGGACACACCAACCCGACGCGCCAGCGCGCAAGCGAAGGTGATGTCCGGCAATCCTTCGCTCGCGCTTCAGGCTTCAATGTGCCGCTTTAACCGACCCGCGCGAACAGCCGATACATCACGTCGAGGTAAAGCTGTGCCTCCTCGGGCGGCATGACCAGCGGTGGGCTGACGCGGATCACTTTGCCGGCCAAGGGGCCGAGCAGGTGGATCGCGCGGCCTTGCTCGTCGCCGCGGTAGCAGGTCTCAACGCAAGCCCGCGCGACGTCCTCCGCCGACAGCTCGCCGACGGCGCGGCACTCCACGCCCCACACGACGCCTTCGCCGCGGACGTGGGCCACGGCGGGCAGCTCGCAGAGCTTCAGCAGGCCGCGCTCGATCGTCCGCGATAGCCGCCGCGCCCGATCGAGCACGTCCGTCGTTTCGTATTCGTCGAGCGTCGCGAGCACGGCGGCGCTGGCCAGCGGGTTGGCGCTCCACGTGTCCGAGCCTTCGCCGTAGTGCATGTTCCCAAACACATCGGCCCGGCCGACGGCGGCGCTCACCGCGACGCCGTTGCCCAGGCCCTTGCCCAGCACGACGATGTCCGGCTCCACACCGTATTCGGTAAATGCGAACAGCGAACCCGTGCGGCCGAAGTTCGCCTGCACTTCATCGAGGATGAACAGGATGTCGTGCTCGCGGCAGAACCGCTGCAGCAACTGCAGGTACTCATGCTGCGGATGAAACGAGCCGCCGCCGCCCAAATACGGCTCGGTGATCAGGGCACAGATCCGGCTGCGGTGCTCATCCCACTGGCGGTGCAGCTCGGCCTCATAGAGCGCAATATCCAGCGGCTGCTGACGGCGGCTGACGCTGATGCACTCTTCTCGCGGGAAACTGATGAACTTCACCCGCGGGTCGCGGTCGTGGTCGGTCTCGCAGCCGGTGACCGCGCCGGCAAGGCCCTTCTTGCCGTGAAAGCCGTGGCGCGAGCTAAGGATTACATCCTGGCCGGGACGCCGATTCAAAGCGGCCCAGAGCGCCTTTTGAATCGCTTCGCTGCCGCTGGCGGCCCAGAGGACTTGCTCGCAGCGCGAGCCGCCGGGCTGCTTTTGCACCAATGCAACCAGCCGCTCGGTGGCCAGCGTTTCGACCTCGGTGATCGCGTTATAGGCATTGAGCGTGACCGCTTCGAGAAACTCGCCGGCGTTTTTCAGGTCATGCAGGCCGAGATAGTCCTTCACCCGTCGCCACCACCGCGTTGGATTGTGACCCAGGTTCATTACCAACACGCCCGACGAGAAATCGGCCAGTTTGCGGCCTTCGGGCGTCCAGTGATACGAGCCGGCGCTTTTGGCCAGCACGGCGAGGCTGGGCGTAAACGTGCGAATGCAGTGCGGCTCGACTTCGGCCAGGCGGCGGCGGATGTCGTTCGACGCTTCTTCACCGGCATGTTGGATCGGAGCGGGAGTCTCAAGGGTGGCTGTCATGTTTTTAGCCGGGACCAAACCTGGTCCCGGAGTACTGAGGAAACGTGTCAACTCGTGAAGACTTCAAAGCGAAATAGGCGAATTCGCCGCACTCCGGGCGCAAGTTTGCTCCCGGCTATTGGACCACACGACCAGAATACAAGACCTCCGGCTCCGCCTTCCCCGGCGCGAGCAGCACGAGGCCGCCGCGAGGGTGATCGATTTCGACGACGCAGTTGGGCGTGCCAGCGACGTGTTTGGCGAGAATCGCTTCCATCGCTTGCACCGCGGCGACAACCTGGCGGTCGGCGGAAATGTCGTTGTAGGCGAGTCTCCGCGCCGTTTCGAGGCGGGCCGGCTTCTCCGTAGCCGGGCCGCCGAATTCGACCGTCGCCACTTCGCGGACGAACCGCTCCAGCACTTCCACGCCGTAGCCCCGCTGCGAGCGCTCGCCCCAGGGCTCGAGGAACTGGCCGTTGTAGTGATTGTTGATGTGGATCTTCCGCAAGAGCGGCGTCCGCTCCTCGACCGTGCACTCGATGCCCCGCTTGCGGCTATGCGCGTTCCAGACGCCGTTGTCGAAACGGAACTGCACTTCCTGATCGACGTAGCCGGGAAAATTGTCGGGCGTCACCCAACTCGTGTGGATGTCGAACGCCGCCTCGCGGCCATCGTCGTACTGATAGATCATCCTCAACTGCGTCGAGTCCCACGTCGGACCGTTGGCTGGGCCGACGAGGCCGCGCTGCCCCGTGCAACTAACGCTTTTGAGCCGTCCGCCGAACGTGAAGTCGATCAGCTTGATGTAATGCACCGCGACGTAGGTGCCCGGATTGCGGCCGACGATCCACTCGGCAAACTGCCCGCCGCTGATGCTCTTGGGCTCGAGCAGCGTGCAGTAGCCGGTGTTCACGTGCTTTAGCTCGCCGTCGGCCACCAGCGTCCGCAGCTTTTTGTGGTCCGGATCGAGCAGCTTGTGATAGACGACCTTAGCCAGCACGTTCTTCTCGATGGCCAGCCGCTCCAGCTCGTCCAGCTCAGCGAGCGACAACACCGATGGCTTCTCAATCAGAACGTGCTTGCCCGCCAGGATCGCCGCTTTGGCCGCCGCAAAGTGCCGGTCGTCTGGCGTCGCGACGCAGACAAAATCAACGTCGTGCTTCAGCAACTGACCAATCGAATCAGGCTCCCGCAGACTGACAAACGGCGCAATCCGGTCGCCGGCAGTTTTGCCGTACGCCTCCGCCCTGCCGCCCGTGCGGCTGGCGACCGCGGCCAGCTCGACGCCACAAACTCCAAACCGCGGATCATGGACGCCAGCGGTGTGCGCATTCTCAAAGAACGGGCGGTAGGTCTCGTCAAAGATCATCCCCATGCCGACCATGCCGGCCCGCAACGAACGTGGGGCAGACATTCCTGTCTGCCGAGCCATTTCAGCCATATCTGCATCCACAAGAGTGGCATATTTATCGTAAGTGGCTTATACTAACCACAATGGTTCCCTCAAGTGAACTCACTTTAGACGCAACCGGCCCGGTCGTCAAGCCGCTCGAATCGTCGCGCGTAAGCGAAGTCTATGAGCAGATTCTGCTGCGCATCGTGCGTGGGGAATTGGTTGCCGGGACAGCGCTAAAATCGACGCTGATCGCCAAACAGCTTGGCCTTAGCAGGACGCCAGTTGTCCAAGCTTTGCAGCGATTGGCGGCCGACGGCATTGTCACACTGGAATTGAACAAACGCGCGGTCGTGCGTGAGGGCGCGGAGCGGTGGCTCGTTGAAATCCACGAGCTGCGCGAGCTGCTGGAGCCGGCGGCTGCGGCGCGGGCCGCCGAGCGGATCACGGCGGAGGAGCTGTCGCGGCTGGACGCGCTGGCCACTGCCGCAAAGCCGCATTCGCACCCGGCGTGGGAGTCGGCGGCTCAAGAGTTTGACTTTGCCTTGCATTTGGCCATGGCCGATCACGCGGGGAATTTTGCTCTGGGGCAAACGATTCGAAGAATTTGGACGTTCAAGCGGCTCTCGTATCGCGCCGCACCCGAGCCGGCGGCGACGCTGGAACGCGGCTACAGCGAGCACCTGGCCCTGCTCGCCGCTCTGCACGCCCGCGACGCCGAAACGGCCCGCGCCGCGATGTTGTTTCACTTGCGCTCGGCTGCGACGCTGCGCACGGCTCGGAATATCGTCTGACAGCCGATGACAGTCGCTTACTTTCCCCGCTCCATCGGCTTCAGCGCCAGGTCGGGGGCTTTGAATTCGCCGGATTCGGGGACGGTGATCGGCATCTCGGCCTGAAACGATGGACCGACGATGCCGGTGCGGCGCTGCTGCTCCGGGGTGAGCGGCGTGTAGGCGGAGGCTGTGAGCAGGTACTTGCCGGGCAGCAGCCGTTCGGTGCGAAACGTGCCGTCAGCCAGTGCAACTTGCGAGGCGTAGGTCGTTTGCCACTCGTGGCCGCCGAACGGGTCTTTCTCTTTCGTCGTGCTTTGGATCGAAACGATGATCCCCGAGAGTTTCGCCCCTTCCGGCCAGGTCAGTTTGCCAGTGACCGATGTGCCCTTGTCGCGGACGAAGCGGATGGGCGTCGTCTCGCCGGCTTTCAATTCAAAGAACTGCCGGTCGAGCATCGCGCCCAGGCCGACGTCGGACAGGTGGTGGCTGACGCGGCGGCAGAACTGGTATTTGCCCGGCGCTAACGCGGGCAGCGTGAGCTTCGCACCATTCTTGAGCGGGAATTCGCGGACCGATTCCAAATGCTCGAAGCCCTTCATCTGATAGCCGAGCAGTTGATAGAAGAACACGCCGTCGTCCCCCGCGCCCTCGATGTTCAGTTCGACCTCCACCCGCGCGGGCTGCGGCAGCTTGATTGTCGTTTCGCCTTCCGCGGCAATTTCCGTCGGCCAAACGTCGAAGGTCTCGCAGGAAACCGCCAGCGATTTGGCTTCGCCCGCGGCAATCTCGAACTTGCCGGCGGCGTCGGTCAGCACGAATTTGGCTGTCTTGTTCTCGTCGCCCCAAGATTGCCAGGCCTTGCCGCCCGCCAGATTCAGTCCGGTGGGGCCGATCGCAAACACGGCCGCGCCCTTCACCGGCTTGTCGGCATGATCGAGCACACGACCCTTCGCCAGCTTGCCGCGGCGCAACTTGAGCGTGATGTTGATTTCATCCTTGCCTTCCGGCGGAGCTGAAGTGAGCACCGGCTCCGGCAGGTAGCCGTCGGCCAGGACGCGGGCCGTCCATCCCTGCCCCCAGGTGACCGAAGTCGAGAACGAGCCGGTGGTCGCGCTGGAGCGCTGCTCGAAGTAGCCCCACGTCACCTTGCTGGGATCCGCCAAGTCGAACTTGCCGCCTTGCACGATGAGCGGCGCGACCGGCTTGCCCGTTTCGGAATCGACGGCCTGGCCGCGAATCTCGACGCGCTTGTCGCTCGGCGGTGCAGCGGCCGGCTTTTCGACTGGCTTTTCCGCGGCCTTCGCAGCAGGCGGTGCAGCGCCTTTGACTTGCACCTCTCCCAGCTCCAGCAGCTGCGGCTTTGGACCGGGCGCCTCCGCCTCGACGCGAACCTGCTTGTAGCCGGCGTAATTTTCAACGCCCGGCGCGGAGACGAAGATCTGATAGTGGCCCGGCAGGACGTTGTCGATCGTGAACTTGCCGTCGGCTGCGGGCTTGATCTTATCGCGGAACAGCAGCGGACCAAGGGGACCGCTTTGCAGAGCCGAGAAGGCCTTCCACTGTTCGTCGTCGCCGGGAAAGCCAATGTGCGGGGCATTGGGGTGCATGTGCAGCGTGACGCCTTCCCAGGAATCGCGGCCTTTCAATTGGCCCGTAAGCTGCCGTCCCTGACCGCCAATCACTGCCGGCGTCGGCTCGCCGGCCTTCACCTGCAGGTGGATGAACATGCCGTCCATGATGACCTCGCTAACCCCGTCGGCATTGCCGGCCGAAGCCTGCATCGGCAGCGAAAGCTGGACGTGACCGGGCAGCACGCGATCGAAAACAAATCGCCCTTCGCCGTCGGTGTTGGTGCGGCCGTACTGGGCCACCATGCCGGGGTAGCCGTAATCGTCGCGATGCACGATCAGGCTCACCGCCTCTTTGGCGCCGGGTTTGTCTTTCCACAGCACGCGGCCCTCGATGCGGCCCCAACCCGCCAGCCTTGCCTCCGGCGCATTGGCCCAGGCTTCGTAGGTCGTCTCGCGAACGCCCGAATCATGCACGATCAGCACCGCGGCCGGTTCGATCTCGGTCGGCAAGCGAAACCGGCCTTCGGCGTCGGTCTTGGTGAAAATCGGTCGCCGCCACTGATCGCCGGGCTTCTCAGCCGGCGGAGCATCGGCATGTCGCAGGCGGCCCTCTTCCAGCACCGCATCGCGCTGAGCCAGCGCCAAGGCGACGGTCGCCCCGGCTGCCGGCTGGCCGGCGGGCGTGAGAACGCGCCCGACAACACCCTTGTCGTCCGCCAGCTGAAAGACGATGTGCTTGGGGCCTTCCTTTTTCCGAATCCAATACCAAATCTGCGGCTGATAGCCGTCGGCTTCGACGCGGAGGGCCATCTCGTCGTAGGCCTTGGCCAGCGGCCAAAGCAAGTCGCCGTCCTTGCCGACCCGCAGGGTATGGGGCTGCCAATTCACGACGGGCCGGCCGGCTCGTTTTTCAAACTCGTCCGAAACGCCCGAGTGGACTCCGGCGATCACTCGAAACGTCGGCAGCGGCTTATTGCCCGTGGCGTCGAAGACCGAAATCTGGATATCCGCGAGCTTTGCATCCGGCTCGACGAGGACCGGCGAGGTGGCGGCGGGCGGCTTGGCCTGCAATGGCTGTTCGGATTTGTTCTGCATCCCTACCAGAATCACGGACACCATCGACAGCGAGAGGGTGCTGTGCATGCGACAATCCTGAATGGCTAGTTGTAGACTGCAGTTCGGGCGCGCAGAGACGCCGAGCAGTTGTCGTTCACCACTATGACGGTCCACCCGCCCAATTGGAGCGCCGGTGGTGGCGATTTTTTAAGAAAGGGCTATCCGGCCGCTCGGTGCTGGGGTGCCGCCAGACGATGCGACGCCGCCACGACGTCGGCGGCCGTAATATCCCGCATGCAGGCGTGATGTTGCAGCGGGCAACTGCGGGCGTGGCAAGGCGAGCAAGATAGATCGCGGCGGACCACGGCCGTCCGCTCCGCCGCCCAGGGCCGCGTCACGCGGTGGTCGGTCGAGCCAAAGACGGCGACGGTGGGCACGCCCAGAGCGCCGGCAACGTGCATTGGACCGGAGTCATTGGCGACGAATAGCTCGAGGCCGGCAATTCGGGCCACGAGCTCGCGGACCGATGTCCGGCCGGCCAAGTTGGTGACGTTCTTCAAACCGGCCGCGATGAGCAGCGCTTCCACTTGCTCGGCCAGCTCACGCTCGCTCGGTCCGGCGAACAGTACGATGTCGTACTGCCGTGAGAGACTGATGGCCGCTTCGGCAAATCGCTCGGGCGGCCAACGCTTGGCATTGCCATAGGCAGCGCCGGGATGCAAGCCTGCCGTCGGTCGCAAGTATTGAAAGCGCTTCGGTGCCGGGACGGTGGTAGGGCCGGCAGGATAGTCGGTGCCCAGTCCGCCGTTGACCGTGGCGTTGTAGATTTCGGCGTGATGCCGCGTCAGGTCGCAGCGAACGGCCTTGGTCAGCAGCCAGTCGGCCCAGCCGTGATGCACCCGCGCGATTCGCCGCCGCGCTCCGGCCGCCCACAAGAGCAGACGCGAGGAGAACCCATTCTGAAAAGTCCAGCCTTCATCGAACGGACCGTGCTCACGAGCGAGGCCACGGGCCAGCCGCCACAGGGCCGCCATTCGTCCCAGCGACTTGCCGCTGTTGTCGGCGACGACGGCGCGAAACCGCGTGTCTTCGCCGAACAGCTCGGCAACGACCGCCGAGCCGACCAGCGTCAACTCAGCGCCCGCATGGTAACGCAGCAGGTTGTTCAATGCCGGCGTCGCCATCACGGCGTCGCCCAGCCAGTTCGGCATCCGTACCAGAATTCGCATCAGGCTCCGCCTCCTGTTCCACTTTGCATTCGCTCGATCGTTTTGGTCGTCGAGCGGCCTTCGACGAACGGGATTAGCCGCACTTCGCCGACCAGGTCGCTGCCGACAACCGGTTTGTCGGCGTAGTCGGCGCCCTTGGTGAGCACGTGGGGTTGGATGCGGCGGATCAACTCGTAGGGCGTGTCTTCGCCGAAGATCACGACGTAATCAACGGCCGCCAGGCTGGCGAGGACCGCTGAGCGATCGTTTTCGCTCACGACCGGGCGCGATGGCCCTTTCAGCCGCTGGACGCTGGCATCGGAATTCAGACCAACAATCAGCACGTCGCCGCAGGCCTTCGAGGCCTTGAGATACTCGATGTGCCCGCGGTGGATGATGTCGAAACAGCCATTGGTAAAGACGATCTTCTTACCCTGATCGCGCAGCACGCGGGCGGTGCGCTCGATCTCGGCGGCCGATTCGACGGCTGCTCCCAAGCCGCGGGATTCCAGCTGGCCGGCGGCTTCGATCTCGTCGAGAGTCACTGTGGCGCTGCCGAACTTGCCGACGACGATGCCGGCCGCGCGATTCGCCAGGTCGGCGGCTTCAGGTAGCGTCAAGCCGCACGCCAGCCCCATGCCGAGCGCCGCCAAAACGGTGTCGCCCGCGCCGCTGACATCGAATACCTCGCGGGCCGCAGCGTGAATCTTGGTCATCTGCCCGTCGAAGATGGCGATCCCTTCTTCCGACAAAGTGATCACGGCATAGTCCAGTTCCAGGTCGCGGCGAAGACGTTCGCCCGCTGCCCGCAACCCATCATCGTCGCGAATGGCCATTCCGGTCAGCTCGGCGGCCTCTTTGCGGTTCGGCGTGATCAGAGTCGCGCCGCGGTACTTTGAGCCATCCGCGCCCTTAGGAT
>Ga0184625_10000285_pt1 | contig 17872 bp, 17 predicted proteins | sample PLM3_30_b1_FD_133151 | JGI IMG/M metagenome (GOLD analysis project Ga0184625, IMG submission 133151) | Groundwater sediment microbial communities from an aquifer in East River, Colorado, USA - PLM3_30_b1 | ecosystem: Environmental > Terrestrial > Soil > Riparian zone | place: USA: East River... | reverse complement strand
TCATCGGTCGGGAGCGGCTCCTCGAGCCAGTAGATATCCAGACGCTCGAGCTCTCTCGCGAAGTCCGCGGCAGTGGGGAGATCCCAGCGAGGAGTGAGGTCGCCCGGCATGCGCCAACCCTGGTTGGCGTCGACCATGACTTCCATATCCGGCACCGCCTCCCGCACCGCCTCGATCACCGGCAGGTCGAGGCGCCAGTCGCGCGAGTGGAGGCGGATCTTCGTAGCACGCACGCCCGCGTCGTGCAGTGCCAGGCAGCGACGAACGCGCTCGTCTGCGTCGACGAGCTCTCCGCTCGATGTGTACGCGCCGATTCGATCCCGCTCGCCGCCGAGGAGTCGCCAGAGCGGCTTGTCCTGCGCCCGCCCGAGGAGATCCCAGACTGCGACCTCGACGACCCAGTTGCGGCCGTGGTGGAGGTCGACTGTCTCGATGACCTCGTGGACGGCGCCTGTGTCGGAGACATCGAGCCCTTCGAGCAGACGCTCGAGCAACGCGCGATCCGGGACCGCATCGCCGCTCGCGCAGCCCTCCATGCCGTCGTCGGAGCGGACGACGACGATGGTCGCGTCCTGGTGAGTGCGGGGCTCTGGATCCCAGGCCGCGAGAAACGGTGGATCGAGCTGATAGCGGTACACCCGCGTCTCGATCGAGGCGATTCTCACTCAGTCGCCGCTGTAGTAGGGACTCCGGAGCTCGTCACGGCGCTCGACGAGCGCGGCGGCCGCGGCGGGGTTGCGCCCCTCGACGCAGACACCGAGTGCCTTCCGTGTCGCGGCGCGGTTCGCGTTTCGCACTGCCGTCTCGTCCTGTGCCGCGGGGTCGACCCAGACGGCGACGAGCACGAGCAGGTCTCCGCTCGCCTCGATGAGCCCGTCCGCGACCGCGTCGAGCACCCCTTGAGCGATCCCGAGCTGCGCCGCTCCCCACGTCAGCGTCTGGTGCCGATCGTCGACTGCGGTCGCCTTGTTCATCATCAGCGTGGGCGGCCAGACGGGCTCGTACTCGGCCTGCGTCGGCCCGACGCAGACGAGCACCGGCGTGTGCCCGGGCGCGGGGTGGGCGAGCATCGAGATCGCCGCAGCCGCGGTCGGGCTCCCACGGCGCGCGAGCACGATGTTGACGTGCGAGCCGTTTGGCGCCTCGCCGCTCCAGCCCTCGCCGATCCGCCCGTCGAGATCGTCCACGGTCACAGCTCGAGCACCACCCGCAGCGCGTCGCCGGAGTGCATCAGCTCGAAGCCGCGCTCCGCCTCTTCGAGCGGAAGGCGATGCGATACGAGGCGATCGAGCGGAAGTCGTCCTTGTCGGTAGAGGTCGAGCGCGTGCGGGAAGTCCCGCTCGGGCTTCGTCGAGCCGTAGACCGAGCCGAGGACGCGCCGTTCCATACGGGGAATCGTGATCGCCGGGAGTGAGAGCATTGCGTCCGGGCGTGGGATGCCAATCAGGACTGCGGCACCGCGCGTCCGTGTGGAGAGGAAGGCCGCCTGCATGGCCTCTGGCCGGCCGGTCGCCTCGATCGCGTAGTCGACGCCTCCACTGGACGCGTCGCGCACGGCCTCGGCGGTCGCCTCCGCGCTTCCCTGCCACTCGACAGCGTCCGTCGCCCCGAACGAGCGCGCGACATCGAGCTTCTGCGGAGCGGCGTCGACGGCGACGACCGGATCCGCTCCCACTTCGACGGCGGCCATCAGCGCGGAGAGCCCGACGCCGCCGCAGCCGACGATTGCCACGCGCTCACCGGCTTGCACACCCGCGGTGCGCCATACGGCGCCGGCGCCCGTGGACACGGCGCAGCCGACGAGCGCGGCCACGTCGAACGGAATGTCCGGCGCGATCGGGACGCATGAGCGCTCGGGGACGACGCAGGCCTCTGCGAACGTCGAGAGGAAGGAGTAGTGGAAGATGGGCTCGCCGTCGCGAGAGAGGCGCGGCTTTCCGTCCATCAACCCGCCGGTGCTCATGGCCGGCCATACCGTGGAGCACAGCTGCGGGAGGTCGCGCTCGCACTCTTCGCACGTCCCGCACCAGGGCGTCCACGATAGCGCGACGTGATCGCCGACTGTCACGCGCCTGACACCGTCGCCTACTACTTCGACTACTCCTGCTCCCTCGTGACCGAGCACCGCCGGGCAGCGCGTCTCGGAGGTTCCGTCAACGGCGTTGTAGTCCGAATGGCAGACGCCGCTCGCCCCGAGCCGCACGAGCACCTCCTCGGGCCCGGGCGAGGCGAGTTCGAGCTCGCACACGGTGATCGGTCCGCCCGTCTGCTCCAGCACGGCGCCGCGAATCCTCATTGCGTCTCACTTCCAGAGGGCGTGTCAGGTGTGACCACTTTCTGGCTCTGAGCCACAAGGTCGCCCGCTTGTTGGAGCTCGCGAAGCTCCCCGATCGGGATGTGGCAGCGCATCAAGTGACCGTCCTCGACCTCGACGAGCGGCGGCTCCTGCTCGACGCAGATCGAGCCGAGAAACCGCGGACAGCGCGTGTGGAAAACACAGCCGGACGGCGGCGACGCGGCGCTCGGGATGTCGCCCTTGAGCCGGATGCGCTCGCGACCGCCCCCGTCGATCGTCGGTACTGCGGAGAGCAGAGCCTCGGTGTAGGGGTGGTGAGGTCCCTCGAAGACGACCTCCGCTGGGCCGAGTTCCTGCAGCCTGCCGAGGTAAAGCACGGCGATCCGGTCGGAGATGTAGCGGACGACTCCGAGATCATGTGAGATAAACAGGTACGAGACCCTCTTCTCCGCCTGGAGCTCGACGAGCAGGTTGAGGATCGCGGCTTGAACGGAGACATCCAGTGCGGAGGTCGGCTCGTCGCACACGACGAGCTTGGGATCGCCGGTAAAAGCGCGCGCGATGGCGACGCGCTGCTTGAGGCCTCCAGACAGCTGCACCGGCTTCTGCGACAGAGTCCGCTCCGTCACGCGTACTCGATTCGCGAGGTCTGCGAGCCGCCGTTCGGCCTCGGCACCGGACACACCGGCGAGCTTGCGCAGCGAGCGGAGCAGGATCCTGCGCACCGCATGGCGTCGGTTGAGCGCGGAATCCGGGTTCTGAAAAACGATTTGAAGCGCTCGCAAGTCCCGACGGTTTCGCTTCGCGAAACTCGGGGCCAGCACGCGGCCGTCGAGCTCGACCGTGCCGGTCGTGGGCTCGACGATTCCGAGCAGCGCCCGTCCGAGCGTTGTCTTTCCACTGCCGGACTCGCCGACGAGCCCGAGCGTCTCTCCAGGCCAGACGGTGCTCGAAGCGCCGACGAGGGCGTGGATCTCTTGTCCCTGCTGCTTGAAGATCTTGCCCAGGTCGTTGAACCGCACGAGCGGATCTCCATCGCGGTCGACGCGGGGCAGGTTGATGTCCCGAGCTTCCTGACGCGGAAGCGAGGGGGCACGGTCGTGGTACCAGCACCGGCTCTCGTGCCCCTCGCCGACTTGGATCAGCGGCGGCTCCTCGGTACGGCAGCGATCATCGGCCAGCGCGCAACGGTCCGCGAACACGCAGCCGGTGAGCTCGGCGCCGAGGCTGGGGAGAAAGCCGGGGATGGTGTCCAGTCGGCCATGGTCCTTGCGGACGCCACCGCGTGGGATGCAGCGAAGCAGCCCGACGGTGTACGGGTGGCGAGGATCCTGTAGGACCGTCTCGACAGGTCCCTCCTCGACGAGGCGGCCCGCGTAGAGGACGCCGACCCGGGAACACATCTTGGCGATCACACCGAGGTTGTGGCTGATGAAGAGCACGGACGTTTGGAATTCAGCCTGGAGCCGTGCTACGAGATCGAGCACTTCGGCCTCTACCGTCGCGTCGAGCCCGGTGGTGGGCTCGTCGAGGATGAGAAGCGCAGGGTCCTTGGCCAGTGCCATCGCGATCACGACGCGCTGCTGCATTCCGCCTGAGAGATGGTGGGGATAGCGGCCCAGCACGCTGTCGGGGTCGGCGATCTGCACTGTCCGAAGCATCTCGAGCGAGCGCATTCGGGCGTCGTCTCGGTTCGCTCCGCGGACAGTGAAGGCCTCGGCGAGCTGTCGTCCTACGCGGAGCGACGGGTTCAAGGCGGTGCCAGGGTTCTGGTAGACCATCGACACCGCATTCGCTCGGAACTGGCGCAGCTCTCGTTGCCCGAGTGTCCAGACATTTCGGCCGTCGACCAGTACCGTCCCGCTGCGGACACGACCGTTGCGAGGCAGATAACGCACGGCTGCGAGTGCGGCGGTTGATTTGCCGCAGCCCGACTCGCCGACGAGCCCATAGCTCTCCCCGCGCTCGACGCGCAAGCTGAGCTCGCGAAGCACCTGGCGGTCCCGGCCGCGGACGCGGTAGGCGACGTCGAGCTCGCGGAGCTCGAGGGCGGCGTCGCTCGCTGCTTCGGGCTCCGAGTTCATGACTCGAGCACGTGCGTGATCGCGTCCGCAATCAGGTTCACCGCGACCACGAGCGAGGCGATCGCGAGGGACGGGAAGAGCACGGTCCACCAGGCGAAGCTGACGACCGAGTAGTGCTCGAAGACCTGAACCGCCCAGTCGGGTGAGGGCGGCTGGAGCCCGTATCCGATGAAGCTGAGCGACGCGACGGCAAAGACCGCGTAGCCAAGCCGGACGGTGAACTCGACCAGAATCGGCGCCATCACGTTCGGGAGGATCTCGACGAACATGATGTAGGGGCCGCGTTCGCCTCTCAGCTTCGCAGCCTGGACGTAGTCCAACTCCCGTTCGGAGAGGACGGTCGCGCGCACCGTCCGTGCGATGAGAGGCGTGAAGACGACGCCGATGACGACGATCACAGTTGCCCGCGACGTCCCGAGCGCGGCGACCACGGTGACGGCGAAGATGATGAGCGGAAGGGCTAGGACCGCGTCGATGACCCGGCTGATGACGTCGTCCACGAGCCCGCGGTAGTAGCCGACGACGAGGCCGAAGATCGTGCCGAGAACGGTGCCGAGCAACGTGGCGAGCGGCGCGACGATGAGGATGTCGCGGGCGCCGGCGACGACGCGTGCGAAGACGTCGCGGCCGATCTTGTCGGTGCCGAACCAGTTCGTCGCGTCGGGCCCGGTGAGGACGCTCTCGCCGGTCTCGTACGGGTCGTTCGGTGTCAAGCGCTCCCCGACTACCGCGCACGCGATCCAAAAGGCGAGAATCGCGACACCGACGAGGAAGGTCCGCGAGCGGACGAGCTGGTGGAGGAGCTCCCGCCGACCGGTGCGGAGGCCGGCATCGAGTGTTCCCGGCGGCGGAACGAGTGGATTCTCGACCGTGCTCACTCGGCGGCGAACCGGATGCGTGGGTTCAGGAGGGCGTACAGAAGATCGGCGATGAGCGTCACCACGAGGTAGACGACGCCGATGACGAGGATGCCGCCCGCCAGCAGCGGAAAGTCCTTTGCCTGCGCTGCGTTGAGGATCAGGAGCCCGATGCCCTGGTAGTTGAACAGGGTCTCGATCACGACGAGCCCACCGATCAGGTAGCCGACCTGGGTCGCGATGACGCTGATCGTCGGGAGCAGCGCGTTCCGGAGCACATGCCCGCGGACGACCTCCGAGTGGGAGAGGCCCTTCAAGGTTGCGGTTCGTGTGTAGTCGGAGTCCAGGGCTTCGATCGTGCCCGCTCGCGCCATGCGCGCGATGTAGCCGAAGAGGACGAAGACGAGTGGGAGCGCGGGGAGGATCAGGTGATGCATCTGGCTGAGCGCGCCCGCTCCCGGGCCCGCGTCCGCGGACAGCGGGAGCACATCGAGCCAGATCGTGAGCACGAGGATCAACACGATTCCGGAGACGAACTCCGGGACGACCGTCGCCGACAGCCCGCCGATCGAGATCACCCGGTCGCTAAGGCGCCCGTAGCGCAGCGCGGAGATCACGCCGCCGACGATGCCGAGCGGTACGACGATCAGGAATGCAATCGCAGCGAGCTTGAGCGAGTTCCAGAGCGCCTCCCGGACCAGCTCCGTCACGGGCTGCTGGAATGTGTACGAGGTGCCGAGGTCGCCTTGCACCGCGGCGGTGACCCAGCTCCAGTACTGCTCGTACCACGGCCGGTCGGTGCCGAGCTCGTGGTTCAGCTGATCGACCGACTCCTGGTCTGCAAGCGGCCCGAGGATGGCTCGCCCGACATCGCCCGGAAGCTGCTGGGCGAGGAAGAAGACGAGGAGGCTCAGCAAGAAGAGCGTGACGACCGCCAGGCCCAGGCGCTTGAGGAGAAAACGCGTGATGGGGATCGACCCCTAGGCGGCGCCGGCGGAGTGTGCGTTCTCCACCGGCGCCTATCAGCTCTCTAGGCGTACGAGACGCCGCGGAGATTGACCAGGCCTACCGAATCGGCGATGTAACCCCTGATGTTCTTCTTCCCGGCGGCCAGATACACATACCAGTACGGGAAGATCACCGGCGTCTCGGTGAGTAGGAATGTTTGGATCTGCCCTGCGAGCTTCCGTTGCGCCTTGAGCTCCACCGCCGCCGTGAACTGGTCGATCATCCGGTCGAGGTTCCTGTTCGCGATGTGCGAGGCGTTCCAGATGCCCCCGGTCTTGAAGGACGAGACGAGGTAGACGTTGGGCACGGCCCGTGGCGCCCAGTCCGTGATCGTCATGGGAGCGTTGAGCCACGGCGTACCGCCGGGGCCGACCGTCTGCGGACCGCTGTAGTACTTCTCGGTCGTCATGAGCTCGATTGCGAGGTCGATTCCGCCGACCTTGGCCGCGTTCTTGACGAGAACCGCGAGATCGGGAAGCTCGTATGCACGCTGCGTCGTGAGCGTCGTGTCGAGGCTCGAGACGCCGGCGGCCTGGAGCAGCGCTTTCGCCCTTGCGACATCTTGCTTCCGCTGAGGCACGGACGTGTTCGTCGCCAGCATGTTCGGCGCGAACGGCGAATCGTTTCCGAGAGTTGCAACCCCACCGAACAGCGTCTTGATGATGGACGGTCGGTTGAGGAGGAGGGCCATCGCGACCCGCACCCGCTTGTCCTTCCAGGCGTCGGAGTCGACCGCCATCGGAATCTCGCGGTGCACGGACGACTTCTGCCTGAAGACCTGGAGTGCCTTGTTCCCGAACAGGGGGCGGCCTTCCTGGTAGCCGAACTGCGGGATCAGGTCGAGCTGGCCGCCCTGCAGTGCAAGGATCTGCGACTGCGAGTCGGTGTAGAACGTCATCACGACTTGGTCGAAGGCCTGCGGACCGCCCCAGTAGGCGTCGTTGCGCACGAAGGTCGCCCTCACACCTGACGTGTAACTCTGAAGCTTGTACGGCCCCGTGCCCGGGAACTTGGTCTTCTCGTACGAGCCGATCTGGTACCCCTTGGGCAGGATGACCGCTTGGTACGTGGTCGAGCTCACGAGGTACGGGAAACTCGGAGTCGGGGCGTCGAGAACGAAGACAACGGTGTAGCGTCCGGCCTTCCGCACCCCACCGGGCGATAGCACGCCCTTGAAAGCCGACAGCGCTTCCGAGGCGTTCTTGGGATCGGTAAGTCGCCTGAAGGTGGCGACCACGTCGTCGGCCGTCATCGGGGCGCCGGTGTGGAACTTCACGTCTTTGCGGAGCTGGAACGTCCACCGCTTTCCGGTCTTGTCCGGTTTGTAGCTCGTTGCGAGCACGGGCCTCAACGCGTTGTTACGGGGATCCGTGAAGAGCAGGTACTCGCCCGTGATGCTCGTCGCCGCGAGCACAGCCTGGGTGTTGCTCGTGATCGGGTCGATCGCCCTAGTGGGCTTGAGGTTGCCTACGCGCAGCGTGCCGCCCTTTTTCGCCGGAGCGGCGGGTGCGCCGAACGCCAGGTCGGCCTCGCCTACGAACCGGAGCAGTGCGCCGATCGTCCCTGCCCCAAGGCCGAACATCGCCGCTCGGCGGATGAACTCCTGACGGTCGAGTTCATTCGCCACGAGCTCATCGATGAGGTTGTTCTCGATCGGACCCGCCGCGCTACGGCGGTACTCCTCGATCTGCCTCCTCGTCTCGCGATCCATACCAAGCTCTCCCTTCGCTCGCGTCGTCCTCGTGGTCGCAGATTGCGTTCAGCTGGTGATCGACGTTCGGCGGTCAGGTCGTTTATGCCACCCCTGACTCGGCCACGTCAAGCCGAGTGTATGGCGCGACGGCTCAGGCCGCGCCGAGCAGTTCGTCCGCGTACGTCATGCCCACACGCCGCATTCCGCGCGGGCCGGGCTCGTAGTGGCCCATGCGCCACAGCGCTGGTGAGTAAAGATGAACCGACGTTGCCGGAGCGTATCCCGTTCCCGGGTGGCGCACACCGTGGATGTCGGACGCGTCGAAATCGAACCGCCCGCCCGCGGCATGCTCGGTGGTTCTCTCGCGGACCCAGCCGTCCTCTTCCACTCGGAACCAGTCTTCGAGCAGAACGCCGTCGCATACGCAGACCGCTCCCGAGGACCTGTCGTGGTCGTGGTAGCCCGTGCTCTGTCCCTCGACCCAGCAGATGAGCCAGACGTCGAGATTCGGGTCGCGATAGAGCTGTTGGTAGAAGCGGGCGCTGGCGTCATGTCGCACCAAAGTGAGCCAGAGGTGCGGAGTGGCGGCGAGCTCGGCAGCGAGGTCGGACATTGTGGGACGGTCGAGATCCGTATCGGCCGGGACACGGGCGCGAAGCCAGGACGCGAGCTCGCTCATCTCAGCAGCGCCAAAGGTGTGTCCGTTTGGAGAACGTGAGTCACAGCATCGCCGAAACCGCGGACGGCATCCAGTGTCGGCCCCGGGTCGATGACGGGCGTGTCGCTCCCATACGCGAGCTGGCTCACGCCGAAGGTTTCGATGCAGAGCTCGATCGCTCGTCTCCCATGCGAGGAGACGTCGAAGTACACGTTGGGATCGAGCGCGGAGCGGACGTCGACTCCGCGTCGGGCGAGCCGCTCGAGCTGGAACGGTCCTCCGCCCGCGAGCATGGCGAACAGCAGGCGGAGCGTCGGCCAGCGCTCGCGGCCGAACGCGAGCCAGGACAGGTACGCGGCCTGCATCCGCGCGGGATAGTCGACGACCCACCCCCACCAGTCCGGCCGGGCAGGATCGGGCGGTCCCCCCACATCCGGATGCACGAACACGACCGTGTTTGCCTCTGCTGCCGCGTCGAGGACGTGAGCGAAGCTGTCGAGCTCGATGAGAGTCGACGCTCCAACCGAGACACCGACGAAGCCGTCGCGCACATGAGTCGGTGAAAGCGCGGCGAAACGCCCACCGCTCACCCCGACGAGCTCGTGCACGCCTTCGACCCACATCTCCTCGAGAGCGCGACACTCAGCCTGTGGGAGCTGCTCGAGGCCAAGGCTTGATTGCAGCGAGAGCACGGCGACGTCGATCCCGTCTCGGTCGAGAGCGCGGATGCGGGCGTCCGGCTCATGCGCCGTCAGATCGACGGGGAAGCGTCCCTCGATCGTGACGAGCTCGTCGCGTGAGATCAATGGACGAGTTGTTCGCGTGCGAAGGGCCGCGACGAAACTCGCGGGCCAGAGGTGGTGGTGGACGTCGTACGTCGCCATGGTCGTATTTCTGACTCTACGAGGACGAGACGTGTAGTGAGCTCGCCCGCAGCCGCCGTCCTGAAACGATCTAGAGTTGCCCGATGATCGACGCCCGCACGGACGTCGTCGGCAGCCTGCTCCGGCCCGCTGATCTGCTCGAGGCCCGCGAGCGACGGGACCGCGGCCTGCTGACGGCCGCCGAGTTCAAACGGGTCGAGGACGCCGCCGTCGACGCGGCGCTGCGCCTGCAAGAGGACGCCGGGCTCGACGTCGTCACGGACGGCGAGATGCGTCGCCTCTCCTTCCAGAGCCAGATGACGGAGGCCGTCGAAGGATTCGGCGAGTGGGACCTCGACGCGTTTCTCTGGGGCGAGTGGCACTCGGACGAGCTCGGCGAGATGAACGTCGAACGACCGCCGCTTGCCGTCGAGTCACCTCTTCGTCGCATGCGCTTCCTCTCCACCGAGGAGTTCACGTACGCGCGGGGGAGGACCGATCGAGTGCTCAAGGTGACGCTCCCCAGCCCCAGCATGTTCGCCAACTTCTGGGACCCCGAGCGTTCGACCAGCGCCTACGGCACCCTGGAGGAGTTCCTCGGCGCGGTCGCCGAGATCCTGCGCGAGGAGGTCGACGAGCTCGTCCGTCTCGGCGCGACCTACATCCAGCTCGACGCGCCGCACTACCCGCTGCTGGTCGACCCGACGTACCGCGACTTCTATGCGAGCCGGGGCTGGCCGGCGGAGCGTTGGCTCGATCTCGGCCTCGAGCTCGACAACCTCGTCTATGGGCAGCACGAAGGTGTCACGTTCTCGATGCACCTGTGCCGTGGAAACCAGGCCAGCAGGTGGCTCGTGGAGGGCGGTTACGACTGGCTGGCCGAGCGCCTCTTTCCGCGCGTCGGCGCCCAACGGCTGCTGCTCGAGTACGACGACGAGCGCTCCGGCTCGTTCGAGCCCCTCCGCGCGCTTCCGGAGGACAAGATCGCCGTGCTCGGCCTCGTGACCACCAAGACCGGTCGGCGCGAGACGGTGGACGAGCTCGCTTCGCGGATCGAGGAGGCGAGCGCGTTCTGCCCGCTCGAGCGGCTCGCGCTCTCGCCTCAGTGCGGCTTCGCCACATCTGTGCTCGGCAATGCGCTCACGGTCGAGGAGCAGACGGCCAAGCTCAAGACGATCGCCGAGACGGCTGCTCGCGTGTGGGGATGACCATCGTCCTCACGGGGACGAGCCTCACCCTCGACGAGCTGCTTCGCGTCGCGCGAGGAGGTGAACGCGTCGAGCTCGCGCCGGCTGCTCTCGAGCGCATGCGCGCCTCCCGCGACGTGGTCGAATCGGCGCTCGCGAGCGGCGAGCACGTGTACGGATTCTCGACCGGCGTCGGTATGCGCAAGCTCTTCGCGATCGAGGACGACCAGGCGTCCTTCAACAGGATGCTCGTTCGCGGGCACCTCGTCGGCCAGGGCCCGCTCGCGCCTGTGGACGCCGTGCGCGCGACGATGCTGAAGCTCGCCAACTCGCTCGCTCAGGGAGTCACAGGCGTGCGGCCCGAGCTCGCGGAGCTCCTGGTCGGTGCCCTGAACACCGGCGCGATCCCGCACGTCCGAATTCTCGGTTCGGTCGGCCAGGCTGACCTTGCAGCGAACGCGGATCTCGTGGAGGGGATACTCGGCGAGTTCGCGCTTGCGGCGGGCGAGGCGCTCGTGCTCGTCGACAACAACGCGTTCTCGACTGGGCTCGCAGCACTCGCGGTCGCAGACTGCGAGACGCTGCTCGACGCACTCGACGTCGCAGGAGCTCTCGATCTCGAGGCGTTCGCGGCGAATCTCAGCATCATCGATCCAGCTGTCGGCGACGCCCGTCCACATCCGGGTCTCACGGCCACGATTGCTCGACTGCGAGCGCTCCTCGACGGTAGCTCCTTGTGGGAAGCGCAACCGAGGAACCTCCAGGATCCCCTCACCTTCCGCACGCTCCCACACGTCCATGGAGCAGCGCGCGATGCCCTTTCCTATGCCTCGCGAGTTCTCGCCGTCGAGCTGAACGCCCACCAGGGAAACCCCGTCGTCGTTGCTCTCGAAGGTCGGGTCGTAGCGGCCGGCAACTTCGACGTCGTCCCGCTGGCTGCCGCGCTCGACTTCCTGCGGATCGGGCTCGCGCCCGCGCTGACGAGTGCCGCGGAGCGCGCGCTCAAGCTCCTGCAGGCGCCGCTGACCGGTCTCCCCGAGGGTCTGGGGGCCCGCGCACACCTCTCAGAGCCCGCGCTCAGCGAGCTCGGCGCGGCGGTCCAGGGCATCGTCGCCGAGGCACGGCTCCTGGCCCACCCCGTGTCCTTCGAGCTGGCGAGCACGACGCAGCACGAGGGGATCGAGGACCGAACGACGATGGCGCCTCTCGCCGCCCGACGGCTCGCCGAGATGGTCGAGCTCGGCGCGCGCGTCGTCGCAATCGAGCTTGCGATCGCTGCTCAAGCAATCGATCTGCGCGAACCCCCCGCGCTCGGCGTCGGCGCGGGCCGGGCATACGCACTTGTCCGCGAGCTCATCCCGTTCACTGATGCGGGTGAGGCGATCCCGCCCGATCTCGAGCCAATCGCGGAGCTCGTTCGTTCCGGCGCGCTCCGCTAGGGCTCGAGGGCGGCCGAGAGGCCCGGACTCGGTGGGGAGACCTCGTCCGCTTGCCCGGCATGCCGTCGCAACTCACCGTCGACGACCTCGTAGTGCCCGATCTCGCCGAGTGGTGGCGAGTACACGTGGATCGTCACCGCTCCACGCTCATGGTCGACGCGGTGGATCCCCGCGTGAGGCGCGGAGAACGACTCGCCGGCCGCATACTCGTCGACGCGACGCGGCCCTCCGACGACGAGCGCTTCACTGCGCACGACACCCTCGAGGACGTAGACGCCGACGCAAGAGGTTCCGTGGTCGTGGAAGCCGGTGTCGCGGGGCTCCCACCACAGGTTGAGCCAGGCCTCGGAGTGCTCGCTGCGCCAGAGGAGCTCGAACGAACCCTCCCCGCCGCGCTCGAGGCTGGCGAGGTCAACGAGCTCTGCCGCTGACCGCGCGAGCGCGGCACATTCTTCGGGAGCGAGATCACGGTTGGGAACCGGCAGCGCCTGGAAGCGGGCAGTATCGATCATGTGCGGATTCTGCACTGAACCCGAGGATCGTCGAGGATGAGGCCGTGAGCCGCATCGCGCGCGTCGAGGCCTGGCCGGCGAACGCGCCGCTCGAAGCCCCGTACTTGATGGCGCCGGGAACCGTCGGCGGAATCTGCCGAACGATCGTACGAGTGACGACCGCGGACGGCATCGTCGGCCTGGGGGAGAGCGCGTCTCCCGCCGACGCAGTTTGCGTAGCAGGCGAGCTCGGACAGGGACTCGTAGGACATGACACCGAGGACGTGCGCGCCGAGCTCGAGCCCGCAGAGCTCGTCGCGCCCACGCATCGCATCGACGGCAAGGTGCTCATCGAAAACCCCACGACCGGGATCGAGATCGCGCTCTGGGACATCGCAGCGCGGGAGGCGGAGGAACCGCTGTATGAGCTCCTCGGCGGGGCGTGCCGGACCGAGGTCGCGTTCTCCGAGTACTTCGCGTACCGGCCCGGGCTCGAGGATTCCCCAGCGGATGTTGCCGCGTTCTGCGCGCGGATGGTCGAACAGCACGACTCGCCCGTCTTCGAAGGGAAGGTAGCCGTACGACCGGTCGAGGAGGACGTCCGGCTGGTGCGCGAGATCCGAGCCGCCATCGGGCCGGAGCGGGAGCTTCGGCTCGACGCCAACATGGGGTGGCGCCTGGGCACCGCCCGCCGTGCGCTCGGGCTGCTCGAGCCGTTCGACATCGCAAACGTCGAGGAGCCGGTGGCGGCGTTCGCGGACCAGGCCGAGCTGCGGCGCGCGACTGCGATCCCGTTCTCAGCGCACACCCCGGACGTTGAGGCGGCAGAGCGGCTCGGAGTCCCCGACACGCTCGTCCTCGGGCTCGGGACCTTCGGCGGCATCGCAGGGACGCGTCGCTTCATTGCCGCGTGCCAGGAGGCCGGTGTCGGTTTCTGGTTCTACAGCGGGGACTTCGGCATCCAGACCGCCGCCTATCTCCACCTCGCGGCGACGACTCCGTACCTCGACCGCGCGAGCCAGTCGCTGCTGCGCTGGACGACGGACGATGTGATCGCAGGCGGCCCGTTCTCCCCGGGGGCCGGAGTCGTCGACGTTCCCTCGGGGCCAGGGCTCGGGGTCGAGCTCGACGAAGCCGCCCTCGCCCGGTGCGTGGATCGGTACGCGCGGGACGGCGCGTACGACTTCTACGCCGCCGGGCCCGTTCCGCGATACTGACGGCGTGAAGGGCTTGCTCGAGCGGCTCGACGAAGGTGTGGTTCTCGGCGCCGAGGGGTACCTGTTCGAGCTCGAGCGTCGCGGCTACCTGAAGAGCGGGCCGTACGTCCCGGAGGTCGTCCTCGACTTCCCCGACGCGGTCCGCGAGCTGCACCGCGAATTCCTCCGCGCCGGCGCCGAGGTCATGGTCGCGTTCACCTACTACGGCCACCGGGAGAAGATGCGCACGATCGGCCGTGAGGACGACTTGGAGCCGTTGAACCGCAACGCTCTTCGCATCGCGCGAGAGGTGGCCGCCGAGGGCGACGCTCTCGTTGCCGGCAACATCTGCAACACGTGGGTCTACGACCCCGCGGACCCGGTTCGATCCGGAGCCGTGGTTCGCGAGATGTACGAGGAGCAGGTCGGCTGGGCGACCGAGGAAGGGGCCGACTTCGTCATCGCCGAGACGAACGACTATCTCGGGGAGGCGCTGATCGCGACAGAGGTGGTGAAAGAGGCGGGGCTGCCCGCCGTCGTCACCTTCGCATCGACCGCCGACACGACGATCGACGGGTTCGAGTTCGACGACGCGTGCCGGCAACTCGAGGCGGCGGGCGCGGATGTCGTCGGCCTCAACTGCTCACGCGGCCCCTCGACGCTCCTGCCCGTCCTCGAGAAGGTGCGCCCCGCTGTCGGCTGCCACGTCGCGGCGCAGCCCGTGCCCTACCGGACGACGCCCGAGGAGCCGGCCTTCATCGCGCTCCGCGACGAGGAGGGCGCCCGTGTCTTCCCGCTCGCGCTCGATCCCTTCACGTGCACGAGGTTCGAGATGGCCGAGTTCGCCGCAGCCGCGCGAGATGTGGGAGTGGGGTACATCGGGGTCTGTTGCGGGGGCGCTCCGCACCACGTGCGCGCGATGGCCGAGGCGCTGGGACGCCACACTCCGGCCAGCAGGTACTCGCCGGACATTTCGCTGCATCCGATTCTCGGCGACGCCGTGAAGAACAAGGAGAAGGCCTTCACCACCTGGCGGGACTAAGAGCTCCTAACGTAATGAACGGCCATGTCGCTGTGCGGCGCTGGACGCCGTGATGCGGCGTCCTCGGTCGCGTCCATATCGCTGCGGATATGGGCGCTCCCTGCGTCCTTGCCTCACGACGTCCAGCATCTGCCCAGCGACGGGCGATCATTACGTTAGAAGCTCTAAGCCGCCCGCTACCGCTCGGGATCACCCATTCCTGGAACAGCGTCGTCGTCGACCTCCGGCGCCGGGCAGACAGGTAGGCCGCGCTCTCTCCAGGCGACGAAACCGCCGACCATGTCGGTCGCCCGCGCAAAGCCCAGCTCCTGAAGCGTCGCCGCCCCGAGACTCGTCGAGTACCCGTGCGCGCAGACGAGGACGATCCACTGGTCTAGACCCTTCACGTGCGGGTTTCGGTACGCGAGATCGTTGTCGGGATCGAGGCGCCACTCGAGAACCGAGCGGGGAATGTGGACCGACCCGGGAATGACGCCGTCTCGCCGGCGCTCGTCATTCGAGCGCGTGTCGACGATCAGCGCTCCGTCGGCCTGCGCTGCAAGCGCCTCCTCTGGCTCGAGACGCTCGAGACGGCTTCGCGCCTCGCGCACGAGGTCATCGATGGTCAGGCGCCGCGACGGCTTCGAGGATTCGTCAGGAGTGTTCGTGCCGGCAATCCTCGCATGCGCCGCGCAGGACCACATCGTGCGCTGCGACTGCGTATCCACGGCCGTCGGCAACGCGCTCGATCGCCGCTTCGAGGGTCGAATCCTCGAACGGCTCGACCTTGCCGCAGTCGTCACAGACGAGGTGGTGATGGTGGTCGCCACCTGCGTGGGTCGGCTCGAAGCGCGAGAGGCCGTCGCCGAGGTCGACCTTCTGGACGAGCCCTAGGCCGTCGAGACCCTCGAGCGCCCGGTAGACGCTCGCGATTCCCACGCGTGGGCCGGTTGTCCGAAGCCGCTCGTGAATCTCCTGCGCCGAGAGGCAACAACCCTGGCGGCCGAGCAGCTCGACCACTGCGCGGCGGGCGCTCCCGCTTCGTCCGCTCGACTCGCGCAGAAGCGCGAGGGCTGACTCGGTCCACTCTGGTTCGCGCATCGAAGATAATGATACCCATTCTCAAAGACGTGGTAGGGTGCGCGCCGTGCGCCCGCTCACGCTCATCGTCTCGGCGGTGCTCCTCTCCAGCTGCGGCGGCTCGGACCCGAGCGCGCATGGTGAGCGGACGATCGTGGCCGCGTTCTATCCACTCGCCTGGGCGGCAGAGCAGGTCGCCGGCAGTGGCGACGTCGTGGTCAACCTCACGTCGCCCGGGGTCGAGCCTCACGACATCGAGCTCACTCCCGGAGACGTCGAGCGCGTCCGTGACGCGGATCTCGTGCTCTATCTCGGCAAGGGTTTCATGCCGGCGCTCGAGGACGCGGTTGAGGGGGCGGGCAACGCCGTCGACCTGCTCGCGGGTCAAGACGTGCGTCCAGGCGAGGAGCCGGGCGAGGCCGATCCACACATCTGGCTGGACCCGACGAGGTATGCGACCGCCGTTCGCGAAATCGCGGCTGCGCTCGGCGACCCCGACGCAGCCGATGCCCTCGTCGCGCGACTGAACGAGCTCGACCGAGAGTTCCGGCAAGGGCTCGTGCGTTGCCACCGCCGTCAGATCGTCACGAGCCACGCGGCGTTCGGATATCTCGCGGATGCATATGACCTCGAGCAGATTGCGCTCACGGGAGTGTCGCCTGAAGCCGAGCCGAGCCCGAGGGCTCTGGAGGACCTCGTTCAGAAGGTCGACGAGGAGGGCGCGACGACGGTTTTCTTCGAGACGCTCGTCTCGCCTCGGCTGGCCGAGACGGTTGCACGCGAGACCGGCGCACGAACAGCTGCCTTGAACCCGTTGGAGGGCTTGACGGACGATGACCTCACCGAAGGGCAGGATTACTTCACGGTGATGCGAGCGAATCTCGTCGCGCTTCGCGAGGCGCTCGGGTGCCGCTAGCCGCCGAGCTCTCCGGCGTCTCGTTCGGCTACCGGCCGGGACAGCGGGTCCTCGAGGACGTCGATCTCGTCCTCGGGGAAGGAGAGTTCGTCGCGGTCGCCGGGCCGAACGGCGGCGGCAAGACTACGCTCGTCCGAATTCTGCTCGGGCTCGAGCGCCCTTCCGAGGGGAGGGCATCTCTCTATGGAGAGGCGGCACACCGCTTCTCGCGACGGCGCACCCTCGGGTACCTCGCGCAGCGCTCCGAGCTCGGCGGTGACGCTCCGACGACCGTACGCGAGGTCGTCTCCGCTGGTCGGCTGGCGAGCGGCCTGTTCGGGCCGATGCGCCGGCGTGATCGCGAGCTCGTCGCCGAGGCGATCGAGCGCGTCGGCCTGGCGACTCGAGCAGATGTTCCCGTCCGGACGCTCTCCGGCGGCATGCAGCAGCGTGCCTTCATCGCGAAGGCGCTTGCGGGCGGCCCGTCGCTCCTCGTCTTGGACGAGCCGACCACAGGTGTCGATGCGGAGTCGCAGGAGTCCCTGGCCGCGCTGCTCGATCAGCTGCACTCGGACCTCGGCGTGACCATCGTCTACGTCTCTCACGAGTTCGGGGCTGTCGAGCGCTTCGTCCAACGGATCGTCCTCGTCCGGCGAACGATCGTCTTCGACGGCACACCTGACGAGCTCCCAGGCGTCTGGCACGACCCGTCGCACGTCCATGTTCGAGACTGAGTTCATGCGGCTCGCGCTGGGCGCGGGCGCTGTCGTCGGTGTGTTGGCGCCTGCCGTCGGGTTCTTCCTCGTGCAGCGCAGGCAGTCGCTGACGGGTGACGGCATCGGTCATGTCGCGTTCGCTGGCGTCGCGGCCGGGATCGTGCTCGACGTGGCGCCGGTCCTGACAGCGCTCGTGTTCGCCGTCGTGGGAGGAATCGCGATCGAGCTTCTACGCTCCCGTGGCGGGACCGCAGGTGATCAGGCCCTTGCTCTCGTCTTCTACACGGGCATTGCGCTCGGGGTGGTTCTCGTCTCTACCGCGGGCGCACTGAACGTCGATCTCTTCCAGTACCTCTTCGGCTCGATCCTGACCGTCACGCGCTGGGAT
>Ga0184625_10000284_pt1 | contig 17888 bp, 18 predicted proteins | sample PLM3_30_b1_FD_133151 | JGI IMG/M metagenome (GOLD analysis project Ga0184625, IMG submission 133151) | Groundwater sediment microbial communities from an aquifer in East River, Colorado, USA - PLM3_30_b1 | ecosystem: Environmental > Terrestrial > Soil > Riparian zone | place: USA: East River... | reverse complement strand
GCCTCGGCGAACACGCGATTCGGGCAGGATGAGAACACGCACGGCCGCTTTCCCGGTGGCGGCGCGACCGTGCGTTTCGTCCGCGAGGCGGGGTGGGGCAATGCGATGCGCTATATCCTGACCGGCGACCATTGGACCGCCGAGGAGTCGTACCGGATGGGCATCACGCAGCAGATTGCGGCAACGCCAGAAGCCGCGCTCGACGCCGGCATCGCGATCGCGCGCAAGATCGCGGCGTGTGCGCCGCTGTCGATCACGGCGACGCTGACGTCCGCGCACCAGTACGTCGATCCGGTGGAAGCCGACGCGCTCTCGAAGCTCGGCGCGCAGTACGCGGCGCTCTACCGGACAGAGGACTTCATCGAAGGACGGCGGGCAGAAGCCGAAGGCCGGCTTCCGAAGTACCAGGGAAAGTAAGCGTCAGCTCTCCTGGACTGAGAACCGGAGGATCCGACATATTTCTTGTCGCTCCAGGGCAGCGTCAAGGCCGGAGGACGGACTCCCGAGGACGCAGCTCGCCGACGTCCAGGGCAAGAGCAGGGCTATCCCATATCAGTGAGTCTGAGGCGTACGAAAAGGACTGGTTAACGCGCCCAAAGTGGAATTGTTTTTGTGTCAGAACTGTGTCACATAGACCCTGAAACCCTGGGTGAACACGGTCACTTACAAGTACACACCGACGCGCACCGATGTTGTGGAAGTTGTTGATCGCAAGTGCGTTGGTGGGATTTGGTGTGCGTCAGCACGCGCGAGCGGAGTCGCTTTCCAAGCGTGCTCAATCGACCACTCTGACATCTCTCCATTTAGAATCAACAACTGACGGACGCGCAACGAGCAGGATTTGTCGATTGTGATAAGTCCTCCAATGTGCCGCGATCACTTACGGGCTTTTCCAGCATAGCCGCGGCGTTATTGCTCCCTCAGCGAAATGACCGACGCGCGGCAATCCTGCTGAATCGAAATGTTGAGACTGCTTCGAAATCGGCCTGTGTAACGGTTTGCTAAACGCCGATCAGCATTTCGGCCATCGTATCTACATCGGTTTATCGAACCGGCGACTGCATCTGTTTGGAGATCGCGCTGCCGACGATCACGTGGGCCATCCGAAGCTCCTGACGCCTCGACTTGATATCTGCGCTGCATACTCTTATCAGGAAGTTGTTCACCAGGTTTTCCACACCTGACCGGCGGCGAAGAGCTGGTCGGTATACTCGCCTTCGAGTCCTTCGCCCCTATCGATTGTCAGCACGCCAGGCCGTTCGGCTGCTGCAGGCCCAGGAGTCGGCGTCATAGCGGGGACGATTACGGCGCGTTCGGCCGCGGGCACTGGAAATTCTGGCTCCAAGCCGGCCAGGGGATGGAGGACGCGACCCACAGCGTTCAGTCGTGACACTCGTCCCAGGCCGTGCTGCAGCACCTTCGCTTCGCGCACCTCGCGCGGCCATCGATCCACTTGCGACGCAAGGTCGGGCGGAAATTCCGCGAGCACTTCGTCATGACACGCCGCGCAGAGGTAGGTGTAGGGGTGGGGATCCGTGCGTTCCAACGCGCCGGATCTTCCGGACCGATCGAGATGACAACGCATACAGGCACGCGGATCGGCGCCGGCGAAGTAGTCGTTGATTGGTGCCGGCAGCAGTTGGGCTTCTGCGGCGCTGCCGGTTCGTTTGGCTATGTGCGCCGTCAGAAGGTGACTCTGAACCAATGCGCGTCCCAACGCTTTTCGAAGCGCCCGCTTAGTGAGACCGTCGACTCGGGCAACGGATTCGGCATACAGCGTGATCAACTCGATTTCCGCTACCCGCATCGTCTGTAGCGTTTTCGTCGTGCTGAGGCGAGACGCGATGCTCGCTTGTGTCTTCGCGAACGTCCTGCGCAAGCCACCCCGTTCGTCGGGCGTCCTGCCCAGCATTCGGATCAACGTGGCCATTTGCTCAACATTCGCCTGTTTGCCGTTCTTGGCATCCTGGAACATCACCACGTAGTCCGGCGCTGTTTCATGCGCAACAGCCGTGTCGATCGCCGCGATTCCGGACATCTCACGCGTTACGAGCGGCTCGAGTTGCCGTTCGAGCGCTGTGCGGTTCGCTTCGGTGACCGTCATCGTGACTCCTCCGCCTGCCACCACGCCCGGCTCGTGGTCGTTTCGATTCGCTCGACGCGAACGGCGACGATTTTCTGTACCGGCTGCTTCGACACGGGATCCGATACCTCGGGCGTGAGGCTATTCGCTGCGTGCTCCTCTCCGAGGTCGCCGTAATGGAACGGCACGAACACCACTCCGGGCGGCACGACGTCACCCACCTTCGCCGGAGCGACGACGGATCCGCGACGCGAGACGACGCGGACACGGTCGCCATCGAGAATGCCGCGTTGATTGGCGTCGGCGGCGTTGATGGCCACGAAGACAGCCGGGGCAGCTTCGTGCAGCTGCGGCGCTTTCCCTGTTTTTGTTCGCGTGTGCCAATGGTACGCCTGACGACCGCTGATCGCGATCGTCGGGAACTGTTCATCCGTCGTCTCGAGCGGCGGCTGGTACTCGGCCGTCACGAACACGGCGCGCCCTCGTGCGTCGCGTTTCTCGCGGTACTCGTTGAGGGTGTGCTCGTGTCCGGTTTGGAGATCAGCCTCGTAGGACTCAGAGAGCTGCCATTCAGTTGGAAAATGGTGATCGCTGTACAGCCGCGTGGTGCCGTCAGGATGCTCGTTGTTGCACGGCCATTGGATCCCGCCGCGCTCGGCAAGCTTCTGATAAGTCATGCCTGAATAGTCCGGAATGGAGCCGCGGGAGATCTTTCGCCACTCGTTGAACGCACCTTCTGCATCGGCGTGCTGGATCAGAGGTTGACCGATGGCGTCGCGGAGGTTCATGCGCCTCGCGAAATCCAGGAATATGTCGAGGTCAGGTCGCGCTTCGCCCGGCGGCTCGACCGCTTTCTTCAAGAGCGTGCATCTGCGCTCCGCGTTGGTCATGCAACCAGTCTTTTCGCCCCACATCGCGGATGGGAGTACGACATCCGCGAGTTGCGCCGTCTCGGTATCGGCGAAGCAGTCCTGCACGATGAGAAAGACTCCGTTCAGCGTGCGCAGGTGCGCAGAACGGTTCATCACGCTGACCGCCGGGTTCGTGCCGATGTTCCACAGCACCTTGACGTACCCTTTCTCACTGAGCTCGAAGATCTCCGGTGCGGCGACGGGCTTCTTTCCGAACAGTTCGACCGGCACTCTCCACCGTTTGGCGAGTTCCCGCATGTGCTGCTCGTCTTCCCAATTCAAGTACGCCGGATATGTGCCGTCTGCACCCGTTTCACGGGTGTTCATCGAACTCGGCTGACCAGCGAACTGCATCGGGGCGCACCCGGGCCGACCAATCTTGCCCATCAGCATGTGCATACTGTTTACGGCACAGGCCGCGGCGGTGGCCTGATTGCTCTGATAGACACCCTGTAAGCATGTCGTCACGGTCGTTTTGGAGCGCCCGATCCATTCGGCCGCTGTACGCAACTGTGTCGCTGGAACGCCGCAAATCCTCTCGACACGGTCGGGCGTGTATTGGCTGACGAGCTTGCGGAATTGTTCGAACTTAACGGTGTAATTCGCGATGAAGTCAGCATCAATGGTGTTGTTCTCGATAAGCAAGTGGCAGAGACCGTTCAATAGCGCGAGGTTCGTTCCCGGCTTGAGCTGCAGATGAAGGTCAGCTCCAGTTGAGACCGTCAACGTGCGGCGCGGATCGACCACGATCACCTTTGCCTTACGCGGCCCGGCTTTAGCTGCGAGAATCCGCATCCAGAGAACGGTGCTCTGCTCGGCAGCGTTGTGACCGACCAGCACGATGCACTCGGCATGATCGAAGTCCTCATATGCACCAGGTGGTCCGTCCGCGCCGAATGACTCCATCAGGGAAGAGGCCGTCGTCGCAGTGCAGAGCCGTGTATTCGCATCGATGGTCGCAATACCTAGTCCCGCGCGTGCGATTTTGCCGATCGTGTAGTACTCCTCGAGGAGCAGTTGCCCGCTGTTGTAAATTGCGACGCCGTCGGGCCCTTCTGCCGCGAGCGCCTCGTTGAAGCGATCGGTGACAAGCTGCATCGCCGCGTCCCACGAGACAGGGACCAGGTTGCCAGACTGATTTCGAACGAGCGGGCGCACAGCCCGACTCGGATGGCGATTCGCGTAGTACTGGTTAAGGCCTTTGGGCCCAAGACGGCCTTGGTTGACTGAATGGTCCGCACGCCCCCGAACGCCGGCTATGCGCGCTTCAGCCACGCCGAGGTCGATGCCGCACCCAATCGAGCACATGCCGCACGTCGACGGCACCCATCGTTCAATTCGAATCGCCTCGTCCTGCTGCGAAAAGCACCGTGGATCCATGGTTGCAATTCCCCTGGCTATTCCTTGTCGCGCTTGCTATGACCTTTCCATATCGACCGACGGTTGTCGGTTGTGGTGTAGCGCCAGGATGTTCGCGTAGAAGTCGGCAAGTCGTTCACCATGGCTCGATCGTCCTCATGGGAGTCTCGATGGACCGTCGAGTCGCGACTGCTTTAACCGCCTGGAACAACCGGCGAACGCGGCCCCTCGGCGGCTCCCAGTAGTTCACCTTGTTGATTACCACTTGAAGCACGATGGCTTCACGATCACCTGCACCGCCCGGAAACCACGCCCGATAGGTCGGATGCCACAGGCGGCGGATCAGGGCGGGATCTCGAGACGCATAGGCCAAGCCGAGCACAACGAGATAGCAGCCCCCGCTGACCACCGTGAGTGCGACTTGCGGCCGTACGCCAATCTGCGCCACCTTCCGTGAATCCCGGTGCGTCAGAAAATAGATGTGCGGGTCCTTCCGAAGCCAGAGCGGCAGCATTGGACGTCCAGAGTGCGCTTTACCGCCGTCGAAGGTCACCAACATCGCGACTTCACCACGCTGAAGCAATTTGCGAATCCGGTCACGTTCCGCCGCAAGATTCATACGATGTTCCGCTATCGTCTCTTCTTCATGGCTGCCATGACGAGTGCGATAGCGCGCTTGCTTCCCGCGCGCCCCTTCACTTCGAAGCGTTTGCCCTTCATCTCGTTGTACGACACGAAGAAGTGTTCGATTTGCGCGACGAGATCCTGGCTGAGATCGTTCAACTGATGAATCGAGCGATGTGCCGCCGAGTTGGCAGCAACGGCGAGCAGTCGATCGTTCCGGTCTGTCTCTCCCTCTTCTGTTTGCTCAGCCTCGATGACGCCGATGAGCCGAGAGGGAACGATGCACCCGGGATAGACCGGGGCATCCATCAGGACAAGAACGTCCAACGGATCGCCGTCCTCCGCACGCGTCGAGGGAACGAAACCGAAGTCGAAGGGGAAGACCGTGCCAGCGGGTAGCACGCCCTTGAGCACGAAGGTCCCGTAGCGAGGCTCAAACGCGAGTTTGTTCGGCGAACCCTTAGGCGTCTCGATGACGACCAACACGCAGTCGTCGTCGAACGGCGCCACCCGATCGAGCGATGTCGATCGTCCCCGGCCAGCCGCCGACTTACGTGCCATGTCTACCGTCGCGTTCTCCGCGAGGTCCGCGGCCGTTTGTCACCCTGATCGCCGTAGCCGCTGCGCACGGTCTTCTTCGCTTTGCGAGGTTTGTCGGCATTTTGTGAGCGCCCGACGTCGTCCATTTCCTTGAAGCGGCCCCGGTCGGTCCGCTTGGCGTACGCACTGGCTTTAGGACGGCGCACGAGATCACGCTTACCTGCAGGCCTCGTGCGTTCCGCCCGTTCACGTGGTTGGCTCTTCCTCGCCATGTCGTCCTCCGGTTGCTCCGTGCGTCCTGATCAGCGCTGCCGCGCGTTCTTCGCGACGACAGCCACGATGGCCACAGTTACAGCACCGATCGCGGCTCGACGTAAAAGGCCTGTTCTCCTCGCATCGAGCCAGATGCGCCGGCCGAGCCCTACGACCGCCACAGTCTTGGCCGCGACTGCGACGAGTCCGCTTGTAGGCGCATCCGTCTCGACGGAACACGGAGCAGTGAACAGACGATGGACGTGGTCCGCTGTCCGCTCCAATTGCACCTCCCCGACGGCTCGGCTCTACGACTGAATCAATCTACTTGTCGATAGGCGCCCGACACTGTCGCATGGGCGACGGTGTTGGAAATTCTGGCGACGTATCGTGGGTCCGGAGGGCGGATTGATGACCCAGCGGGACAGTCGGATGCAGGACGAACGGTGGTAGAGCTACAACTCGAGCTGAGCGAACAGGTCCTCGACCGTTCGATAACACTCGCACGCGCCCTGCTCCAGTCGCGCGCGATCGAGCACGTTCACGCGACCGTACGCATAGCTGATGATGCCCTCCTTTTGCAGCCCGCTGGCGACCACGTTCACGGTCTGGCGAGAGGACCCGAGCATCATCGCGAGGAACTCCTGACTCAGCTGAAACGGCTTGCGCCCCGCGCGGTCATGCGCCATCAACAGCCACCGACAACAGCGGGCCTCCACCGAGTGGAGGGCGAGACAGGCGGCGGACTGCATCATCAGTCCCATCAGTCCCTGACTGTAGCGTTGGACGCGCTCCCGAAACGGGCCGGTCTGCTCCACTTCACGCCGAAAGACGGCGACCGGTAGAGCGACCGCGGTTGCACCGGGCACCTGGACCATGGATTCACTGTTTGAAGTCGCACCGCCGAGGAACGCGTTGATGCCGACCAATCCTTCCGCGCCGATCGTCGCGACCTCAACGGCAGATCCATCCAGCATCATCGTCGTCACCGAAATCACCCCGCCCTCCGGAAAGACGATCTCGTTGATCGGCTCGTTTGGTCGTTGCAGGACGAGCTTGTTGGTCAGTGGGAGCGTCCGGAGGTGTGGAGCGAGACGCTCGAAGTCCGCGTCTGGTAGGCGTGACAGCAGTCGATTGCGAGGGCGGATACGGGAAGTCTCGGTCTGCATGGAGTCCCAGGCGCAAGTAAACGCCTCAGCAATGACCTCGATTATTCCACGTCTGGCCGTTCATGCCACGTCGCGTCGGCCTATCGAATTGTCTTCGACGCTGCGGGTTACACAGACGTCGGCGACTCCAGTGGCGACGTCGATGTCTCATCCACATACTCAAAGCGAAAACTGAATCATGGGCAAATCGAAAAAGCGACGTTCGGAAACTCTGCCAGCCATCGATCCAAACAGCCGTGCCACCGTTTCGGGTCCGGCGGCCCCGAAGGCGCTCGTCGACTCGTCGGATGACCTGACGGCGAAACTGGCGGCCACGCAGCAACTCTCCGCAGGCTTGCCTTTTAACGCCAACAAGGCGCTGGAGTACGACCCACAGGCCGCGCTCCGACCGGCGGCGGGTGTCTCCGTCGAACCTCCGGACCCGATCGTGGGGTCGAGTACCGTCCAAGAAAAGAACGGATCCGACAAGGTCGGCAGCGGCGGACCCGTCGTCGGCGAGAACAAGACGAACGGCCCCCTTGATCGTGTGCGAGTGGATTCGAGCAAACGGACGTTGACGACCAATCAGGGTGTCCCGGTTGCCGACAATCAGAACTCGCTCAAAGCCGGATTGCGCGGTCCGACGCTTCTCGAAGACTTCATTCTGCGTGAAAAGATCACGCACTTCGACCACGAGCGCATTCCGGAGCGCATCGTCCACGCGCGCGGCTCGGCGGCCCATGGAATCTTCCAGTGCACGAGGGCGCTCGCCGAGTTCACGAAAGCCTCGGTGTTTGCCGAAGCCGGCAAAGAGACACCGGTGTTCGTGCGCTTTTCCACGGTGTTGGGCGAGCGCGGATCGACAGATACCGCGCGCGACGTTCGCGGCTTCGCGGTGAAGTTTTACACCGACGAAGGCAACTGGGATCTGGTCGGCAACAACATTCCAGTGTTCTTCATTCAAGACGCAATGAAGTTTCCCGATCTCGTGCACGCCGCCAAACCGGAGCCGCACTTCGCCATACCGCAGGCGGCCTCGGCGCACGACACCTTCTGGGATTTTGCCTCGCTGATGCCTGAGATCACCCACATGCTGATGTGGGCCATGTCCGACCGGGCCATCCCAAGAAGCTATCGGATGATGCAGGGCTTCGGCGTCCACAGTTACCGGCTGGTGAACGCGGCCGGCGAGTCGACGTTCGTGAAATTTCACTGGAATCCGGTCGCCGGTACGCATTCGCTGGTCTGGGACGAGGCGGTGAAGATCTCCGGCGCCGATCCGGACTTCCACCGGCGCGATCTCTGGGAGGCCATCGAGGCCGGCGCCTATCCGGAATGGGAACTGGCACTCCAGATCTTCACCGAGGCGCAGGCCGAACCGTTTAGCTTCGACATTCTCGACGCGACGAAGATCGTCCCAGAAGAACTGATTCCGTTGATGCCGGTCGGGCGTTTGGTGCTCAATCGCAACCCGGACAATTTCTTCGCCGAGACGGAACAGGTGGCCTTCTGCACGGCGCACGTCGTGCCCGGCATCGACTTCTCGAACGATCCCCTGCTGGCGGGCCGAATCCATTCGTATGTCGATACGCAGATCTCGCGGCTAGGCGGTCCGAACTTCCACGAAATCCCGATCAATGCCCCCGTCGCCGCGGTGCACAACAACCAACGCGATGGCATGCACCGGCAGGCGATCCACCGCGGCCGCGTGGCGTACGAACCAAACTCGCTCGGCGGGGGCTGCCCGTTCCAAACGGGCGCGAAGGGATTCGTCTCGTTCGCCGACAAGATGCAGCCAGAGGCCAGCAAGCTGCGCGGCAAGCCGGAGCGGTTTGCTGAGCACTACGCCCAGGCGCGCCTCTTCCTTGCCAGTCAAACGCCCCCAGAGCGCGCGCACATCATCAATGCGTTTCGCTTCGAGCTGTCGCGGGTCCAGACACCGGCCATCCGTGAGCGGATGGTGTCCGGCCTGATGAATGTCGATCGCGAATTCGCCGAGGCGGTGGCGACGGGTCTTGGCATGCGGACCATGCCCGCGCCGATGCCCAAGGTGCTCGACACCGACGTGACGCCGGAGATCGAGAAGTCACCGGCGCTGTCACTCATGGCCCGACCCGGCGATGGCAGCATCAAGGCCCGACGCATCGCTATCCTCGTCGCAGACGGTGCGGACAGTCACTCCCTGGAGAAGCTCGCCAGTGAATTGCTCGCCGCGGGCGCGGTTCCTCGATTCGTCGGGGCTCGCCTCGGCGAGATCGCGCTGACGGGCGGTGCACGCGAGGTCGACACCACCGTCGAGGCCATGCCGTCTGTGCTCTGGGATGCGGTCGTTATTCCGGACGGTGAGGCGGCGGTCGAACAGCTCGGCATCGACGGCCGAGTGCTCGAGTTCGTGAAGGACCAATACCGCCACTGCAAGCCGATCCTGGCGATTGGGTCAGCGACTGGCCTCCTGCGGCGAGCCGGCATTCCCGAGACGCTGGTCTCTGGTCAGGCAGACCCCGGCTTGCTGCTCATGGAAGGCGACGATGCGACTGGCATCGGCGCGTTCATGGCGGCCATCGCCACACATCGACACTTCGAACGAGAAACCGATCCGCCGCGCGTATAGCGGCCTCTCACGACAAATAGGAGACACGACATGGCTGAATCAGGAACCTTGCACGACGCCTTCCTCGACGAACTGCGCGACGCCTACGATGCGGAGAAGCAGCTGCTGAAGGCGCTGCCGAAGGTGGCCAAGAAGGCGACGTCAGAAGATCTCACCGCCGCATTCGAGACGCATCTCGAGGAGACGCGCGGGCACGTCGACAAGCTGGAACAGGTGTTTGACGCGCTCGGTGAGAAGGTGCGCGGTAAGCATTGCGACGGCATCGCCGGCATCATCGAAGAGGGCAAATCGGTGATGGAAGAGGACTTCGATGCGCAGACGATGGACGCCTGCCTGATCGCCGGCGGGCAGCGGGCCGAACACTACGAGATGGCCGCGTACGGCACGTTGATCGCCTGGGCCACAGCCATGGGCCACAGTGAAGCGGCGGAACTCCTTGAGGAAATTCTCGAAGAAGAAAAGGCCGCCGACGAGAAGCTGACCGAACTCGCCGAGGGCGGAATCAACCAGGCCGCTGCCGACGAAGCACATCCTGACGAGGACGAGGCGGCCGAGGACGAAGAGCCCACTGCCAAACCAACGGCGAAGAAGAGGTCAGCGCTGAAAGCCGCAGCCGGGTCCCGGCGATAGGAAGTCGCGGCGTGGTCTTGATTCAGCTGCTCCTGCCGACGACGTTCCCGACCGGAACGACGTCTCAGGACGCCGCGACGGCTCTCTCGGACACCCGACGCGAGCTTACAGAAAAGTTCGACGGACTCACGGCCTACGTGCGCTCGCCCGCACGAGGGACATGGAACGCGCCCGATGGTCACGTGGAGCAGGACGATGTCGTGATGGTGGAAGTCGTGACCGACGTATTCGACCGGGTCTGGTGGCGCAGCTATGCGACTCGATTGGCCGCGCGTTTTGACCAAAAGAGCATTCACGTCCGGGCTCTGCCCGTAGAAATGCTTGATGAGCAATCCCATGAATAGACCATTTGCCGTCATCGCTGGTGCGTCGTCCCGGAATCGGCGTGGATTTGGCCGCGATTTGCGCACAAGAAGGGAAAAGCACAATGCTGCGGATGTGGCACGCGTCGGATTCGACGCCATGATGCGTGGCGATGGCGATGTGGTCAGTGGCTGGAAGGACAAGTTGCAGGCGGCGATCGCCAACATCACGCCTGTGGGTGCCCTAGCGGAACAGCACCACCAGATGGCCGAGCCTGGCTCCGGCGCGAAGGGCAAGGACTAGAGGCGCATCTCCGATGGCCAGTGCGACGGCGGCAAGAAGGAGATCGCTTCCCGAGAACACCCCGCGACGCGTCAGCGTACCGGTCGATGGCACGGCATTACTGCTGATTGACGTCATCAACGACCTGGCGTTCGAGGGCTCCGAGTCGCTGGTCGAACAGGCCGAACCGATGGCCGCCCGCCTGGGCCGATTGAAGCGCCGCGCGACACAGGCGGGCGTGCCGGCGATCTACATTAACGACAACTTCGGACAATGGCGGTCGGACTTCAGGCAGACGTTCGCGCATTGCACGTCACCCCGGGCGCCGGGCCGCCGCGTCTCGCAACGGCTACGCCCGAGCCAACGCGACTACTTCGTTCTGAAGCCGAAGCACTCTGGTTTCTTCGACACGACGCTCGGCACGCTGCTGGGGGCGCTGAAGATTCGACGCGTCATCGTGACCGGCATCGCTGGCAATATCTGCGTGCTCTTCACCGCCAATGATGCGTACATGCGGGATCTGAAGATCTTCGCGCCCGCAGACTGCATCGTCTCCAATACAGCCGCCGAGAACGATCACGCACTTCGCCGGATTCACATCGTCTTGAAGGGCAATATCACAGACTCTGTCCGACTGAACTTTCGTCGCGGCCGGCGCGTTGCCAGTGCCCGTGGACGACGCAACGAGGAATCGAAGACATGAAGACCGAACTCGACAAATTCTACGGCCTCATCGAGGAGATCAAGGTTGCGATGATGACCACGCGCCGTCCGGATGGCCATCTGGAGTCGCGCGCGATGGCCAACCAGAAACAGGCCGCAGGCGCGGACTTATGGTTCGTGATCGCTGAGGGCACCGGCAAGTTGCGCGACATCGCCCATGATCCGCACGTGAACCTGGCCTACTACAAGACCGGCTCATATGAATGGGTCTCCGCCTCGGGTGTGGCGCGAGTCTCGAAGGACCGCGCCACGATTCGGGAGCTGTACGAACCGGACTGGAAGGCGTGGTTCGGTGCCGACGGTGATCCGCGGCACGGCACGGCCGACGATCCACGCATCGTCCTGATCGGGATCGACGTACATGCGGCCGTCTTCCTCGGAGTCAACAAGCCCAAGCCCATCGTCCTCTTCGAACTGGCGAAAGGCTGGCTCACTGGCGCGCGGGTCGAAGCGGGCGAGACGCACACGCTGACCGAACCGCATCGGTGAGTAGCCGAGGGGTATGAGTATGCGGAACGTCACGGCTTGGATGCGTGACCGAGGATTAACGCTGCTGTTGTTGTCAATGTTCGCAGTGTCGCTGGCTGGACAGGTGGTGACCGGGCACGCCGAGTACAACGAGGAGCGCGAAGCACATGGACGGCCGCGCGTGACGCTGACGGCCTATCTCAGCACTGGCCATCCGTGGGAGGCGCTGTTCGAAAACTGGGAGAGTGAGTTCCTGCAGATGGCAGTGTTCGTGCTGCTCACGACGTTCCTGATTCAGAAGGGCTCACCGGAGTCGAGACGACCTGGCGTCACGGAACTCGTCGATGCCGATCCGCGCGACTTCGGCGACGACCCGGAGGCGCCGTGGCCCGTGAGACGAGGAGGCTGGATCCTCACGCTCTATGAGCATTCGCTCGGACTTGCCTTTGTCGTGCTGTTCCTCGTCTCATGGGCCGGGCATGCGCTGGGCGGATTCGCAGAGTATGCGGCCGACGAACAACTCCACCAACAACCTTCGCCTGGGCTGATCGACTACCTCACCTCATCGCGATTCTGGTTCGAGTCGTTCCAGAACTGGCAGAGTGAGTTTCTAGCCATTGCGTCGATGGTCTGGCTGGCCGTCTACCTCCGGCAGCGGTGGTCCCCCGAATCGAAACCGGTACACGCCCCGCATGCAGAAACGGGTCGTTGAAGGAGTGCATGACTGTCCGAGGACAACATCGACACGACGCTGTACTGGACGGCATCGGCCACGTTCTTGCCGGCCGAGGCGCCACTGTCGACCGTGGAATGACCCGCGATGCACCCGGTGGCACCCTCTGAACGCCGCGCCGATGCCGACGTGAATGCCGTGGTTGCCGGCTATCTGCGCGACTTGGCGTTCGCGCAATCATCGGAGCAGAAGATGTTCGGGTACAAGCGGGCCGCGGCGGCGATTCTGGCGCTCGAGACGCCCCTGACCGAGCTGATCGGACCGGAGGGGGCCCTGCCGCGGATTCCTGGCATCGGTCCCGGATCCACGCGCGTTATCCAGGAGATTCTGGAGACCGGCGACTCGCCAACAGTGGAACGTGCGATCCAAGGCAGCGACCGACGAGCGGATATCGAGCGCCGACGTCAACTGCGGCATCACTTCCTGAGCCGCGCGGAAGTCCGCCGCATTCTGCAGGACGTGTCGTTGTCTGGTCCCTCGGTTGAGCAGTACTGCGGCGACCTGCAGATGCACTCCGAATGGAGTGATGGGTCTTCCTCCGTCCGAGAGATCGCCGATGCGTGTGTGGCCCGGGGGTACATGTACGCTGCGGTGACGGATCATTCGTACGGACTGAGGATCGCCGGCGGGATGTCCATGGTCGAGGCCGCGCAACAACGCCGAGCCATAGACGACGTCAATCTGAGAATGGGTGCGGATTTCCGTCTCTTGCAGGGAATCGAGGCGAACATCGACGTCCAGGGCAACCTAGACGTCTCCGACGACGAGGCGGCGACATTCGATGTGGTCCTGGCCGCGCCGCATTCGCGGCTCCGGAGACAAGAGGATCAGACCGAGCGGATGCTTCGCGCGATCGCGCATCCATCGGTTCGCATTCTGGCCCACCCGCGAGGTCGAATCACCGGATCACGCGCGGGCGTGATCGCCGACTGGGACCGCGTGTTTGCTCTTGCGGCTGAACGAGCCGTGGCGATTGAGATCGATGGCGATCCTGCGCGACAGGACCTCGATCACACATTGGCGAGCCGTGCCCGTGATGCGGGATGCCTCTTTGCGCTGGACAGCGACGCCCATACCACGGCCCAGCTGGCGTATGCGGACACCGCCTTGGCACATGCCCGGCTCGCGAACATTCCTACAGACAGAATTGTGAACTGCTGGCCGCTCGACCAGCTTCTCGCGTGGCTGGCGGGTCCTGCGAACCTCGCGCGCCCACGTGATGGCCACCCTAGGGAGACGTGAATGCCGGTCCATAAACCCATCCGGTACGCCGTGGTCGGTCTTGGTCACATTGCCCAAGTCGCTGTCCTTCCCGCGTTCGCGCATGCTCGACGGAACTCAAAGCTCGTCGCCGTCGTGAGCAACGATCGAACCAAACGGCGGGAACTTAGCAAGCGCTACCGACTCGAGCACGCGTTCCCTTACGATCAATTCGAGGACTGCCTGAACGAGGTCGATGCGGTGTACATCGCGCTGCCGAATTCGATGCATGCCGAATACACCGTGCGGGCGGCAAAGGCAGGCGTGCATGTCTTATGTGAAAAGCCGATGGCGGTCACTGTACGGGAATGCCGGCAGATGATCGACGCGTGCCGACGTGCGCCTGTAAAGCTCATGATCGCGTACCGCCTGCATTTCGAGACGCTGAACCTTGCCGCCATGGACCTGGCCAGGAGCGGACAGCTCGGCGAGCTGAAGTTCTTTGCGTCGTCGTTCTCGATGACTGTGCGCCGTGGAGACATTCGAACGAAGCGGAAGTACGGTGGCGGAACGCTCTACGACATCGGCGTGTACTGCATAAACGCGGCGAGGAATCTGTTCCGAGCCGAACCGACGGAGGTCTCGGCTGTCTCTATCAACAGCGGTCTGAAGAGCCTGGCCGAAATCGACGAGACGACGGCAGCTACGCTCCGGTTCAGCGACGAGCACGTTGCGACCTTTATCACCAGTTTCAACGCTGCAGATGTGGCCGCGTACCGGATCGTCGGGACGAAGGGACACGTGCATGCGGATCCGGCCTATGAGTACGCTGAAGGTCTGGAGTATTCGGTGACGATCGATGGCAGGACGCGAACGAAACGCGTCGGAAAGCGCGATCAGTTCGCGCCGGAGCTCCTGTATTTCTCCGACTGCATCTTGAACGACACCCAGCCCGAGCCCTCGGGTGAAGAAGGGCTCCAGGACGTACGCATTGTAGAAGCCTTGTACGACTCTGCGCGACGAGAGCGTCCAGTCGCCATCCGCCCCTTCGAGAAACGCCTCAGGCCGACATCCAAGCAACGCATCTCTCGGCCAGGCGTCAAGAAACCCGACCTGGTCAAGGTACAGAGTGCAAGTCGCTGACTGAGTGATGGACGTCAGGCGGAGAGAAGAACGCTGATCATGACACGCACGCGTGCTGTTCGAATCGGAACTTCGGGCTGGTCGATTCCGAGCGCGGCGGCAGAGTCTGTTGGAACGCACCTTCAGCGCTACTCGCTGCGGTTGCGATGCACTGAGATCAATTCGTCCTTCTACCGCCGGCACACGGCGAGCACGTACGCGAAGTGGCGCGGTAGTACGCCCGCGGACTTTCGGTTCGCGGTGAAAGTTCCTCGGACGATCACACACGAACTGAAACTGCACGACGCGCGCGAGGCGCTCGTCGCATTCCTGGGCGAGACCGAAGGACTCGCCGAGAAGCGTGGGCCCTTACTGCTGCAGCTGCCGCCGTCGCTGGCGTTTCATCAGTCGGTGGTCGCTCGGTTCTTTGATCTGATGCGAAAACTTTATGCTGGAGCGGTTGTCTGCGAGCCCAGACATGCCACGTGGTTCTCGCGTGACGTGGCCTCCCTTCTTGAACGTTACAGGATCGCCCGCGTGGCTGCCGATCCCGCACCCGTGCCTACGGCGGCGGAGCCGGCGGGCTGGTCACGCGTGGTGTATTTCCGGCTTCACGGTTCGCCGCGGAAGTACTGGTCGTCGTACGACGGCTCATATCTGACGGCACTCGCGGGGGCAATGTCCCGCATCGCACCTGTCGCGGACGTGTGGTGCGTTTTCGACAACACCGCCAGCGGTGCCGCCATTCGGAATGCCTTGGACGTATACGAGCGGTTCACAGTTGGTGCTGGCGCAGGCGAGAGACTGACACGTCAGTCGTCGGAGTCGAGTGCGGGTCACGTCACATAGTCCATGTCAACGAACGCACGTCGACGGCGAGCATCCTCGACGCGACCCTCGCGCAAGCCGCCCGTTTTAAAAACGAACGTCACTTCAGCGGTCGTCGGCGTTCGGATTTCACATCCCGACCGGCTGATCTACCCCGAGCTCGGGATTTCGAAGATCCAGCTCGCTCGCTATTACGAGCGCATCGCTGACTGGATTGTTCCGCACGTCGCCGGCCGGCCGTTGACCCTTGTTCATTGTCCGGCCGGTCTCGCGGCGCCGTGTCACTTCCTGAAGCACGCAAAGGCGTGGGGTCCGAACGCACTGCGGAGAGTGCGGATTCAAGAGAAGGCCAAGGTGGGCGAGTACTTGGTGGCGGATTCTATCGAGGCAGTCGTCTCGCTCGCGCAAATGGGAATCGTCGAGATTCATACCTGGAATTGCACGGCCGACGACCTCGAGCGTCCAAACCGGCTCGTGTGGGACCTCGATCCGGGTCCTCAAGTGACCTGGAAACAGATCGTCACGGCTGCCGAGCTCGTCCGCGATGTGCTCGAGACATTGGGCCTGCGATCGTGGGTCAAGACCACGGGCGGACGGGGTTTGCACGTTGTCGTCCCGCTTAAACGCAAGCGAACCGTCACCGAATGCCTGGCCTTCTCGCGCGCCGTGAGCGAGGCGATCGCGAAAACGGATCCGGGCGCCTACACGACGGCCTTCCCAAAGGTTGGACGCGAACGACACATCCTCATCGACTATTTGAGGAACAATCGCACGAACACGTCGGTGTGTGCGTTCTCGCCACGGGCTCGGCCGGGGGCGACGGTGTCGATGCCATTGAGCTGGAACGACTTGGATGAACAGCCGGACCGGTGGACACTTGTGACGGTACCGAGTCGTCTCGAACGGCTTCGAGCTGATCCGTGGAAGGACTATTGGTCAGGCGCACAGATCATTTCGGCAGCATCGTTCGTCGCGGTCACGCAATTGTCTGTGAGGTGACAGCAGGGCGAACGCGTCGGCTACGGCTCGGCGAGTACCTTCAGCACCGCGTTCAGCAGACACGTGGGCCGCCCTCCGGGTCGCTACGCACGCGAGGGTTGGCAGCGCGAAAGAGTCTGACGTGACTTATAAGGGGATCGTTGCTGAGTGCCAAGTATTCGGGGGTTCTTGGCTCCAGGCGTCGGCGATTCTCACGGGCGCCCGACCGTGACGTAACTGCGACGTGATGCTGTCTACTCCGCGAGATCTATCGAGGTTTACCGTGATCCACCGGGGTGACGCGGTCGCCGCAAAGTAGTTGGTTACGTTTTTTACAGTTGGCCGAACATGGCATTTCGCGTCTTGATCATCGGTGGCACGGGGCAGGTCGGAGCTGCGGTGGTGCGTGCGCTGGCTGCAGAGCCGTCCTGCACTGAAGTCGTGATGGTCAATCGCAAAGCGATTTCGCTGACCGCAGATCCTCGCGTGCGGCAGGTGACTTTGGATACGGCGGCTGCTCAGTTTCCGGCAGAAGTGACCAAGCTTGCGCAGAGCATGGTTGCGCAAGGCGATCCTGTCTATGGGGCATCCTGTGTTGGCGTCGGTAAAGGCAGCATGAAGTGGAGCGAGGAGGAATTGAAGGCTCTCGAAATTGGAGTTGTCGGTGGTTTTGCCCGTGGTTGTCACGCCGGAGGTATCACGCAGTTTGCTCTGCTCTCGGCAGCGGGAAGCACCGCAAAAAGCAGGATTCGCTATGTGCGGGTCATGGGGTTAAAAGAAGAAACGGTTCAAGGGATAGGCTTCAAAAGCCTGGCGATTTTCCGCCCGGGCATCATCGCGGGCAATGCTCATACGCCGAGCTATGCTGCTTGGTTGGGACGTCTGATTCCTGGTCCATTCGGAACGATTGAGCAGGACGATATCGGGCGCGCCTTTGTCGCTGAATTCATCAGCAGCTCGGCTCCAAACGGGGTTGTGTATCTCGAAAATGGGGCGATGAGACAGAGGTCTCGTGCGTTTAAATAGTTCACTATTTGCTGATCGCGATCGATACGGCCGGCATCGGCAGCTGGGATGCCTCGATTCGCGACGG
>Ga0184625_10000283_pt1 | contig 17899 bp, 16 predicted proteins | sample PLM3_30_b1_FD_133151 | JGI IMG/M metagenome (GOLD analysis project Ga0184625, IMG submission 133151) | Groundwater sediment microbial communities from an aquifer in East River, Colorado, USA - PLM3_30_b1 | ecosystem: Environmental > Terrestrial > Soil > Riparian zone | place: USA: East River... | reverse complement strand
TCGACGGCGCGGGCGAGGTCGGTGTCTGGGTGGACGACCCCGGCCCGGTCAATCCACTGGACGGTGTGGTGACCGAATATCACTGGCCGAATGACCCGCTCGGTGGCCGGCGGGCGCTGCTAGAGGAGGGTGCGGCCATGGTCCGCGCCGCCCAGGCCGGCGGCGGCAACGTCGGTGAATTGCTCGCGGATGCCCAAGTGTCGACCGCGGCTGCCGAATGGGAGCTCGAAGTGGACCGGCTGATCGAGGAGCGCTCGCGGTCGGTAGCCGATGCCCCGGTCGATGTGCCACTACCCGCGCATCTGTCGGTGTCGCGGCTGGTGCTGCTTCGGCAGGACCCGGACGCCCTCGCCCGCGCGATCCGCCGGCCGGTGCCACGTGCGCCGGCTCCACTCGCCCGACGCGGCACGCTGTTCCACGCCTGGCTCGAGTCACGCTGGGGATCACCCAGGCTGCTCGACGTCGACGAGCTGCCCGGCTCGGCCGATGCCGATGCCGCCCACGACCAGGAACTCGCCGCACTGCAAGCGGCGTTCCTGGCCTCACCGTGGGCCGATCGATCCCCAGTGGAGGTCGAGGCGCCGTTCGAGCTGCTGGTTGCCGGAATCCTGGTCCGGGGACGCGTCGACGCCGTCTTCGCCACCGCCGACGGCGGCCTGGACGTCGTGGACTGGAAGACCGGCAAGCCGCCGAGCGGAGATGCAGAAGCCTCGGCGCGCTCGGTCCAGCTCGCGGTCTACCGGCTGGCCTTCGCTCGTTTACACAAGCTCGACATCGAACGCGTCGGCGCCGCGTTCCACTACGTCCGCGACAGCTTCACGCTCCGCCCGGCCGACCTGCTGGACGAAGCGCAATTGGAAGCACTCGTCCGCTCAGTGCCCACTGTCCCAGTGGCGAACAATATGGAGGTCCACACTTCATAGAAGTATAGTCATATGAACTGTACTTCACTATCATGCAGAAGTGACCGACAGGCCTCAACACGTGTTCGACCGAGACACCGAGTGGGGTGTGCTGGTCGACTTCGCCAGCGACCGCAGACCACAGCCGCTGCTGGGCGTCGTGACCGGGCGGCGTCGGCAGGGCAAGACCTACTTGCTCAGCGCGCTGACGGAGGCACTCGGCGGGTTCTATTTCCAGGCGGTCGAGGCCACGGAGGCCGAGTCGCTGCGGATGCTCGGCGAAGCGGTTGCCCGCCATCTGCGCGCTCCAACGTCGTTTGCCTTTGCCGACTGGGACGTGGCTCTCGAGACGTTGTTCGGGCTCGGCCGTGACCGCGTGTCCCTGGTGGTCCTCGACGAGTTCTCGTATCTGAGCAGGGCAAGCCCGGCCTTGCCATCTCTCCTCCGAAGACATCTTGATCGGTCTGCCTCAGGCCGGACACCGGACAACCGGGCCCGCTTGTTGCTGTGCGGCTCAGCGATGTCAATCATGGGCAGGCTCCTGTCCGGGAATGCTCCATTGCGTGGTCGAGCCAGCTTGGAAGTCGTCATCCAGCCGTTGAGGTACCGCGAAGCCGCGCAGTTCTGGGGTGCAGACGATCCTCGCCTTGCCGCGATGCTGCATGCCGTGGTCGGCGGCACTCCGGCGTACCGTCGTGAGTTCGTTCGCGATGACGTCCCGAAGAGCCTGCGCGACTTCGACCCCTGGGTCCGGCGTGCCGTACTCAGCTCGCATATGCCGCTCTTTCGAGAAGCGCGTTATCTCCTTGCCGAAGAGGCGGACATCCGAGACACGGCGCTCTACCACTCGGTCTTGGCGGCGATCGCGGAGGGAAATTCCACTCGCGGTCGCATCGCCAACTACATCGGCCGCAGGTCTACCGATATTTCGCACCCGCTGACGGTCCTCGAGGACGCGGGGCTGGTCCTTCGAGAGCCAGATGCTTTTCGAAGCGGACGCGTCACGTACCGAATCACGGAGCCGCTGATCACCTTCTATCAGGCGGTGATGCGCCCGGCGTGGCATCGCCTGGAGCTTGGCCAGGCGTCCGCAGTCTGGGCGGACTCGCGAGCACGTTTCGCGTCACAGGTCGTCGGACCCCATTTCGAGACGCTCTGCCGGCAGCACGCCCTGTTGTACGGCGCAGATGTGTTCGGTAGCACCCCGGGTGCTGTTGCTGCTGGTGTCGCCGTCGATCCGGTCAACCGGTCGCGATTGGACCTGGATGTCGTCGTGTTCGCTCCGGCAGTTCCTGGCGAGCCGCAGCGGATCATCGCCCTCGGCGAGGCCAAGTGGGGAGAACGGCTGGGAGAACTGCATCTCGCTCGGCTGCGACGTGCCAGGGACGTGCTCGCGGTGCGTGGCTATGACGTTCGGGAGACCGTTCTGGCGCTGTACGGTGGCGGCGGATTCGAGCGTCGGCTGCAATCCTCGACCGACAACGTGCGACTCGTCGATTTGGACCGGCTCTACTCCAGTTGACGCAGCCTCGGCGGCCGTGCTGCGCCGAGTCAGAGCACGACGTCTACGACAAGAGCATTGTGGTCGGACACAGGCAGCCGGATGGCGGTCGCTTCGCGCACGTCGTTGGTGCCCACACCTCTCGAGAGAATGTGGTCCCACTGCACGCGCGGCCGCCACGACGGGTAGGTCGGCGCTCTGGCCAGGTCGACCCAGCCGGTCAACGCGGCGGGCACGCGGCCAGGCAGGTTGAGATCGCCGGCCAGCACCCGAGGGGGCGGCAGGGTGGCCAGCCACCGGGCGACTGCCCGCAGCTGCCGCGCGTTCCAACCCGGGACGAAGGACAGATGTGCAGTGGCAACGGTGAACGGCCCATCAGGGCCGACAACGACCGCCGCCAGGGCGACTCGCGGCTGGTCAGGAACGAGGGTCAGCCCGCGACGGCCGGCGACTGCCAATGGCAGGCTGACTGGGGCTGCCGGGAAGGCCCGGAGGTCCCAGTGCAGCACCGGCAAACGCGAGACCAGGGCGATGCCGTAGCCGGATCCGATGGAAGCATCGCCGGGATCGGCCGGGGTCCAGTTCAGCGGTGTGCCGCTCAGCGACGGCGCGAACCGCCACCAGGTCGCGCCGAGCTCATCGGCGACAACGGCGGCCTGGTCGGTCTTGCCGCTGCGTGGTTGACCGCGGTCGACCTCCTGGAGCCCGAGCACGTCGGCATCAATAGCAGCCGCCGCTGATCGCAGGTCTGCCTCGTCGGCTGTAACCGTCCGGATCGAAAGGCCGTGCAGCAGGTTGAACGTGCCGAGCCGAAGCCGAGCCATGGCCGACACGCTACGAGGCAAGGCGCTGCCGGACCCGCCATTACCCGGAAGAGCGCTCCTTGCACGTGTTTCGTACCGACCCGGCCCGGCCGGACAACGTGCTACACCTGCGCCGATGTCGCCAAAGCGAGCTCGACCATCGCCGAGAACGTTCGCTCCCGTTCCTCCGCTGATGTCTTCTCGCCCGTCACCAGGCTGTCGCTCGCAGTGCAGACGGTCAGTGCCCGCACGCCATGTTTTGCCGCCACCGTGTACAGCTCCGCGGTCTCCATCTCGACGGCAAGAACCCCGTACTCGCTCAGGCGTTTGAGCAACTCGGGCCGATCGCTGTAGAAGGAATCCCACGCAGCGATCGGGCCGACATGGAACGAGATGCCGGCCCGCTCGGCCTGTTCGACGCATGCTCGCAGGAGGCCGAAGTCGGCCGTCGGCGCGAAGTCGACGCCCTCGAAGCGCAGTTGGTTCATCGACGAGTCGGTGCATGCGCTCATCGCGATCACCACGTCGCGGATTGCGACCTTAGGAACGAGCGCGCCGCACGACCCCACCCGAATCAGCGTCTGGGCGCCGAACCCGGTGACCAGCTCGTGCACGTAGATCCCCAGCGACGGCTGACCCATGCCGGTGCCCTGCACGGAGATCCGGCGGCCCCCGTACGAACCGGTGAACCCGAGCATGTTCCGGGTGCGGGTGTAGCAGGTGACGTCATCCAGATAGTTCTGCGCGATCCATTCCGCACGCAGCGGGTCGCCGGGAAGGAGAACACGCTCGGCGACATCGCCCGGTGCCCCCCCGATGTGAATGCTCACGGGGGACGACGGTAACCGGACTAGACAAGGCCCGGAGGCCTGGGCGGCTGCGAGCGGCTGGGGCGCGGACGCCACAACCACAGCCGGCCGTAGGGTCGGTGGACGTGGACGACGGCGCTACGAGCTACACCCTGCGCGGTCAGCTGCCGTTGGCTCGGGCGGGCGTCGACCGGGCCGGGCACCTGCGCTCCGACAAGGAGTGGCTCGACCGCGCGTGGAGCGATCCGCGATCGCGATCGTTCGTCGTCGCCGACGGCAAGGTCGCGGTGGACGATGGCCGGCTGGTGCTCGATCGGCCGGACGAGATGCCCGATGGCGAACGATTCTTCCTCGGTGTGGACAACGAGCAGCTCGCCTTCTTCGCGGTCCACGTGGACGGTCCACACCCCGACTCACGCGCCGCCGGTCTGCGCCAAGCGGCACCCGTGCTCGACGACAGGGACGGCGGGCTGATGGTGCATGCCGTTGCACTGGCGAACTGGCACCAGGCGCACCGGCACTGTGCGCGCTGCGGTGCGCTCACCACCGTGACGTATGCGGGCCATGTGCGGCGCTGCCCAGTAGACGGGTCGGAGCACTTCCCGCGCACCGACCCAGCGGTGATCGTCTTGGTCACCGACGACGACGATCGCTGCTTGCTCGGCCGCCAGGACCAGTGGCCCACCGGCTGGTTCTCGACCCTTGCCGGGTTTGTCGAACCAGGGGAGTCGCCGGAGCAGGCGGTCGTGCGCGAGGTGGCGGAGGAGACTGGCGTCGTCGTCACGGCTTGTTCATATGCGGGCAGCCAGCCCTGGCCGTTCCCGTCGAGCTTGATGCTCGGTTACTACGCACGTGCCGACGGGGCAGAGCCGCGGCCGGACGGCGTCGAGCTCAGCGAAGCGAACTGGTACTCGCGCGCCGATCTCGACACCGCTCTGCAATCTGGTGCGATCCGGCTTTCGCCGAGCGTGTCGATTTCGCGGCGGCTGATCGAGGGCTGGTACGGCGCCGAGCTCGAGTCACAGCCTCGCTGACCTCGCGTGGCTCGCGTCCTGACCCTCCACAGGGTGATACGGGGAGTGACACCCTGAGGCCATCGTCGGGGCGGGCTGCCAGGATGAACGCCGTGTCTTCTGCGGCCGACGTCCTCGACGCCCTCGACCCAGAGCAACGGGCCGTCGCGACCGCACTCCGTGGCCCGGTGTGCGTCATCGCAGGCGCCGGCACCGGCAAGACCCGGGCTATCACCCATCGGATCGCGCACGGCGTGCTCGCCGGAGCTTTCGAGCCTCGACGGGTACTGGCTGTCACGTTCACCACCCGAGCCGCGGGGGAGATGCGGGCGCGGCTTCGTGCGCTGGGGGTCGACGGCGTCCAAGCGCGGACGTTCCACTCGGCGGCACTGCGGCAGGCCCGCTACTTCTGGCCACAGGTGATGGACCGGGAGTTTCCCGAGATCACCTCGAGCAAGCTGCCGCTGGTCGGCGCAGCCGCGAGCCGGTGCCGGGTGGGCACTGACCGGACGACGCTGCGAGACCTCGCCGCCGAATTCGAATGGGCCAAGGTGACCAACGTGGCCCCTGACGCGTATCCCCAGGCAGCGGACGCTGCGCGTCGCGAGGTTGCGGGGGTCGATCCCGAAACGGTCGGCCGGGTGTACGCCGCGTACGAAGACGTCAAGACCGATCGCGGCCTGTTCGATCTGGAAGACATCCTGCTGGCGGCGGTCGGCCTGCTGGCCGGCCGGCCCGGTGTCGCGGAGGCGGTCCGCGCGCAGTACCACCATGTGGTCGTCGACGAGTACCAGGACGTCTCGCCGATTCAGCAGACTCTGCTCGATCTCTGGCTCGGCGGCCGCGACGACGTATGCGTCGTCGGCGACCCGGCGCAGACGATCTACTCCTTCGCCGGTGGGCGGCCTGACTACCTCGTTGGCTTCCCCCAACGGTATCCGGGGGCTCAGATCGTCCGGCTGGTTCGGGACTACCGGTCCACGCCGCAGGTGGTCCACGTCGCCAACGGCATTCTTGCTCGCGGCGGTGACGTGACGACCCGGTCCGGAGTGCAGCTGAAGGCGCAGCGCCCGGCTGGCCCGGAGGCGACGTTCGTCGAGCATCCCGACGAGGTCGCCGAGGCGTCGTGGGTAGCCGGCCAGATCGCCGAACTGATCGCTGCGGGCGCACCAGCGCGTGAGATCGCGATCCTGTACCGAGTGAACGCGCAGTCGGAGGCGTATGAACAGGCACTGGCGGATCTGGGCGTTCCCTACGTGGTGCGCGGAGCCGAGCGGTTCTTCGATCGTCCGGAGGTGCGCGAAGCAGCCATGTTGCTGCGGGCAGCCGTCCGATCTGCTGACGCTGGCTCGGCCGACGCCCCCGATGCGGTTGCGGCGACGACGGCAGTGCTTGAGGCGGCCGGTTGGTCGGCCCGACCTCCGTCCGGTGCCGGAGCGACACGGGAGCGTTGGGAGTCTCTGGCGGCGGTAGTCGCACTCGCTGAGGAGGTGGTCGCCGTCGAGCCTGCAGCCCGACTGCACGACGTGCTCTCCGAGTTCGAACGGCGTGCGGCAGCGCAGCACGTTCCCGTCGCCGACGGCGTGACGCTCGCTTCGCTGCACGCTGCGAAGGGCCTCGAGTGGGATGCCGTTTTCCTCGTCGGCTGTCACGAGGGAACATTGCCGCTCGCCTACGCCGAGACACCGGCACAGCTCGCCGAGGAACGTCGGCTGCTCTACGTCGGAGTTACCCGCGCGCGGAAGTGGCTGCGACTGTCGTGGTCGCTTGCTCGCGCACCCGGCGGACGAGGAGCGCGTCGCCCCAGCCGTTTTCTCGACGGGGTCCGACCCCTAGGTGGGGCCCTCGTCCAACCGGGCGCTCCTCGAGAACGACAGCCACGTGTCCGAGGCGTGCCTCGGTGTCGTGTCTGTGGCACGCCGTTGTCGGCTCCCGCCGATCGCAAGATCGGGCGCTGCAGCGGATGTCCCTCGTCGGTCGACGAGAATCTTTTCGAGCGGCTTCGCGCGTGGCGGCTGGAACGGGCGCAGGAACAGCAGGTCCCGGCATACGTCGTGTTCACCGACGCGACGTTGACGGCGATCGCCGAATCCAGACCCGGCGACGAGAAAGCGCTCGCGGCGATTCCCGGCGTCGGCCGGACGAAACTCGACCGTTACGGCGGCGACGTATTGCAGCTGTGCCGCGAGGTATCAACCAATAAATCGGTTGCTCCCTATCAGCACCGGGTTTAGGGTTCTCGTGACGCACCGGCTGCGCGCGAATACGCGCGTCCGTACGACCGGGGAGGGGAGGTACCGATGAATCGCAGCGCCATGAGCTTGGCGTTCGACGGCCACGGCATGGCCGCATCGGCGACCTCCGCTGGTCGCCGGGCGGCTGTTCGGGAGCGCAGTGTCGGGGTCGTCATCGCCGCGTCGACGGGTGAAGTGCGTCCGCAGGCAGGTGCCCGTGCCATGGCCGCCATGACGCCGACCGCCGACATCCGGGACCCCGAGCGGGTTCGTTCCTGGAGTCATCCGGTGTAGCTGCATCACACCGACGCCTTCCAGGCCGCGGACCCGAGATGGGATCCGCGGCCGTTTTGTGCCGCAGTCTAATTCCGGACCATGCCCGTACAAAACAGACACGAAGGGAGGTGACCACCGTGATGCTGGCGAGCGTCCTCGACCGCGCGGTCGAGATCGAGTCGGCGATCCCATGCCGCTCCGACCCCGAGTTGTGGTTCGCCGAGTCGCCTGCTGACGTCGAACTCGCCAAATCGCTGTGCCACGAGTGTCCGGTCCGACTGCAATGCCTGGCCGGGGCGCATGAGAGGCATGAGCCTTGGGGCGTCTGGGGCGGAGAGCTGTTCGTCTCGGGTGTCGTCGTCGCGCGGAAGCGTCCGCGCGGTCGACCACGTAAGACCGAACTGGCTGCCTGAGACCCCCGGGAGTACCGATGAACCCAACGACTGACGTCGGCAAGCGCACCCCATCTACCGACTTCAATGATCAAAAACGCGCTAAGGCGGCTGCGGAATGCTTTTGACGCGTATTCGATCATTGAAGTCGGTGTTGGGAGGTCAGAATCGGGGGCCAAGTCGGATGCTCGACGGGTCGGGTAGCCGGCGCGAGGCGTCGGGTGGCCAGCGAGACTTGGTGGCGTGGGAGAGCTTGCTCGAGCGGTTGGGGCGCTGACTGCGCCCGAGTTGGCCGACATCGTGGATCTGGTGGCCTGGCCCGACCGCGACGGCGGTGTCATGGTGGCCAACTCGGCCGGCACAGCGCGGCTTCGTCCAGACGAGCCGGCCGACGTTGTCGACGGCGTGAATCCCGTCGCCGACCAGAATCCGATGGCCTTCCTGCCATACGAGAGAGAGCTTGCGGACCCGTCGCCGCCGAACGTGCGGAATGCGTACCCATACGCAGCAGAACGGCTGCTGTCGTTCTTCGCCGACACCGGCCGGGCGCCCGATCTCGCGATCATCCATACCCCGCCGCACTACTACCCCGAGGCAGGTGGGCATCCGGGCGAGCACGGCAGTCTCGATGTCGTGCAATCACGGGCTCCGCTGCTGCTGTCCGGTGCCGGTGTCAAGGCGTCGGGGCTCGTCGACGGACACGTCCGGCTGCCAGACGTCGGGCCGACGCTCGCGTGGTTGTGCGGAGTCGAACCGGACGACCAGGCCGGCCGCTTGGTCGACGCCGCCGGTGCGCCGCTCGACGGCATCGTTTTCGGAAATCTCGTGGAACGCGACGCGCAGTGGGTCGTCGGTGTGCTCTGGGACGGAGCCCACTGCGGCGACTTGTTGCACTTGGCCGCCGAGGGCGCACTGCCGGCGATTGCCCGGCTCCTCGACCGTGGCTGTGCACTGCGCGGCGGTGCAATCGCGGAGTTCCCGAGCGTGACACTGACCAACCACACGTCGATCCTTACCGGCGTCGGACCCGGCCGGCATGGCGTTCTCGGCAACGTCTTCTACGACCGCCACGCGCGCCGTTCGGTCAACACGAACGACGCGACGACATGGCACCGAACCGCTGAATGGCTGCGGCCGGGCGTCGCCACTGTGTTCGAACTGGTCCGTGGAGCAAACCCGGAGGCGCTGACCGCGTGTGTCAACGAGCCGGTGGACCGCGGAGCCGACTACTCGACCATGCAGATCATCCGCAACACCGGCGCGGCTGACGGCGCCACCAGCCTGGCCAGTGCTCTGCCCGACCCGGCCGGCTCGATTCATCTGCACAACCGCGCCCACGTGGCGGACGGGTACTACGCGTGGGCAACGCAGGTCGATGACGCCGGCCTGGACCAGGTGCTGTCCCTGTGGAACCGCCCGGCCGATGCACCCCTGCTGACGTGGTGGTCGAGTTCGGTCACCGACGCAGGCCACCACGCCGGTGGACCGCGATCGGAGATCGCGCGTGACTCCTTGCGGGACGCCGACCACCGGCTCGGCGCCTTTCTCGATCATCTCGACCGGGTTGGCGCGACGGATGAGGTGATCGTCATCCTCACCGCCGACCATGGATTCGAGGGGGCCGACCCGGGTTGTCGCGGTGGTTGGGACGGCGCCCTCCGCACTGCTGGGGTGCAGTTCCGTGACGAAGGTCCTGGATTCATCTATCTCGGGGAGAGTAGGTGACGAACGCATCGCCGTCGTCGGGCTACGCGAATCCGGGCAGCCACCGGTCGAGCTCAGCCCGGAAGGGCGCTTCACAATCGAGTTGAGACAGAACGCCCAGCCCGCCGATCCAGACCCGGTGGATGAGTAGGTACGACGGGGGCAGGTTGAGCTTGAGCCCAACGGTGTATCCCGGCATGCGGGGGTCGTTGATGCGCGAGAACTGTCCCCGCATCCACGCTCGGTCGAAGTGGAATGACTCGACCGCGGCTGGCTCCAGGAACGGTGCCAGGTAGTCGTAGACCTCTTCCGGCTCGAGTCGGATATGCGGTTTGACGAACCCCTCGTCACGAAGCCCGTCCAGCATCTCGTCCGCCTTGCCGGCCAGCGCCCGCTTCATCAGCTCCCCGATCGAGCGGGGAAGCCCTTCCGGGAGCCGGGCCACTGCCCCGTAGTCCAGGACGCCCAGCCGGCCGTCCGGCGTGATCCGGTAGTTGCCGGGGTGCGGGTCTGCATGCAGCAAGCCGGCGCGCTCCGGGCCCGAGAACAGAAAACGGACGTAGAGCAGGCCGGCTTGATCACGCTCCTGCTTCGAGCCGGCCAGGATGATGTCGGAGAGCGGGCGCCCGTCCACCCAGTCCGAGACCAGCACGCGCTCGGTGCCATGGACGAGGCTTGGGACCACGAAGTCAGGGTCGTCGACGTAAGCAAAGGCGAATCCGTCCTGTGCGTCGGCCTCCATCCGGTAGTCCAGCTCTTCGATGACCCGGTCCTTGAGCTCGTCGAGCAGGGGTCGCACGTCCAGGCCGGGCACCACGGAACCGATCACCCGGCCGAGCCTGGATACCTGGTTCAGGTCAGACCGCAACGCCTCCGCCGCGCCGGGATATTGCAATTTGACCGCAACGTCCCGGCCGTCCCGCCAGACCGCCCGGTGCACTTGGCCGATCGACGCCGCTGCGGCGGGAATGTCGTCGAACTCGCGGAACTTGCGCCGCCAGTGCGATCCGAGCTCCTCTCGAAGCACGCCGTGCACGACCTTTGCGGGCATCGGCGGTGCAGCGTCCTGCAGCTTGGTGAGCGACGCCCGATATGGCGCGACGAGCTCCTCCGGAAGTGCCGCCTCGAAGATCGACATCGCCTGGCCGAACTTCATCGCGCCGCCCTTGAGCTCGCCCAGGACCTTGAACACCTGGTCTGCGGTGCGCTGCTGGATCTCCGCCGCGACCAGCTCAGCTGGCCGGCCGCCGATGCGCTTGCCCAGCCCGAGCGTCGCCCGGCCGGCGATGCCGAGCGGCAACGCGGCGAGTTTCGCGGTGCGGGTCACCGCCTTGCGCGGCAGATCGGTCACGTCCGCATTCTCCCTTGTCCCTCGCCATTCGTGCGCGAGCTCGGTCATGATCGAGTGACATCCTGCGGTCGAGGGGATCCATGTCTGCGACGAAGCGCTCGCCGAAGGCTTCGAAGAAGCTCGCTCGCTACCGCGAGAAGCGGGACTTCGACCGCACGCCCGAGCCGGCCGGAGCGTCCACGCCGCCAGAAACGGCCACTGGACGCCGATTCGTCGTCCAACGACACCGCGCCAGGCGCTTGCATTACGACCTGCGGTTCGAGATCGACGGCGTCCTGGCCAGCTGGGCAGTGCCGAGAGGTCCGACGCTGGATCCCAGGGCGAAGCGGACGGCTGTACACGTCGAGGACCATCCGATCGAATATCTCGACTTCGAGGGCGTGATCCCCAAGGGCGAGTACGGCGGCGGCGACGTGGTCGTGTGGGACATCGGCACGTGGGAGCCACGCGGCACCGACGACCCGGCCACGGCGGTGGCCGCGGGCGAGCTGCACGTCGACATGTACGGCCACAAGCTGCGCGGCCGGCTGGTGCTGGTGCGTCGCGACCGGGATGGCTCGGGGGCGCGAACTGGCAGGGAGCAGTGGCTCCTCGTCCACAAGCGCGACGAGCACGCCGTCGACGGCTGGGACGCCGAGGACCATCCCCGATCCGTGCTCAGCGGTCGCACCAACGACGAGGTCAAGGCCGATCCGGATCGGATGTGGCGCTCGGACCTGCCCGCCGCCGAGGCGTCGATCGCGCTCCGCCCCACGGTCGTGGCCGGGCCGAGCGCGGACGAGCTCGCAGCGCTGGACGCGCTGGGCGCGAGCGGGAAGTGGGAGGTGTTCGGCCGTACGCTGCGGCTGACGAACCTTGACAAGGTGCTGTTCCCCGCACGTCGCCGCGAGTCGGCGACAACCAAGCGCGAGTTCGTTCGATACGCAGCACGGATTGCGCCCGTCGTTGTGCCCTACCTCGCCGGCCGGCCGTTGAACATGCACCGCTACCCGAACGGCGCCGGGTCGAAAGGCTTCTGGCACAAGCAGGTTCCTCAGCACGCTCCCGAGTGGCTCTCCCGCTGGGAGAACCCAGCAGCCGATCCAGGCGAGACGACTACGTACCTCGTGGTCAACGAGCCTGCCGCGCTGGTCTGGGTGGCGAACTTCGGCGCATTGGAATGGCACGCCTGGACCTCGCGGACCGACGCGCCGCATCGCCCGACGTACGCGTTGATCGACCTCGACCCCGGCGAGGCCACCAGCTGGGACGACGTGCTGACTCTGGCTCGGCTCCATCGCACCGCCATGGAACATCTCGGCGTCCAGGGCCAGCCGAAACTCACCGGCCGGCGTGGCATCCAGATCTGGATTCCCATCACCCGCGGGCCGACGTTCGCCGAAACCCGAGCATGGGTCGAGCAGCTGTCACGTACTGTCTCCGCGGTGGTGCCGGAACTGGTGAGCTGGAAGTGGGAAGTACAAGACCGCGGCGGCCAGGCTCGGCTCGACTACACCCAGAACGCCATCAACAAGACGCTGATCGCTCCCTACAGCCCGCGGGCCGCCGCCGGAGCGCCGGTGTCCGCTCCGGTGTCCTGGGACGAGCTTGACGATCCTTCGCTCCGATCGGATGCTGTCACGATCCGGAACGTGTTCGACCGGCTGGCCGAGCGTGGCGACCTGTTTCGCCCCGTGCTGGTCGGCGAGCAGACCTTGCCGAAACTTCGCTGACGCGCCGAGACGGCGTCGGGCTACCCCCATGCGGTCAGGGCTCCAGCGACGCCTCAGGCGGCCCAGGTGCAACCGCAGGCCGGATGTGGTTGCCAGCTGCGGCGACGCGGCATCCCGAACGGCAGCGAGGTCTCCACCGTGCCGTCAACGGTGGCCGGGACGAATCCGTCGAGATGAGCCAGGACCTGCTGAGCGGCAAGGGCGGCCACCAGCGCCGCGAGGGCGATGTCGCAGGCCGCGACGCCCGTCAGACGACCATCGGTTTGGGCAATGATCCGCGGCCAGGCTGGGTCGCGGTCCGTGCGGTGCATGTCGTGGCAGCGCAGGCAGGACGACGCGCCAGGCAGTACCAGAGGCCCGACGACGCCGGTGGTCTCGATCACGCTAGCTGTCAGGTGCGGGATACCGAGGCGGAGCAGGGCAGCGGCGTCATCGCGGGCCAGACTTGCCGTCGGCGCCAGCACGACCAGGTCGGGGCCGCGGTCGGGGCGGTCCGGCCCGTCGGGCAGCGTGGCCGAGACCGCTAGTCCTCGAGGCAGGCCCGCGTCGTCGGGGCTCAATCCGCCGGGCATGACGTCGTGGGCCGTCGTCCGCCCGAAGTCCTCCACGCTGACCTGACCGACGCCCGCTGCCGAGAGCAGCCGCGCGATCGTCGCACCGATCCGGCCGGCACCCCGCACCTCGACGTGCGCCTGCCGCCGGGTTGCCAGCGGGTCGTGGAGTTCCTCCGGCCGGCCCGCTTCTTCCGAGCCGTCCGCCGCCCCGAGCAGGCCGCGGCTGGCCCGGTCCGGAGCAAGCGCATCGCCGGAATCACCGAGGCGGCCGCGATCACCGTCGATCAGTACGCCTGCGCCGTCGAGAATCTCCACCCACCGATCTGCGGCTGCGGCGCTGCCGCCGACGCGCTCGGCCGCCGCTCGGAGCGCGGCGATGTCGTGGACTCCGTCCATAGACCGGAGCACGGCGACCTCAGTCGGGCCGAGCCCCGCCAACACCACAGCCCGAGCCGGATCGAGGCCGATCTGAACGGTGGTCGAGTCCCGCCAGACCCGGGCCAGCGCGGGATGAACGAGGGGGCGCACGGCGGACCTCCACGACGCTTTCCGAGCGGACCGGGCACGGCGGAATCATGCCCGCTCCGGCTCCGCGTCGGGCGTCGTCGTCCACAGCCCACCAGTACGCAGCACTGACGTTGTCGCGGCGAGGGGCGGCATCCGGTTGTGGACGCCGCCCCTCACCGTCTGTGGAGGTGCTCAGGCCTTCCCGAGGATCCGGTTGAGGTTAGTCGAACAGACCGGGCAGGTGGCCTTCGCCATCCGGGTGCCCTTGTCGTTGACAACCACGTTGCCACTTGCCTCGCGCTTGGCTTTGCACTTCACGCAGTAGAACTCGCCCGAGTATGTCTCGGTGCCAATCTCGGTCACGATGACCTCCTGTCTTCGTTCTCGGTCGGCGTCACACCATACGGCAGGCACTCGTTGTTCTCGTCATCGCAATGGTGTAAACCTGAGCAAACACCATCAAACCCGCCAACTTTCGGCTCGTTACCCTGATCACATACCTTGCTGGGCTTCGGACCCCAGTAGTGGTTCTTCGATCAGGTGGAAGCGGGTCGCGACCGCGCATCTGCATTCGACCCGCGCCTCTGACGTACAGCCGGCCGTGCGGTGGTCTCAGCTGCAGGGTACCGAGACGACCGTACGGCCGGCATTTCGGCGGGTTCCCCCCAGCCCGGTCGTCGCGGCCTGCACGCCTTCCCCGTGCGTGCGAACCGGCCGGTGACGAGGGGCCCGTCCTTGGATGACCGTAAAGGTGGACCGTTAGGCGGTCAACGCAGTCAGCCGAGTTCCGTCCACGTCCTGTGGAAAACTCTGTGGACGACCTGTGCGACACGCCGTGCATCGCTGTGGAACAGCAGTGGGCAAGGCTGTTGAAAACGTGCGTTCTCATGTGCCGATGCACGTGCTGGCCAGCATCGACGCTTTCCACCGGGTGTGGATGACAAGTTTTCGGCCAGGTTGCCCGGTACGGTTCGCGCATGGACGAGCCGGTCGTCGAGGTTCGGCGCTCCGCACGCCGTCGTCGCACGGTGACCGCCTTCCGCGAGAACGGCCGCGTCGTGGTCTGTGTGCCGGCGCGGTTCAGCAAGGCCGAAGAACAGCAGTGGGTCGACACAATGCTGCGCCGGCTTGCAACCAAGGAAGGCCGTCGGCGGCCGAGCGACGAGCAGCTGCTCGCCCGTGCGCGGGAACTGTCGCGGCGTTATCTCGACGGTCAAGCACAGCCGCTGAGTGTGCGGTGGTCGGCGATCCAGCAGGCCCGGTGGGGTTCGTGTACACCGACCGACAGGTCGATTCGGATTTCCGACCGGCTCAGGGGGGTGCCTCAATGGGTGCTCGATTACGTGCTCGTCCACGAGCTCGCACATTTGATGATCATCGACCACCGGCCCGAGTTCTGGGCCCTTGTGCAGCGATACCCCCGCTCGGAACGGGCTCGCGGCTTTCTCGACGGTCTATCCCACGCTGCCGGCGGGGACCTGGAGGAGAACTAGTCGACTGGACGTGAGTCGTCGTCCGGCGTCTCCGGCGTCTCCGGCGGTGCCGGCGCGTCGAGCGCGGACACGTCGAGTTCGGCCCGGCCCAGGTAGGCCGCCGGATCGATGAGGTCGTCGGCGGTGGGTAGCAGGTCCGGATGCCCCCACACCCCGTCCCGCCCGTCGAGACCGCGAGCGTCGCGGACGGCGCTCCAGAACGCTGATGCCTCACGCAGCCGCCGCGGCCGCAACTCGAGCCCTACCAAGGTGGCGAACGTCTGCTCAGCCGGCCCGCCCGTCGCCCGGCGGCGCCGCACCATCTCACGCAGCGCCGCCGCCGACGGCAGTCGTCCGTCCGTCGCCTGTGTCACCACGTCGTCGACCCATCCCTCGACCAGCGCCAGCGCCAGCTCGAGGCGCTCCAGGGCGGCCTTCTGCTCCGGTGTGGTCGGCAGGTCGAACAAGCCGCCCTCGAGGGCCTCCTGGATCGTCTCGGGGCGCTGCGGGTCGATCTCGCGCAACGACGACTCGATCCGGTCGGTGTCAACTGAGATGTTCCGGGCGTATTCCTCGACCAGTGCGATCAGGTGCGGACGCAACCAGGGCGCGTGGGCGAACAGGCGCAGGTGCGCGCTCTCGCGTAGCGCGAGGTAGAGCGTCACGTCACGTTCTTCGAGGCCGAGCCCTTCCCCGAATGCCCGCACGTTGGCGGGTAGCAGCGCCGGGTGCCCCTCGGCGAGCGGCAGGCCGATGTCCGCGGACCCGACGACTTCGCCGGCGAGCTTTCCGATCCCCTGGCCGACCTGGGCGCCCCACATCGACACGCCGACCTGTTGCATCATGCCGACCAACGGGCCGGCGGCCTGGGCCATCTCCGGTGGCAGCGCGTTGCCCATCGCCGTCGACACCTTGGCGGCAACCGGTTCGACGAGCTCACGCCACGCTGCTTGGGTGCCCTCCACCCACTCGGCCCGGCTCCACGTACGTGGAGAGCCGCCGGTGGCCGGGAAGGCAGTGGCTTGGTCGAGCCAGGTGTCGGCCAGCCGAAAAGCATCTTCAACCGTCCGGCGCTCGACCGCGCTGACCGACTTGTCGCCGGCCGCAGCGACGACCTGGCGAGCGGACTGATTCGCGAGGTCCCAGTTCACCGGCCCCCCGGTCCACGAGAGCATCCGGCCGATCTGCTGGAGCATGGCGCCGATGTCAGGAGCTCCCGCGCCACCCGCGCCGAGCGCTCCCAACATCTGAGAGAGCGGATCCTGCGGGCCGCTTGCCTCGTCGCCACCGGGTCGCTGCGCTGGCACGCCCTCGGTCTCGTCGTCGGGCTGGTCCGGATCGTCGCCGGACCCGAAGCCGAACGGCACGTCGCTCATCGTCGAGCCTCGAACTCGAGTGGCAGCACTTTGAAGCGCCTCATGCCGTCCACGGTAGTCGGCCGATCCGCCGACGTAGATCCGTGCCCACAGGTGGTTCGCGTTCGGCGCAACGCGGAGGAAGCCCCTCCGGTCGACCGACCGGTCGCACATGACACGACATGCGCGCGTACCGCGTGCCGCCCGCGACGAGTTGATCTTGGCGCGGCCGGCGGTCCGTGCACTAGGTTCGCGGCGTGGGAATCGTCCGCCTGCTGGATGTGCGCGACGAGCAGTTATCCGTCGACGAGGTGCTCGCGGCCGTCAGCGACCCATCAACCGGCGGCATCTGTCTGTTCGTGGGGACGGTGCGTGACGTCGACCGTGGCAAGAGCGTGACGGAGCTCGAGTACACCGCACATCCGTCGGTTTCTGATGTCCTCCGTGACGTGACCGACGAGATCGCGTCGACGTTCCCGGTAAACGCTCTGGCTGCCGTGCATCGTGTGGGCGAGTTGAAGGTCGGTGACGTCGCGGTCGTGGTGGCGGCGGCCGCACCGCACCGGGCGGAGGCCTTCGCCGCGTGCCGACGGCTCATCGACGAGCTCAAGGCACGGGTCCCGATCTGGAAGCGCCAGCTGTTCGACGACGGCGACGCGGAGTGGATCGGCTCACCGTAGATGTCGCCTCAGGTTGCTCTCAGCTACCAGCCATAGGCTCGTCGGTACTTGTCGAACCAACCAGTAAGGACCGGGCCGCCGAATGTCCCGTCGCACCACGACGCTTGCCGTCTCTGGCGCGCTCCTCGTCGTGCTTGTCGCCGTGGCCTCGCTGTTCCCGGTTCCCTATGTCGTCTATTCGCCCGGACCGGTGGAGGACACCCTCGGCGTGTGGGACGGCGAACCGGTGATCGAGATCGCCGGAGCTGAGACGTATCCAACCGAAGGCGTCCTCGACCTCACCACTGTCGGCGTCACGCCGGCCGATCGCAAGCTGGGCCTGCTCGGCGCGCTGCAGGCGTGGCTGGATCCGGACCGGACGGTCCTTCCCCGCGAGCTGGTCTATCCGCAGGACGTGACGGCCGACGAGGCGCGCGAGGAAAACGCCCAGTTGCTCGAGCGGTCACAAGAGACCGCGAAAGTCGCTGCATTGCGTGAACTGGGCCTGGAGGTCCCCGAGAACGTCGTCGTCGACACTGTCGTCAACGGGGCGCCGGCCGACGGAGTCCTGGTGCCGGGCGACGTCGTGATTTCTGTGGATGGAACGCCGATCAAGACGCCTCAGGACGTCGTCGAGGTTGTCACTGCGCACGAG
>Ga0184625_10000282_pt1 | contig 17912 bp, 9 predicted proteins | sample PLM3_30_b1_FD_133151 | JGI IMG/M metagenome (GOLD analysis project Ga0184625, IMG submission 133151) | Groundwater sediment microbial communities from an aquifer in East River, Colorado, USA - PLM3_30_b1 | ecosystem: Environmental > Terrestrial > Soil > Riparian zone | place: USA: East River... | reverse complement strand
TCCGGTTCCAATCAGCAAGATTTTTTTCTTATTGAACTCCGCTACTTTATCACGGATATACTGAACCGCCGCAAAAGAAACGGAAACCGTTCCGCCGCTCAATGATGTTTGATTCTTTATAGCCTTCGAAGATTGGAGCACGCCATTCACCAGCCGCTCCAAAAACGCACCAATAAATCCTTGCTCTTTAGAAAATCGAACAGCAGACTTAATCTGGCCTATGATTTCATAATCACCGAGGATCTGTGAATCGAGACCAGCTCCAACTTCAAATAAATGTCTTATGGCATCCTCGCCACTATTGGTGTAAGCAACATCCCTAAAAGTATTTGCATGGCCTGTTGTTTCGCTGCAGAGCAATTCAATCAATTGTTGAATGTCATGAGCGAATCCATATATTTCCGTTCTATTGCAAGTTGAGAGAACGAAGAATTCATGGATTCCGAATAAATGCGCCTTCCTGGTTAATGAAAGGTATTGATCATTGCTAATCGCAAACCTGCCGCGGGTTTCCGCTTCAATTTTTTTGTAGCTGATTCCTGCTACTTGAAAGTCCGATATGTTGGCTCCAATTATTGGTTGCATCTAAGTATTCCTGTGGTCGGAAGGCAAAAATAATTTGACTCACTCCCCCCACCTAATATATCTGTCATTAGTCTGTCATTTTAGCGTATGAATTGTGTCAATACCGTATGAGTTGTATGAATAGGAGTGAAGTCTCTGCTAAGCAAATTTAGTTCTCAGGTAGCCGATCTCAGGTTGCAGAAATCCGATTTTATATTACATAATTCCGATTTTGTGTTACAAAAATCCAATTTCAGGATTAAGTTGATCACTGATTACATTTGCAATCAGTTTTTCTATGAGTGAATCTAATGACAGGGGTATAATATTAATGAACCTTGGATCGCCCGATTCCACAAGGGTGAGCGACGTCAGGAAATACTTAAACGAATTCCTGATGGATGAACGCGTAATTGATGTCCCTTACTTGTGGCGGCTGCTGTTAGTAAAAGGAATTATTACACCATTCCGCGCTCCCCGATCTGCCGAAGCCTATCGGTCGATTTGGACGGATAAGGGGTCTCCTTTGATTGAACTGACGAAACAACTTCAGTCTGCATTGCAGCAATTGATTTCCGAACCGGTGGAGATAGCCATGCGTTATGGAAGTCCGGGACCAAAGAAAGGGTTTGACCGCTTGAACCAAAGGATGCCTTCTTTGAAGGAAGTGATCCTGGTTCCACTCTATCCGCATTATGCCATGAGCAGTTACGAAACAGCTGTCGAATACGCAAAGAAGATCCATGCTGAACAAAAGTATCCTTTCAAATTAAGTGTGGTTGAACCATTTTATGACAACCGCCAATATATAGATGCGTTGGTGGAAAGTATCCGACCACACCTTCACCAGGAATATGATCACTTTCTTTTCAGTTATCACGGAATTCCGGAAAGACATGTGCAGAAAACGGATGTGACGGGGCAGCATTGTTTGAGATCCATAGACTGCTGCACTTCCGATTCACCAGCTCATGCCTATTGTTACCGGCACCAGATAATAAAAACTACGCGACTGGTAGCTGAAAAACTCAATCTTCCAAAGGAAAAATATAGCTATTCGTTTCAATCCAGGTTGGGAAGAGATGAATGGCTGAAACCTTATACCGCAGTGCGACTGGAACAAATGCCCTCGGAAGGAATAAAAAGATTACTGATTGTATGCCCTGCATTCGTAAGCGATTGCCTGGAAACGCTCGAAGAAATTGCTATAGAAGGAAAGGAAAGTTTTTTGCAATCGGGTGGAGAAAGTTTCACCTTCATTCCTTGCATGAATGTAAATAAAACATGGGTAGAGGGATTGAAGACAATGATTAACCAGGGAGAAAGAACCAAGAACCAAGATCCAAGAACCAAATAAAGAAGAACAAGTAAGAATAAAGAAGAATAAACAAGTAAGGTCACGCAAAGTCAATAAGGAAGAAATCGTCAAAATTTACCATCCCGGTATGTATCTATATCTTAAAGCACTTCACATTATTTTCATCGTGACCTGGTTCAGCGGGCTGTTTTACATTGTTCGATTATTTATATACAATGCAGAAGCGCAGGAAAAACCGGAGCCTGAAAAGTCTATTCTCCAGAAACAATTTTCGATCATGATCCGGCGGTTATGGTTGGGCATTACCTGGCCATCGGCTATCCTAACATTGGTCATTGGATTGTGGATGTGGCGGCAAATGGGTATAACACCCAGTTGGTTACTCATCAAGTTGATTTTTGTGGCTGGTCTCTATCTATATCATTTCACCCTCCAGGTTTTATACATGCAACAGATGTCGGGAGTTTTTCGATTTCATTCAATGCAGTTGCGCATCTGGAATGAAGTGGCAACTATATTTTTGATTTCAATTGTAATGCTGGTGGTCGTCAAACAAAGTATTAGTTTGTTGTGGGGAGGAATCAGCTTACTTCTGTTGATGATTGTATTGATGAGTGCAATCAGGATTTACAAATATCTGCGATTGAAAAAATAACGTCACTAGTTTCCACCAAAAAAAGTCCCCTCGCATTTGCGAGGGGCTCTTTATTCATTCAGTGGTTTCCTAATGATGTTTTTCAGGATTTATGATAAGTTGGAAGTGTTGATATTGGAAATTTGCTAATGGACTTCTAAGGCAATATCAGATCCTAAAAACGGGCGGTTACGGATTATTGATTTTAATCAGGCTTAAAGAATTTTTTTTAAAAGGAAGGGGAGTAGGACTACCCCCCTTTTTAACCCCTAAACCCTAAACCGTAGAAAAAGGTCAAATTCAATCACAAATTATTTCAAAAAGCTCTGGGAGCCGAAGTAATATTCCTTAGGATATGTTCTGCTGTATTTTGCATTAAGTACGCATTCTCAATTGCTTAATTCACCTGCAGAATACACGAGTTTCTGTTTCAGCCAATAATTTTCATAAATTATGCCAAACGTCGGTATTGTGGAAAACTTAAGGAGGAAAAATAGGAGTCAAAAATGCCCTCAACGAAGCAGTGTGATTGAGCCTGAACGTTTGACAGGCTTTTTTTGGACGTCTAAACCTTCCAGGATCCAATAATAAGTCCCAACCGGTAGCTCCGTGTCGCCTTTCCGGCCATCCCAGCTAAGGTTCAGGTCCCTATTTTCATAAATTAACTGGCCCCAACGATTGAATACCTTTAGATAAGTCACTTTGAAATAACCATCTACTTTGATTCGAAACTGGTCATTGATACCATCGTTATTTGGGGAGAACGCATTGGGAATGGTTAACCGGGTATCATCAAAAACCTTGATACTGATGGAAGTGGGGACACTACTGCAAGGGCCGGATAAATATTTTACCTGTAATAATTGATCACTACTTACATTTTTGAGAATAAAGTGCCCGGAATTATTTTGCTGTAGTATGTTGCCGGATGCAGCTTCAATTAATTGATAGGTTCCAGGTGCTGCGTGTTGGATCTTAAGAACGGCATCCGTATTTCGCGGGATTTCCAGCTTAGTAGAGGAGTATACCGGAGAAGACAGGGAAACGGTGATACCATTAATTATATAATGACTGCTGTTTAACCCGCATCCTCTTCCATCAACCAGCTTTAATTGATAACCTCCCGCCGCTGCGTGCAAAAGCTGTAATTGATTGCCCGCACGCTGTCCGTTATCATCAATCCATTCATATGTCATCCCTGGTTGATCAGTTGTTGCCACCAGGCCTGATATGGATCCTGTCTTCATTCCACACGTATCCCCCCTAATCGTAGCTTTTGATTCATCCAAAGCGGGAAGAGGCAATGCGTTGATCTCCTTTTTATAAATATTCTGGACACAACCATTGGTGTCCGTTGCAATACAATAATAGACTGCAGGAGATAATCCTGAAATGCTAAGGCTTGTTCCAATGGTATTCAGGCTATCCATTAACCATTTGAAAGCAAAGGCTGATGCATTTCTTATATTCAATCTTATCGACCCATTGTTTTGGCCACAACTGGCATCCAATACCTGGTCGGCCAAGACATCAATGCGTATGGGGGAAGCTACAGGAATGGTATGGACTGAAGACTTGGCAGAGCATCCAAATATATTATAGGCGTACAATTGATATTGACCTGCGCTCATATTCACCAGGTTCAATGAAGTTGATACCAGCATGTTGCTGCCTACTTCTCTCCATTCGAAGGCCGTGGCTCCGTTAACTGAATAACCGGTAATTGAACCATTGTTTCTTGTGCAACCTGCAGGGGTTACCTGAACCGCTGTTGGATTGAATAGGATACTTCCCTCGTCAAGAATGGTATAAACCTGGGAGAAGATCGTATCACAATTGCTGCCGTCCTTTATTTTCAAATAATAACTTCCTGCACCAATATTCAACAAGTTGATAGTGGATGCAATAATATTCCCGCCAGCGTTAACCCATTGGTAACTCACGTTTCCGATTGCGTTGGCTATGGATATTCCGTTGATACTTCCGTTCTTGCCCCCACAACTTTCATGTACGATCTGAAGGTTATCAGTATTCAACTGGATTCCTGGTATCCTGTTCAACAAATAATAGGGAGTAGAATCTCCACATCCTGCCATCATATCCTTCAATACAAACTTGAATTGCCCTGGTGGAACATTCAAGAGGTCTTTACTATTGCTCACCAGTAATCCATTTGCATCGTACCATGCAAATACAGCAAATTCATTATCGAATAATTGGATTCCCTTGATCGACCCATTATTTTTTCCGCAGGAGGGTTGGATCAATTCAACATTGAGCGCATCGATCCTCGGTGATTTATTTTTTACTTCAAATAATGGAGACACCACCTCACAATTCAATTGACCTTTTACTCTCAGGCGATATCTCCCGGGTGGAGCATTCCTAAAACAGAGATTTGTGCTGAGCACAACACCCGATTCATCCTCCCAGGCATAGCTCATTGCATTCTTCACTAAGAGGCCGCAAAGGGTGCCGTTGTTTCCATTACACCTTGCAGGTGAAATGTTCACATTGGCAATATCAATTGTGGGCGTTTCATCTGGAATAATAAATGAAAAGGATTCTTCGCAGGAACTGCCAATTGATAATTTTAAAAAATATTTCCCCGAAGGCATTTGTGACAGGCAGGTATCATTTCCCATCAGGTTACCCGCTTCATCTTCCCAATGCCAATTTGTTCCACTCAGAATTTTCAATCCACAGATAGATCCCAATGAGCCAGAACAGGCAACCGGTGTTATGCTCAATGAAGCGGTATCAATTTTTGGAAGAGAGTATTCTGAAGTGGCTCCAGCAACGTCCGTCGCCGTGGCCACAATATTATCACCAGTTATTGGACCGGAATATTGCCAATCGCCATTAAGATCAACTTGCACTGTGGCAAACCAGGTTTTGCCTTCGCAATTGGGACAATTCTCGTTATAAAACAATTCAACCTTCGACCTTGGAACTGCTTTGCCTCTAATGTTACTCCTTATGTCGGCAATTGTATTTATGTACACAAAAGGAAACGGACGTTGAGGCGGATTCAATATATTCCATTGCTCAAGCTTGATGGCTCGCTTTCTATTGCAGTAAGTTGAATTGTCTGTAATCGTGATACTGTAAGTAATTTCCATTGCAATGGCCCCATTCTTCCAATGCCGGATAATGTTTTTTCGTATGGTTCCTTGTTCGCACATCCCTACCACAATCCCCGTCCCATAATTTCCATCTCGAGGAGGAAAACCGCTCCGGTCTTCATAGCCAATAGTATTATCATGGATAAGAAAATTTGTCCTCACATTCGTAATCGTTATACCTGATGCACGATTCTTACCACCGATATAGTTGTTGTTAATTACTGGAGTTGCCGGTAAAAATGGATTTCCCGGAAAAGTGTTGATATCCCGGACTCGTATTCCGGTTATTGACGTTGAGGCAAGGTTCTCACCATTGAAATCAATACCAAAGCGGTTATTCGAGATGGTTACCAGTCCATCATTCACCAACATTCCCTGTAATTCAATATCAATAAACGATGAATGGAAAATATTTCCTTCATTATTAGTGGGTCCGCCAATTTGGTGATTGAGGCTACTTTTTTCCAGCACGATTGAATATGCATTAGAAGTATTTCCCCCTATTCTATCCTGATATTGCATGCTGACTCCGTCAGTTTCTAATCCGAAAATATTGCTCCTGATATTAATCCTTGAAGAATTACCCCATCTATTGTTGGAAATGTCATATACCCCTGTGAACCATCCGCTGATTAGATTTCCTTTACCTGGTTGACCAATCTCAATGTTGCTACTGCCTCCCAACACAATTCCGTATAGCTGCTGCGGCGGAAGCGTCGAGACTCGGTCAATTACATTGCTCTTAATAAACAATCCATAAATCTTCACATCTTTTGCCTGACGTGCATCAAGTGCATAAAGCATTGAAGGCGCAGCTGAAAAGCCTTCAAGAGCAATTCCAATTCTGGCATCCGTAACGCCAAATGAAGATCCTGGCTGCGTAGTGCCGTCGATCACCAGGTTTGAAGGAAGAACAGGTAGCAGATCATTCAAGGGAATGCGAATGAATAGATCCCTCGCCCGGCTAATGTTGAAATGGATATAATCCGTTTCGCCTGTACCATTTTCTGTTGCCTTTTCAATGGCTTCTTTAATGGAACCGGGACCAGAAGGCGCCGTGGTGGTAACTATAAATACTTCTGCGATAGCTGATTGGCCGCAAGTCAAAAGAAGGGAAAATGAAAAAAGCCGCAGCCAATTCATAAGCAGTAGGTCTGAATAAAGATAAGAAAAGCACTATGATCTTGAAGTTTCAATGACAAATCCTGCAGTTGTTTCCCTTAACTTTGCCCCCATTTTTTAATAGTCTGGATACCGGATACCTAGAATCATGTATGAGCGCCAAGTATCGTGAATTCAAGCAGTTGAACCTGCCGGATTTAGAAAGGGAGACCCTTGCCAACTGGGAAAACGCAAGCACATTTGAGAAAAGCGTGTCCTTAAGGGAAGGGGCGCCCCCATTTGTTTTCTATGAAGGCCCGCCCAGTGCTAACGGTATGCCGGGTATTCATCACGTTATCTCCCGGTCTTTGAAAGATATTGTGTGCCGGTACAAGACGATGAAGGGCTTCCAGGTGCAGCGAAAGGGAGGATGGGATACGCATGGACTACCCATCGAACTTGGGGTTGAAAAGGAATTGGGCATTACAAAGGAAGATATTGGAAAGAAGATCACTGTTGAAGAATACAACCAGAAATGCCGGGAGGCAGTCCTCAGGTATAAAGACAAATGGGATGAGCTAACCCGGAAGATGGGGTATTGGGTTGACCTCGATCATCCCTATATCACCTTTGAGAACAAATACATTGAAACGCTCTGGTGGGCTCTCAAGCAATTATATGAGAAAGGATTTCTCTACGAAAGTGTCAGCATTCAACCATATTCTCCCGCGGCAGGCACGGGCCTGAGTTCACATGAATTGAATATGCCCGGAACTTACAAGGACGTGAAGGATACGAGTTGTGTAGCTATGTTTAAGGCTGTTCGTAACATTAAGACCGAATTTCTCTTTCAAAGAATTCAGAATTCCCCGGCCGCCGAAGCCCAAGCGAAGGAGGCAGAATTCAGGAGTCAGAAGGATTTGGGTGAGATTTTCTTCCTTGCCTGGACTACCACTCCATGGACGCTACCCTCTAACCTTGGGCTAACATTGGGTCCCGAGATTGACTACGTAATGGTGAGGACATTCAATCCATATACTTCACTTCCTGTTCACCTCATTCTTGCAAAGGCCCTGGTTCCAAAATACTTTAAGGAAGAAGCAAGAGGCGTTGGGTTTGAAAATTTTTCTCTGGATAGCAAAATACTTCCATGGGAAACAGAAGCAGAATTCAAAGGAAAGATATTGGAAGGAGCAGAGTATGAGCAATTGTTACCGTTTGAAGCTAATTCTCCCGAAGTAGTGAAACAGCAGAGTGTGGGAGCGAAACCTTTCCGTGTTGTATTGGGCGATTTTGTTACTACGGAGGATGGCACAGGTATCGTTCACACAGCACCTGCATTTGGAGCCGACGACTTCAAGGTGGGAAAAAAATACAACCTTGGAATTCTGATCATGGTAGATAGAACAGGCAAATTTGTGAATGGCCTTGGAGAATTCAGCAACAGGTATGTGAAGAATTATAAGGATGATCCAAAATATGTAGATGTCAATATTGACATCTGCGTAAAATTGAAAAAAGAAAACAGGGCCTTTAAAGTTGAAAAATACGAGCACAGTTATCCTCATTGCTGGCGTACAGATAAACCCATTCTATATTATCCTTTGGATGCGTGGTTCATTAAGACCACTGCAAAGCAGGATAAGATGGTTGAGTTAAATAAGACCATCAACTGGAAGCCTAAATCAACAGGGGAAGGGAGATTTGGAAATTGGCTCGAGAATATGGTGGATTGGAATCTGAGCAGAAGCAGATTTTGGGGAACGCCTTTACCTGTTTGGCGAACAGAAGATGGAGAGGAAGAAAAATGCATAGGATCCATCCAGGAATTAAATGAAGAAATCAGGAAGGCAAATAAAGTATTGGGCGGTGAAGTAAATAAGAACTATTTGCACGAAGGCATACTGGATTTGCACAAGCCATATGTAGACGAAATTGTACTGGCGAGTGCATCAGGTAAGCCAATGCAAAGGGTGCCGGATCTCATTGATGTTTGGTTCGACTCTGGCGCAATGCCCTATGCGCAATGGCATTTTCCTTTTGAGCATAAAGAAGACTTTGAGAAGAATTTCCCAGCAGATTTTATTGCAGAAGGAGTTGATCAAACAAGGGGGTGGTTCTATACTCTCCACGCACTTGCAGTGATGTTATTTGATTCTGTGGCCTACAAAACCTGTGTTTCCAACGGCCTGGTGCTGGATAAGAATGGCAATAAGATGAGCAAGCGATTAGGAAATGTGGTTGATCCTTTTAAGACAATTGAAACTTTTGGGGCAGATGCCACCCGCTGGTATTTGATCACTAATGCCTCGCCCTGGGATAATTTGAAATTCGACATAGAAGGAATTAAAGAGGTTCAGCGCAAATTCTTTGGAACACTTTACAACACTTACCAGTTTTTTGCACTCTACGCCAATGTTGACGGATTTAAGTTCAGCGAGAAGTATATACCATTAAAGGAAAGGCCGGAGATCGATCGCTGGATCTTATCTTCTTTGAATTCGCTGACCAAAAAGGTGAATGAGTTCATGGATGACTATGAACCAACACAAGCGGGCAGAGCCATTGAAGAATTTGTAGATGAGCAATTGAGCAACTGGTACGTAAGGCTGTGCCGCCGCAGATTCTGGAAAGGGGAGTATGAAACAGACAAGATCTCTGCCTATCAAACACTATATGAATGCCTCGAAACCACCGCGAGGTTGATGGCACCCATTGGACCCTTCTTTAGCGATTCCTTGTTTACCAACCTCAACAGTATAACCCGAAAATTGCAAGCTGAATCAGTTCATCATACAGATTTTCCCAAAGCCAGCGATGCAACCATCGATCCCAGGTTGGAGGAGAGAATGCAGATGGCCCAGGACGTGACCTCCCTGATCCTCTCCCTGAGGAAGAAGGTGAATATCAAGGTGAGGCAGCCGCTACAAAAAGTTCTGGTCCCGGTTTTGAACCCTACTATGAAAAAGCAGCTGGAGAAGGTGGAGGACCTGGTGAAGAACGAAGTGAATGTGAAGGATATCCAGTACCTGACCGATACGGAAGGCTTCATCAAAAAGAGGATCAAACCCAACTTTGTTGCCCTTGGCAAGAGGCTGGGAGCCAAAATGAAAGCCGTTTCAAATGCTTTGAATCAATTTACTCAGGAAGAGATCGCAAACTTGGAAAAAGAAGGTTCTTATTCTTTGAGAATTAATGACGAAGACTTAATATTACAGCTTCCTGACGTTGAAATCATAAGCGAGGATGTACCTGGCTGGATGGTAGCCAACAAAGGTTCCCTAACCGTTGCCCTCGACGTAACCGTAACCCCCGAACTAGTCAATGAGGGAAATGCCCGCGAACTGGTAAACCGGATCCAAAAGATCAGAAAAGAGAGTGGATTTGAACTGACAGACAGGATCAGTGTTAAACTAGCTGACGCAAATGAACTAAAGCCCGCTATCACTGAGTTTAATGACTATATTTGCGCCGAAATTTTGGCGGATAAACTGGAATTAGTACCCAATATTGCCAGCGGAACCGAGATAGAAGTCAATGACATTCCTTTGAAAGTTTTAGTTACAAAAAAAGCCTAACGAAATGGCAATCAAGAAAAAAGCTGCCAAGCCAGCAAAGAAGACGGCTCGTCCGTCGGGCGGATCAGCATCTAAAAAGACAGCAGTAAAAAAGGCTGCTCCAAAGAAGGTAGCGAAGGCTGTTAAACCTGCTCCTAAGAAAGCTGCCAAGCCTGCGCCTAAAAAAGCAGCTAAAAAGGTTGTGGCCAAGCCGGTGGCAAAGCATGCCCCTGTGGTTAAGCACAACACTGCACATAAGGCTGCTCCTAATTCCAAGCAGGCGTCTATAGTTAAACATGGTTCAAAAGATCATACACCTGCCAAGCCGGCCCATCAGCCGGCTGCAACAAAGCCAGCTCATCAACCGGCTGCACCAAAGCCAGCTCATCAACCAGCTGGCAAACCTGGAGCAGGGGGATTTAAACCTGCCCATACCCCGCCAAGGCCACAGGCGAAGAAGGAGCCTTCCAAACCTACCAAGGTGGTGATTCCAGAACTCAAATCTAAGAGTGCAGTAAAATATCAGCCCGATTTTACAAAATCCGTTTTAGACACACCTCAATCACAAATACAAACCGGACCAACCATGAGATACAGTGATGGTGAACTTGTAGAGTTCAAAGAGATCATTCTTAAAAAATTAGAAGCCGCGAAAAAAGAATTAGCCTACCTCCAAGGTCTGATTACGCGAAAAGATGAGATGGGTGGAGATGAGAGTGAGAATCGCTATATGACCATGGAAGATGGAAGCGTAAGTATGGAAAGAGAACAATTGGCGCAGATGGCCAGCCGGCAGATCACGTTCATTGATCATTTGGAGAAAGCGCTTGTGAGGATTGAAAATAAGACTTATGGGATTTGCAGGGTTACAGGCAAACTCATCGACAAAGCTCGTTTACGTGCTGTGCCCCATGCTACCCTAAGCATTGAGGCTAAGCAAATGCAACATAAGTAAAAGGCACAAGGTACAAGGAAGGTCCAAGAGAAAAGATTTAAGAAAGAAGGAAGGAACAAGGAAAAAGACAATACATCTTATACCTTGTTCCTTCCTTTTCCTGCTTCTTGTGCCTTAAGTCTTGAATCTTTCTTGTGCCTTGTATCTTCCACCTTCGCCAAGGCTACGGCGGACACAGTGTGCCTCGCTACTTCCCCTAGAATCCTCTCTGCTGCCCTGTATTTCCCCAAAAAACAGCAGGCATTGGCTTATTTAGTAGGTTGGTATAAATAAATTGGTAGGTTTCCAGCCGGTTGTGTTGCCCTTTTTGACCACCAATTCCATGTCTTTCTCCCGGGTAGAGCATTAATTCAAAATGCTTTTTGCCGTCTTCCAGTTTATTGATCAGCTGAATACTATTCTGCATATGTACATTGTCATCTGTTGTGCCATGGATGATGCGCAAGAGGCCCTTATATTTATCTGTGTAGGATAAAACAGAGGTTATTTTGTACCCATCTGGATTTTCCTTCGGTTGATCCATGAATCTTTCGGTGTAATGCGTGTCGTATAAACTCCAGTCAGTGACTGATGAATTAGCTATCCCATATGTAAAGTATTCTGCCCCATAAGTAAGTGCCATACACGTGATGTAGCCACCAAAGCTTCCACCCGTAATGCAGATTCTGGTTGTATCTACCCATTGTTGTGCCTTCAGCCATTTAGTGCAGTTCATATAATCTTCAATTTCATACTTACCTAACTGTCTGAAGATATAATTGAGACCATTCTTTCCAAAATGACCGGAACTGCGGTTATCGAAAGCAACCTGGATCAGACCTTCCTGGGCCCACCACTGCGATGGTCCGCCTACTGATCTCCACCTGTCATAGACCGTCCCCGCATTAGGTCCTCCATAAATGCTGATCAGAATGGGATATTTTTTATTTGGATCGAAGTTGGTAGGATAGGTGATGAGGATGGGAAGATCATAAACACCATCACCTGATTTTGCAAACTTCAATTCAGACTTTGGGATGTTGTAGTTATCAAAGGCCGATCCTTTTGCATCGCCCAATTCACGTACAATTTTTCCTTTCATATCAACAATCGCCATCTTGTATGGAGATGAGAGATTGGAATAGGTAGTGATAAAATATTTTCCATTTGGGGAAAGGATCACCTGGTCATGAGAGTAGTCCCCAAAAGTTAAACGCGTGAGACCCTTTCCATCCAGACCAACTTTGTAAAAATCGTAGCGGGCAGAATTCTCTTTCCTGGCCCGAAAGAAGACGGTCTTTGTTTTTTCATTGATGCTGGTGATGGTTGTGCCCCAGAAATTTCCTGTAATGAGTTGGGTGATCAGTTTTCCGCCTTCATCAAAGAGATAAAGATTCTGCCATCCATCCTTATCACTTTTTATGATCCACCCTTTTCCTTCGGAAAGAAAATCGATGCGGTCCTCGTCCAGGTCGATCCAGGTTTTTTGTTTTTCATCATAAACTTCTTTCTTGCCTCCAGTAGCGATGTCTATATCGTACAGCTTCAGGTTATCCTGGCCTCTATTCATCCACTGAACCAGTAATTTTCCAGAAGGAGACCAATATGGAGTTCCGAAATACTGATCATCTTTTTCGTTGAAATCGGCCCAGGTTACTGAAGGATTATCTACTGAAGTGATTCCTACCCTCACATAAGGATTGGTATCTCCTGCTTTTGGATATCGCTGCTTTTCCAGGTAACCATGCTGACCGTTGGCGATGTAAATAGGAAAAACAGGAACAGGTGAATCATCAAATCGCATGAAGACGATATGCTTGCTGTCTGGCGCCCACCAGAATGCTTTGTAGCGGGTAGCACGTCCAAGGATCTCTTCGTAATACACCCACGACGAATATCCATTCATAATGGAATCGTTTCCATCTTTCGTGATCTGTATGGTTTTTTCAGTGGCTACTTCTACTACATATAAATTATTATGCAGGGTGTAGGCTGCATACTTCTTATCCGGAGAATAAGTGAGATTTTTTCCATCCGGGGGTGCGGATACGGTTTTTTCATTCACCTTGTTAACCGCACTCTTGTCCTCATATGGTTCTGCCTTTCCTGTCTTCACATCAACACTCATTATCTTCATTTTTCCGTCGGTTTCGTCTTTTCTGTTTTCCAGGTAATGATCATCGTCTACCCATTTGGTGATGGTTGGTAACGATTTTGAAACATCAGTTGATGTTCCCTGGAACAATTGGGCGTAACTAAAATCCTTCTTCTGTGCGAAGAGATAATAAGGACTGGTGAAAAAAATCACCATTGAAATGAACAGAAGTTTTCTTCTCATTTTTTCTTTATAGTTTACAATTCCTAGGATTACTAGGACTACTAGGAATACTAGGAATACTAGGATTAAAGGATGAAAGGAATATTGTTAAATAGAATTGGAGGGTGAAAGATAAAAATTATTCTCACTTTTTTCGGAGTTTGTATTCTATGTTTCATCCTTAATTCCTTTAATCCTGCAATCCTGGTTTATTTCACCTCCTGCATGTCCACTAACTTCCGATAAAACCCATCCTTGTTCATCAATTCTTCATGTGTTCCTCTTTCCACGATCTCACCCTGTTTTAAGACAATGATCTCGTCGGCATGACGCACTGTACTCAGGCGATGCGCAATGACGACACTCGTGCGGTTCTGCATCAATTTATCGAGCGCATCCTGAACCAACTTTTCAGATTCGGTATCGAGGGCAGAGGTTGCTTCATCCAGGATTAAAATAGGGGGGTTCTTATATATGGCCCGTGCAATGGCCAGTCGCTGTTTTTGTCCACCACTCAGTCTGGAGCCCCTATCTCCCAACGGAGTATCAAATCCTTTCTCCAGGTTATTGATAAACTCGGTAGCATTGGCTGTATCGGCGGCCCTCTTCAGGTTTTCCTGATCCACGGGCTGGCCCATGGTGATATTTGCGGTTACCGTATCATTAAAAATAATTGCCTCCTGCGTTACAATGCCAATTTTGTTTCGAAGATCATCCAGGTTGATCTTTTTCACATCTTTACCATCAATCGTAAAGCTTCCTTCTTGTACGTCATAAAATCTTGGAACCAGATCTCCGATGGTGGATTTGCCCGAACCGCTATGGCCAACCAGTGCAATCATTTTCCCTTTCTGAATTTTGAAATTGATGTTCTTTAGCACAGGCTCCTGGTTATAACTAAATGTTACATTGTTAAAGGAGAGTTCATGTTCAAAATTCTCCAGCTTCAAACTTGAAGGGGCATTCCTTATGGCGATGGGCGTATCCAATAATCCATATACCCTGTCCGCCGAAACAACACCTTTTTGAAGGGTAGTGATGGCTGTAGAAATATTCTTTGCAGGCTGAAGGATTTGGGAATACAGGGCCAGGTAGGTAATAAATACTGAAGATTTCATATCTCCATCCAGCACCAGTTTTCCTCCATACAGCACAACAGTTACAATGATCAAAACTCCAAATAATTCTGAGATAGGGGAGGCTAACTCCTTTTGATTGAACATGGATTTGCTGCTCTTTGAAAAACTCCTATTGAGGCTAGCAAACTGCTTTTGGAAAAACTTTCTTGCGCCAAAAGCCTGTACGATTTTTATGCCTGAAATGGTTTGATCAACGGACTGTAATATTTGCGAGAGTAAATCCTGGTTGAAATAACCTTTCTTTTTCAGCTGTCGGGATATTACTGCAATCACAATACCTGAGATAGGAAAGAAAAGTAAAGTAAAGAGAGTAAGGGAATGAGACCAATAGAAGAGCGTAATAAAATAGGCTATGATCACAAACGGATCCCTCAAAAAAACCTGGAATGCATTGATAATAGAATGCTCTATTTCCTGCACATCATGCGTGATGACGGTAAGTAACTCTCCCTTCTTTTGATTGTTATAGAATTCCAGCGACTGGTTTGAGAATTGATTGAATAATCTCAGCCGGATCCTTTCAAGCATGATCATACGAAGCCTAACCAAAACCCTTGTTGCCATGTACCGGAAAAAATTAGCAAGCAGGGTTGCCAGCATAATAATGATGCACACATAGAGGAGGGCAAACCATTTTCCTCTTTCATTGGAGAAGTAGTCGAAATAATAAGAAAACAACTGCCTGAAATATCCAAGACTGAATTCAAAACCCCCGGGATGTGCCGTTGCCTGGCCTGCGTTGTTATTAAACAAAACATCCAGCAGGGGAATCAGCATCGAAAAATTTATCAGTCCGAAGATGATGCCAAATACGGTATAGATAAAATATTCAGGAAAATAATGGTGTAATGGCCTCGCAAATTCGAACAGCCTTTTGACAGAACGCATGGTCCAAAGATACAGGGTGAAAGGCACAAGGCACAAGGTACAAGGCACAAGAAAGGTCCAAGAGAAAAGATGCAAGAAGAAAGCAAAGGATCAAGCCGGAAGGAGAAGAGGAAATAGACTGTCATACTCTTTTGCTTACTCTTTTAACCTTTTAGCTGGAACTTTCTTGAATCTTTGCTCTTGTGCCTTAGGTCTTCCTTGTGCCGTGTACCTTGTGCCTTGTGCCTTCTACTTGTATCTTCGCGACTAGAAATGAAAATGTGTGCACACGCCAATTAGCTCCATAATTGTATCAACCTATAACCGCCCGGATGCATTAAAGAAATGCATGGAGAGTATCCTGTTTCAAACAAGAAGGCCGTCTGAAATTGTGATTGCTGATGATGGATCAGGAAGAGAAACGAAGGAGGTGGTAGAGCAGTTTCAAAAAGAAAGCCCGGTGAGTGTTGCTCATGTGTGGCACGAAGACAATGGATACCAACTTGCGAAGATCAGAAACCGTTCCTTTGCCGCCGCCAGGGGTGACTACCTTATCCAGATCGACGGCGACCTGGTATTGGACAGGCATTTTATACAGGATCACCTGGGTATGGCGCAACCCGGGACCTTTGTTGGCGGTGCCAGAACAATGATGGATGAAGAACTCACGAATTGGGTAATTGAAGGTAAGGTGGCAATAGATGATATACTTTCTTACAGTGAACATCTTAACCGCAAGTCCAACGCAGTTCGTTCGGGCATTTTAAGAAGACTAGCTTATATGTACCAACGTCATCAACGGAATTACAAATACGTACTTGGCTGCAATATGGCATTCTGGAAAAAAGATCTTCTGAAGGTAAATGGGTATGATGAGTCATTCAAAGGTTGGGGCAAAGAAGATAATGAACTATCGGTACGTTTACAGAATGCTGGCGTTAAGCTGAGATTCATCAAATTTGGGGCAGTTGTGTATCATTTGTACCATCGCGTTGCTGATCTTTCTTCCATGCCAATAAATGAAGAAAAATTGCGACAAACCATCAAAGAAAGATTAACTTTTGCCACATCGGGTATCAGCAATTATTTGGAGAAACATTAAACTTGATGTTATGCAGGAATCGAAGCGACAAAAACAAATAGCAGGCTTGCTCAATGAGGAGTTGAATGATATTTTCAGGCGAATGGGATTAGGCATGCTTGATGGGGGAATGGTATCCATAGCAGCCGTTAAAATCACACCTGATCTTCTGGAGGCACGGATCTATCTCAGCCTTTTCCAGGTTAAGGATGCCAAATCGATCCTGAAAAAATTTGAAGATAAAAGTTGGGAGATTAAAAAAGAATTAGCTGCCAGGGTAAAACAACAATTAAGAAGAATTCCGGAATTAAAATTTTTCATTGATGAAACGCTGGAGAATGCGTTCAAAATGGAAGAACTGTTTAAGAAGATCAACAAATCCAGTGAGGAGGAACCTGAGCGTTGATTAGTTGAATTGTTGAATAGTTGAATATTTATAGCATACATCAACTAATCAACCAATAAACCAATCAACCAGTCAACCAATCAATTCCCTAATAAGTGAACTTACTCTTCGCCTGGCGATACTTCAGGGCTCCGAAGTCTACCAACGCTATCAATATTATTGCGTGGGTAAGCATGACCGCTATAGTGGTGGGTGCGGCCGCATTGATTGTGGTGCTCAGTGTCTTCAATGGTTTTGAGGACCTGGTAAAATCACTTTATTCTACATTTTATACCGACCTGAAAATATTACCTGCATCCGGAAAATCCCTTGTGCTTTCGAAGGAACAACTTGAGCAGCTCAAATCCAACAGGGGTATAAAAGCCTATTCGCTTGTAGCGGAAGACAAGGCCTTGTTGCAAAACGGGGAAGTGCAATCGCTGGTATCTATGAAGGGAGTGGATGAAAATTATACAAATGTTACGAGTGTTGCAGACCACCTGGTGAGTGGTAAGTTTTTACTGGGAACTCCTGATCAACCTGCTATGGTATTAGGCGCGGTGGTGGAAAGCTCCTTAAACCTGCGCAGCGACAGGGATATTCTTCCTTTAACTGCTTATTTATTTAGGAAGGGGGGGTCCATCAGCAGTGCCGATCCATTGCAATCGTTGAGTTCGGCTAATGTTTCACCTGCAGGCGCGTTCCTGATTCAACAGGATTTCGATAATAAATATGTGTTGACAAACCTTGGTTTTGTTCAACGAATGCTGAACTGGAATTCAAATGAATACAGTGGGGTGGAGATTGCAATCCGAAATCCTGAAGAATTAAATAAGATCAAGAAGCAGATACAGGATTATTTCGGGAATGGATTCAAAGTATATGACCGG
>Ga0184625_10000281_pt1 | contig 17928 bp, 34 predicted proteins | sample PLM3_30_b1_FD_133151 | JGI IMG/M metagenome (GOLD analysis project Ga0184625, IMG submission 133151) | Groundwater sediment microbial communities from an aquifer in East River, Colorado, USA - PLM3_30_b1 | ecosystem: Environmental > Terrestrial > Soil > Riparian zone | place: USA: East River... | reverse complement strand
TTGGCCTCGACCAGGACCTTGCCCTTGCGGGTCTCCCATTTGGGCTCGACCAACTCAGCTGCCGTGTCGTCGTCAATCACTTCGAGGTTGATAAGGCGAGTGCGAACCAGTTCCCGGCCCAGCCACCACAGCCAAGCCCTCTTGTTAAAGAAGTCCTGGCCGTCCCTCGACTTGGGCGCCTTCTCGCTGGCATTGAAGCGCTCGATCCGAGCCTGATGCCTCTTCTCTCCGCCCGGATTGTCGGCAGCGGATAGCTGCTTGAGCCTGGAGTAGACGCCCCACCCGACCCCAATAACATCGACCACAACACGATTGAGCTTGAGATCGTTGATCTGGACGACCAGGTCATCGACCGTCTCCATCGCATCCTCCTTGCGGAGGACAAACGGCTCCAGCATCACGTTACCGTGCCGTGGGAACAGGACCGTACGGTCGCCACCAGCCCCGACGTCGAGCCCGGCCACCCGCTCCTCGCCCGTGCGGTCTGGCCCTTGCAGTCGGCACTGCGTGAGCCACGAGTACTGGATGACGCCGAACTCAGAGTCGATCGGGAACTGGCCCTTCACCTTGCTGACGTAGAGCGGAGAGGCGACGCCCCAGTCCTTGGCCTTCTGCTCCGCCCAATCGACTGAAATCAACGACCTACGGACGATCGACGGCACCTCCTCACCTGGCCAGTTCGGCGTATCCTCGGCCCCCACCTGGATGACGTTCCAACCGGAGCCGGGCTTGCATATCTTGGCGAAGTGAGAGTGCGGGTCGTCGGGGTTGCCGATGGCCAGGGTGCGGGAAGTGGCGTTGGAGGTCAAGGTTGAGGCTGCGTCCCACAGCGTCTCCGGCACCCCGCACGCCTCGTCCAGGATAACCAACACGAACTCGGCGTGAATGCCCTGAAAGGCGGTTGGCTCGTACTCGCTGGGCTTGCGACCGAACGCCACCAGCTCACCGTTCAGATACCATTCGGTGAGGTTGGTGCGGCCAGGCAAGCCCGCCTTCTTGTGAGCCCGGTTGATTTCCCGCCAAAGAATGGCCTTAACCTGCGGCCCCGTGGGGGCGGTCGTGACCACGAAGGCCGACCCTGGCGGATGGGCGTCGATCCAGTATCCGCAGGTCAACGCCGCAGCGAATGACTTGCCGATATTGTGGCAGGTGTGGACTGCAGTGTGGCGGTAGTCCCGGACCGACTGGACGATCTCTTCTTGCTTGGACCACAATGGCATCTGGGCTCGTTCAGCGGCCCAACGCACCGGGTCTTCGAGGTAACCCTCTCCGGCCGGGTACACGAGGTCGCCGACGTGCTCCCACAGATCCACGTGGCTAGTTTACCCTAGCCGACGGCAGGGCGCCAAACACCTCCCGCACGATCACGGGCGCTCGGCGCAGTTGCTCGGGAGACAAGACCAGCCGATCGAGGATGGTGCGGACGGCGTCGGCCATGATCTCGGCCTGCGATTCCAGGATGCGGACCTGTCGCTCCTCCACCCCGGCCTTGATCATGATAGCGGCCAGCCCGACCAGGTGCTTCCGCTCGTTGAGGAGGACCATCTGCCAATCGGGCCACATGGCCATCTCGGTGTCGGTCTGTTCCTCCAACCACGCCACCATCATGTAGGTGCGGACCAGTTCCTCTTTGAGGCACTGGATGGGAGTGAGGTGGTCGAGGTCTAGCTGGTAGTTGATGGCGTGTCGGAGGGCGGCGTCCCGGATGCGTTCACGGGCATGCTTGCCTTCCAGCGTCGGGGTGGACCCGAAGTGCCACTTGCAGGGTCCGACCCCGGGGTGACCGGTGCCGTAGCCGGCGGGGAGCTTGCAGGTCTCCCCGGGCTCGCTGGCTCGCTTCGCCCCACATTTCGGAACAGCGGGGCGGTCAGCCATCAGCCGTGCGTGGTCTTGGAGAGGGTGACTAGCGACTCGTGGTCGCCCAGGCCCTCTTCGATCTGCTTGCGAGCGGCGGCCTCGTTGTTGGGGCCCTCGACCGAGAAGTGACGGGTGGACACGACCAGGCCCTCGGTGTTGGGGTCGGTGGCCTGCGTGATGACGTCCCAGCCGGCGGTCGTCGGTTCCGACTTGGCGACGGTCTGCGACTTGGCCGTGGACTTGGTGTCTGCCATGGCCGGTAGCCTACCACCGGACCAATACCGCCGACAAGAGCCGGGATAGGCGGCGACCCCCGTCCCGCTGGAGGGGAAAACGGGGGTCGCTCTGCCGAGGGGCCACGACTGGGGTGGGGCCGGAGTCAGTGGCTAGGGGGATCCTACCACGGGGTTTGACCGTGCGTCAATCCCCAGGATTCTGATGCGCCACCCCGGCGTTGATCCAGAACAGGGCGGACTGGAGGTGGAACAGGGCATTGTCCCGCTCGGTCGAGTTCGCCACCTGACGAAATACCTCACTGCCCAGGTCTATGACCTGGATACGGAACTGTTCCATGACGATTTCATCTTCCTCGCTAGTCTTGACCGGACTCAACGAGTATTCCCAGTTCTGGAGGTCAGCGTGATGGACGGATGGGTTCAAGCCCACAGTGTATCTCCCTACTCATGCCCCGGAGGAGCCGAATCCGTTTTGCCCCCGTGCGGTCGGGTCGAGGGCATCGACCTGCCAAAGCTCCATCGAATTGGCCAGGAGAGGGAGCGGGATGATCTGGGCGATCCGTTGGCCGGGCTCGATCCGGACGTCCAGATCGGTCAGGTTGCGGCAGATGGCGAACAAGGTGCCCCTAAATCCGCCGTCGATGATGGCGGGGTTGACCATCAGCCCCAGGTTGCGGAAGGTCGAGGACCGTCCGACCATGAACCCCCACACGCCCGGGGGCCACTGAAAGGCAATCCCAAGGGGGACATCGACGCATCCGGCGGCAGGGACCATGGCAGGACCGGTGGAAGCGAGATCGAAACCGGCATCGCCAGGGTAGGCCCGGGAGGGCGCCCGCCCGTCTCCGGTCCATTTGGTAAGTATCCTGGACGGCCACATCATCGGAGCGGTGTCCCCATGATGAGCCCGAGGGCGATAGTCGAGGCGATCAGAACGATGGGTCCGCCGATTCGCCAGGCAATGTCGCTGAGAGTCATAGGATTCTCGTATCCTCCTCGGGATCGGGGCCGGGCACCAGGACTATGCACTCGGTCTGAGCCGTGCACCGCCCGGTGTCGCTGTGGTTGTGGACGATCTGTGCCCGATCGGAAGATAGCACGGCCTTGGTGGCGTTGCGCATGGCGTCAGTCAGAGAGGCGTCGTGCAGGACGAACCAGTCGCTGGAGGGCGAATCGACCTCGGAGCCGATGAGCCAAGCCCCGATCGAAACCTGATGGTGTGTCAACCCCATCGCTTGATCCAGTTGACCTCGATGTACCAGACGGCTCGACGCATGAAAAAGCCCCACGCCAGCCCACAGCCGATGACGAGCCACGTAGGTGCAGGACCGTCGGTGACGATGACGTACGCTGCAACCAGCGTAAAAACGAGCACCCAGACCAGATATTGGGCCAGATCTCCAGGGGTCATGCGACGGTAGGCCTCGATCTTGTTGCGCATCCGCTGGTCGAGCGGGTCGTTTGTGTACACGTTTCTCACAACAGCCCCTTCTGCTCCATCGCCTGGAGTTGCATGTATGTCACTTTCGCCAGGTTGGCTTTGGCGACGGAATAGCGGACAGGCGGCGTCTGACGGGTGGCCTCGATGGCGCCGATGATGACGACATACGGCACCCCGTTGTCGAGGTCGTTCATCGCCGCCACGTAGGTGGGGCGTCCCTTCTCAATGAAGTGGGCGGCCAGGAATCGGCGTAGGTTGCGTCGCAGCAGCGATTGCCACTCGGGTGTGTCCGGCTCGGGTACCCGATAGGCGTCGATCAGAGCGAGGAGGTCCTGGAGGACGTCGTCGTAATCTCGGGCGCTGCACTCGCTCAGGTGGCGAGCGAGCTTCTGGACCTCGGGGTCAACAGCCATCAGATCCCCATCCGTTCCCGAGCCCGAGGCGCATACTGGTGTGCGAACAAAGTGAGGTCGTAGCCAGTCAGACGATCCGGAATTCCCAGGTATCGACGGACGGCCTCCCGGTAGGGGTGTCCCTTCTGGTAAGCACGAGCGGGCCATGTATCGCTGACAGCATCGTTCCATGCGAGGAACAGCAAGTCATCCTGGGGCACGGATTCCAAGATCCGGCACGACTCCGCCTTGGCCTTAGCGTCCCACCCAACAGACAGAGTGGGCATCGTCACGATCACAGCCATCAGCGGTTGCTCCGGTTGCTCGCCGGGCGGCGGGTCGAGTTGGTGCCGCTCATCCCCCGCCGATACCCCTGCTTCTGGCTGTCCTGCACGGGCGTCAGGGAGATGGTGAAGGTATCGCCGAAGGCGACGGCTGCGCCTCGCTCGTCGAACTGTCGGATGATCTGCTTGATCTCGGCCGGGTTGGTGAACTTGGTCCAGTACAGGTCGCCCACGAACCGGAGATAGGTGTGGTTGGTCCGGACCGCCGACTCCACCACGCCCGTCAACTCCGAGTCCTTGGACCAGGCGAGCGCATAGACGCAGGAGTAGTGGTCCTCGGGGGTGCCGTGCCGTGCGGCCCAGGTGAGCACCCGCTTGGGGAAGCGCACGCTGTAGGCGGTCTTGCTGTCCCGGACCGGCAGGTATCGCTCCATCAGCTTGGACCAGATGTGCGGCTTCTCGTTGATCGTGATGACGAGTTGGGTAGCCATCAGAGCCACCGCCCCGTTTCCCCCACCTTGAGCCCCATGAGGGCGTAGATGTGGGAGTCGTAGTTGCAGTCCGGGTGGGGGTCTTCGCCCTGGCAGAGAGCGCCGAACACCCGGGCGACCTTGCCGAGGTTGTAGAAGGCGATGGCCGCCTGGAGCCCCTGTTCGTGGGTCCGCAGCATGGGCATCACCTGCAGCATCGCACCGGCCATGACCTCCAGGTCGGCCGACCCGTACTGGCGGGCCTTGGCCAGGGTGCCGGGCAGTTCCCGCTCGAAGGTGCCCCGCAGCCACTGCTCCAGGTCGTGCACCTTGAGATCGGTCTCCGAGAGGCGCTCGCCGTCGCCGTTGGTGTCGGCGAAGTTGGGGACGTCGGTCCAGTCGGGGATAGGTGGGGTCTCGCTGATGGCGGGGGCGTCGGGGATATCAGCCTCTGGGGCTGTTCTCACACTACGCATGTCGTCGGTCTCCTCGTAGTCGTCCATGTATGCTCCCTTATTCTACTACAGTCCTTGCCCCGGTGTCAAGCCAGAGGGATGATGGTGTCCGGCCCCGTGCCGACCGCCGATACCCGGCAATCGAGATCGAACTCGACCTTTTCGATCGACTGAATCGCCTGGGCGGTCAGGTCCTCAAGCTTGGCCTTGCCTGCCAGGTCGGGGTACCAGTAGTCCAGGAACAGCAGGACCGGGCGGCACATTGCGGGGCCGCCGTTGGCCCGTAGCGAGATCTCGGCCAGAGCGGGGTCCCACATCCCGACCCGGCGGGTCTTCTGGGTGACTGTGGTCCGCTCGGGGCGGATGTAGCCGCCGGTCGCTTCGGCCAGGTCCTCCCAAGTGCGCTCTTGCCGCAGTGGGCCGGACGAGCCAGCCACCCGGATCGGGAAGGTGCGGTAAACAGGCCAGACCGTCATGTTGCTGTTGGGAGTCAGCCCAGCCATGGCGAGGAAGTCGATCGCACGACAGTCGCTGCTGGTGCAATACGGGTAGTAGCCGGCGTGGAGTCCGAGCCCGTAGCCCTGGGTGCCCTCGATGATGACGTCGCTGCTACGGAGCCGGTTCTCCAGGAACCAGTCGGTGCGGACCGGGCCGAACTCCTTCGCCCAATCCTCGCCCTCCTCCTGGCGCCAGGTGTCCCAGGTGAGCGCCCGTCGCATGATGCGGTCGGAGCGGGCGGCCCCGATGCCCTTGCCGGTAGAGCCGATCCGGCCGGACAGTTCCTCTTCGGCCTGCTGGTGGTGGGGCTGGATGACGGTAGCCATGCCGTCGATGACGAGCCGTGGCCGAATGGGAATACCCGCCTCCTCCAGCATGTCGATCTCGCTGGCCAGGACGAGCGGGTCGATTTCGGAGCCAGCGGCGATGACCAGGCTGGCATCGCAGGCGACGGCTGCGGCCGGGATCTGCCGTAGAGCGAACGCCCGCCCTGCGTCGTCATAAGCGGTGTGGCCTGCGTTGGGTCCAGCGACCCGTACCACCGCTCCGGGGTTCAGCATCCGGGCCAACCAGGCCGTGACGTGCCCCTTGCCTTCGGAGCCGAACTGGCCACCGACCACCACATGAATCCGTCCCAATGCATATCCTCCTGCGTCTGAGTAGAGGGGGCACGGTAGCACGGGCCTTGCCCCTCTGGCAAGCTACGTCACTCGATATCGATGGGGGGTGCCCTCGGTTTTATTGTAAACGATCGAAAGCACCTGCGTAGCGTGCACCTGATGGCCTGTCCGGCGGGCATGTTGCGATGCCAGAGCTAGGGCGTTTTTACGGTTCGTGGCCTGGAAGTCGCACACGTCGCATTCGGCAAGCGCCTCAGTCACGCCCGAGTAGCGATTTTGCAGCGGCGGCATCCGATAGCCGTTGGCCATCAGCCGTCCCAGCGTCGGGTACGGCGGAACAGCCGCAACCGGGCACGGATACGCACCGAGCGGAAACGAATGTCGTCAGCCTGGTCGCCGATCCAGCCGAAGGTGCCGTGCTCTTCTCGGCCCCAGGCCCAGGTACAGATCCGTTCCATCAGCTTCTCGAAGCGGGAGTTGAAGAGAGCGCACATCAGCCGCTCGGATGCGATGGGCGTTGGCGGAAGGTTGGGCGGCGGAAACGACACCTGGTCACCCACTGGGAGCCTCCTCCTCAGCCAGACCATCCACCCGATAGGCCTTGAGGTCTTGCGGCCCCATCCGCAGCAGGACCTCCGCCCGATCGAGCGCTCCCTGCTGCTTGATCGCCAATACAGCCAGCCCATCGACCCAGGCTGGCAGCAGGGCGATCAGCACTTCGATCTGATGGTGAAAGATGGCGTTGGTCTGGTAAAGGGCCATGGCTTCCCCGCCGACCAGGCCTCGACGTAGGTAGGCAGATCGCTCCTCTGGCAACATCACTCGGTCCTCGGGTTGCATCACTTGCCTCGCTTTCCGCCGTTGCGACGTGCCCGCATGAGGCTCGACAGCCGGACGGCGCGCTGCTCCTTCAAGGCCCGGACCTTGCGTTGGTGACCTCGGGCCTTGCTCGTGCGGTTGGGGCGCCCCCAGGCCATCAGTTCCGTCCCTGCTTGCCACGGATGACCCGCTGCATCGCATCGATGATCCGACGGTCCTTAGCCCGGTTCTTGGCCACCCGGACTCGCTTGGCCTTGGCGGCGATCTTACGCTTATCAGCCATACTCTTCCTTTACCATGTAGCGGACCAACTCAGAGGGCGGGTCCTTGTGGATGACGGCTGCAGCCAGCGCCCATGCGCTATCAGGCAGCAGATCGAGGTCCTCGACGGTCTCGACCCCGGCCTGCACTAGCACAGTATGGAGCTTGCGGGCCTTCTGCCTCTGATGGTCCCGCTTGCTCGGGTGGTCGTGCTGCGGCCAGGTGAACCCGGGGGTGCGCTCGGCCAGGGCGTCAGCTTCGGCTTGCGAGCGCAGGATCATCAGAACGGCTCGTCTTCGGCGGGGACGCCGGGATCGGCGACGGCGATGGCGACATGGTCGGCCGGATCGTCGTCTTCGTATTGATAGGCGGCGGCTTCGGTGTGGGAGCAAGCGCCAAGCTGGAAGGCGGCGCAGCAGACGTCGGGGTCAGCATCCCACAGGCGGGAGCCTCGACCGAACTCCTGCTCTTCGAGTTCGTGCGGGCTGGTCATACCTCCATTAAAACACACTGCTTGCCTCCGTGTCAAGTACCGGCTGCGGTGTGGAACGGCCCTTCACCCTGCTTGAACAGCCATCGCCAACCATGGCCTTGGGCGTCCTCCCCGTGGTTCTGCAGAGCAGCCTCGACCCCGTCTGCCTTCTGCAACATCACGCCTCGGGCTCGCATCAGCCCCCGGGCCGCTGCCTTGGTAGCCGACTTCACCATGTGAACGGGGACGTGGGCCTTGTAGGCTACCCGCTTCAACACCCCGATCATCTCGATGGTAGGGCCGGTGGACCACGTGTTCTGGGCTCCCGGGAAGATGCGGTATTCCTCTATGATGAGGGCGTCGCAGTGCGGAACCCGCATCTCCAGCCACGACAGCGCTTCCTGCGCCTCCAGCACCAGCAGCCGGTTGATTACCCAGCCTCGGCCCTGACGTTTGAATACGGCGATACCGACGTGTTTTTCGCCGGGATCGACAGCGATGACCTGTTTGATCTCAGGGGCCAGGCTCATCAGGCACCAACTCCCACGTCGATTCCCACGCCAACCAATGGTAGCCCGGCGGCGTGACACCGTCGAAGGGCAATTGCCGGCGGTCCCGGTCCCATTCGTATTCGGCGCTGGTCAACGGCCCCGACCAGTCGATCTTCAACCAATCCATGGGAGCTTCAATCCGTCGTCCTTGCGGCGAGGCACGATGTGGAGGTGGAGATGATCGATTGTCTGGGTCGCCTCTGGCCCCACCGAGGTGATGATGTTGACCGCACCGGGCCGCCGCTTGGCAAACAAACAGGCGTAGGTCATCAACCGCCCCGTCAGATGCGGATCTTCCAAGGCATTGGACACGTGGGCTCCGGGGATGGCGAGCCGATGGCCAGGGACCACCTGGTTCAGCGGCTCGATGATAGCCAGTTCGAGCCGGCCATGATTCCATATCTGATCGCAGAACACAACGTTGGCTTTGCCGTTCATGATGTCGCAGAACGGGCAGTCGATTGTCAGGCGTTCCATAGCTTGGCGTCTACTTTCCAGGGGATCGGGTGCTCATCGTCCCACCCACCGAAGTGGGTTTGCAGGGTGGTGACCATGAGATCGGAGACGGCGGCGACCGTGCGCTCAGCCTCAGATTCGGAGATTTCAAGCTGCATCGAGTCGTGAATCTCGTTGAGCAGGATGCCTGGATGCCGGTACTCCACCTCGATCTTGATGATTTTCATGGCTTCGGCGACATTGCCCTGAATGGACTGGTTCATCGCCTTGTAGGGGTGGAAGTTGCGCTCAAGCTCGGAGAACCAGCGGCGTCGGCCGGTCACCAACTGCACGAACCCACGCTTGCGGGCGTAGCCCTCTTGTTCACGGTAATACTGCTGGAACTCGGGGAACGTGGCCCGGTACTCGTTCAGCCACTCCCGACACTGGTCGAGCGACTCATAGATCCCGACCTGCTCGATCAATGTCTGGCGGAATGTGGCCGGGCCGGCCCCATACAAGGTGGCAAACGTCAGCCGCTTAGCCAGGGTGCGGTACATCGACCACTGCTGGTCGTGGCTGGGAACACCGAACACCCGAATGGCGGTGGCGCCGTGGACGTCGTCTCCGGCCAGCAGCACCTGCCTCATCGACTCGCATTTGGCGACGTGGCAGGCGACTCGCACCTCAGCCTGGGAGATGTCGATCTCCCACAGTTGATTGCCTGGCTCGGCTCGAAACAGGGACCGCACCGAGGGCACGCCGTCGGGCAGTTCGTGCCGGTACTCATGGGGAATCGCCTGTAGCTGGATCCGTTCGACCGATAGGCGGCCAGAGATCGTGCCCCGGCCCCGACCCTGCACACCTTCGGCCTTGGTCTGATGGTAGGACGGACGGAGCCGGTTGTCGGACCCGGCCAGCTTGGGCCATCCCTCGTAATACATGTCCACCGCCCGCTTCCATTGGGCGAACTGCTGGTATTCCTTGGCCAGCGGAATCTGACGAGCGACCAGCCCGGCCATCGCTTCCTTGTCAACCGACGGGGTGTTGTTGTCGGAGAACACCTCGGGCTTGATGCCGAGTTTGTCGTAGAAGTACCAGCGTGCGGCAGCCGGCGTGACCGCCCTACGCCACTCGATAACCAGGTGGCGACGGAGGGCCTCGATTCCAGCGGTAATCCGGGACGCTGCGGCTCTGCTGGCCTCGACATCGAACCCGACACCTCGGCATTCCATGCGGTACAGGCACAAGGCCAGGTCGATCTCCCGGTCGAGAACCTCGTACGGTTCGGCGACCTCACCTTCATTGATCCAACGCCACTGCTCAGACCACAGCCGCAGATGCTTTTCAGCGTCGTCGGTGGCGTAGGGTCCGACCAGGTCCCAGGGGGCGAGGTCGTAGCGGGGCACACCGTGGACTTTGTTCTTTTTGAGCCACTTGGCGAGGGCCTGCTGGGTCTCAAGCTCCTTCTCGCCGAACAGCCGCTCGAAAGTGGCTTTCAAGCCGACGGGGTTACCTGGCCACACTAGTGGGTTGATGACCATCCCGTCCCACTGGACCCGGTTGGACAGGTCGATGCCTCGGCCCCAGATGCGATGGCCTGCCCGCATGATGTGCAGGTCGTATTTGGCGTTGAAACAGATGAGGTTCTGTTGGTTGAGCCAAGCGCACAGGGTGTCCCAGTCCTCGACGTCGAGGTTAGGGGCGTCGTCGAACAGGCTGGCTCCAGCCCCGGCGTCGAGCTTGTCGAGCGCCCCCTGGTCGAACGGAAAAGCGTGGGAGACAATCTTGTCGTCGTCATACCAGGCGACCGACACGATGGCAACCCGGGCGCCCTCATCAACAAACAGCCCGGATGCTTCGGTGTCGAACCCGACCGTGAGGCTGTTTACATCCGGGAGGTCGAGGGTCATTGGTCTAGTCTAGCCGGCTGCTTGACTGGGGTGCAACTACCGGCCCCCCAAGGCTGACTTCATCGCTTCGGCCTCGGGGGTGGACATCGGCTCGGTGTGCTCCAACCCGGTGGTGTCGATCCGCCACCAGGTGGCGAAGTCATCGCTTGGCTGCCAATCATCGTCTCGACGTCGTAGACACGAATAGGCGGCATCTCGTTGACCACGTGCTTCACGGACGTCGGTTTCGAGATGGGCGACTTGGTCCACGAACGGCATGTCGTGAGGGCATTCGATATAAGGAGCAGGGCAATCACATCCGAAGATGGCGGCGTGCAGGTCGTCTCGTTGAGCCTCGGTACGATCACATTTGTTCTGCCAGTGGGCGGCGTCCTTGCCGTAGAACTCCTGTCTGGCGTTCGACTTGGCGAGTCGGTTTTCGGTGGTACGCAACGCAGCCGCCGCATCCTGGGCGAGCCGACACCAGTGGTCCTGGCAGGTGGCCGGGTCGGAGCAGCCTGTGGCGGACTCGGCGTCCAAGCGAGCGAGGAGGTCGTCGTTGACGGTCATCGGTCGCCGCCCCCCATCACACTCTGGCTCGCCGCTTCCATGGCACGTAGCCGGGCGGCCTTGACGCTGGCGATCTTGTCGAGCACCCGCTGGCGTGCTTCCTTGGACAGCAGTAGCTCGGGACATTCATCAGCGGGCCGGAAGGTGAACCCACTGTCAAGCGGTCGGCCGGGGAGCGTGCCCATCAGTCATCGCCCCCGGGCCGTGCCCGGTACTTCGGGCAGTCAGGGTGCGGGTCGTTCTCGCCCATGCAGTGGGCGATGGGACACGGGCATGGTTCGCCGCCCCCAGGCCGGTCGGCGGTAGTCCAAGCCGGCCCGTGAGCCCCGTCGTGTCCGAGCGGCTTCTGACAAGGTGAACTTGTGTCAGTGGCCCACCCACGCCAACGCTCGGGGCAGGGTTCGCCGGTTTCCTGGTTGTCGCCGAGCACCAGCAGGCGTCGCACTCGGTCCGGGTTGCGGCGCACCAGGTCCACCAGAGCGTCGTGCTCTGCATCGGTGAAACCATGGACGTCGGTGGGGGGTTGGGGTGCGGGACGGGCCTGGACGATGATCGACCCGGCCGTATGGATCATGTGCTGTCGGTCGCTCCCTACGAACTCGTCGTAGCCGTACCAGGCATCGCCCTCGTCACGGATCTGCCAGCCATTGGGCACGTCACGCAGCGCCCCATACCAGGTGCCGTCGCCGTTGAGGTTGGGGGTGAGTCCGGGAGGGGCCTGAACCATCGGCATATCGGCGAACAGGTTGAGTGCGTTGACCACCATCTCGGCTAGCTCAGGGGTGTCCATCACCCCGATGAGGATGTCGTCGTTGTAGATAGTGCGGCCGACCTTGCGGCCGACACGCCAGCTACCGGTGTGGATGCGGGGTAGGTTAGCCATAGGAGTCCTCCGGTCGTCAGGCATCGACGACCCCTGCCCGCCGGAGCCACTGCGGGCGGGGCCATGTGCTGACCACCACCAGTCCGTCGCCCCCACCGTTGGCGTAGCGCTCCTCGTTGAGCATGGCGACAAACTCGACGGCGATCGTCTCGGCGTCTACATCGACGGCCGCCCCGGGAACGTGGACTGCGAGTAGTAGTACGGCACCCTCTCCCTCGCCGGTCATCGCTGCTCCGCAACCGATGTCACATTGGCGCCCACAAGCGGCACCGCAGCCACCGCAGAACGGGTCACAGGGAAGGTCGTCGGGGGGCAGGTTAGCCATGATCCGAGCGTGTGTAGGCAAATACGCCGGTTGAGAACTCAATGTAGGGCGGCGGTATGTTGCCCGTAGCCACACCCCAAGGACACTCGACGGTTATCACTCGCCCAGCCGAATCGGTGTATCGGTGAAGCGTGCGAGGAGCACGTTTGCATTCAAGTACGGTCGGATCGACGACCGACCGCCGCTCGGAGTCGCTATCAGTCATGGTGCCCATCATATACCTCGCTTTGCCTCTGTGTCAAGCAGGTGCGGTAGCGATGCACCAGAACGCTTGTTCCCTATGGCCCAGGGTGGTCCGGGGTTTTCCGGGCTGTTCTGGAAAAACCCCTTTTTTTGGGCGCTGCTTGGAAGACCCTGGACCACCCTGGACCACTAACAACCAGTGACAGAGTCGTCACTCCGGAGTGACCGGTTGTACGAACACCCATTCTCATCGTTTAGCCAGGAAGAGGCTGCTGGCCACCCGCACGGGGCATCTCTACCCCCACTACGGACCGCACACGGCCCGGACGAGGGCCCCGAGTCTCCTCGCAGCCCATAGCGAGAAGGCGTTCCTTAGCCACCTTCCAATTGATCATAGTAAGGCCCTCGCCGAGAGCCCACATTTCGAAGCTCGTCTGGAGTATGTCTGTGCCTACCCCACCCCGGTTCGGTCCTACGAAGGTGATTTCGCAGTCTCGCATCCAGCGGCCGATGATGTCGCTTTCGGCTTTGTATTCGTCGGTTGCGGCTCGCACTCCGGCGGGTGCGTTGTTGAAGCCTTCTTCTTGCCAGCCGATGCAACCGTCAAGGAGCCAGTTGAGGATGCCGCTTGATTCTTTCATGAGCTTGTCGATGAGGAGGGGGTCTCGCTGGTCGTCTGGGATTTTGATAGTCCAGGGGATGATGAAGATCCGGCGCCAGATTCCTTCGTCGGTGCCTCGGATGCGGGGGCGGTAGTTGGTGTGCAGGAAGAGGCTGTGGCTGGGGAGGAAGGACCAGGGGTCTTCTCGCATGCGGCGTCCGCTGAGTACGTCGCCTCCGGTGAGTTCTTTGATGGATGCTTCGTTGAGGCGGTCGTGTTCGGCGGTTTCGCTGGCGACGGCGATGCGGGAGCCGTACAGGTCGGCTTTGACGGTGTCGTGTTCTTTGTGGGTTTGGACGGTGAGGAGGGTGGCGTGCGGGACAACGTAGTAGTCACTGCCGAGGAGCCGGTGGATTATCCCGAAGAATACGCCTTTGCCGTTGCCGCCGCTGCCGTGGTTGATGAACAGGTGCTGTACGGGGATTCCGCTGAGTCCGCTGCCGAGGGTCTTCTGCAGGAACCATTGGACGTCGGCGTCCGGGATCCACTGTTGCAAGCAGCTTGTCCACAGGGGACAGCCGGCGTCCTTCTCGAAAACCACTGGCGCTTGCATGGTGATTAGGTCGCTGGCTTTGTGCGGGACCAGTTCGCTGTTGCCGAGGGCGATCGTCCCGTTCTGGACGTTGAACAGCATGGGGTGGCCGTTTAGGGCCTCGTGATTGATGTAGACGCTGGTCTCGCCTCGGGCCATGTCGCACATCGATTTGAGGGCGTTCATGCTGCTGGATCGGTTGGCCCAGCCCCACAGTTCCTCCCGTTCTTTCTTGGGCAGAGGGGCGGCGGTGGTGCGCATCTCCAGCACGGTCTCTTTGGCGATCTCCAGGACCAGGACGCCGTTGGGGTCGATGACCCAGCGGCCGTCACGGTAGACGATCCATTTGGCCCAGGCGTCTACCCAGCGCACCCGTCCTTGCGCCATGTCCAACCAGCGCTGCATGTTGCCGTAGGCGTTGCCGAGGAAGCCATCGGCCAGGACGGGGTCCTCAACCTTGACGGACGGGTCTGCGTCCCGTTGTCGGTCTCGTTCGAGGAAGGTATAGAACCGCTCCTTGACCTTATCCCATTCGATTTCGTCGGTGGGGTCGGCCTCGGCCTGTTCCCAGCGCAGCCGCAGAAGCTCCAGTCCCTCGGCTTCGCTTAGCTGTTCACGGGACACCATCCCGGCTTTTTCGCCTGCGTATTCGACCAGGGTGGTGTCTCGGGCTCCTTTGCCGATGGGCTCGCCGAAGCTGTCTCGGGGGCGGTCGCCTTCGGAGCGGGCGGGATGGCCGGCGGTCTGGCCCAGGATTCGCTGCAAGAGCCCCGCCGGGATCTCCAGCGCAGGCTCGGGCCGAGAGAGTCGGTAGCGGCGGTCGGTCTTGGAGCCGGGGATGAGCACCTGGGCGGCGTTGCCGGTCTTGAAGTCGATCCCGTCGGCTATCTTGCCGCCCTGCTTGGGGAGCTTGACGCTGTCGGGGAGGCGGTACCACAGGTGTGACCCTGGGGTGTCGAGGACGTCAACGCCTCCGCCGGTCTGGTGGGTGCGGGTGCGGGGTAGGTCCCGGCGTATGCGCCTTGCTGATAAAAGACCCCCGTTACGGGGGTCGATGTCCACTACCACGTATCGTTCGCCGGGGACGGCGCCCAGGTTGCAGTCTGGGTATTTGTTCAGCCAGCCGGCGATGATGTCGAGGCTGCGGGTGGCTTTGTTGGGCCAGTCCTTGAGGAGGGGAGCCTTGCCTCCAGCGGTGATGGGGATGATAGCGATGTCGAGAGCTTCGATCATCTCTCGGGCGGAGTCGTAGATCTCTTGGGCGGAATCGGGGATTTCTGGTGCGTGTTCGCTGTCAACGGTCACGTGTCGTCGTTCCCGTCAACGTAGTAGGCGACCGAGATCCCGGGCTGTCCAGCCCGCTTGAATACCCACACCGGCACGGAGGGGCACTCTTCGGGCTCGTGGCCTTCGACCCCGCATCGGCCGCACATGCCCCGCAACTCCTCTTTGAGGTCAAATCCCCGATAGTGAGGGATGACCCTCCTTGACGCCGGTTCTGTCTGCATGGTAGGATGCCTTTGTCTCTGAGGGGAATACCCCTTGGCTCCAGTAAGTCCGTGAGGCGCCTCCTCCTGACCCAATCAGAGGAGACAGATCGACCCCCGGTCAAGCCGGGGGTCGTACTGTACCACGGCTGTCAGCAGTGGTGCTTGACCTGGCGTCCCAACCCCCCAAGATTAGGGGGCTGGGTTGGGGGATGGTCGGCTGTCTCGTCCTCCCCCGGGACTCATCACATGGCCGACCTTCACGTCCCGCTTTATCCGTTATTGTACGGGAAGGAGGCTATCCCTATTACACGGACCTCAGAAGTCGCTGTCGAGGGGGCTCTCGCCCCCGGGGTCCAGCGAACCGTCGTACTCGGCGATGAACTGGACCGAGTTGCCGATCTGGCCGGCTCGGGTGCCCTTGGTGATGGTCGCCTGGGTGACCTGGAGCGTGGCCAGGTGTCCGAGGAGGTCATCGGTGTGGGTGTCGGCCGGGACTCCGAACGCCTTGAACGCCCCACCGACGGAGAACCGTGCCTTGGGGGAGAGCGAGGTGATGAAGGTCTGACGGCTGTGGGTGTAGCCCTCGTCCTGGATGCGGAAGTTCCACGTCCAGTAGTGGAAGCCACTGGCCCCCGGCTCGTCGGAGACCTCGACGGACTCCAGCTTGCCGATGTACAGGCCGGCGGGGATGAGAGCGAAGCTGTCTTCCTCGGCTGCCTGTTCGGCTTCTCGTGCCATGTCTGCTGCGAGCTTCGGCATGTCTGTATCTGCTTTCTGTGGTTGGTCTGTCTCTGTGGTGAGGAGGGGTCCAGGATACCAGGGATTAATGGTCCCCGGTCCTGGCCCCTCCCCTTCCGCTACCCATAGCGGCTTGGTTGATCTAACGGCGGCGGGAGTTGCCGTAGCGTCCTCCTTTTGCACCTTACCGCCCTTGCGCCCGGAGGCTAGGACCGTCAGATCAGCAGACGCAGGGGAGTGCCATGAACCCCAGTTCCATCAACATCTCCTCCAGTTCGGCGTTGGCCTGGATTATGATGGCCTGTCCGGCTTCGGGAGTGTGGAGGCTGACTCGCCACTCGGCCTGCTGCACGAGTCCCTCGCTGATGATGTCGTCGAGGTCTTCTAGCAGTTCGTCCGTAGAGTCGAGCAGGTCCTGGACGTCGGGGTCACGGACGCCGTTGTCCGTGGTCTCTTCGTCCAGTTCCTGGGTGTCCTCTGCGGGTGCGGTCTTCGTAGCTTGCTCTTGCACTGGGATAGCGTATCACGCACCTTGCCTGGGTGTCAAGGGCCCTCGCTATTCGCCGGTCTCGACGAATCGCCGGGTCGCCTCGTCCCAGATGGCGTCAGCCCAGATGGAAGGCATGGGCTCTTCGGTCGGCCCCTCCACTGTCCAGGTGACCAGGACGGTCGCCCCTTCTACCAATGTGTCGGGTGGCCATTCGATGAACTTGATTCTGGCGTCCGGATCGGGCGAAGGCGTAGCGGCTTTGACGATGCGGGGGGCTTCGGTGGCGTCGATGGGGTAAGCGATGCGCCAGATCATCCGAACCGGACCCGTAGCTCTTCGATCGTATCGCCCCATTCGGCGGTAATCCCAGCCCATGGGTCCGCTCGGATCAGCCGCAGGGCCTCGACCGCCCCAGGCAGTTCCTCACCTAACCGGGTCTGCAAATCCACCACCACCTCCATGGCTCGGACCCACTTCTCGTTGGCGGTCTGGTCAGCCATGAACAGCCGACTAGATGTCTGCAATCCACCGAGTAGGCCGTAGACAGCGCCGGTGGCTAGCCGGTCGATAGTAACTGGCTCCTGCGGCTCATACGCTGACCGGGCGATGCTGATCATATGTGACCTGTCCCGACCAGTAGGATCCCGATGATCAACGCCCCATTGAGGAGAAGCGCTGCCGTGGCCTCGTTGGGTGTAACGATCGTGCGCAGCTTGCCGATTAGATTGATCGTCAGGAGAGTTCGCACCACCAGCAGGCCGATCAGCCACCAACCAAACCAGGTCATGCTTTGGCCTTCTCAGCCGGCTTGGGCTCTGCCTTATCGGCGGCCTTGGCGGCGGCCTTTTCGGCGGACTTCTCGACCTCGGCGGTGGCTCGGTCAGCCCGACGCTTGCGGGCCAGCAACTGCAGCGGGTCCTTGTCCCGATCGATCTTGTCGTCGATATAGTCGACCACCCGTTCGAAGGTGGGGTCGATGAGGAACGGCGGCAGCATCCGGTACCGGTCCTTGGCCATGAAGCGGCCACGGGGGCGGGTGAGCCCGGAGAATTCGTCCTCGTCGTTGAACTCCTCGGTGCGGCAGTGGATGACCACGTCCATGTAGCCGACCAGGTCCTGTTGGACGGCGGGCGACAGGGCGGGGCCGATGGAGACGGTGGAGGTCTCCTCGTCGATGTCCCGTCGCTGGTGGGCGCCGATCAGCAGGTGGCAGGGCAGGTCGTGGAAGCGCCGGATCAGCTTGCGCATCTTGGCGGCGAGGGTGCCGTAGTCGTCCTGCCAGGTGTCGAACTCGGTCTTGTCCTTGCCGATTCGGGTGGCCTTTATGGCCGACTCGTAGGCGATGGTGTCGAGCAGACTGGCGGCGGCCTTGG
>Ga0184625_10000280_pt1 | contig 17956 bp, 22 predicted proteins | sample PLM3_30_b1_FD_133151 | JGI IMG/M metagenome (GOLD analysis project Ga0184625, IMG submission 133151) | Groundwater sediment microbial communities from an aquifer in East River, Colorado, USA - PLM3_30_b1 | ecosystem: Environmental > Terrestrial > Soil > Riparian zone | place: USA: East River... | reverse complement strand
CGGTGGTGAGATGATCGAGACCGTCGACATGACCGGCTCGACATATGCGCCGATCCCGCACAAGTTTGAGGCGGGCACACCGCCGATCGCTCAGGCGGTCGGTCTCGGTGCCGCCGTCGACTATCTGTCCGCGCTCGGGATGGAGAGCGTGGCCGCGCACGAGCGAGCGCTGACGACGTATGCACTCCAGCGGCTGAGTGAGATCGAGGGCGTCCGGTTCATCGGCCCGCGGCTGCCCATCTCACGTGGCGGGACCGTGTCGTTCACCCTTGACGGTGTGCATCCACACGACGTCGGACAGCTCCTCGACGAGCATGGTGTCGCTGTCCGGGTCGGGCACCATTGCGCGCGACCGGTGTGCGTCCGGTATGGAATTCCTGCGACCACCCGAGCGTCTTTCTACCTGTACACCACACAGGCCGAGATCGACGCCCTCGTCGACGGCGTCGAGCACGCAAAGAGGTTCTTCCGGTGACCACCGACTCGCTCTACCAGGAGATCATCCTGGACCATTACAGGCGCCCGGTCGGGCGCGGCCTTCGTGAGCCGTTCGACGCCGAGTCCCGCCAGGTCAACCCGACCTGTGGTGACGAGATCAGCGTGCGCGTGCGCCTCGCTGGTGACCGCATCGCCGATGTGTCCTACGACGGGCAGGGGTGTTCGATCAGCCAGGCGTCGGCGAGCGTTCTGCATGAGCTGGTATCGGGGCGGCCGGTAGCCGAGGCGTTCGCGGCCCACGAGGCCTTTGCCGAACTCATGCAGGGCAGGGGCGAGATCGAGCCAGATGAGGCTGTACTCGGCGACGGCATTGCCTTCGCGGGGGTGGCACGCTACCCAGCCAGGGTCAAGTGCGCGTTGCTGTCCTGGATGGCGTTTCGAGACGCGACGGCGCGTGCCTTGGCTTTGTCGGCTGCGCCGTCGGGAGGGAACTGACGATGACCGAGTCCACCAGCGTGACCTCGATCGAGGACATCACCGAAGCGATGCGCGACGTCGTCGACCCGGAGTTGGGCATCAACGTGGTGGATCTCGGCCTGGTGTACGGCATCGACGTCGACGACACCGGGGTGGCCACCCTCGACATGACACTGACCAGCGCGGCCTGCCCGTTGACCGACGTCATCGAGGACCAGACCAGCGCAGCACTCGACGGCCTGGTGTCGGACTTCCGGATCAACTGGGTCTGGATGCCGCCGTGGGGGCCGGACAAGATCACCGACGAAGGCCGCGAGCAGCTGCGCGCGCTCGGCTTCAACGTCTGACCCGAGGAGACCCGCGGTGGCCATCCAGCCGATCCGGCTGTTCGGCGACCCCATCCTGCGCACCAAGGCAGAGCCGGTCCTCGACTTCGACGCTGAGCTGCGCAGGCTTGTCAAAGACCTGTCCGACACGATGATGGACGCCCCGGGCGTCGGCCTCGCTGCCCCCCAGATCGGCGTCCAGCTGCGGGTTTTCACCTATTTCGTCGACGACGAGCTCGGCCACTTGATCAATCCTGACCTGGAGCTGTCGGGCGAGGATCAGTACGACATCGAGGGTTGTTTGTCCCTGCCCGGGATCGAGTACGACTGCCGCCGGGCGCGGCGTGTGGTCGCGAAGGGGTTCAACGAGTACGGGGATCCGGTCGTCATCGAAGGCGACGACCTGCTCGCCCGCTGCATCCAGCACGAAACGGATCACCTCGACGGCGTGCTGTTCATCGACCGCCTCGACCGGGCGGCTCGCAAGGCAGCGATGAAGGAGATCCGGGAGGCCGACTGGGTCGGGCAGACCGTTCCGGCCGTCAAGCTCTCGCCGCACCCGACCTTCGGCCGGGCACTGTGAGGCTGGCAGCGATTATCGGCCGACCCTTCGCCGCTGGCTTCTGGACGAAACGGTGATCGGGCCGATGGTGCACGACGCACGGGTCGCATCGATCTGCGTCGCCAATGGGCCGAGGTCGTGACGATGCGACTCGTCTTCGCGGGAACCCCCCAGACCGCCCTGCCGTCGTTGCGGGCCATTCTCGACTCGCGCCACGACGTCGTAGCGGTCCTCACCAGGCCGGACGCTCCGACTAGTCGCAGCCGGAAGCTCAGCCCGAGCCCAGTGGCGCAGGTGGCGACGGACGCGGGCATAGAAGTACTCAGGCCGCAGCGGCCACGAGACCCGGACTTTCTCGTTCGGCTCGCCGAGATCGGCCCCGACTGCGCGCCTGTCGTTGCCTACGGCGGGCTGCTGCCCAGACCTGCGCTCGACGTGCCCAAGCACGGTTGGGTCAACCTGCATTTCTCGCTGCTGCCTGCGTGGCGCGGCGCGGCGCCAGTGCAGCACGCCATCCTGGCCGGCGACGATCTCACCGGCGCATCCACGTTCCAGATCGAGGAAGAGCTGGATTCTGGGCCGGTCTACGGCGTTGTCACCGAACCTGTGCGCCCAACCGACACCAGTGGAGATCTCCTCGACCGGCTGGCGGTGGCTGGCGCCAGGCTGCTGGTCGCGACCCTGGACGGCATCGAGGACGGGACGCTCCTTGCGCACCCGCAGGCCTCCGACGGCCTGTCGTGGGCACCCAAGCTGACCGCTGCCGACGCGGAAGTCGACTGGTCCGCACCGGCGGTACGCGTCGACCGGCTGATCCGTGCGTGCACCCCGGCACCCGGCGCGTGGACGACGTTTCGCGGCGACCGGCTCAAGCTCGGCCCGGTCCGCGCCGACCCGCAGGCGGCGGACTTGGGGCCGGGGCAGCTGCGGGCGGATCGCGACGGCGTCGGTGTCGGCACGGGCACTCGGGCTGTCCTTCTCGGCGAGGTGCAGCCGCAGGGCAAACGCGTCATGCCGGCCGATGACTGGGCGCGCGGCGCTCGGCTCGGCCCAGCCGAGCGGCTGGGCCGGTGACCGGCCGCCAGCGTAAATCTGTCCCGGTCGTCGACGCTGCGCGGGGCACGGCGTTCGACGTTCTGCGGGCCGTCGACGAGCGCGACGCTTACGCCAATCTGGTCCTGCCGAATCTGCTGCGCGAACGCGGCCTTACTGGCCGCGACGCCGCGCTCGCCACCGAAGTCGCCTACGGAACCCTTCGCGGCCGCGGCATCTACGACGCCATCCTGAGCACGAACCTGGACCGAGATCTATCCGAGCTGGACCCTCCCGTCATCGACGCCCTCCGGCTGGGTGCCCACCAGATCCTGTCCACCCGGATCCCGCCACACGCGGCGGTCTCCACCACCGTCGACCTGACCCGGGCCCGGATCGGCGAGGGACCCGGAAAGCTGGTCAACGCGGTGCTGCGCCGGGTGAGCGCCCAAGACCTGGACGCATGGGTCGACACGATTGCGCCGGCGAGTTCAACCGAGCCGGTCGAGCGGCTGGGTTTGCAGCACTCACATCCGGCGTGGGTCGTCCGAGCGATGCTCGACTCACTCGGTGGCGACGTTGACGAGCTCGACCGGGCTCTCGCTGCTGACAACGAGCGGCCCGAGGTGACCCTGGTCGCACGGCCCGGGCGGGCCGAGGTAGCCGAACTCCTGCAGGCCGGCGCTCGACCGGGTCGCTGGTCCCCCTACGCCGCGGTGCTGACCGAGGGAGATCCTGCTGATCTCGCGGCCGTTCGCGAGCGGCGGGCCGGCATCCAGGACGAGGGCAGCCAGCTGGTCGCCCTCGCCCTCGCTGCCGTGCCGCTGACCGGGTCCGATGAGCGTTGGCTGGACATGTGCGCCGGTCCCGGCGGCAAAGCTGCCCTGCTCGGCGGTCTTGCTACCGGGCGGGGCGCACGCCTGCTTGCGGTCGAACGCCAGGCGCACAGGGCCCGGATGGTCGAGATGGCACTGCGCGACGACCCTGGAGGGCATCGAGTGCTCGTTGCCGACAGCACCGAGCCGATCCCTGCAGAGCCGGCCTTCGACCGCGTCCTGCTCGATGCACCGTGCACAGGGCTGGGCGCACTCCGGCGCCGGCCCGAGGCACGCTGGCGTCGGCAGCCGGGCGAGGTGGCCGGATTACGCTCGCTGCAGGTGCGCCTGCTCCGCGCCGCCACCGACGCAGTTCGGCCGGGTGGAGTGGTGGCGTACGCGACCTGCTCCCCACATCTCGCCGAGACCGCCACCGTCGTGACTGACGTGCTGCGCGACCGAGCCGATGTCGAGCAGCTCGACGCACGGTCGTACCTGCCCGGCGTTCCGGACGTGGGTGCCGGGCCGGACGTCCAACTGTGGCCACACCGGCACGGCACTGACGGCATGTACCTCGCATTGCTGCGACGGACCTAACAGACGATCACGGGCTGGAGTCGTCGTTTCGCTCATCAGATCCGTTAGCCTGCGCTGGCGTGGGCCCGCTGATCGCGCCGAGTGTCCTCTCGGCCGACTACGCCAACCTCCAGTCGGAGATCGCCCGGGCAGTCAGTGCCGACTGGGTGCATGTCGACGTCATGGACAACCATTTCGTGCCCAACCTGACGATCGGCCTGCCCGTCGTCGAGGCTTTGCTGACCCGCATCGAGCTGCCGCTCGACTGCCACCTGATGATCGAGAACCCGGACCGGTGGGCACCGCTGTACGCCGAGGCAGGCGCGGATGGCGTCACCTTCCACATCGAGGCGGCGGGAGCGCCGGTCCGGTTGGCCCGTGAGCTGCGGCGCATCGGGGCGCGGGCCGGGGTGGCGCTCAAGCCGGCGACGCCCGTGGACGCGGTCGAGGGCATGCTCGCCGAGATCGACCTGCTTCTCGTCATGACCGTCGAGCCCGGCTTCGGGGGGCAGGCGTTCCTCGAGATGTGCCTCCCCAAGATCCGGCAGGCACGTGAGCTGGTATCTCGCTCTGGTCTGGAAGTCTGGCTTCAGGTCGACGGCGGAGTGTCCGCGGAGACGATCGAACGCTGCGCTGATGCAGGCGCTGACGTCTTCGTCGCCGGCAGCGCCGTGTTCGGTGCCGACGACCCCGCTGGGGCCATCGACAACCTACGCGCCCTCGCCGAAGCCCGCAGTGAGACCGGCTGAATTACTGGCCACAACGGCTAGACTTCACAGAAGTACGACGCGTGCTCCGGGGTCGGTGAAACTCCGAACCGGCGGTGACAGTCCGCGACCCGGTCGTCGCCCCTCAACAGGGGTGTTGGGCGGTGGACCCGGTGGAACTCCGGGACCGACGGTGACAGTCCGGATGGGAGGAAGCGCGCGGACGGCCGGTGTCCCGGCGTATCGATGCGCCGGGAAGCTGCTCGCCGTCTGAGCGGTGTGCCGCCGCATCTCCCGGAGTTCGCCTGGACGGGCGAGGAGGACCGGGATGGCCAGTTTCGCGGAGGTCGCGGCGATGCGCCGGGCGCTCGACCTCGCCCGCACACCCGGCGTTCCGCTCGGGCCGAACCCGCGAGTGGGATGCGTCCTGCTGGATCGCCATGGCGCCGTGGTCGCTGAAGGCTTCCACCGGGGCGCGGGTAACCCGCATGCCGAGGTCGAGGCGCTGCGGGCGGCCGGCGAGTCCGCCCGTGGCTGCATCGCAGTTGTCACCCTCGAGCCGTGCAACCACCACAATCGGACCGGACCGTGCGCCGCGGCACTACGCGAAGCCGGCATCGTCCGTGTCGTCTACGCGCAGCCCGACGCGAATCCAGCGGCTCGAGGTGGCGCTGAAGAACTTCGAACGGCAGGCCTCGACGTCCAGGGCCGCGTGCTGGTCGACGAGGCCCGGGACATCAATCCGGAGTGGACGTTCGCCATCGACAACGGACGCCCTTTCGTCACATGGAAGTTCGCGGCGACGCTCGACGGCCGCAGCGCCGCTGCCGACGGCACCAGCCAGTGGATCACCTCGCCGGAAGCACGCGCCGACGTACACCGCCTCCGGGCCGAATGCGACGTCATCCTGGTCGGAACCGGAACGGTTCTCACCGACGATCCCCGCCTGACCGTCCGCGACAGCGCAGGCACCCCATTGCATCGAAGGTTCCAACCGCTACGCGCAGTGATGGGGATGCGCCCGATACCTGCCGATGCCGCGGCTTCCGATGACGCGGCTGACTCGCTTCGCCTGAGAACCCGCGATCCGGGCGATGCCCTGGCGATGCTCTTCGGCCACGGTCGGCACCGTGTCTGGCTCGAAGGCGGACCGACGCTGGCGGCGGCATTCCTGCGGGCCGGGCTCGTCGACCGAGTTGTCGCGTACCTCGCTCCGGCTCTGCTCGGAGCCGGACCGGCGGCCGTCGGCGATCTGGGTGGCACGACCGTCGCCGCCGCGGTCCAGTTCGACCTCATCGACGTGGTCCAGGTCGGCTCCGACCTGCGAATCACCGCCCGACCGAGAAAGGGGTGACATGTTCACCGGAATCGTCGAGGAACTGGGCGAGGTAGTAGCCCTCGACCACCGGGCCGACTCGGCCCGGCTCACGGTGCGAGCGCCCGGCGTCACGGCCGACGCGGTAACCGGAGCGTCGATGGCCGTCAACGGCGTCTGTCTGACAGTGGTCGACCTGGCGACCGGCGTCTTCACCGCCGATGTGATGCGCGAGACGTTATGCCGTTCGTCGCTCGGCGAACTGACCGTCGGCTCGCGGGTCAACCTCGAACGCGCCGTACGGGTGTCCGACCGGCTCGGCGGGCACATCGTCCAGGGGCACGTGGACGGCGTAGGGACGGTGATCGACCGACGGGTGGGTGACGGATGGGAGATCATGCGGATCTCGCTACCCGAAGGATTGTCCCGGTACGTGGTCGAGAAGGGTTCCATCGCGATTGACGGCGTGTCGCTCACGGTGTCCGCCGTTGCGGACGGGTGGTTCGAGGTGAGCCTGATTCCGGCCACACTGGCACTGACCACGCTCGGTCGGCACGGTGTGGGCGAACCGGTCAATGTCGAAGTCGACGTGATCGCCAAATACGTCGAGCGACTGACGAGTAAGCGGGTGATTACCTGATGACGATCTCGTTGGATCCGGTGGAGCGGGCCATCGCGGACACCGCTGCAGGCCGAGCCGTGGTCGTCGTGGACGACGAGGACCGTGAGAACGAAGGAGACCTGATCTTCGCGGCCGGCAAAGCGACACCCGAGCTGATGGGATTCATGATCCGGTGGACGAGTGGGTTCGTCTGCGTGGCGCTCGAGGGCGAGACCCTGGATCGGCTGAACATCCCGTTGATGACACCGCACAACCGGGAGCGGATGCGCACCGCGTATACCATCTCCGTCGACGCGCGCGACGGCGTCACCACCGGCATCTCGGCAGCTGATCGCGCGCACACCGCCCGAGTGCTCGCCGATTCCGCGACCGAACCGTACGAGCTGGTGCAGCCCGGCCACATCTTGCCGCTGCGCTATCGCGACGGCGGTGTCCTCGCTCGGGCCGGTCACACCGAGGCCGCGGTCGACCTGGCCCGGCTCGCTGGGCAAAGCCCGGCCGGGGTTCTGTGCGAGATCGTCAACGACGACGGCTCCATGATGCGAGGTCCGGCGTTGCGCATGTTCGCCGACGAGCACGGCCTGGCGATGATCTCCATCGCGGACCTGATCCGGTACCGGCGGCGACACGAGAGCCATATCCGCCGTATCGCGGTGACCCGGTTGCCTACGGCGGAGGCGACCTTCCAGGTGCACGCTTACCGCGATGTCGTGACCGACGCGGAGCATGTCGCGCTGGTTCTGGGCAATCTCACCGAAGGCGATCCGGTCCTGGTGCGGGTGCATTCCGAATGCCTGACCGGTGACACCTTCGGATCGCTGCGCTGCGACTGTGGGCCTCAACTGCGGGCCGCCATGACGGCGGTGGCGAACGAGGGCAGGGGAGTGGTGCTGTACATGCGCGGGCACGAAGGCCGCGGCATCGGTCTCGCGCACAAGCTGCGGGCTTACGAGCTGCAGGACGGCGGCCGTGACACCGTCGACGCCAATCTGGACCTCGGGCTGCCCGCGGACGCCCGCGACTACGGGACCGGAGCGCAGATCCTGGCCGATCTCGGTGTCAAGTCGATGCGGCTGATGACCAACAACCCGACCAAGCTCGCCGGCCTGACCGGCTACGGGCTGCACGTAGTGGAGCGGGTGCCGATGCCCGTGCGCCCGCACCCCGAGAACATGCGCTACTTGCGAACCAAACGGGACCGGATGGGTCATGCGCTGCCGCATCTGGGAGACGACCTGGGGGCGAGGTTCACATGAACCGCGGCGGCGCACCGACCATGGACCTCAACGGCGCCGACCAACTTCGCGTCGGCGTCGTGGCCGCCCGGTGGCACGAGGAGGTCATGGCGGGACTGGTGGACGGCGCCCTGCGAGCGCTCGAACAGGCCCGCGTAGATGATCCGCTGGTGCTGCGGGTGCCGGGCTCGTTCGAGCTGCCCGTCGCCTGTGCCCGCCTTGCCCGCGCGCGCTACGACGCCCTGGTCGCCCTCGGGGTGGTCATCCGGGGTGAGACCCCGCATTTCGAGTACGTCTGTCGTGCGGCGAGCGACGGCCTGGTCAGGGTCAGCGTCGACTCCGGTGTCCCCATTGGCTTCGGGGTGCTCACCTGCGACGACGAAGCTCAGGCCCTCGACCGAGCGGGACTGCCTGGCTCCAGCGAGGATAAGGGATTCGAGGCTGCTCAGGCGGCGCTGGCCACGGTGCTGGTACTGCGCGCAAGTTACGCCTGAAGGGGTACCGGTTGTTCCTCGCCATAGGCTGAAGTTCGTGAAGAGCTTCGACGGACTCTGGGCCGAGCTGTCTGCGAAGGTGGCTGCGGGCGCCGAAGGCTCAGGCACGGTGGATGCCGTCGGACGCGGAGTGCACCACGTCGGCAAGAAGGTTGTCGAAGAAGCGGCCGAGGCGTGGATGGCTGCCGAGCACGAGGGCGCCGTGCGCGCTGCGGACGAGATCGCCCAGCTCCTGTACCACGTCCAGGTGCTCATGCTCGCGTCCGGCATCACACTTGACGACGTCTACGAGCGCCTCTAGGAGAGCGATGACGCCGTTACGGATCGCGGTACCCAACAAGGGGCTGCTGGCCGAGCCGGCCGCGACGATGCTGCACGAGGCGGGTTACCGGCAGCGGTCCGACGGCCGTGAGCTCGTTCTCGCCGACCCGGACAACAATGCGGAGTTCTTCTTCCTGCGGCCGCGTGACATCGCTGTCTACGTCGGCTCCGGCACGGTCGAGGTGGGCATCACCGGTCGCGACCTGTTGCTGGATTCCGGCTCCCCGGCCGAGGAACTGCTCCCGCTGGACTTCGGATACTCGACCTTCCGGTTCGCGGCCCCCAAGGGATCTGCCGCGGTAGTCAGAGATTTCTCCGGCCTGCGCGTCGCCACCTCATATCCCGGGCTGCTGTCGAAGTACCTTGCCGACGCCGGCATCGACGCCCAGGTCGTTCGCCTCGACGGCGCCGTCGAAACCGCGGTCCAGCTCGGGGTGGCCGACGTGGTGGCCGACGTCGTCTCTACCGGCACCACCCTGCGCCGGGCCGGGCTCGAGCTGGTCGGCGAGCCGATCATGACATCGGAAGCGGTGCTGATCACCCGGTCTGCAGTCGGGTCCACACCGGCCGTTCAGCAGCTCGTTCGCCGCTTGCAGGGTGTCCTGGTCGCACGTCGCTACGTGATGATGGACTACGACATCCGTGCCGAACGGGTGGACGAGGCCTGTGCCGTCACCCCCGGTATCGAGTCGCCCACAGTGTCGCCGCTGCATCGCGAAGGCTGGGTGGCCGTCCGCGCCATGGTCCCTCGCGCCGACGCCCAGCGGGTCATGGACGCATTGTGGGACATCGGCGCCCGCGCGATCTTCGTGACGGACATCCTGGCCTGTCGCCTCTAGCCGTCGCATCGAATGCCATGGGGCCAATGCCACCAGCATCGAGGACGTAGCGTAGGTCCGTGGATCTCCCGCGGTCGCCTGCCGAGCTCGTGCAGCAGCTGGATGCGGTCGACTACTTGGCCGACGACGGCGTGGCCACCGCGGCGTTCCTGGCGTTGCGGATGGCCCGCCCGCTTTTCGTCGAAGGCGAGGCCGGTGTCGGTAAGACGGCGCTGGCCCAGGCACTGGCCGAGGCGCTGCAGACACCGCTGATCCGCCTGCAGTGCTACGAGGGACTCGACGCTGCGCAGGCGCTCTACGACTGGGATTTCCCCCGGCAGCTGCTGCACTTGCGCGCGGCGGAGGCGGCCGGTATCACCGATGCCGACCAGCTCGAGCAGGAGCTCTATGATCGCCGATTCCTGCTCGCCCGCCCGCTGCTACAGGCGGTCGAGAGCAGCACTGAGGACACCCCGGCGGTGCTTCTCGTCGACGAGGTCGACCGGGCCGACGACGAGTTCGAGGCGTTTCTTCTCGAGGTATTGAGCGAGTTCACCGTTACCGTCCCGGAGATCGGGACCATCCGGGCCGAGCGGCCGCCGGTGGTCGTCGTCACCAGCAACCGCACCCGGGAGGTCCACGACGCACTCAAGCGTCGCTGTCTCTACCACTGGCTCGACCACCCGGACTTCGACCGGGAGGTCGCGGTGATCCGCCGCCGAATCCCGGGCGCGGACGACGGACTGGTGGCCGACGTCGCCCGTGCCGCCCAGGGCCTGCGTGACATGGACCTGCTCAAGCCGCCGGGCTTGGCGGAGTCAATCGACTGGGCTGCCGCCCTCGCCACACTCGGGGCTCGGTCGCTGGACCGTGACCTCGCCGCCCGCACCCTGGGTGCCGCCGTGAAGTACCGGGAGGACCAGGAACGCGTCCTGGCTACGACCGCAGACAGCTGGCCGTGATGACCGGGGCCGTCCCGGCACTGGTCGGGTTCGCCCGCATGCTGCGGGCAGCCGGCGTGCCCGCGGGGCCTGCCCGGGTGCACGCCTGGGCGCGTGCGCTCGGTTACCTGGCCGCCGGGCGAACTGCGGACGTGTACTGGGCCGGACGGCTCACCCTGTGCGCTGGGCCGGACGAGGTGGCCGCCTACGACGCAGCGTTTGCCGCGTATTTCGGTGACCTGCCGCATGGTGTGTTGCGTACAGTGCGCCGACCGAACGTGACCGTCTCCCTTCCCGTCGCGGTATCCGACGGGAACCGTCCGGATGGTGAACCGACCCAGACAGGCGACCACCACGTGGCAATGACGGCCAGCCGGGTGGAGGTCTTGCGGCACCGCGATCTGGCCGAGTTGACGGATACAGAGCGCAGCGAGGTCGACCGGTTGCTGTCCGCTGTCCGCCCGTCCGGTCCGGCTCGCCGCACCCGTAGGCGGCGACCGTCGTATCGAGGCGCATTGAACCCCCGCCGGACCGTCCGAGCAATGCTGCGGCGTGGCGGGGAACCTGCTCGGCTCCACCGCCACACCCGGTCGGACCGCCCCCGTCGGATGGTGCTGCTTGTCGACGTCAGCGGCTCGATGTCGGCCTATTCCGACGGACTGCTCCGGTTTGCGCACGCTGCGTGCCGACGGCGCCCGTCGACCGAAGTCTTCACCATCGGTACCCGGCTGACGAGGGTCAGCCGGGAGCTGCGTGGGCTGAATCCAGACGCAGCGCTCGCCGCTGCATGTTCCGCGGTACCCGACTGGAGTGGGGGGACTCGGCTCGGCGAACAGCTCAAAGCGTTCCTGGACCGGTGGGGACAGCGCGGCATGGCGCGGGGAGCAGTCGTCGTCGTCGCGAGCGACGGCTGGGAGCGCGGTGATGTCGCGCAGCTCGGCGAGCAGATGCAGCGACTGAACCGGCTCGCCTACCGGGTGGTCTGGGTCAGCCCGCACGCCGGAAAGGGCGGCTTCGCTCCGGCCACCGCCGGGTTGCGCGCGGCGCTGCCGTCGATCGACATTCTGCTCCCTGGCCACAACGTGCAGGCGCTGGCCCGGCTGGCCGCTCTGCTCTCGCAGGAGGACCTCGATGCGTGACGTCATGGACCGACTGGCCGGTTGGTGGGCCGACGGCCACCGAGTCGCGGTTGGCACCGTCATCCAGACGTGGAGCTCGGCGCCGCGTGCCCCGGGAGCCGCGATGCTGGTCGGCCCGGATGGCGAGGCTGTCGGCAGTGTGTCGGGCGGATGCGTCGAGGGCGCGGTGTACGCAGTGGCCGAACGTGTCCTGGCCGGTGACCCGCCCAGCCTCGAACATTACGGCGTCAGCGACGACGAGGCGTTCGCCGTGGGCCTGACCTGTGGCGGGACGATCGAGGTCTTCGTCGAGGCTGTCGACCGCGACTCGTTCCCGGCCCTGAAGGCGATCGCCGACGACGTGGCCGAACGGCGGCCGGTCGCGATCGCCACCGTGGTCGACGGGCCCGGCCGGCTGGCCGAGCATCTGGTCATCCGGCCGGGCAGCCGGGACGGCTCGTTGGGCAGCATGCGCCTCGACGATGCCGTGACGGACGATGCTCGCGGGATGCTCGACCAGGGGATGACCGGGCTGCGGCGCTACGGTCCGCACGGGGAACGGCGCGGCGACGAGCTCGGCATATTCGTCCAGTCGTTCACCCCGCCGCCCCGGATGCTCGTCTTCGGAGCAATCGACTTTGCATCGGCGGTGGCGCGCGTCGGGGCCTTCCTCGGCTATCACGTCACGGTGTGCGACGCACGGCCGGTGTTCGCCACCAGAGCCAGGTTCCCGGACGCGGACGAGGTCGTCGTCCGGTGGCCACATGAATACCTCGCGGAGACGACGGTCGACGAGCGCACTGTCATCTGTGTGCTGACCCATGACCCGAAGTTCGACATTCCGTTGCTGGAGATCGCGCTGCGTAGCCCCGCGGCGTACATCGGCGCGATGGGGTCCCGCCGCACGCACGGCGACCGGATTGCGCGGCTGCGGGAGCGCGGCATGACCGAGGACGAGCTGGCCCGCCTCTCCGCCCCCATCGGGTTGGACATCGGCGCACGGACGCCGGAAGAGACGGCCGTATCGGTGGCCGCCGAGATCGTGTCCGCACGGTGGGGCGGCAGTGGCCGTCCACTGTCCCGGGTCGCCGGACCGATTCACCGTGAGCACCCCACGTGACGGTCGCGGGGCTCGTCCTGGCGGCGGGGGCCGGACGCCGGTTCGGTGGTCCCAAGGCGCTGGTCGAACTCGACGGAGAGCGGCTGGTCGACCGCATGGTCCGGGTGCTCCGTGCGGGAGGTTGCCAGCCGCTCGTCGTCGTCGCCGGCGCCGTGCCGCTCGCGGTACCCGGCGCCACCGTCGTCGACAACCCAGATTGGCGAACCGGCATGGGCTCGTCGCTGCGGAGCGGCCTCGCCGCCCTGCCGGATCAGGCGTCGGCGGCCGTCGTCGGCCTGGTCGACACCCCCTGGATTGGCCCGGAGGCCGTCGGCAGGCTCGTTCAGGCCCATGCGACCGGTGCTGCACTCGCTGTTGCAACCTATGCCGGAGTACGCGGGCATCCGGTTCTGCTCGGGCGCACGCACTGGCGTGGTGCCGCGGCATCCGCCGTCGGCGACAGCGGCGCCCGCACCTACCTGGCAAGCAACCCAGCAGACGTCGTCGAGGTCGACTGCACGGGGACGGGCGACCCGCGCGACGTCGATCACCCCTCCCAGATTGGCGGGAGCTCTCGTGGATCTTGAGGTAGGTGCGGCGGTCCGACCGCCGCTCCGCGGATCGTGAGCGCCGTTACGATCCAGCGGTGGTCTCCGCGCTGACGGCCGGACTGATGCTTCTCGTCGCCGCGTATGGCATCGCTGCGCTGGTCCTGACGGCGATGGGCCGGGCTCCGCGGGAGTATCTGGTGATCGCCTCGATGGTGCTCAGCGCTCTGGTCGTCGTGATGGTCGCGATCGCTGCCGGACTGCTCGTCGCGGGTGAGCGTCCTGACGAGTTGGGCACCTTCGTCGGGTACCTGGTCGTGGCGGTGGTCGTGCTACCCCTCGGCACGCTGTGGGCACTTACCGAGCGCTCGCGGTGGGGCACCGGCGTGCTGGCCGTCGCCTGCTTCACCCTGCTGGTGGTCATGGTCCGACTTCAGGATCTGTGGAGCACGACCGGTGGGTGAGCCGAGGCCAACGTATTCCGGGCCCGGCCGGATCCTGGTCGCGGTCTACGCCGTGTTCGCGCTCGCGGCGACGGCTCGCGCAGGCGTTCAGATAGCGACCCGTTTCGACGAGGCGCCGGTCGCGTACCTGCTCTCGGCCTTCGCCGCAGTCGTCTACATTGTCGCGACCATTGCGCTCGCCCGCTCCGGGCCGGCAGCTCGCCGAGTCGCTCTGGTTGCATGCTCGGTCGAACTGATCGGGGTCGTGGTGGTGGGCACGGTCAGTCTGGTAATGCCCGAGGCCTTCCCCGACGAGACCGTCTGGTCCGGTTTCGGCCGAGGGTATGGTTTCGTCCCGCTCGTGCTGCCGGTTCTCGGCCTGCTCTGGCTGCGGAGGTCAGCCGGCGACGAACGGGTCGGGCACCGCCTCCGCTAACGCCGCCAGCGCCTGGACAAAACATTCCGCGGGTGGCTTGACCAGCCCCGCACCGACCTGCCCGGTGCCGGCAACCTTGCCGGCCATACCGGTGTTGATCTGCGGGAGCACGCCGGTCTTGACGACTGCGACGACGTCGATGCCGGTGGGTGCACCGCGGAAGTCCAGGATCGGCAGGGAGAACGCCGGATTCTCACCGACGGTGATCTCGTACATCGACTGCGTGGTGCGGATCGCGTCCGGCACGCTCCCGCCAACGAACTGCACGATCGCCGGCGCCGAAGCCATGACGAAGCCGCCAAGGCCCATCGTCTCGGCGATCGCGGAGTCGCCGATGTCCGGGTTGGCGTCGTCGGGTCCGTACGTACCGAGGAACAATCCCTCCGGGACCTGAGCCGGCCCCGTAAACCACCGCTCGCCGAGCCCGGAGACCTGGATCCCGAAGTCGGTGCCGTTCCGGGCCATCGTGGTCACGACGCTGCTGCCCTCGATGCCGGCGGCCGCCGATGTCTGCAGCTTGCCCGCGGGCATCACCAGGTTGAGGAAGAAGTGGTCATTGCCGGCCACGAAGCGCACGACGGCGCCGAGCGTTTCGGCAAGCGCGGTGTCGACCAGGTCGGGCAGCAGCTCACGAAGCAACAGGAGCGTGCCGGCCCGGTTGCGGTTGTGTCCTTCGTCGCCCATCTGGACCATCTGGGCGATGATCGACTTGACGTCGACCGGGCCGTGTTGGCGTACGGCTGCCCGAAGCGCCGGGCCCAGAACCGTGTTCATCCAGCGCAGGCGTTCGATGACGTCGGGGGAGTAGGCGCCGTAGCGCAGCACCTTGCCCAGCCCCTCGTTGAGCGGGCAGAACGCGGTGCCGCCGTTCGCCGGGTCGTGCAGTTCGAACACCCACATCGATGATGAGATGACGCCCGCCATCGGCCCAACGGCGCCCCGGTGATGGCACGGTTCAAGCTCGACATGACCCGCCGACAAGGCGGCTTCGGCCTCATCCGAGCCGGTGACAAGACCCTCGAGGAGCATGGCACCGATCAGCGCGCCACGAAGCGGACCCGAGGCGCGCTCCCAGCTGATAGGTGGGCCTGCGTGCAGGAACTCTCTCGGTTTGAGACCCAGCGCCTCGCTCGCCGGGCGAATGTCGACGAGCATGGCGCCGGCGCTCAGCATCGCCGCGAGCGCCTGCTCGTTCGCCGCTCGACGCCGCGGATCGGCCAGGACTCGGATCAGTGCGTCCCCGTCGAGCGGAGGCCGCCAGTCGATCCGCCGAACTTCGACGGTCTGGGCGGCGAGGGCGTCGGCGAGGATGTCGATACCCATGGCGACGACCCGCGGCTCGGCGCTGAGATCCATGCCTCACCCCGCTATCAGATCGGCAGCTGTGCGGGCGGCGTCCGCGTTGGAGAGGTGGATCGACGCGCCGGCCGCCTGCAGCGCCGCAACCTGCCGATCCAGACCCTGCGGGTCGGCCGCAGTGCCGGTGAGCGACACCACGACCGCGAGATCACGGCCACTGCGGGCAGCGTTCTCGCGCGCTGTTGCCAGCGCCGGGGCGAGCTCGGCAGCCGGGTTCGGATGGGCACCGTGGCCGAGGACCACGTCGACAAGCAGAACCGCACACGCCGGATCGCTGCCTTCGTCCAGAATGCGGTCGACCCGGAGGGTGTTGTCGATCATGGGATGGGGACGCCCCCGAGTGAGCACGTCGTCACCGAAATCGATCACCAGATGGCCGTCGGAGCGCAGGTCGTCGGGCAACGCCGAGGCGGCGTCGGAGGCAACGTTGGAGCGGACCGCACCAAGTCGTTCAGAAACCACGAACCCGGCCTCGGCGCAGAGTGTTCCTCCGGAGAACAGGCCTCGCAGCGCGCCGGGGCGCCGTTGACGAATGGCCGGCGCTGGCCATTGACGTGGAGCCGTCCATCGACGTCCGGCCGCCCGGACCACTCGTTCCGCGACGTCGGTGAGTGTCGGCCGGCCTGGCCCGAGCAGCGCAAGATCGATCGGGAGGTCCAGGTCGGCAATCCGGGCCCGGACGGCGTCGGCCACTGCCGGTGCCGGCGGTTTGGAGACGACGACGACCCGCTCGGTCGAGGCGTCGCTCGCGAGCAGGTCCAGCGCTGCCAGGGTGGAGCGCCCGCCCACCTCCTCGGACAAATCGCGGCCGCCGACGCCAAGACAGTGGCTGATGCCCAGGCCGGCCGCGTCGAACAGGCACATCAGCTGCTGAGCGCCGGTTCCCGACGCCGCGACGAGCCCGATCGGGCCGGGCCGGACGACGTTGGCGAAGCCCAGCCCTACCCCGCCGAGGACGGCAGTTCCGCAATCCGGGCCCATGACCAGCCGGCCCCGGATGGCCGCGGCCCGCTTGAGGGCGATCTCGGGACCGACCGGCACGTTGTCGCTGAACAGCATCACGTCCAGCCCGGCGTCGAGCGCCTCGAAGGCGTCGGCTGCCGCGTACTGCCCCGGCGTCGAGATCAAGGCAAGGGTGGCACCGGCTGCCGCTGCCCGAATCGTGCGAGGCAGGGGATCGGGGAACGCCCGACCCTCGCCGTCGAATCGGCGCTGCGCGAGAAGCTCGTCGAGGGTCGCGAGGGCGCCAGCAAGCTGCTCCTCGCCGTCGGCCTCGACCGCGACGACCATGTCGTTCGCCGACGCGCTGGCAGGCGCGCGAAAGCCCATTCCGACCAGCAGCTCGAGGTTGAGCTCGGTGGCCATGGCGACCAGCGCCGACCGGACGCCGGGTTCTGCGCCGATTCGCCGGCTCGCCTGCATCAAGCTGACGGAGTCCCGGTAAACGCCGGCGCGCACCTCGAGGTGCCGGGTCACCCCGAGGCCCGGGTACACGTCGCCACGGCCAGCAGCACGCCGTGCGCCAGGGACGTGCCCGAGGTATGCCCGACCGCCGCGAGCCGCCGCATCGCTGCTCGGACGTCGCCACGCCCGTCCAAGGCGGCGATCAGACCGGCCAGCTCGGGAACACACTCGCCGCGGCTCGCGTGAACGAGCAACGCAGCCGAAACGTGCGTCGTCTGGGTGGCGGCAACCTGCCCGATCGCTCGCGCCAACCGGTCCGACCGCGGGTCGCGCATGGCGCGCAGGGTGACCAAGACGCCGCAGAGCAAGTCGTCACCTGCTGGCGTGAGGCCGCCACCGCGACCCACGAGCGCCGCGACCGCACCCGGGACTGTTCGCCCGGCCAGCCAACCGGCGAACGCTGCACTTAGGTCCTGCGCGATCGATCTGGTAAAGACTCGGGTGGCGACCCAGCCGAGGCCAGCGCCGACACCACATCCGAGGATCAACCCGAGAAGCTGAAACATCAGGGTCTCCTGACCTTACTCGCGGCCCTGCTGAGACTGCAGATACGCCTCATAGATCGATCCAGCGTCATCGACGAAGAGCTCTGTATAGCCGCACTCTCCACAAACTCGAGCATAGACGTCCGAACTTTCGAGGGCCTTGAACACCAAGGCCTGAGGCTTGCGCGCGACGCCCACCCGAACATTGCCGGACTCTGAGTCGTAGTGCCCGCGATCGATCACCCGCGCGCGCGGAACAACCTTGCTGGAACCACACTTCGAGCATGTCATTGCCAGGTTCATTCAACCTCGCTCGTAACGCGCG
>Ga0184625_10000279_pt1 | contig 17976 bp, 15 predicted proteins | sample PLM3_30_b1_FD_133151 | JGI IMG/M metagenome (GOLD analysis project Ga0184625, IMG submission 133151) | Groundwater sediment microbial communities from an aquifer in East River, Colorado, USA - PLM3_30_b1 | ecosystem: Environmental > Terrestrial > Soil > Riparian zone | place: USA: East River... | reverse complement strand
GAGACAACGGTACGGATTGAGGCCGCGGCATAGCCGCTGACCTGCACCGAAGATCCCAAATACACGGTCGTGGCGCGGAACATATGTTTCGCGCCACGCATTATTTTTTTTCGAACATCGCCGCTCCGGCAAGAGTCTCGCCGGTTGTAAAAAGCGAGCGCTGAATCACGCGATTTTGCGCAGGCGGCCGCGCGCCCGTAGGCTATAGTGGCGCCATGATCGGCCGCCGATATTTCCTTGTGCTCGGGGGCGCCGCGCTGACGGCGCTCGATCGAGGACTTGCGTGCGCAACCGAAATGAGCCGCGTCACTGCCTATGCCTTTGCCTTTAACAGCCTCGATGGGGGCCAGATCCTTCTATCCTCCTATGCGGGGCATCCTTTGCTGGTGGTCAACACGGCCTCGCAATGCGGCTACACCCCACAATATGCCGGCCTGCAAGAGCTATGGTCGCGCTACCAGGCGCGCGGGCTGATTGTTCTCGGCGTGCCTTCCAACGACTTCGGCGGCCAGGAGCCAGGCGGGGCGAGCGACATCCACGCCACCGCCCAGGGCCAGTATCACGTCACCTTCCAGCTCACCGAAAAAGCCACGGTAAAAGGCAAGGACGCGCATCCCTTTTACAAATGGGCGGCAACTGAGCGCCCGCTCGACGGGCCGCGGTGGAATTTCCATAAGTACCTGATCGGACGCGATGGGTATCTGAAGGCGGCCTTCTCTTCGGCGATCGAGCCGACCAATCCTCTCATTATCGCTGCGATTGAAAAGGAACTGGGCGCGGCATGATTCCTGTGCCGTTAGGCCGCGTTGTCATATTTCCGAAAAATTCGATTGACGAATCAGCGAGTCCATGACGAACTTGCCAGACGATATACGGTCACGTGGGCCGGCGATCATAAGGCCGACCCGATCTGAGGTTCCTCCCGCGTGGCGTTTAAACTGGGCGGCCGCAAGGCCGCCCCTTTTCATTTCTGCCAGACGTCTCACGCGCGCAATCGTTCTCCGGCAACAGCCGTCGCATCGAAGGCCGCGGGCTGTAGCGGATCGATTGCCTCAACGAGTTGGAGGAAGGAGCTCCCCGGCAGTGGCGGGGCGAACACGTAGCCCTGGGCCGAGCGCACACCCAAAGCGCGCAGGTGCATTACCTGCTCGAAATTCTCGACCCCTTCGGCCACCACATCCATGCGCATGTTACGCGCAAGATCGACCAGCGTTTCGACAATAGTCGTCGAATTGCGGTCGGTGCCGATGGCATCCACGAACATCTTGTCAATCTTGATGATATCGACGCCGAGTTTGAGCATGTAGGAAAGCCCGCTGTGACCTGTGCCCACATCGTCGATGGCAATGCGCACGCCCAGCCCCTGTAAGGCGGCGATGGTCTGGCGGGTTTCCGTGAAATTCTCGATTGGGTCACGTTCGGTCACTTCCAACACAACCTGTGAAAACTTGATCGGCGAGTTCACAAAGATGTTGCGAACGTCATTGACGATCGTGGGCTCGCCGAAAAGCTTGCCGGCGAAATTGAATGAAATCCTCAGGTCCGGACGCCGACCGATAGCCGCGCCCGCCTCGGCGGAAACCTTTTCCATCAGTCTGTGAGTCAGGTCGCGGATCAATCCGCTCGATTCCATGAGCGGGATAAACGAGCCGGGCAGGATTAGCGTCCCGTCCGGTTTGCGCCAGCGGACAAGAACTTCCGCGCCGCGCAATTGACCGGTACGAATATCGACGACGGGCTGATAGTAAGGAACGAATTCGCCGGCCTCGAGCGCATGCTCGATTTCGGTCATGGGATTGGGCGGGGCTCGGCGCGGGGTCAACACCACGATGCTTGTCGCGGCGATCATGACCACACCGGCGGCAAGCAAACCAAGCCATTTGAGATCTGCATGCTCGGCGGCTATGCGCGCGCGCGCAGCTACAATTTGGACATCAAATCCAAATTTGTCGGATTTGACGTCTGCCACAAAATCCGGGCTGGCATCGCCGCGTGAACGCGCACCGACCTCACCTATGACCGTGCCTTGCCTGGTCATGATGCGCGCATAACCGCTGAATGGACCGCCTTGCGTAGAGACCTGCGGCAGGAAAAGTGTTGTGGGAACGAGCGCGGCGACTCCATTTGGCCCCGCGCCAACCTGGCGACGCAGCCGGACCATCCGTTCTCCGGTGGGCAATGCAATAATGTCGAACCAGTATCCGGCGGCGCCGACCAGCAATTCCGACGAGAGCATCGTTCGCTCCCCGAGCGGCAGACCAAGATCGGTGCACAGCGTTTCCGCGTCGGGGCCGACGACCGCCACTTCCTTGACCGGGATCGTGCTGAAGGCGGCATATCGCATCGCCTCGAGCTTGGCAGGTTCGCACGCGTTGACGCCGCGCGCTGCCAGGCCATCGAGAGCTCCGACCGTATCCTTCACGCGAGCTTCGGCGAGCGCGATGGCACGCTTTGCGGCGGTGCCGACCTCCGCCTCGCCCTGCCGATCGATGAGCCCCTCAAGCCAGAAATTGAAAGCAATCAATGGAGCGCCGGCCAGCAATGCCCCGGCGATGATCGCAATAATATTCCGGCGCGAAACTGCGCGCACAAAAACCTCACCGACCAGCCAGAAAACCCTATTCTGATGCCGGATAGTGAGCCATGCCGCCGTAAACGGCACCTTAAGTACGAGGCGGGCCGAGCCTATCTCTGGCGCGAAATCGCCCAAGCCGTCACTATAGTTAGCGGCCAGTTAATGCTTGGATCTGTCGCCAATTTCGCAGAGGGCTGGAATGAAGTTTCATTCGGTTTTGACGCCATTGCTCGCCGCCTTTGCAGTGGGGATTTTCGGGGTAAGCGCGCAGGAACGGCTCGAAATCTTTGACGCCCACCTGCATTACAATCAGGAGCCGAAGCCGTTCTATTCGCTCGATCAGGTGCGCGATGTATTTCGCCGAAACGGCATCGTCGGCATCATTGCCAACAGCCGTCCGAACAAAGGGACGCATGAACTTGCAGACGCCAAATGGCCTGAATTGAGGGTCGTGTCATTCATCCGGCCGTATCGTGTGCGCAACGACATACAGACCTGGTTCAACGATCCCACGATCTTCGAGTTGATCAAGGACGAGTATGCCCGCGGCACTTATCGCGGCATTGGAGAATTCCATATCTACGGAAAGGCGGCGGAATCGGAGTGGGTCAAGAAGATCGTTGACTTTGCGGTGGAGCGAAATCTTTACCTCCACGCGCATTGCGACGAAGAGGCGCTGCTCATCCTGTTTCGCCACAATCCCAAGGCCCGCATCATCTGGGCTCACACTGGATTTTCAGTGGCGCCGGCGCGCGTCGCCGAGTTGCTTGATCGCCACAAGGATGCGCTGTGGGGCGAATTGTCGTATCGCGGGGGCATCACCGGCGGCGACGGCAAGTTGACAAGCGATTGGCGCAACTTATTTGAGCGTTATTCTGACCGCTTCCTGCTCGGTTCCGACACCTGGATCAACGAGCGCTGGCTGGGCTACGATACCATCTTCAAGGAATATCGCAGCTGGCTTGCGCAGCTTCCACCCGAACAGGCCCGCCGTATCGCGAGCGGCAATGCACTGCGTCTCTTCGAGACGCGCGCACAATAGCGACGAGCGAGTGCAAGGGAGTCGATCATGAGTTTCTTTCCCGGCAAGGATCCCGAGGCTGGAAATGCGTACCAGTGCGACGCTATAAGTCAGGTGATCGTGCCCCGCACCGTCGATCTCGGTGATTTTGCGGTCCGCCGGGCACTCCCGTCGGCGCGCACGCGCATGGTCGGCCCTTTCATTTTCTTCGATCATTTCGGTCCGGCTGAATTTCGTGCCGGCAACGGCCTTGACGTGCGGCCACACCCGCATATCGGCCTTGCCACCGTCACCTATCTCTTTGACGGCGAGATCATGCATCGCGACAGCCTTGGCACGGCGGTGGCAATTCGGCCCGGCGAAGTGAACTGGATGACTGCCGGCCGCGGCATCGTCCACTCGGAGCGAACGCGGCCCGAGCGGCGCGTGGACCACGAGCCGATTCATGGACTGCAAATGTGGGTCGCATTGCCTGCCGCCAAGGAGGAAATGGAAGCGGCGTTCGCGCATCATGAGACCGCGGAGTTCCCGATCGTGAAGGACAATGGCAAGGATGTGCGGGTCGTCGTGGGTTCGCTTTATGGCGCGTCATCGCCGGTCCCCGTCGTGCATGAGACGATATTCGGCGATGTGCATTTAAGGGCCGGCTCGAGGCTGCCCCTCGATCCCGGCCACGAAGAGCGCGCGATCTACGTAATCGATGGCGTGGTCGAAATCTCGGGCGACAAGTTCGAGGCAGGTCGCCTGCTGGTGTTCAAGCCAGGCGACAGTGTGACGATTGCGGCCCAAACCGATACCCATTTCGTCATTCTCGGTGGTGCGCCGATGGACGGCCCGCGTCACATCTGGTGGAATTTCGTTTCGTCCCGCAAGGAGCGCATTGAGCAGGCAAAGACGGACTGGAAGGCCGGCCATTTCGGCAAAGTGCCGGGAGATGACATCGAGTTCATCCCGTTGCCGGAAAAATAGCATCCCGAGCGGGAGCCGCCCGGACCTGACGTTACTTCTTCGGCAAGTCCAATCGGATGCAAAGCTCTTTGAGCTGTTTCGGCGTTACCTCGGACGGCGCGCCCATCATCAGATCCTCGGCACGCTGGTTCATCGGGAACAGCACAACCTCGCGCAGGTTTTCTTCGCCGGCAAGCAGCATGACAATACGGTCGATGCCTGGCGCGATACCTCCATGCGGCGGCGCCCCAAGCGAGAGCGCGTGCAACATACCGCCGAATTTCTTCTCCAGCACATCCTCAGAATAGCCGGCGATAGCGAAGGCCTTCTTCATGACTTCGGGGCGGTGATTTCGAATCGCGCCCGACGACAGCTCCACGCCGTTGCAGACGATGTCGTATTGGATCGCCTTGATCGACAGCAGCCTGTCATTGTCTTTTGGATCAAGCGCGAGAAATTCCTCGACCGGCAAGTTCGGCATCGAGAATGGATTGTGGGAGAAGTCGATTTTCTTCTCCTCGTCGTTCCACTCAAACATCGGGAAGTCGACAATCCAGCAGAACTCGAAGCGGTCCTTGGCGATGAGGCCCAGGTCCTCGCCGACCTTGGCGCGCGCAGGCCCGGCAAATTTGACGAAATCCTTGGGCTTGCCGGCCACGAAAAATACGGCGTCGCCGACCCCGAGCTTGAGCTGATCGGCGATTTGCTTGGTACGTTCGGGGCCGATGTTCTTGGCCAGCGGACCGGCGCCGCTTTCCTCGCCCTCGCGCCAGAAGATATAGCCGAGGCCGGGCTGGCCCTCGCCCTGCGCCCAGGCGTTCATCCGGTCGCAGAAGGCGCGGTTGCCGCCTTTCGGCGCCGGAATGGCCCAAACCTGCGCGCTCGCGTCCGCGTTTAGAATACTGGCGAAGATTTTGAATCCCGAGCCACGAAACGCTTCGCTGACATCTTGCATCACGATCGGATTGCGCAAATCAGGTTTGTCGGTGCCGTATTTGCCCAACGCATCCGCATAGGGAATAAGCGGGAACTTGGGAGTCACCGGCTTGCCATTGGCAAACTCCTCGAACACGCCGCGGATGACGGGCTCGACTGCATCGAAAACGTCCTGCTGGGTGACGAAGCTCATTTCCAGATCGAGCTGGTAGAACTCACCGGGCGAGCGGTCGGCGCGTGCATCCTCGTCGCGGAAACATGGTGCGATCTGGAAATAGCGGTCGAAGCCCGCGACCATGATCAGCTGTTTGAACTGCTGCGGCGCCTGCGGCAGTGCGTAAAATTTTCCCGGATGCAACCGTGAGGGCACCAGATAATCGCGGGCGCCTTCCGGCGAGGAGGCCGTGAGGATCGGCGTCTGAAATTCGAAAAAACCGCTTTCCTTCATGCGCCGGCGAATTGAATCGATGATCTTGCCGCGTAACATGAGGTTCGCATGCAGATGCTCACGCCGCAGGTCGAGGAAGCGGTATTTGAGCCTGATCTCCTCCGGATAATCCTGCTCACCGAAGACAGGCATGGGTAGCTCGGCAGCGGGACCGAGCACCTCTATCTCGTCGATGTAGACCTCGACTTGCCCCGTCGGCAGATCGGGATTCTCGGTGCCGGCGGGACGCCGACGCACTTTGCCGTCGACGCGTACGACCCATTCCGAACGCAACGTCTCAGCGAGCTTGAAGGCCTTGCTGTCCGGGTCAGCCACCACCTGCGTGAGCCCATAATGGTCGCGCAGGTCGATGAACAGGACGCCGCCGTGATCGCGGATGCGGTGGCACCAGCCCGAAAGTCGCACGGTCGTGCCGATATCGCTGTCGCGGAGCGCGCCGCAGGTATGTGAGCGATAGCGATGCATGGGTATTTCCGAAGGGCGAGTCTCGGTCTGGATGGGAAGCGCGCGAAAAGCGCATGAGCGGTCGGCTTTGTCAAGCAGCCCGTCATCCACTCCGGCTCCATCCGCGACGCCGACACGTTCGCCGAGCTGCGGCTTCCCGCGCCAGAACGAGCGTCAATTGGGACGCATGTTGCTGTTCCGGAACGTCTACAAAGAGTGAGCGCCCCGGGCTCGACACGCGCGCTTGCCGTCTGCACACTTGGTTCTGGATCAGCCGGACGTCTGCATGCCCAAATCCCGAGCCAAAAAGAAGACCAGGCCGACCGTCGCAGAAGTGACCACCGCCGAGGCCGTCGTCGCAACCCTCATCGGCCATGGGATCGACACGGTCTATGCACTTCCAGGTATCCATAACGACCATCTTTTCGACGCCTTTCAGCGTGCCGGTGACCTTCTGCGCGTCGTCCATACCCGTCATGAGCAAGGGGCCGCCTACATGGCGTTGGGCGCGGCAATCGCTACGGGCAAGCCAAGCGCCTACTCGGTGGTGCCGGGTCCCGGCCTCCTCAACTCTGGTGCGGCCTTGCTTACCGCGTACGGAATGAATGCGCCCGTACTGGCAATGATCGGGCAGATTCCGGCAGCCGCGATCGGCAAAAGCGAGGGTCACCTCCACGAGATCCGCGACCAGGCGGGGATTATCGCGCGGCTGGTCGATCATTCCTTCCATATTAACGGCCCGACCGATGCGTCGCCCAAGGTCGCCAAAGCGGTGCAGTCCATGAGCCGCGGGCGTCACGGACCGGCCGCGATCGAATGCGCGATCGACGTCTGGGGCAAGCGAGGACCGGTCGACGCAATAATCCTGCCCCCGCCTTCGCGCATCCCAAAAGTCGACGACGACAAAGTGCGTGCGGCCGCGAAGGTTTTAGGTAGGTCCAAACGCGTGCTGATTGTTACCGGCGGCGGCGCACAGGATGCCTGCCCCGAGGTAACACTGCTCTCAGCCATGTTGCAGGCACCAGTGCTTGGCTATCGGCGCGGACGCGGCGTGCTTGATTCCCGCAATCCGTTCAGCGTGACCTTGCCGCTGGGCCGGGACCTTTGGGGCGAGGCCGATGCGGTACTGGCAATAGGAACGCGACTCCTCAATCCGGTGAGGCAATGGGGTATCGACAAGGACTTGCAGATTGTACGGGTGGACGCTGATCCTGATGCGCGCGAACGTGTACACAGACCCAAGGTCACGCTGGTTGGCGATGCTGCGCCGATCTTGCGGCGTCTGATCGACCAGCTCGCAAAATTCAACATGCGCCGCCCGTCGCGCCATGAAGAGATGCAGGAGCGGCAGGCGAAGTTGCACCAGCGCCTAGCCAAGCTTGCTCCGCAACTTGCTTTCCTCGATGCGATACGCGCCGAACTTCCGGAGGATGGCATCTATGTCGATGAGGTCACGCAGATCGGGTTTGTCGCCCGGCTTGCCTTTCCGGTCTTCAAACCACGCACATTCCTGTCGCCCGGCTTTCAGGACAATCTCGGCTGGGGCTATGCCACTGCGCTGGGAGTGCAGCATGCAAGGCCGGATGTTCCGGTGCTCTCCATCAATGGCGATGGCGGGTTTCTCTACACCGGTAACGAACTCGCTACCGCCGTTCGCCACCGAATTCCGTTGGTCGCTTTGATTTTCGCTGACGGCGCTTTTGGCAATGTCCGTCGTATCCAGCAGGAACAGTTCGGTAACCGCCTGATCGCCTGCGATCTTGCCAATCCCGATTTCGTCCAATACGCGGAAAGCTTCGGAGCCGCCGGCCGTCGCGCGCGCACGCCGGATGAGCTGCGGCTGGCGCTTCGGGAAGCCTTCGGCCGCCATGAACCGGCCTTGATCGAGGTGCCGGTTGGCGCCATGCCAAGCCCCTGGGAGTTCATTCACATGCCGCGCATGCGTGGAAAGTAAGTGCGAGTTGCCATGACGGAGCCGGATCGGGTTAGGCTTACGGCCACGATGGATCTGATCACTACCACCGGCGACCTTGCGACGGCTTGCGCGCGCATGGCGAAGCACCCCTTCGTCACGGTCGACACCGAGTTTCTGCGTGAGACCACCTACTACCCCTTGCTATGTGTCGCGCAGATGGCCTCGCCCGAAGAGGCTGTGGTGATCGACGCCCTCGCCACGGGTCTCGATCTTTCGCCGTTCTTTGCGCTGATGGCGAACGAAAGCGTCATCAAGGTGTTTCACGCCGCGCGCCAGGACCTCGAGATTGTCTGGAACATGGCGAAAACGATCCCGCATCCGATCGTCGATACCCAGGTCGCCGCCATGGTTCTCGGCTACGGCGACTCGATATCGTATGACCAGCTCGTCCAGCGCATCACCGGCGACACCCTCGACAAGTCCCACCGCTTTACCGACTGGACCAGGCGTCCGCTCAGCGATGCGCAGATCGCATACGCGATGTCGGACGTGACTCACTTGCGGGACGTCTACCTGAAACTTGCAGCCGATCTGCAAAAGCGCGGGCGCAGCAACTGGGTTGAGGCGGAAATGGAAGTACTCACCTCGCCTGATACCTATCGCGCCGATCCGGAGCGGGCGTGGGAACGCCTCAAGAGCCGTGTACGCAAGCCAAAGGAACTGGCGGTGCTGATCGAGGTCGCGGCCTGGCGGGAGCGCGAAGCGCAGACCCGCGACGTCCCGCGCGGGCGCGTGATCAAGGACGAAGTGATTGGCGACATTGCGGTGCAGGCACCAGCGACGATCGAGCGCCTGGGACAGCTGCGTTCCCTCCCGAAAGGCTTCGAGCGTTCGCGATGGGGCGAGCAGATCGTCGAGGCGGTCAAACGTGGCCTCGAGCGCGATCAAAAGACGCTGCCGCGCATGGAACGCTTCAAGCCGGCTGCGAACGGCGCGGCCACCGTCGAGTTGCTCAAGGTCCTGCTGCGCATGACTGCGGAGCGACACGGGGTTGCAGCCAAAATCATCGCCACTGTCGACGATCTCGATCGTATCGCCGCCAGCGACGAGGCTGACGTGCCTGCATTAAAAGGCTGGAGGCGTGAGCTGTTCGGCGACAAGGCTCTCGCACTCAAGCAGGGCCGGCTGGCCCTGGCCATAGATCGGGGCCGCGTGGTGACCGTGGAAAAGAACTAATTCTAGGCTTCGATCAATGGTTCGCGGCCAATCAGCCGCGCCAGTTGCCGCACGCGCCCGGCGAGCCGATCACTGGCGAGTTCCTTGTAGGACCCAGGCAGCTTGAGCGTCAGCTTGCCGCGCTTTACTTGCATCGGCGTTTTGGGAAGGACCCCGCTCTGCCCGGCTGTAAGGATATAGGCGACCCGCATTGCGGCACCGAGAACACGCGCTCGGTCCAGCATGCGGGTGGTGGCAAGCTCGCGCAATCGGGGCGACAAATCATCTTCGCTCAGGCCGGCATGGCGGAAATAAACCGAAAGCGCGAGATAGGCGCGGCCAGGATGGTCGATGGCAACAAAAGAACCGTGCGCAATAATGTTCATCGACTGCTCGCCGCGATAGTCCGGATGCGCGCGCCAACCGATGTCTGCAAGCAGGCAGGCGGCGTGACGCAGCCGCCGTTCGTCAACGCTCTCGTCCAAGCCCGACGAAGCCATGAAGCGGTCGGTCCATGTGATCAACTCCTCGCCATGGCGCGGCGAACGGGAACGCAGGACGTTAAGGTCAGCCGCCGCTGAAATCAGCGGATCGCGTGCGCGCTCTCGTGCGTTCAGCAGCGAATAGAGCAGGCCTTCGCGTACGCCGAGCACGGAAATGACCACCTGCTTCGGCTTGATCGTGCGGACAAGATTCTCCATAACCAGCGCGGCATACGCGAGCAGCGGGCGGCGGGCGGCATTCACGACTTCGATTTTCGATAACGTCTCCGTGTCGACGTGATGTACAAGTCTGGAAAACTCCTGGGCCTCGCGCGCCGATATGCGGTAGTTGTGCATGACGTGGAATGGATAGCCGGTCTGCCACATGTGCAGCCGCGCCAGCGCGCGCCAGGTACCGCCGACTGCATAGAACGTCCGGTCCTCGCCGTCGTGCAGCATGTCGAGGTCTTCGAAGGCTTCCTCGACGAATTTCTCCGCCTTCTTGAGCGATTTGCCGGTGATATCCTGAAGTGCGAGACCGCCGAACGGCAAAGTCACGCCGCCGCGAACACGCGAGCCGTGCACGTCGACAAGCTCAAGCGAGCCGCCGCCAAGGTCGCCGACAATTCCGTCAGGCTTGTGTATTCCTGACACGATTCCGAGTGCAGTAAGATGGGCTTCGCGCTTTCCGGAGAGAATCGTAATCGACGTGCGGCAAATGCGCTCGGCTTCAGCGATGAAGGCGCGGCCGTTGCGGGCATCCCGGCAGGCGGCTGTGGCTATCGCCCAAATGCGCCGCACATGCAAGATGTCGCATAAGGCGCGGAATCGGCGCAGCGCATCGAGCGCCGTGTCGATAGCATCGATCGGCAACAAGCCGGTTGATTGAACCTGGCGGCCCAGCCCCGCCAGCACCTTCTCATTGAAGATCGGCGTCGGCGATCGGGTCAGCCCCTCGTAAATAACAAGACGGATCGAATTCGAGCCGATATCGATAACGGCTATGGGCGGACCGTGGTCGAGACGGCCCTTTGCCGATGCGACGATTGTGGACGAGCGTTTACGCCCCTTCGACGAGGCGGCGTATAAGGCTGCGCGGCGGCGACTCCTTGAGCGATTTCCCACGGCCCGACAGGCTCGGATTCGTCATGAAATATTTGTGGGCGTTGAAGGGTTCTTCGCCCGGGGCGGCCTTTATGCGCGTCGAACTGCCATCGGGCAAGAGCTTCCAGCTTTGTTCATTATCCTTGAAATTAGCCACCATAATCTGGCCGAGAACCTGCTCATGGACCGTGGCATTGAGAATCGGGCAAAGAACCTCGACCCGGCGATCGAGATTGCGCGGCATCATGTCCGCCGAGGAAATATATATCGCGGCCTTTGGATGTGGGAGCGGATGGCTGGCCCCGAAACAATAAATACGTCCATGTTCGAGGAAGCGCCCGACAATCGATTTCACGCGAATATTTTCCGACAAGCCCGGAACGCCCGGCCGCAGGCAGCAAATGCCGCGCACGATCAGGTCAACTGAAACCCCCGCAGCCGAGGCATTGTAAAGTGCATCGATGATTCCCGGATCGACCAGCGAATTCATCTTCATCCAGATTGATGCAGGCTTTCCGGCCTTGGCATGCGCTATTTCCTGCGCGATATGGTCGAGAATGCGCTTCCGAAGGTTGATCGGCGAAATCGCCATGCGTTCAAGCTCGGCCGGCTCAGCGTAGCCGGTGATATAATTGAATATGCGCGCGACATCGCGACCGATGACCGCATCGGCGGTAAAGAATGACAAGTCCGTGTAGATGCGCGCAGTGACAGGATGATAATTTCCGGTGCCGACGTGCACGTACGTCGCCAACTCCCCGGCTTCGCGGCGCACGACCAATGACAACTTCGCGTGTGTCTTCAGTTCTATGAATCCATAAACGACTTGCGCGCCCGCGCGCTCGAGGTCGCGCGCCCAACGGATATTGGCCTCCTCGTCGAAGCGAGCCTTCAGTTCAACGAGGGCCGTCACCGATTTACCTGCTTCGGCCGCCTCCACGAGTTGCTTCACGATTGGTGATTCTGCCGAGGTGCGATAAAGCGTCTGCTTGATTGCAACCACATTGGGGTCGCGCGCGGCCTGTTGCAGGAACTGCACCACGACATCGAAGGATTCATACGGGTGGTGGACAATGAGGTCTTTCTGGCGAATCGCGGCAAAGCAATCCCCGCCATGGTCACGTATCCGTTCGGGATAACGAGGATTGTACGGAACGAATTCGAGATCGGGCCGGTCGAGTTTCGTCAGCTGATTGAGATCGTTGAGCGCGAGAACGCCATCGACCCTGAAGACTTCATCGTCCGCGACCGCAAGCGCGCGCTGCACGAAGCTACACAACTCCGCCGGCATCGATGCGCTGAGTTCGAGCCTTATAACCGATCCGCGGCGACGCTGCTTGAGCGCCGTCTCAAACAACCGCACCAGGTCTTCGGCCTCTTCTTCGATTTCCACTTCGGAGTCGCGGATGGCGCGGAACGCTCCCTGCCCTTTAACCGTGTACCCGGGAAACAACCGGCTGATGAATAGCGCCGTTGCTTCCTCCAGAGTGATCAGCCGGATGAGGTGATCGCCACTGGTCGGCAGCCTGATGAAACGCTCGATCTTCTGCGGCATGCGTATGAGGGCGTTCATCGCCTTGCCGTCTTTGCCGCGAGCGAGCTGCAATGCGATCGAGAAAGCCAGATTGGGGATGAACGGGAATGGATGCGCGGGGTCGATGGCGAGCGGCGTCAACAATGGAAATACATGAGTCAGAAAGTGATCTTCCAGCCAACTACGCTCTGCTTTCTTGAGGTCGCCACCATCAATCAGCACGACGTTTGCAGAAGCGAGCGCCGGGCGTAACTCGAGCCAACGCTGCTGCTGATCGCGAGCGAGTTGTGAAACCGCTTCGCCAATCCGGGTTAGTTGCTCGGACGGGGTAAGGCCATCGGGGCTTTGAGTCAGAATGCCCTGACGCAGCTGACCTTTGAGCCCGGCCACCCGCACCATGAAGAATTCATCAAGGTTATTGGCGGAAATCGACAGAAAGCGGACGCGCTCAAGCAGCGGATGATGTTCGTTAGCAGCCTCCTCCAACACCCGCCGATTGAAATGCAGCCATGACAGTTCACGATTGATGAACCGTTCCGGCATCGACCGAATGTCTTGAGGCGGCGCAGCCGGTTCTGCGTCCGGCGCGATTTCATCAACCAAAGCAATAACTTGCGCGCGATCGGTCATTGGAAACTATGCCTGAAAGTCAAGAGCCTTAGCCGATAATAGTGGCCGCTGGATGACAGTTCGCACCTTGGCAGGCCGGTCCGTCAAGTGTGGCGCATCTGCGTTAAGGAGTGCGAAACAGCTCGCTCGCGAGTGCCCGCGTCACCGGGCGCTGCTGACGCATCGCTTCATGGTCAAGCTTCTGGACGGCTGCGTGGGCAGCCGCGAAAGAACGCTCGATGCGGTTGATGAGAAATGTCAGGAGCGACTCGTCCAGTTCCAGCTGGCGATCTGCGGCAAGCTTGACCAGGAGCGATCGCAAGAGTGCATCATCGGGTGGCGTGAGCATGACCGTCGGTACAGCCCGCAGTCGCGACGCAAGATCACGTATCGTCACAGCGAAGCTCGCCGGCGCAGAACGCGCCGTCAGAAGCACATACGCGCGTTCTTCGCGCGCAAGATTGATGAGATGAAACAGCGCCTGCTCATCGAGTGCGACGGACTCCAGGTCTTCGACAACCAGCGCGCCAGTCGCCAGTGCCCCCGGAACATCTGTCGTCGACAGCAGCTTCGCCGACAGCACGCGCGCACCAGTGGCTTCCGCCCAAATAGCCGCAAGATGGCTCTTGCCCGACCCCTCAGGGCCGATGAGCGCAACGATCCGGTCCGGCCAGTCCGGCCAACGCTCGATCAGCGTGAGCGCTGCACTATTCGACGGGCCGCGCAAAAAATCCTCCCGAGCAAAACTGACCGAGTGGTCGAGTGCTAGCACGAGCTGACGCGGGGCGAACAAGCCGCTCATGTCTTCAACCCGGTTTGCCGGTGTAGAGCCCGAACAACAGCGGCGGCGCCGGCCAGAAGATAGGCTGGCGCTGGAGAACGCCGCTCTCTAAAGCCGCGTTGCGCGGGAAACGCGATGCGGGCCGGCGGCTCATAACTTCGCAGCCGTGGAATTTATGTGCCGCACCCATTCCGCTACATAGGCCGCGACTGACAGGAGCGTCAAAATTGCAACCAGCCCCATGAGCACCCGCGTAAGAATCGGTAAATCGAAGCCAAGGCCGACAGTACCAAGCACCACGCAGGCATATACGATTTGCGCCACGGTATTGAGCTTGGACACAAGCAGCGGCTTGACCTTGATGGGTATGCCGACCAGCCAAGACAGCATCACCGCGCCGACGATCATAATGTCGCGCGACACGACGAGGATTACCAGCCAACCCGGAATGTATCCATTGATCCCCAGCGCGATGTAGATGGATACGATCAACGCCTTGTCGGCAAGCGGATCCAGATAGGCGCCGAGTTCGGTCGTCATGTGGAAACGCTTGGCCAGATAGCCGTCAACGGCATCGCTCACGCCGGCCGCGACGAACAGAACAAAAGCAATCCACATGTATTGCTGACCGGAGGCGATCGCCCAGACCACGATCGGCACCAGCAAAATACGGCCCAGCGTTATGAGATTTGGAATACTCAAGGCAATCCCGGCTTGCAGGCCCGACCCGGCACAAGGTACCGAAAACGCGCCAATTCCACCGGTAGAGTATAACGGCGCCCGGACCATTGCGCGACTTGCGATTCCAACGTACGACCGCGATGTGGACGAGGGCCCATCATGGCAGAAAAAAAGCGCGGTCTCACTTACGCGCAAGCCGGTGTTGATATCGATGCCGGCAACCGGATGGTGGAGCTGATCAAGCCCCTGGTTCGCGCCACTGCCCGCCCTGGCGCGGATGCCGAAATCGGAGGGTTCGGGGGGTTGTTCGACCTTAAGCGGGTCGGCTACCGCGATCCGGTGCTGGTCGCAGCAACCGACGGTGTGGGCACCAAGCTCAAGGTCGCGATCGAGAGCGGCCGACACGATACGATCGGTATCGACCTGGTCGCGATGAGCGTGAACGATCTCGTCGTGCAGGGTGCGGAACCCCTCTTCTTTCTTGACTACTACGCCTGCGGAAAACTCGAGCCGGAAATCGGCGCCGCTGTGGTTGCGGGCATTAGCGTGGGCTGCCGCGAGGCAGGTTGCGCACTGATCGGCGGTGAAACCGCCGAAATGCCGGGCGTATACCAAGGTGACGATTACGACCTCGCCGGGTTCGCGGTGGGAGCGGTTGAGCGAAACGCGCTCTTGCCGCGTAGCGATCTTGCCGAAGGCGACGTTATCCTCGGGTTGGCGTCGTCCGGCGTGCATTCAAATGGTTATTCGCTGGTGCGCAAGGTCGTCGAGAAAACCGGACTGGCCTGGTCGGCGCGTGCGCCATTCATGCCGCAGCGATCTCTCAGCGATGCGATTCTCACGCCAACGCGCATCTATGTGAAGGCGTGTCTTGCCGCGATCCGTGAGTCCAAGGCGGTAAAAGCCCTGGCGCACATCACCGGGGGAGGATTTCCGGACAACATTCCGCGGGTCTTACCCAAAGGACTCGGCGCGCGCATTGATCTCGCAAGAGTGCCCGTGCGCCCGGTATTCGAATGGCTCGCGCGTGAAGGCGGCATCGAGCAGAATGAAATGCTGCGAACCTTCAATTGCGGGATTGGTATGATTGTGGTCGTCGCGCCTGGAGATGCCAGTGCGGTCGCGAAAATCTTTGCGCGAGCCGGCGAGACAACGGTGACCCTTGGCTCCATCATCCGGGCGGGCGGCGACCAGCGTGTGGCCTATGACGGACAGCTCAATCTCGGGTGAGCCATGGCTCGAAAACGAGTTGCCATTCTCATCTCCGGACGCGGTTCCAACATGGCGGCACTTATTGAAGCCGCGAAGGACAAAAAATATCCCGCCGAAATCGTTCTGGTGATTTCCAATCGGCCCGACGCCGGCGGTCTTTTGGTTGCGCGCAACGCCGATATTGCCACGGAAATCGTCGATCACGCAAAATTCGGCAAGGACCGAACCGGCTTCGAGCGCGCCCTGCAGGCACTGCTGGAACAGCATCGCATTGATCTGGTCTGTCTGGCCGGTTTCATGCGGCTCCTTACCGCCGATTTTCTGGAAAATTGGCAGCTGCGCATCCTCAATATCCACCCCGCTTTGCTGCCCGCCTTCAAGGGACTCGATACTCACAGGCGCGTGCTTGCAGCGCATGAAAAAATTCACGGCGCTACCGTGCATTTTGTGGTGCCGGAAATGGATTCCGGACCGATCATCGCGCAGGGCGCTATTGCGATACGGCCAACGGATACCGAAGAGACGCTTCCTGTGCGCGTGCTCAAAGTTGAGCACCGGATATATCCACTGGCCCTTAAACTGGTGGCAGAAGGGCGCGTCCGCGTCGAAAATGGCCGCTGTCTGATTGACGGTATTCCTGTTCCTGACGTCACAGACCTTGCCCCAACCGACCTCGCGTGAATTTTCGCGCTGCAACAGCACAACAAAATGAATTCAATCCGCTCGGCGGTGTTATAGACTTGGCTTGGACTAGGGACGCCACTGCCAAGTGGCGCGTGTAGCAAAGGGGGAGACTATGGCCAGAGGCGAGGCAAAACTTCTGTATCCGGGACTTGCCGGGTTTTACACACAATGGAGCGAGATCGCCTTCACGCTGGTGCGTATCGTTGTGGGCGTCATCATGATTATGCACGTCTGGGGCAAGTTCAAAGCTGGCCCAGCGGCGGTCGCGGCCACGATGGCAAAGAATGGGCTCGAACCATCAATGGCTTTTGCCTATGCGGTAATGTTCCTTGAATCCGTTGGCGGGGTTTGTCTCATCATCGGGTTATTCACGCGCTTCTTTGCAGCGGCGCTTGCCATCGAAATGCTTATCGCGATGTTTGTGGTCCACTGGTCGAAGGGCTTCTTCGTCAACCAAGGCGGATACGAGTTCGTATTGCTCCTCGGCGTGGCGCTCTTCGCAATCGCAGTTCGAGGTGGCGGCCCATACTCGGTCGACAACGCGATCGGCAAAGAACTCTGAACGCGTTTCAACAAGACATGAGAAGCGCGGGCATCAAGCCCGCGCTTTTCGTATCCATACCCTGTTGTCGTGGAACGCGGCGCCGCCGTAGGGAGCAATCGGATCGGCACCCGTAAGCGTATTGATGCCGCAGCCGTCGGCATATGCCGAATTCGGCCAAATTGATTCCGCGATCAGTACGCCGCAGCGGACCCCTTCGAAGATTTTCGCGTGCAGGCGCACTTCGCCGCGTTTGTTGCCCAGTACGACATAGTCGCCCTCGCCGATTCCATAAGCACGCGCATCATCGGGATGGACCATTACGGTCGGTCGCCGTTCCTGCTCCAGTGAGGTCGGCGTCTCGTTGAACGTTGAGTTCAGGAAGCCTCGTGCCGGCGAAGTAGCAAGCCGAAACGGATGCTCCGGGTCAGCCTGCTCGATCGAAGTCCAGTGGTCGGGCAACCGTGGCAGTTCGTCAACCGGTCCGCTCCTGTACGGACTGCGGAACGGCACATTCGGCCAATCAGGTTTGAAACGGAATTTCCCATCCGGCCAGGGAAACCCATCGAGATAATGTGATTGCCTGAACGAAGGTTGGCAATCGAGCCACCGACTGATCTCAAGCTCCGCGAGCGTTCCTCGGTTGGACACCCGCAGCATCTGATCGATCAACTCGCGTGGGCTCATTTCGAAGCCGCGATGCTCGGCGCCGAGACGTTTGGCCAGTGCGCGGATCACTTCATGGTTGTTGCGGCATTCACCGGGCGGCTCGACCAGTTTAGGTCCGAGAATGATGTACTGGTGTCCGCCGCCGCGATAGATATCGTCGTGTTCAAGAAATGTTGT
>Ga0184625_10000278_pt1 | contig 17992 bp, 12 predicted proteins | sample PLM3_30_b1_FD_133151 | JGI IMG/M metagenome (GOLD analysis project Ga0184625, IMG submission 133151) | Groundwater sediment microbial communities from an aquifer in East River, Colorado, USA - PLM3_30_b1 | ecosystem: Environmental > Terrestrial > Soil > Riparian zone | place: USA: East River... | reverse complement strand
GCACGAAGTTCGTCAGCGTCCTTCGACCGAGGGCTCTGGGTATCAGTTCGCCGAGCTTGACGTCTTCGTACGCGGGATCGATTGACACGATCATGTTTGCGTTCCCACGATATCCCGCGCATGCAACGCTTGCCGGCGGCTACAAGTCGGTGATCGCCGCCCTTCGACCCGGTACAGCGTTCGTGGTGGTTCACGCGAAATCCGTGCGGCCGGAGATCGACAACTGGTTCGCCGCTGCTGGCCATCCAATCGATAAGGTCACCTTCGTTGAGTTGCCGGATTACGTCAACTTCACCGACTGGGCAGAGGACGGTTACGTGTCGCTTGCCGATCGCGCCACCGGTACGGCCTACCTGTTGGAGCCATGGGAATTTCCTCGGTCCGGTGACACGTTGATCGCCGAGGCGGTCCAAACCGCAACAGACACCAAGACCGGGCAGGCTCCGCTGATCTTCCAGGGCGGCAATTGCCTGATCGGCGACGATTTCTGGCTGCTCGGCAAAGACTACTTCGCCGACAGTGTTCGTCTTGTCAGCGAACCGCGTGGTCCGGTCGCCATGCCTGACGGAACGACGCCCGACGAGTTCGTGGCTCGGCTCTTCACCGATTTCGTGGACAGCCAACGCAGGTTGATTGTCGTCGGCACCAACAAGGCCATTCCGCTGCGCTCGTTTTACGGCACACGGGTGGCGAACAAGTATTTCCTCGATGTTGCATCGGATGGAGCCGGAACATTCCAGCCGATCTTCCACATCGACATGTTGATCACGCTCATCGGCAAGATCGCGGGCGCGTTCGACGTGTTCGTCGGAAGCCCCGCTATGGCAGACGCGCTGCTCGGGCGGACGTCGCCGTTCGGCCTCAACGACGTCTACGACACGATCGCACAGCAACTGACGACGGAAGGGTTCAACGTGCGCCGTAATCCGCTCGTCCATCAGCCCACCGAAGGCAGCCGCTTCAGCCTCGGCGAATTACGGGAGCTGGCGCAGCGCCCCGGGAACGAAGAGCTTGGACCAGCCGTAGACGAATTGGCGGCGGCCGGCGCCACCGCCACCACGCAGGTGACTGCGCGATCGTGGCACCACATTACGTGGAACAACTGTCTTGTCGAGAACAGCACGAAGACAGGCAGGCACGTCTATATGCCGACCTTCGGCCACGGACGCCGCGCCGATCTGAAAGGCATCGACGACGAGATGAAGCGCCTCTGGACAGATCTGGGATTTACCGTCCATGCTCTTGGCGATTTCAACGCGTTCGCCGAACGTCAGGGCGTCGTGCACTGCATCAAAAAATACCTGCAACGCGGGGAATGAACCAGACCTGATGCCATGGACGTGATGCGAAGCGTGCTGCTCGCCGGTTCCGAAAGCCCGTGGCTGCGTCGCCGCGCTCCGCATCTCCCATTTATCAGGAAAGCGGTCAGGCGATTCATGCCGGGCGAGACGCTCGAGGAGGCGATCGCCGCCGCAGCGGCCCTTCAAGAGCTCGGACTCGGGACGGTGCTCACTGAATTGGGCGAGAACGTCTCGAACGCGGCTCAGGCCGATCAGGTCGCTCGCCATTACGTCACGGCGCTGGAGACGATTGGCGCGCGTGGGTTGGACTGCCACATCTCCGTCAAGCTGACCCAGCTCGGCCTTGACGTCGACCTCGCGCGCTGCCGCATGAACCTGCGCGCCCTCCTCGCACACGCGAAAGAGCACCACACCTTCGTGTGGATCGACATGGAGCAGCATTCCTATGTCGACGCGACACTCGAGATCTATCGCGAAGCGGTGGGTGCCTTTTCCAACGTCGGTGTCTGCCTTCAGGCCTACCTGTATCGCACCGCCAAGGATCTCACCGCGCTTCTTCCGCTCGGCGGCGGCATTCGTCTGGTGAAAGGCGCGTATCGCGAGCCATCTGATGTCGCAATGCCGAAGAAGCGCGATGTCGACGACAACTTTTTGGCGCTGGCCAAGACGATGTTGGGCCGTGACGCCAGGGAGTCGGGTCTCCGCGCGGTGTTCGGCACCCACGACGCGCGCCTCATCAACGCCATCCAGCACCACATGGATGCCATCGGCCAACCTCGCGAGTCAGCCGAATTCCACTTGCTCTTCGGCATCCAGCGCGCCGAGCAGGCGCGATTGGCGCGAGAGGGCTGTCGCGCTCGCGTCCTCATCAGCTACGGCGAGCAATGGTTTCCCTGGTACATGCGCCGCCTGGCGGAACGCCCGGCGAACGTGCTGTTCGTGGCGAGGTCGATGCTGTCGCGATAACGACGATCACTTCAACGGCGGCAGCCTCGATTCCGGAATCCCGAGATTCGTCGCAATTTCTCGCAGCTTGCTCTGCACCGTGCGCACGTTCTGCGGACCCATGCGCAGAAGCTGCTTCTGGGCAGCGGACATCTCCTGTAGCTGCGGGTCGGCAAACGCCCACACGGTGCCGTGCGGATACAACTCGATCTCGCCTTCCACGACCGGCACTTTCAAAAGATCGACGATGGCCTTCTCGAGCACAGGGTCGAAAGGTTCGTCTCCAGATGTCAGCCTGGCATAACCTTCTTTGATGCGGGGGTTCAGCGTTTTGTACAACTCGGCAACGCCGCGCGCGTCGAGCGCCGCGACGGCCTGTGCGTAACGGTCGTAGCGGCGGTAGCTGGATCGATCGATATAGGTGTTGTCACGAGCCGTCCTGGTGGCAAAGCGCGGAACAGGGCCGATTGCCTTCAGCTCGGCTACCGGCGTGACGCCGTTCGCGATCCGCGACGTGACCGCCACAAAATTCAGGATCAGCGAATCGGTCGTCAACCATGCGGCAACCACGGGGTTCGCTGACAATTTCCCGACGAGCTCACGGACAACCGGATCCGTTTCATCCAGCGGTGGCAACGCAATTTGCTCCCGGACAGCCGGCGCAGGCGCAGGCTTCGCCACATTCGCTGGAGCCTGCGTCTCCGCCGGCGCTCGGCGGAGAAACACGTATGCGGCGGTGAGCCCAAACAGCAGGATGGCGGCAACAACCAGGGCGACGACGGGCACCTGGTGTCGAGGCGGCGGCGTGTGGTCCTCTGGAGGAGCGGCGGTCTCGAGATCGATATCTGCCGGCTGTTCAGTCATGAGCACAGGATCCCACACTGGCCCGGCTCGCGCCATCCGGCTAGATCATGAGGTGAATGCTGTTCAGCCGATAGAAAAGCCGCTCTGAGAACGTGCCCGCGGCGACACGATCGAGCAGCGACACGCTCGTCCCCGAGACAAGGCGGATAGCCCCCGCCGGGGCACGCTCGTATTCAAGGTCGTCGAGCACTTCGAGCAACAGACCTTGAACCGCCGCAGGCATCTCGTCGACGTCGCTGAGGAGCACCGTGCCACCGGCGGCGGCGCCCAGCAAAGAAGAACACACATCGCTGAGCTTCCCCGGGGAGACCGGAAAATCGGCGGCGGGCATTCTGACGAGAGGAAACCTTGCTCGCAGGCTGGAGTCGTGAATGCGCCGGGCGACAACGTCTGCGGTGGCGCGTGAAGGGGCGGTTATGAGAAGTCTGGCCGCCGACTGGCCCGCCAGCCTCTCGTCGTCGCCTTCAGTCCCTTCCGGGATCTTCAGCAACTCAACGGCACCTTTACTCATCGTGGGTTGAACGCTCACCTTCGCACCCACCACTCTACGACGTCAGTGACGATATCGGTGTGCTGTTTGGTACAGCGCGCCGCTGGGCTAGACTCTCCTTCTCATGCCCTCGACGATCACGCATCTTCAGTGTTCGCGCAGCACGTGCGCGAAAGTTGTGCCGCATACGACGCTGCAGAACCTCTGCCCCGCCTGTAAGTCTCCTTTGCTCGCGCGCTATGACCTGGACGCCGCGCGGCAGACGCTGAGCCTGGACGCGCTTCGCAGCCGTGCCAACACCATGTGGCGATATGAGGAAGTGCTGCCTGGCGGCCCGACCGTCACGCTCGGTGAAGGGATGACGCCCCTGATTCACGCCATTCGCGTCGGCGAGCGCATGGGTCTTCCCCGTTTCTATATAAAGGATGAAGGTCTCAACCCGACCGCGTCGTTCAAAGCGCGCGGGCTGGCGGCTGCGGTCACGGCCGCCAGGGCGCTCGGTGCGCGGACGCTCGCGCTGCCGACCGCCGGAAATGCCGGCGGCGCCGCAGCGGCATATGCGGCGAAAGCGGGCCTGTCGTGCGTCATCGCGATGCCGGCCGACACACCCAAGGCGAACATCATCGAGTCTCGCGCTTTTGGCGCCGACGTGCGGTTGATCGACGGACTCATCTCCGACTGCGGCAAGTTCATCGCCGAGCACGCCGCCAGAGAGGGCTGGTTCGAAGTCTCCACGCTCAAGGAGCCGTACCGCATCGAAGGCAAAAAAACGATGGGATACGAGCTGTGGGAGGAGTTCGGGGGAAAGCTGCCGGATGTGATCGTCTACCCGACCGGCGGCGGCGTTGGCCTCATCGGCATGTGGAAGGCGTTCGAAGAGCTGGAAGCGATGGGCTTCATCGGCGGCGAGCGCCCGCGCATGATCTCGGCGCAGGCCGCCGGTTGCGCGCCAATTGTTCAGGCCTTCGAGCAGCACCGCGACAGCTCAGACTTCTTCGAACACGCGGCGACGGTCGCATCCGGCCTGCGCGTGCCGAAGCCGCTCGGCGATTTCCTGATCCTTGCCGATCTGTACGCGAGCGGCGGCGAGGCGGTTCCGGCGACAGACGACGAGATGCTCGAGGCGTGCCGCGACATGGCCGCCCTCGAAGGCATCTTCGCCGCGCCCGAAGGCGGAGCCGGCATGGTGGCGACCGCCAAGCTCGTCAAGGCGAAGAAGATCCACGCCACCGACACGGTCGTGCTGTTCAACACAGGCAGTGGATATAAATACCTGGAGGCATGGCAGGCCGCATTGGAGAAAACGACATGAAAACCTTGCTCGCTCTTTTCGCATTCATGCCGGTCGCCGCGATGGCGCAGGCGCCAAACCCCGCAGACTTTCCGCAGCAGAAACAGCTCGCGCCGAACGTCTATGTCTGGTCCGACGTGCACCCCTCCGGCCTCTACACCACGAACGACCTCATCGTCATAACCACTGACGGCGTGCTCGTGGCGGACGGCCAGAAAGATCCGGAAACGACGAAGAAAATGGTCGACGGCATCGCCAAGCTGACGAAGCAGCCCATCACGGTCGTGGTGACCGGATCCGAGCATGGCGACCACACCGGCGGCAACGCGTCGTTCCCGTCGACCGTCACCTACATCAAGAGTCCTCTTGCGAGCGGGAAAGAGACGACGCTGCGCATGGGCAATACACAGATTCAGGTGCTCGACCGCGGCCGCGCACACACCGGCACCGACCTCGAGGTGTATCTGCCGCAGGAGAAGATTCTGTTCGCGAGCGAGGCCTATTCGAACCATATCTTTCCCAACATGAGGGCCGCGGTGCCCGCGGAATGGATTCAGACGGTCAAGGCGCTTCGCGCGATCGATGCGAACACCGTAATCCCCGGCCACGGCGCGATCGAGGACGGCCCCGCGATGAAAGCCTCGCTTGCGGCGTTCGAACAGTCGCTCGAATACATCGTTGCGGAAGCGACGCGTCTCCACAAAGCTGGTGCGACGGTCGAGGCCGCGACGAAGCAGGCGAACTGGGGTCCGTACGCGGCGTGGACCGCCAGCGATCGGAACGCGACGGTCGCCCTTCAGCGGGTGTACGACGCCATCGACGGAAAATTGAAGTAAGTGACCCGCGACTGGAGGACTCTGCATCTCCTCGGCGGTCCGGTCGCGTTTCTCCTCCTGCTCGTTCTGCCGTCCGCGCTGCTCGACTACCCGGTGCGCGGCAGCCTTGGCCTTCTCGTGTGGATGTCGTGGTGGTGGATTTTCGAGCCGGTGAATCTGGCCGTTACCGGGTTCCTTCCGCTTGTCGTCCTCGCGATCTTCAATTTCCTTCCCGTCGCCAGAATTCTTCCCTCCTACGCCGAAGAACTGATTTTCCTGCTGCTCGGCGCCAACATTCTCGCCACGGTCTGGACGCGTTGGGGACTCGATCGGCGCATCGCGCTGGTCTCGCTGATCGGCGTCGGCACCAGCACACGCCGGCAGATCATGGTGTGGTTCGCGATCGCCACGGTGTTGAGTGCGTTTCTCCCCAACACGGTGGTGGCCGCGGCGATGATCCCGATCGTGCTGGCGATGCTGCGTTTCATCGGCATCGAAGACATCGGCAAGAGCGCGTTTGGGTCAGCGCTCCTGATCGCGATAGCCTGGGGAACCAGCGTAGGAGGATTCTGGACGCCGCTCGGTGGCGCGCCGAACCTGCTGACGATCAAGCTTCTGCAGCAGACCGTCATTTCCCACGAATTCCTGTTCATGACGTGGGTCACGCGGCTGCTGCCTCTGACGGTCGCCGTCGTCCTGGTGTCCTTCGTGTTCATGTGGTTTGCCTTCAAGCCCGAGATCGATAGGGTCGACGGCAGCCGCGAGTATTTCGCTCACGAGCTGCGTTCACTGGGAAGGATGACCGCGCCAGAAACGTGGGGCCTGGGGTTCTTTCTCGCCGCGACCATGCTGGCCTTCACCCGCCAGTTTTACGCGTCGCTCCTGCCCGGATTGAATCCCTCGTTCGTCTTTCTCGCGTTCGCCGTGCTGTGTTTTGCGATCCGCCATGACGGCGAGCCGCTTCTGAAGTGGGAATACGCGCAGAAACACATGCAGTGGGGATTGTTCTACCTGTTCGCGGGCGGCGCTGCGCTGGGCGAGATCCTCAGCCAGACGGGCACGGCGAAGCTGGTTGCAGACACGCTGATGCCGCTGGCCGGCGATGGAGGCTTCCGCGCGGTCCTCATCTTCTCGCTGATGACGATCGTGGTCACACAAATCACGAGCAACACGGCCGCCGTCGGCATCATGGTGCCGATCACCATCAGCACGTTCCAGAGCCTCGGCATGAACCCGGTGCCGTTCGTCTACATCGTCGCGGTCGCGGGAAATTGCGGACTGATGCTGCCCTCGTCGGCGGGTGGTCCTGCGGTCGCCGCCGGATACGGCGTCAACCTCAAGATGATGTTTTCGCGCGGCGCATGGCTGACCATTCTGCTGTGGGTGGTCATCACTCTCCTCGGGTACGCCCTCACTGTGCATTGGCCGGGGTTCGGCATCGCGTAAGCCGTCCCATCGCCGTCGTTACGAATCCGTCCGCGCTCGTACAAATGTGAAATTTGCACAGAACTTTCCGCACACGCCTGCACGCCATCCCGTAGTTCCCCTACACTCCGGCCATGACTCGATTATCAACGTCTGTGACAGTCGTCGTCGTTGCGATCGGCGTGCTGCTGTTTCCGGCGTTGATGACATCGCAGGGCCGCCCCGTCGGCAATCAGGAAATCGAGGACGTCGGTAACCGCCCCGCCGCCGCTCGAGAGGTGCTCGTCAAGCTGCGCGCGCCGATGCCGAGTGTGCAAGCCGCAAAAATGGTTGCCGGCGTCGATGCTGAGAGCGTCGAAGCGGTTGGACGGTCGGGACTCTTCCGGGTACGGTCACGCTCGTTTCGCGCGTCGGCGCTGATCGCCGCGCTGGCGAGACGACCGGATGTCGTTTACGCCGAGCCAAACTACGTCGTCACCACCTTTGCAGAGCCAAACGACCCGCTGTTCCCGCAGCTGTGGGGATTGAAAAACATAGGCCAGATCGTCAATGGCGGCTCCGCGGGGACATCCGGCGCCGACATTCACGCGACCGACGCCTGGGACGTCGCGCTCGGGACACCGTCGAATGTCGTCGCTGTCGTTGACACGGGCATCGACTACACGCATCCCGATCTCGCGGCAAACGTCTGGTCGGCACCGGCGGCGTTCACTGTCGTCATCGGCGGCGTCCCGATCACATGCGCGGCCGGCACGCACGGGTTCAACGCCATCACGCGCAGCTGCGACCCGATGGACGACCACAATCACGGCACCCACGTGTCCGGCACGATCGGCGCGGTCGGCGACAACGCCGTCGGCGTCGCCGGCGTGAACTGGATGGCCTCTGTGATGGGCTTGAAGTTTCTGTCGTCGAGCGGCTCCGGCACCATTGCCGATGCGGTCGACGCGATCGATTTCGGGATTCAGGTGAAATCGATTTTCGCGAGCACCGGCGGCGCCAACATCCGCATCCTGTCGAACAGCTGGGGCGGCGGAGGGTTCTCGCAGGCGATGCTGGATCAAATCAGGGAAGCCAACGATCAGGAAATGCTGTTCGTGGCCGCGGCCGGCAACAGCGCGATTTCCAACGACGTGATTGCGAGCTACCCCGCCAGCTATGTCTCGCCCAACGTGGTCGCGGTGCTGGCGACGACCAACACCGACGCGCGAGCGTCGTTCTCGAACTACGGAGTCAAGACCGTCCATCTAGGCGCCCCGGGCGCCAATGTGCTCTCGACGATTCGCGGTGGGAATTATGCATTCGCGAGCGGCACGTCGATGGCCACTCCACACGTATCGGGCGCCGCCGCGCTCGTCCTGTCGTACTGCCCGCTCAATACCGCCGACTTGAAGGACACGCTGGTTCAGTCGGTCGATCCGGTTGCGGCGTTAGCCACATTGACGATATCGGGAGGGCGGCTCAACGTGAAGCGGGCTATCGATTCGTGTTCTGCGCCGCCGCTCGCACCCACCAGCTTGAGTGCCTTCGCCGGAGACACGCAGGTGAGGCTGGCGTGGAGCTCTGGCACCAACGCCACGAGCTACAAAGTGAAACGCGCCACTACGGCCGGTGGACCGTATTCGGTGGTGGCCTCCAACGTCAGGGCGCTGCAATACGTCGATACCGGCCTCACGAACGGGACCACGTATTTCTACGTCGTGTCCGCTGCGAACATTCTGGGTGAGAGCGGAAACTCGCCCGAAGCATCGGCGACACCGGCACTTCCTCCGGATGTGGTCGTTTCTTCCTTCACTGCTCCTGCCAGCGCGGGAGCGGGCTCGGTTGTGAGCCTATCGGTGACGACCAGAAATCAGGGAACGGGAATCGCCGGGCCGTCCACCACACGGTTTTACATTTCGGCAAACATCCTGTGGGATGCGGCCGACATGAGGTTGACCGAAGTACAGGCCGTGCCATCTCTGCCGTCGGGAATTGCCGCGACCGAGCCATCGCTGTCGCTCACGATCCCGCCCACTCTCGCCTCGGGCGTCTACTACCTGATCGCAAAGGCCGACGCCGATGACGTGCTGTTCGAGAGTCAGGAGACCAACAATACGAGCGCGCGCACGTTGACCGTCGGTCCCGATCTGCTGGTGTCGGCGTTAACAGTGCCGGCGATCGCCGCGGCGGGCTCGCCGGTCGCCGCCAGCTATACCGTGCGCAATCAAGGGGCCGGGCAGGCGGGCGCGTCGACACTGAAATTCTTCTGGTCGGCCAACTCCGCGCTCGACGCGGCTGACACGCCGCTTGGCCAGATCGATGTCGCGGCCATTGCCGGCGCCGGCAGTGTGTCCGGCCAGGCAACCGTGACGATTCCGACAGGAGCGACGACAGGCACCTACTACATCATCGCGGATGCCGACTCGTCGAAGGCCGTTCCGGAAGCGAGCGAGAGCAACAACGCGGCCTCGCGCGCGGTTCGCATCGGCGGCGACCTCGTCGTCGCCGTATTCGACGCTCCCGCAGTGGGTGGCGTCGGGGTGCCTCTCACTATCAACGATACGACTAGAAACACCGGCGCCAGCCCGATTGGCCCGTCACTTACCCATTTCTACCTCTCCGCGGATGCAGTGCTGACGGCATCCGATCCGCTGCTCGGGACACGGCAGGTCGGGGCGCTCATTGCCGATCAGGCGAGCGCCGGTTCGACGACGGTTGCCATCCCGGCCGGAACGCCGGCGGGGTACTACTACTTGTTTGCGCGAGCGGATGGCGACAACTTGGTGAACGAAACGCAGGAGGGCAACAACGGAGCGATTCGATCGTTCAGCATCGGACCGGACCTGATCGTCTCGATCACATCGACGCCATGGCCGATATTGCCGGGGACGCCGGCGCTCGTCAAGGACAACGTGTCGAATCGTGGCGGCGGAGAATCGGGGCCGTCGACCGTCATGTACTATCTCTCGACGAACTACACCCTCGAGCCGGGCGATCAATTACTCGCCACTCGATCGATTGATGCGCTCGCGGCGGGCGGATCGAATGTGGGTTCGGTGACGATCACCGTCCCCGTGGGTACCACGCCTGGGTACTACTATGTGATTGCCAAGGCTGACGCCGGCGGCGTCGTCGCGGAGATCTCTGAAACAAACAACAACTGGCAGCAGTTGATCCGGGTCAACTGAGGGGCGCCGTGGAGGCAGATATCGGGGCGCGAGCTTACAGCGCTCGCGTCAGGAATGAGCGGGTGTATTCCGCGAGGCGAAAGACCAATTCGAGCGTAGCGCGCGACAGTGCCACTCCCAGGGTCATCGAGCCCGCGATTAGTACGATCGTCACCATTAACGGATGTATCGGACGGCTCTGGGGCTTGCTATAGTGGTAGGGACCTGTTTATGCAGCGACGATTTTCGTATGCGTTAACGGCTGGGGTGCTCTCTTCGGGAGCGCCGGCCGGCCTGCTCGGTATCCGCCTCGCTCGCCGGGAAGACGACATCTCGCTGCGGCACCTGAGCAGCGAGATTGCCGCCGACCGTACCGCCTACATGTACATTGGCGGCGCCACCGCCATCATCTTTGCCGTGTTTGGCTACGTGCTCGGTCGCCACGCGGACCAGCTGGCCGAGCTGTCCGAGACCGATGTCCTCACGCAACTCCTCAACGCGCGAGGGTTTTCATCGCGGCTGCGGGCCGAGATCCGGCGCGCCAAACGCTATCGCGAGCCGCTCAGCGTGCTGTTCCTCGACGTCGACGGCCTCAAGGCCATCAACGATCGCCACGGCCACCGCGCCGGCAGCGACGCGCTGCGCGAAGTCGCGAACGTGATTCGGACGGAGCTGCGGGCAACCGATACGGCAGCGCGATGGGGCGGCGACGAGTTCACGCTGATCGCGCCGAACACACTCAGGGACGAAGCTGTCCTGTTCGCCGAGCGCATCCGCGAACGCATCGCGGAGCATCAGTGCCAGTGGCCGACGACCGTATCCATCGGCATCGCCACGCTCGATGGCGCCGACACGCGAGCGAACGTCGATCCGCACGCGCTATTGCGCGATGCGGACGCGGCGATGTACGAGGCCAAGCGGCGCGGCAAGAACACCGTCGTCGCCGTACAAACGTACGGCGCGGCCGAAGCCGCGCCGTTACTCAGCTAAAGGCCCAGGCCTGAAGCCAGACCTACCAGTACAACTTCAAGCCAAGCTGCATCTGCCGCGGTGAATTCGCCGTTGAATTGATCAACCCGAAGTTCGTGTTGTTGAAGTCGGTGCTCACGGGAGCGCCCCAGATGACGCGATTGAACAGGTTGAACACCTCGATGCGGACGTCCAGACGCAATCCGTCGGTGACGGAGACGGTCTTTGCGACGCTCATGTTTTCCACCATGTTCCACGGCCTGCGAACGTCGCCGTTGATGCGGGGGGCGTTCCCCAATGTGCCAACGGGTGCCGAGAACGCCGCGCGATCGAGGAACCGATCCACCAGCGGATTGAACTCTTCCCCATCCGCGAACGGCGCGCGCCAATCAGCGCCGGTTACGTTTGGACGGTTCGAGCCGTTGAAGATTGGCAACGGCGCCGCGCCGGTCGTGACGCCAATGGGCAACCCGCTCGAGTAACTCTGGACCGCCGCTATGCGCCAGCCGCCGATGACGTGGCTCGCCACACCCTCTCTCACCCAGCGCCGGCCGGGGCCGAACGGCAGTTCGAACACCGTGTTCAGCTTGATGACGTGCGGCTGGTCGAGCCGGCCGATGGAATATTCGAGTTCCGGCTGCGCCTGATCCATCGAGCCGGTGCTGCCGCTGAACGTGTCGGCATTCGTCATCAGCTTCGAGTAGGTGTAGCTGCCCTGGAAGAGGAACCCATTGGTCAGCCGCTGCGTCAGTTTCAACACTGCGGCGTGATACATCGAACGGCCGGTCTTGTCGCCGCCGCTGTCGGTCGTGTTGACGGTGCCGTACTGCGGATACAGACGAAGCGACTGCGCGACACTGCGCGACGTCTGGATCGCAGGATTGGTGAAATTGGGATACGGCGCGGTAATTCCGGCCGCATTCGCTGTTGCCGATCCGACCTGCGAATTCAGGATGGCGATTGCCTGAGTAACGCCAAACCTCGCGATCAGATCGTTGGCCTTCTCGAGCGGCACCTGATTGAAGTTCAGCAGGTTGGCCTGAAGGTTCGAGCCCTTGGAACCGTTGTAGTCGACTTCGACGGTCATACCGCGACGGACTTCACGCTGCGTCGAGATCGTCCAGCTGTCATACGTCGCCGGCACCATAACCTCATTGCCATTCCAGTAGTCGACCCGCGCGTTGTTGTTCGAGAACGCCGGATCGATCTGCGGTGGCAGGGGATAGGCCGGCAGTCCCTGATCCAGAAGGAACGTCGGCGTGACCCCCGAGTCCGTGTTGGTAAATTCGTACTGTCCGATGAACCCGGCGAAATGGCTCGTGCCCGAGATCACCGTGACGCGGCCGTACGAGCGGCCGACGCCGCCGCGGATCGTCGTCTTGTCGTTGATGCTGTAAGCGCCGCTCAATCGTGGCGCAATGGCGCCGTAGTAACCGTCTACGAGGCTTCGCACGCCCTCGCGGCCAGGTCCTTCACCCGCGAAAATGAGCGCGCCAGGATAGCCGTTGACACCCGGGTTTGGCAGGTTCGGATCGAGCTCCGAGTACTGATCGCCGCCCGCGACTGGCGGCTGCGTGAACTCGTACCGCAGTCCGTAGTTGAAGACCAGCTTTTCGTTTAGACGCCAATCGTCCTGGGCGTAGAACCCGTAGTACGGGTAGACCTGCTGCAAGTAGCGGATCGTCTCGGTGCGCCCGGAGTTGGCGTAACCGAGAAGGAACGATGCGAATGAGCTGCCGCCGGCGGTCGCGAAATTTGTCACGCCTGGTACGCCGGTGTTCTTGAAGTCGAAGCCGGCGCGGCCGCCGTAATCCTGCTGACCGAAGCCGTTCGCCTGCTGGCGGTCGTAAGTGAACCCGGTCTTGATGGTGTGCGATCCCTTGATGAAGGTGACATCGTCCTTCACCGTGAACCGCGGCTGTTTGGTGCCGTTGTAGGACGACGTCCCCCACTGGGTGAACTCGGAGAAGGTGATGATCCCCATGTTCTGGTCGCAGTCGACGGCGTTCTTGATGCAAACCTTGTCTTTCCAGCCCTGATCGACGTTCGGCGAGAAGGCATTCTTGTTGAACGTGTTCGCGCCGAAGGTCAAATGGTTGACCATGCGCGAGCCGACCCAGTCCCATGTCGCGCGATGGAGATCGCCGTCGAACGTGTTTTCTGAAAAATCGCTGAACGGTGCCGGCAATCCTGAGGCGCCATCCGGGCCGGCCTTCACTCGATTCTGCGTGCGATTGAACACGTAGGCCACACGGTTCGTGTTGCTCAGCGTGTGATCGACCTTCAAGCTGTACTTATTGGTCTTCTCGATCGTGCTCCGTCCTTCGGACACGTAGTTGTTGTTCACGTAGTTGAAGCTGCCCGGCGTCGCTCCTCGATTGGGCACGAGCACCGGCCGCGCGAGCGCAATGTAGTTCTTCGCTGTCTGGCTGAAGCGGTCGGCAGGAATCTTGTTGCCCGGAAACGGATCGCGGATAGTGACCCCGTTGACAACCCGCGTGGTCGCCGGATCGTAAACCGTGATGCGCTGGCCGCTGGCGTTGACCCAGTTCGAGAAATCGCCGTCCCACATCTCCGGAGTCGGCACGCTGCGGAACGTGGCATTACTGCCCTGCTTGTTGTAGAACCCTTCGTAGGACGCGAAGAAGAAGGTGCGGTTCCGCCCGCTATAGAGATTCGGAATCGACAAAGGGCCGCCGAAAGAGCCGCCGACGTCGCTCTGCTTGTAGATGCCCTTGGTGGCCTCGAAAAACCCCTTCTTGTCGAGTGCGTCGTCGCGGAAGAATCCATAGCCGGAGCCGGAATACGAGTTCGTGCCCGATTTCGACGCGAACGTGATGCCGCCTCCGCCGGCCTGGCCGAACTCGGGCTTGAATCCATTGGTCTCGACCTGGAACTCGGTGATCGCCTCGAGCGACGGGGTCAGGAACGCCGTTTCCACGGTGTCGCCCTGGCGGTTGGTGTTGACCGAAATTCCATCGAGCGTCGCGCCAAACGCGCCACCCTGTCCCCCACCGAGCGACGTCGTGTTGCCGCTGCCGCGCGCTTCGGGCACGGTGCTCAACAGATCGAAGGGACTGCGCATCGCGCCGCCGACGACGAGCGGCAGCTCGTCGATCAGGCGGTTCGACACCGTCGTGGCAACTTTCGCGTCTTCCGTCTGCACGACGGCGTTCTCGGCGACCACGAGCACGGACTCGCTGACCGAGCCGAGGCTCAGCGTCACATCGACGCGGGCGGTTGTGCCCGCGTTCAGGATCACGCCTTCGACTTTCGAGGTCTGGAATCCTTGCAGCGTCGCCTCGATGCGATACGTGCCAGGCGGCAGGTTCGTGGCGCTGTAACTGCCCGACTCGGACGACACGACATTGCTTGCGGCGTTGGTGCCGGTGTTGATGACGGCGATCGACACACCTGGCACGGCGGCTTTCGACGAGTCCATGACGACGCCGGTGATGGTGCCGCGTTCGGTCTGCGCGGATGCCGCGAAAGGAGCTGCGAAAACGAGAGCCGCAATCAACGACGCACTGAAGCGCGTGAAGCTCATGATTCCTCCACCAGGATGTGAGATTCCGCACATGCTGGCACAGGCACAGACCTCCGTCAACGAAAGCCTGCCGAGTTCTCTTCTGTTTTTTGGATCGGAATTACAGTTACAGAAATCCGCTCGCGCGCAGCCAGTTCGCGAGCACCTTCGGCCACTCGGAAAGTACGGTGTCGTTCATCGGCATGCCGACTCCGTGCGAACCATCCTTGAAGATATGCATCTCGGCCGGTACGCCGGCCTTGCGGAGGGCCAGGAAATAATAGACGCTGTTCTCCGCGGGGACAGCAGTATCCGCGTTCGTGTGGAACAGAAACGTCGGTGGCGTGTCGCGCGACACCAGCGTATCGGTCGAAAGACTGCGCGCGGCGGCGTCTGCGTTCTCGCCAAGCAGCATCGTTCTCGATCCCTGGTGCGTCCACGCCTCGGAAAGCGTGATCACCGGGTACCCGAGAATAGCGAAATCGGGGCGACTGCTGGCACGATCGATCGCATCGGCCGCGGCGGCGCTGCCGCGATCGAACTGCGTCGACGCGGTTGATGCGAGATGCCCGCCCGCCGAAAATCCCATCACCCCGATCTTGTCGGCCGCGATGTGCCACTCGGCGGCACGCGATCGGACGATACGAATCGCGCGCTGCATGTCTCCCAGCTCGATCGGATGCCGATATTTCGGGCCGAGCCGGTACTTCAGCACGAACGCCGCGATGCCGAGGGCGTTCAGCTGGTTCGCCGGAATTCGGCCCTCCTTATTCATCGACAGCGCCCGATACCCGCCGCCTGGCGCCACGATGACCGCGGTCATCGGCCCGGCCGTGCTGGGCGGCATGTAAATCGTCAGCGTGGGCACATCGTCGGGAGCATCGCCGAGCGCGCCCGGCGCCTTGCCCTCCCACAGCCGGATGGTCTCTGGCTCCTGGAGAATCGGCGGCGGCGCCTGAGCGAACGCGACGGAGCCCGTCACGCCGAGAAGCATCACCACCAAGAGGACGCGATTCGCGGCAGTCATCTGTTCCTATTTCAGGCGTTTGATTCTGAGATTGCGAAACTCGATGAATGCGCCGGCAGGGTCCTCCGGATGCGCTGACTGGAGGCCAATCGCCCCAGTGGCCCGCCGCGAGTCGTGCACATCGACGATCTTGGCGCCGTTGTAGAGAACGACGATGTGATCGCCGGTGAGGGTCGCTTCGAACGTGTTCCACTGATTGGGGACGATCTTGGTTCCTTCCGGCGCATGCGCCACGTTGACGATGCCGCCGGTCAGGTATTCGCCGCCGGTGCGGTCGGTGAGCACTTTGTCGCGAATCTGCAGCTCGTAGCCCGCCGGCTGCGGACGCCCCTGCCTCAGCATCAGCGCGGAGTTCACCTGCGGATGCGCGCGGAATTCGGCTCGTATCACGAAGTTGCCGAAATCTTCCTTTGTGATGATGGTGGCGCCGGGCGCGGCCTGCTCGTTGCGGATGACGCCGTCGACTACGCGCCAGACCTTCACCTGGTCCGCAGGAACGACAAATTTATCCAGGCTCTTGCCGTCGAAGAGCAGTTCGAAACCGTCCTTCTGCTCGGCGGCAGTCAGGGTATTCGAGGTGCTGCCCTGCTGGGCGGTGACGGCGGCGATCGAAAACACGAGACCGACAAGACCAATAAGCATGATGCGCATGGGCACATGATACGCCCAAGCCATCCCAATCCGGAGCGGCGGCGTTCGAAGCCCGGTCGTGGCATAATCGCGACCCTTATGCGCAGACTGCTCGTGGCGCTTGTCGCCATGCTCTCCCTGCACGCGCTCGAGATTGCGCCGGCTGCCCAGCAGACGAGCCGGCGGATTCCGCTGTTCGACGGGGTCTCTTTAAAAGGATGGACCGGCAGTCCTGTCTTCTGGTCGGTGAAGGACGGCGCGATTCACGGCGCCACCAACGAGACGCGAGGCGAGCTGCTGCTCACCGACGGCAACTTCGGCGACTTCCGGCTCATTCTTAAATCGCGGCTCGTGAGCGAGTCCAACCACCTGGGTGTCTGCTTCTGGGGCGAGCGCCGCGATGACTTTCGCTATGGCGACTGCGTGCTGGTGATACCGCCGCACGGCGGGATGTGGGATTACCGGCCCGGCAAGGGCAGCCCGCCGCGCAAGAACATTCCTCACGTCAAAGCCGACCCGCATCAATGGCACGAGACCGAGGTGCTGGGCAATATCAAGACCGGGACGGTGCGCATGGCCGTCAACGGCATCGAGATCGTCCGCTATAAAGATGACGATCCCGGCCGCCTCAAGCGCGGCCCGATTGGCCTGCAGATCCACTCCGGAGCGTCGATCGTCGAGTACAAGGACATCGAAGTCGAAATCGATCCGCAGGACGACCGCTTGATCACTGTGAAGTGATCTTCCATATCTCACCGCGGAAACGCTGAGGCGCAGGGTATTTTTCAAAAGAGATCCGCGTCTCTGCGTCTCCGCGGTGTGACATAGCAAAAGACATGCAACCGATCGCATTCGCTTCGTCAGGCTCTGTCGGCCTCGATTTCGGCACGACCAACAGCGCCATCGCGATGCTGATCGAGTCACAGGCCGTGCTGGCGCAATTCGCGTCGCCGGGCGGCGCCACCACCACGTTTCCTTCAGTTCTCTACTTCGAACGGCGTAAAGAAGGCTCGCTCACCCGTCTGACATCCGCCGCCGGTCCGAATGCGCTTCAGCGCTACCTGGAGGCGGAAGACAAAGGGCGGCTCATCCAATCGCTGAAGGCCTACCTTGCCGATCGACGGTTCGACGGCACGGGCGTGTTCTCGCAGCACTACAGCCTCGAGGACATGATTGCGCTGATCGTCGGCCACTTGCTGAGAGATGCACGGGGCCTGACCCCCGAGACATCGCCGGGGTCAGACCCCATCCCAAGCCGCGTCGTCGTCGGCCGCCCCGTCAATTTTTCAGACGCCCGGAATCGCGAAGACAACGAGTTCGCGCTCGAACGGCTGCGCCGCGCGATCGCGCAGTGCGGGTTCACCGACATCGTGTTCGAATACGAGCCGGTTGCCGCCGCCTACAGCTACGAGCAGACCCTCGATCGCGACGAGCTCATCCTGATCGGCGATTTCGGCGGCGGCACCAGCGACTTCTCCATTCTGCGGGTCGGGCCGACGCAGCGGCGGCGCGGCCGGGCACGCGACGAGATCATCGGCGCTGACGGCGTCGCGGTCGCGG
>Ga0184625_10000277_pt1 | contig 18001 bp, 22 predicted proteins | sample PLM3_30_b1_FD_133151 | JGI IMG/M metagenome (GOLD analysis project Ga0184625, IMG submission 133151) | Groundwater sediment microbial communities from an aquifer in East River, Colorado, USA - PLM3_30_b1 | ecosystem: Environmental > Terrestrial > Soil > Riparian zone | place: USA: East River... | reverse complement strand
TATCGTTCGAATCTTGTCGCTGCTCCACCTTTTCCAATTTCGATTCGATCAGTTCCCTCAACCAGAAGTTTTCTCGCAACAAAGCCTGCCATGTCATCGCACTTGGATCTTGACTCGGGATACCAGGACCAGTGTCGGCGCGCAAGGCACCGTCCTCCGGGTTTGACTGTTTCACTGAAGTTTCTCACAAATCTGCAACTCTGCATTGACGCATTTGCATTGATAGAGCGTCTCGTTCGCCGCCAACCTCTCTTTCACCTTCCGCGCCGCAACAATCTTTCCATCTCCAGGATCAACAATCACCCTTTGATATGCGTCGCAGAAGCTATTTATCACCTGCGCCCGGTTTTCCCTCCAAATTCCGCAAGAGGTCATCAAGCTCATCATCGCTAAGCTGAACAAGCCTTTCCATAATGATTTTCCCGGCACGTGTCAACTCCAGTGTTTTCGCCAGATTCTTTGCAATCTCGCGATCTTCACCTTCCGTAATCCACTTCTTCTCCTGCCCCATCCGAACGAGTGTTGACACCAGTTGGAGGACCAAAGAAATGATCGCGAACCAGGACATTTCACGACTTCGTCGCCGGCGTAGACGCAAGAACCGCCGCCGTCGCAAGCGTTTTATCATGGACTATGATCTTGTTCCCTTCTACACTCGTCTCATTCATAGCCGCGACCGACTGAATGAGGGCCTTCTTCGAGTTAGAAATCCATGACCAGATTACTCCACCGATAATCGACGTTGGCCCGAGAATCTCTAAGAGCCACGCCGTCACGGTGCTGACTTGATCTGCACTTATGATTCCAAAAAGCGTCGCAGCAGCACCCGCCGCTTGGAGGACGGCGCGAATCAACCCTGTTAACTGTTCCTGCGTCATTTTCCATTCTCCTCTTTCAGTCCTCTCGGACCAGTATGACCTTTTCCATCTGCGAAAGCACTCGAATCATAATGGCGCACCCGATTTGTGTGTCCATCGTTGTCGAACTCCAAACGCCATCCGCAACATACTTTCCCGGCTTCTGCACACTCGTCGCCCCCCAAACATATGGGCTCGGCATCTTTCCATGATAAGACCAATATCCCCAACCATTATAATTTTCGCAATAATAAAGGATCTTCTCCAGCCTCCAATCAATCACCCTCTGCAAACCCTTTAGCCGCACCAAAGCGTCATATGCCCCCTCCTCCCAACTATTGAATGGTCCACGCCCTTTTGGCACATGTACACTGACACGATTCAGCGGATCGCCCTGCGCAAGCTGCGTCGAAAAATCCAATCCACTCTCTCGCATATGGAGCGGCCCGATCATATACCACGGGACGCCACTATCCTTTTCCGCATTTAGATATCGTTTCTTAGATCGGACAATGTTCTCACAAGCCTTGATGACGCGCGACGCATTCGCATTTGAAAGCTTCATCGTGTCCCAATACTTCGCGTATATGGGCCACATTAGCGAATACATTGGCCTTTCCGAACTCATCCTAATCCCAAACAGGCTCGCGCCTGCCTTCTCTGCTTCGCCGTCAAAATCACCCCATTTGCTCTCCCCCACGCCTCCAACTGCTCAGCCGTCATAACACTCGCCCAAAAGCGAACGGTGGCGCACGAATACGGCAAATCCGGCCCTTCAGTAATCGGATTCCTCTTCTTGATGGCACCTTCGGTGCCAGCCACCAACAAGAACCATATCGCGAACGCCACCACTAACCGCACTTAGTCCTCCTCCCTCAAGGTTCGCGGAAGATTCGCCTCTTTATCATCAGCGAACCCTTTCTTCCGCATCTCCTTCTCGAAGTCGTCTCTGATCGGCATCTTGTTGATTCCCTGGCCTCCACCGAAGTCACCAGGCTTCTTGACCTCATTTCCATCAGCCATTTTCCACTGCGGCGCTTCGCGTCGCTCCCTGTTGGACCGCTTCGCGGTCACTCCACTACGACTAGATTGTTCGTGATTATGGACGGCGGCATGTTATTGACCGCAGTCGGACTGCTCGTTCCCACCGTGACTCCATGTGAATGGGTCCAATTCGACGACACTAAGAAATTTCCCAGACTCTGATTTGCAATCAGCGCATTCGTCACATCGGTCATAACAGTAACGGGGCCAGTGCTCGCAGTAATTGCTCGCGCAAAAGTCGTCGCAGTCGGCGCAGCTGGCGCAATGGTCGACGTTGTTATTCCCCCTATTTCCGGAATATTTGTCGCCGTCAACGTCACGTTTTGCGAACCACCCGCCGCCGCTAACGACGTTCCAGTTATACCGCTCCCAGCACTTGTAACTCTTCCGGCGGCGCTTCCACCCATGTCATCGCGTCCGACACCGACCCTTCCGCGACGATCCACAACCACCAGACTCGCAGCCGCCGCGAAATAGTCAGGATACAGTTGCGAACTCGTCAACGTCTGTCCATATGCAAGCTCGAACCCGACTGGAGCAGTACTCATCGAAAAATCGAGAATGGCTCCAACCGGAGACAGCGTCGCTCTCTCAATAATCCATGCCGACCCCGTCCAGAACGCCGCCACCGGCACACCAGGAATAGCTCTTCTCGTTCGCGAAAGACCCGAAAGCGCACCACTCTGCAACGTGCCACTCGCCGGATTCACCATATACGGCGTCGCGCCACTATTCGTCTTCATGAAGTGGCAAAACCACCCATCATTCGACGCCGTTAGTGCCGGCAACGTCACATTCAACGACGTTGACGGCGCCGCCGTGTTGATTAGAAATATCTTATTGATGTCCGTCGAAAGAACAGTGAAATCTGCACTCTTCACCGTCGTCGTCGGCAGAAACAGCGCCCTCGACGCGTTCGGAAACGTATTCTGCAACGCAATCTTCAAATTCCGAATATGATCGTCGCCTTGACTCCGCAAATCCGTTGACACCGGATTCGTCGGAACAAGATCAGAGACATACGTCGGAGTTTCTAATCCCATCTTCCTTCAAGCTTCAAAGCCTGCTCCCCATTGCCAACCGCCTTCCCGAAAGCTCCCTTTCCACAACACTCGCCATGAGGTTCATTTCCGCCCTCTGCAAAATGGTGGCAAACTTCTGCGTTGCCGCCTGATTTTGCAGATCCGCCGCCATCTTCAACCCAGCTTCGCCCACAATAACCCACGGATTATACGTCAACCATTGATTCGTCGAAGATCCACTTGTAATATCCGTGTCGTGGCTCCAATAGCTCCACGTCAGCGTATAATCCGCATCAGGCTTCGGATATACGCGAATCGTGTTGCTTCGTAAGACGTAGGCCCGCGGCGCCCCAATGACAACAGTAGCAACCGAGGCCGTTGCGCTGAGGTCCTCCACACGCCAGTCACCAAAAAAGAACTTTTCAGCATTCTCATATGAAGTCTTAGTGAGGAAGAGTGTTCGCGACGTTGCATTCGGCTGATACCGCAGGTTTCCATCTCTCTCCTCCACCTCCTTAATAAAACCCGTCGGCAGACTCACCGCCTGCACTCCACTCGAAACGGCAAGTGGCTGATCCTCCGACAACAAATACCACGGGAGTGTCTTTCCAGGTTGCTCCCGCTCGTCTTGCGCAAAGTTCAACGCAGCCAGAATCTCGACAGCTTTATCCGACCGCCACCCGAGCCCCTGCTGAATCTGCGCAATCGCCTCTGCACCAGTCATCCGGACCTCCACGAATCCAAATACATCCGCGCCACCAGCAAAACGAACAAACTCAGAGTTGTCACAAAGCCTAGAGCTTCTCCGTTGAAGGGGGCCTTTAGACCCGCTCCCAATGTCCCCCTACGCCGCCTTCGCCTCTGGAACATCCTCAACCTTCTTCTCTTCTTGCTCCATTCTCAAGAGGATTGCTTGCGCTTGCTCCTGCAACCGCTGATGCCTTTCATCGACGTCATCCGTTACCCTCTCCGCCTGGAACTTTAGTCCCCACAACGGATCTCGACAACGCGAATTCACATTCTCCCTCTCCGCAATCCATTGCGGGACCATCTGGATCAGCTCATATTTCCTCCACCCAGGAATATTCATCTTCTCCATCATTTGCCTCGCCTTGTTGACGCGCAAGGGACGCGTCAAATCGAAGAACAATGCCCACTTCTCGATATCTCTCCGCGGCGTCATCGGCTCCTGTTTCGGATATCTCACCTCAATATCAATATACATATTCCTTCCGATGAGCTGCCCCATTTCCACATTCCACGTATCGTGCCACCAGAAGGGGAAGAACGGCGCCATGAACCAGCCCTGGAGCTCGATGAACTTCGCTGAACTCATCTGAAACGCAGGAAGCCCCGGTTCATTCCACTGGCGACCAAAATTGACGATCCCGACTCCGTCGTCGTAGTGCTCAGCAAGTTGCGAGACATAGACGTCCCAGGCAATTGTCTGTAACCCGAGATCGTCGACTCCCATGATGTACCAATCGGCTCCCGGCGCCGCTTTGACGCAACGATTGAACTTCGCTCCAAGCGAATCTTCTCTTGGCTCGACACTCCAAACGACTTGTTTGTGTTTTCGAAGTTCCGACTTGGCATACTTTTCCTCCTCATCAGCATCTATTCCAACCACAAATGTTATGTCCGGCAAACGACTCTTATCAATCGTCTGCGCCAGGAAGTCGTTGAGGTACTCCGGCTTCCCACGCGTCGGACAACAGAAGACGATACTCATTCGCCCCACCCATGAATAGGATCCCAGGTGCTTCCCTCATCGAACTTAATCGAATGAATGAGATAGCCTTGATTGCTCGCAGTTTTCCCCACCTCAAAAGGCTCCCAGACTCCTCCCTCCTTCAACAAAACCTCAACGACTTGTGGTCGCGCTACGCGCTCCACAGGCGCTACGCGCTCTACAGGCACGGGATCTTCTTGTCCTACATCCACCGGACGTGCTTCATGGGTTTCTTTCTTCTTCCTTGTCGGGCTCATTCTGCCGCCTCCATCCTCTTGTCTTGTGAAATGGCCTCCAAGGAGAGCTTTCCAGGACTCTCCTGGAGACCCTTTACTACCACCTCTCCTTCCAGATTCGGAGCCGGGCATGCATTCCCCGATGCATCCGGCTCCACCTTCTCGCCACGTCCTTCCGCGGCGATCCGCGCCAACACTTCTCTCCGCTTATACGTTCCGAAGCAGCCCTCATAGACCTTTTCCCCGACATGCTTAAACTTCAGCCACGGGTCCACCCACACGCGGCCCCCAATCTTCCTCCATCGCTGGCAAAAGAGGAAATCCTCCCCCCAATACCGATTATCAATCATCATGCAATCGAACACGGCCCATGACTTTTCCACAGCGCCGCTATCTTCATGATACCACCGTTCGCTATAAGCGTTTATCATCTTCTCGGCGCAAGCTCTCGTTATCCGCATGAACCCAGTCGGAATGCAGTCGACCTCGAGCAATCCATTCGCCGGATCGAGCTGTGCAGTCTTCTTTCCTTCCTCCCACCGCAACATATATTCCTCTTTATCCTTTCTGACAGGATAAAGTCCTCCCACCAACTCGACGGGATGATCGAGCAAACGAGATACGGCGCCGTCCTCCCACCCCATATCATCGTCGATAAAAACCAAATCATCATAATTACGATGATAGAATACGCTAAGGAGCGTATTCCTGGCCCTCGCAATGAGAGCATCGTTGCACAGCGTTTCCACATGGACGGTATAGCCCCTCGCGGAAAGCTCCGGTATCGTCTTCAATAGCGAATGTGTGAAAGCAGTACAAGTCTTTTGCGAATAGCTCGCAACCGCAATAAAGACTTGCCGCGTCTTTCCATTCTCCATCTTCCACTCCCTGCGCCCGCAGGGCGCAAAAGAGGAGGGGGCAACGCGCCCCCTCCAGTTCGGGCGTCAAGCCGAGCCCTTGATAATGCCCAACGTCACCAAATCCGATCGGAGTTGATTGACCAACCTGACAATACCGTCAGCTTGTGTCGACGTCGTATATCCGAACGGCGAACCACCGTTCGTCGCAGCAGTGGTCGCCACCACCGCCTGAGAGACACTCGCAGGCTGCGCCCCCGGCGTCGCGCCGAAAAAGCCCACCCGTGAACTCGCCGTCCCTCTCCAAGTAACTGCACCATCGAGGATCGGATCGTCCAATCGCTGTCGCATAGTCCATCCTCCTTACGTCGCCGAGATATTGCCGAGGTACGCGCACGACAGCCCGCCCCCGTCAACCATCATCGAACATTCGGTCTGGATGAAGCCGCGTCGGACGTCCTCGTCCTTCGTTTGCACGTCATCCTGGGTTTTCGTATCTCGCCCTTTGAGGGCGACATACTTCACGGCGCTGAAGTCGAGCACGAACAAGCTCTTCTTCCACAGTGGATGCCTCGACAAGAGCGGATGGCTCTTCAGCAACAGCCTCCCCATCGGCAAGATGAACTCCTGGAAGTTGATCCCGAACATTTTCACGGGATTTCCCAGTTCGATCTTGATCCCGGTCGTTGCCTGGATCACCTTTCCAATCTCCGTCCTCGCGAAATTCCCGCAGAACCCAATCCGCGTATCCCCTCCACCCATGTCGAAGTCGAACGCCGGGGCGATCGCATCCGAGAAGAGCGCAGCGGTCACCGCCGTCCCAAACACAGTCGTATTCGACGGCGGAATGAAGCTCCTCATGCTCCCCATGAAACGCTTCGGCTTCCCAGTCACCGGATCGGTGGTCTCCGCCCGAAGTCCGAAAAGCATCGACATTTCAATATTCCTTGCATGGTCGAAGCTCTTCCGCTTCTTATCATTCGACCACGCACTTCCCGTTCTTGCCGTCGTCGCATCCGCCGTTCCGCTGATCTCATACGTATTCTTGAAGATCTGCGTATAGTTGAAGAACTTCACCGGATTCCTCGAGACCGCCCGCGGCGCCGGCGTTCCTTCCGCATACGCACTCGAAATCAGCGTAAACGCCGCCGTCGCTGTTTGCGACACGGCAGTAGTGCCTGCGGCACCTCTTGTCACGGTGAAACTGGTGTCCGAGATAACGCCAGTCACCTCGAGGAACTCAGGCGTATAGACGCTCGAATCCGTCGCCGGCTCCACTTGAAGGATGTCACCAGCCTTCAAATGCGTCGCCGTTCCGTAGAGGTTCGCCATCTGCGTCGCCGTCGGATCGATCGACGTCGCCGCCACCGTAATCGTGGTATCCGTTGCCGTCAGCGCGACGCTGTTCGTCAACCGCACGTGATTCTGCGACTCCGCCCACCACGAAAATTCGGGGTCACTCACGGTCTTCTTCCCCGCCTTGCTCGTCAGAGCAAAGATCGGGGAATCCCCGTTCGGGGAAAAGAAGAGGATCGACTCGCGAAAATCTTTAGGGCGCTCATCCGTCCCCCAATCGCCAGTCCCTCTTAGTCCGGCCACGCCACTCATTTTGGCGCTCCCTTTCCTTTATCTAGTCTAGTCCTCAAAGTCCTTGCCGAGGTTCATCCAAGGATTCTCCTCCACCTGGACTTGTGCAATCGGCCGCGCTCCCGGTCGGGCTGGAGCAAACGGCGGGGGCGAAGCCCCCGAAGGCGCACTTGCGCCTCCATTCGTCGACGGAGGTGCAGCAAGTTGAAGGCCCAAATGGGCATGAACGGCGGCGCCGACAAACTTGATCGCATCGGCCCTACTCGCTCTCGGATTCGACGCCCGATAGAGCCTCGCAAAGTCATTGACCAGAGTTGAATGCTCACCTGCACTCAACTGCGGCCAAGCTTTGAAGAACTCGTTCAAAGCCTCCGAACCCCTTTCCTTCTGCTGCAATATGCGACTCACCCCACTCTCCACCAGCTGCGGAACCAGCGTGGAGATCAGTTTAAGCGCATTCTTCGTCCCTTCCAGATGCACCCTCGCCATCAGCTTCGGTATCGTGCCGACAGCATCAGTGTCCAGTGCATCCTTCTCCGCTTGCGACAAGGCATAGGTGTTCTGGGACATCCACTCTTGAAGTTGTCTGGCTGTTTCCGGAACTTCTAGCCCTTGTATGATCGCCTCCGGACCCGACGGGGGCGGAGTTCCACCCTCCTGGTCCGGCGCCCGAGCTTCGCTCGAAGGCTGCGTCTGCACAGGAGGCGGAGCTGCTGGCTCCACGACGGGTGCTTTCGCAGGTTTGGGCTGCGCTACAGGCGGCTTCTCCACCGCCGGACCCGTATCCGGCTGCGAAGTCTCTTCGACCTCGAACTCTTCTAGTCCGAGCGCATCGAATTCGTTTGTCGACGCTCTTTCAGCGGCGCCAGGAGTGGTCTCGCCACTCACCTTTGACGGAGTCACTGGTTGCGGCGAAGAGGACGGCGCCGGTTCCGCTGCGGCAGCGGAGGGGGCGGGAGTAGTAGCCCCTGCGGCACCGCCCTCTTCTTGTGCAAACGCTATTCGGAAATCTTTTCCAAAAAGACTCATTCTACATCCTCACCACTCTTACCTCGAATATCTTTTGCTACCCGAATAATACCCTCTGGCAATCCAAGACACAGGCGAAACGCGGCAATGGCCCCCTTGGCAGCATTTTGGAACAACGCCTCATCCATATTCTTCGCTACCGCCTCCGCCTCCATTTGTTTTGTCTTCAAATGATGCTCAATCAATTGCGTATAGAGCTTCCATCCTGGATTGACAATGAGTCCCTCCAACTCCCTCGCCAACCGCAAGTGCTCGCGATCATCCTTCGATAACGGAAGTCTAGTATCCGGCATCTAGCTCTCCTCCATTACTCGGGCTAGGGCTTGGTGGAGTTGGCGCTGGCGCTCCTCCTCCTTGCGGCGAAGCGCCCGGCGCCCCCGGTCCACGAAGCGGAATGACATTCCCAGCCTGCGCCTGTGGCGGAAGCATCCCATTTGGCATCACCTGGACCTTGAACTGATTGATATTCCGAATCCCCGCAAGTCCCGCAACATGCGTGAACACCTTCGCAATGTCAAACTGCGTTAAGAGCATCGGATACGCCCGCATCTGATTCATGATGCCTTGCCAGAGATTCGCCATCGCCATTCTATCCACCGGCAAAGTGCCGTCAACTGGCACAAAGTCGAAGAACCCGGCAATCAACTCCGGCCGGACATCTACAAATTGCGGCCCCGCCATCAACGCCAGATCTCCCACAATTTTCAATTTCGTCGTCCCATCATAGAACTGCTGCGAATGCTGAACGAGCATCTGCGCGTGCGGCGAAAACGCCGCCGCCGACATGTACTCGCATTGCGTTTTCTGCCGATTGACTCCAAATCCGGTGCTCGTTCTCACCTCTGTCGCGGTCTTCCTTCCCCCGCTCTGCGCCCCGAACATCTGATCGTTGATACCCATTACCCTTTCCCCGATGCCGAACATCGAGTTCAGATCAACCATATGCTGTTGCGTCACGTCTTGCACAGGAACCTGATAGAAGAATTGCTTCACATCACTTCCATACGCCTCCGGCCTCAGACGATAGATGAAGCCTGGGCCTCCATCTTCTGCATCCGTGATGATGACTTTCGACGGATCGATCAAGAATTGGTTGTTAAGCGACGCCCGCACGTTGTAAAAATGCGTGTTGAGCAACCAATCCATTGTGTTCTGTACAGGTCTGATGATCTCTGGGATTCCTCTATTGAATACTCCATATCCTTCGACCTCCGCTTCCGCCACCGTAAACGGGAACTGTCCATGGGCTGCGCCGAGCGGTTGAGCACCAATCACGACATGATAATCGCTGGTGACAGTGAATACCCACTTTTCTGGATACTTCGATTCACCGAGACTCCACTCACTCTGAATCAAGTCAACATATACTTCCCAAATGGTTACCGATTGCGGATGATCGACGCTCGAATCTCCCATCTCCGCGAACGACCCCGGCTCCTCCGGTCGAATGAGGGCGGAAGACCCCGCATTTACCTTCCCAGCCTCCGTCGCCTTCGGGATGAACTCCGTATTCATATAATAGCCCTGCTCCAATCGCTTCACAATTTCATTCCACCCCATTACCTTTCGAACGGCACAGAACTCCCCTTCCTGAAACCTCCCGATCGGAAAGTGTGCATCATGAATGAAGTCGAACGGCGACACATTATACGACTTGTTTCCCTTATATCCAGGAATACGAAAAGTCTCCTGAATCTTTGTCGCCTTCCCCGTCATAGGGTCGACACTTTCACTCAGATTCGAATACTGAATATCCTCTACACACCAATAGCTTCCCAGTATGCCCACTCCATATTTTCCCACATCATACAGCCAGATATAATACGGCGCCAGCATCTGCCCCACTTCCACTTGATACGAAACCAACGCTTCGATTGCCTGGACCTGTTGCTCACTTTCTCCGTGCCTTCCTGCAAACTGGTGTACAGGGCTTCTGGCAAAGAATACACTCGTCCAGTAAGTATGCGCGGTAAGAAGTAGCGCATAACTATAGGGAATCTGGAGCGTGGTATAACGCGGCTGACCACGCTCTCGACTGGTTCGACGCAAGGCGTCGAATTCATTTTCCGGCAAATACGCAAGAACGCTCTCTTCTGCTTGTTCCCACTGCTTAACGAACTGCGTCTGCGCCTTCAGACCGAACTTGATCCGGACCTCGAGCGCCTTAACCAACCTCTTGTGTTGATCGCTATCCTTTGGAATCTTCCTTGTCATACTGGACATTTGAGTGCCTCCTCTCGCAAACTCATGGACAACTCCTCACCAGTTTCAGCTTCGGAACACCTTTATTATCAATGAATCCTTTCTCGTCGACAACATCCATCCACGGCTTAGACAATGCAGACACAGCAATTGCACTCGAATCCAACAAATCTTCGTGCTCTAGATTCGGGTACTCGGAAAATTGCGTAACGAACTCTCCATGCTCCGGCCTCACGCACAACCTCCCGGCTGATGCTGGCCCCGCAAGAATTGAGTTGATCCGAACAGGCTTGGATCGTATATCGTCGAACGTGTTGATCGTGAACCACTGTTGCCGCCGCGTCATCTCCTGCTCCAATATCCATTTCAAGACCTTTTGATAAGCCACACCTTCGACGGACACAGTATTGATCCGCCACCGCGTCGCGAGTTCAAAAAACTTCGCAAGAGTCCACCCAGGTTGATGACCTCTCATCAACGAGTACTCCAATAGATAGAATTTGTCGCCATAACGCCGCCAAACGCTCTGCGCTTCAAAATCCGTCGAGATAACATCTCTCCGCTTCTCCATCGCAGCACTCGGAGGCGGAACTGGATCAATTGCAAGAACAGTGATGCCAGATCCAGGAACTGCATTGTAGTATTGGAGCCACTCGCTCCGGAACATGCAGCTTTCCTTCGAGACGATTCGAACTTCCTTTTCTCGTACAAATACCGACAGGCGATTCGCTGCCACCGCGGCGCGCTTCTCACCACGAAGCGTTTCAGTCGGATGCCTCTCAGGCCAAGCGGAGACCTGAGCGTCAACAGGAAGGTCCTCGGTCTCTTTCGTCCAGCACGAGAACCGAACAGTAGTCCACTCTCGATCCTTTTCTGCTCTCGACGATACATCATCAGCATTTTGAGGAGTATTGAGCATGGCAAGTTTTGCATTTGGCATCTCGCTTGCTGGAGCAAGCGAATTGCGCAGCGCCCCCATGACCAGGTCTGCTATCTTCTCCCGCTGCTCCTTACTCGCAGCATTCTCATCAGTGAGAATATCGTCAAGCACAATGAGGTCAGGACGATAATCATCGAAATTAATGCCACGAATATTACCAGTAATGCCAGCACCAAGAATCCAAATAGGTTTTGAATCTGTTCCGTGAAATATCTCCAGCTCTGTATCAGTCCACTTTTTCCCTGGCTTGAGATCGAAGACCTGTGCAAGAAGCTCCGGCGCGGCGGCTCCTGTTGAACCGCGACGCGGTTCAACGCGACTACGGAGCCATTGTATACTCCGCGTTGCGTGTCCTTCGCTCGCGCCGACATAGAGTATAGTTCTGCTGAGCCCATACGCGATCCGCTTCGCTGTAAAGATTCGCAATTTTGTCGTCTTCGCGAAATCTCTGGGAAGGAGTAGATTGAGCAACCTGGAGCGCGGGTCGTTGAGTTTTTCATCAACCTCTCCATGCATTGGCGGACTCGGCTGCCGCGCCGCATTCGGAAAAAACGTCTTCGCGAACAGATTATCATCAACCGCACAGAGATTGACAAGCTCCTTGACATTGATCTTCGTCTGCGCCGTCATGCCGCCCTCTTCAGAGTTCCCGGATTAACGATCATATAGGCGTTGAAGCGTGCCGCTCCACCCGCCGCCGGCGTCGCATCCTCTCCCACAGCACTCACCACAGACGACCCCGCGGCATTCCCCACCGCAAAGGTCAAGACCGTCGTCCTTCCCTCAACCGTCGACGTTCCAATCGCTGTCCCCGCCGCCACCGCCGCTTCACTGAAGCCGCTCGCCGTCGACGTTCCAGCAGCATTCCCCACAGTTGCGGCAATCGAAGCGTCCGCTCCTATCACAGTCGATGTGCCCGCGGCACTTCCTGTCGCAGCGCCTACCGCCGCACCGATCCCACTCACTATTGACGTCCCAGCCGCCGATCCAATCCCAGTATCGACGGCCGCTCCGACACCGCTAACCGAACTTGTTCCTGCGGCGCTCCCTGCTGTCTGTGCAAGGCTTGTCGTCGTCCCATTAACCGCCGACGCGCCCGCGGCGTTTCCCGCTGTCTGCGTAAGACTCGTCGTCGTTCCACTCACTGCCGACGCGCCTGCGGCGTTTCCCGCGACAGCCGTGATCGCAACACCAAATCCGCTAACTGTACTCGTCCCTGCCGCGCTTCCTGCTGCCGCTCCTTGATCCGCAATTCCCGTAACAGTACTGGTTCCCGCCGTACTTCCTGCCGTGTTCGTTGTCGACGCGCCTACGGCGGCAACAGTCGACGTTCCACTCGCACTTCCCGCCGTGTCCGAGGCCTGCGCTTGCGAAACCCCACTAACAGTCGAAGCTCCCGCAGCGCTCCCCGTGACGACGACAAGAGTTTGCCCAACTCCACTAACAGTCGAAGCCCCAGTCGCACTTCCAGCCGCAGCGCCGACGGCGGCGCCGACACCACTCACAGTTGACGTGCCCGCGGCGCTTCCAACGCCAGTTTGGAGGGCGGAACTCGCGGCAGTAACCGTGCTCGTTCCCGCCGCCGTCCCACTAGTCTGCGCCAGCGACGTTGCCGTTCCAGCGACAGCACTCGTTCCAGCTGCCGTCCCGCTTGCTTGCACCAGAGACGAAGCCGTCCCCGTTACTGTCGACGTTCCAGCAGCCGAACCTGTCGCAGCGCTCGCAACAACTTCCGCTACACCAGTAACAGTGCTGCTTCCAGCCGCCGTTCCTCTTGTCGTCACGAGGCTCGACGAAAGCCCCGTCGGCGTCGACGCGCCTGCGGCGCTCCCGACCGCCGTCGTCAGTGACGCGCCGACACCAGTGATCTTTCCATGCGGCTCCGTCGGAGCGGTGAAGTTCGAGGTCCAAACGGCGTCACCGCGAACGATGCGGAACTCATCAATCCACCCCAAGATCGACGCGCCCGCCTGCGCATCAAAGGCAACGCCAATAAGAGGTCCAGCGGGCGGGATCTGATAGTTCAGATTCACAGCAGGAGAATAGGTGCTTCCCGCTTGTGTTCCACCCACGAAGAGTCTATGATTCCCGCTCGCATCTCGTGTCAGAGCTACGTGGTGCCACGTGTCGACGACGATTGTTCCCGCCGCACTACTGATTCTAGTCCCATTCTGAAAAAGGTTGATGGCGCCGTTGGACTGCACAAGTATCTCGAAATTGTCGGGCGTGGTCGTAGTGCGGAAATCTACGAGCGGCTGATCCAACGCCAGCGTGTCCGGCCGATACTGGAAGTCAATAGCGAACGGCTCAATTCCTAAGCCAAAATCGCCGCTTCCGTCTCCGCTCAAAAAGTCGCCCGTTCCATCAAACAAACACGACGACGTTCCGAACTTGCTCTGCGCCGTGTCGATTTGCACGTTTCCATTAGCAGTCCACGTGTGTCCCTTTCCACTCGAATCAGTGAATGTTGTTGCGCCATCCGCTCCTTCGAAGTGAAGGAGTGTCATCGTGTTATCTGATGTTCCTCTCGCGAGTCCAATCGTCTCCCCTTCAAAGAGAAGGTTCAACGAAGTCTCAAACCACGGCCTCTCCGTCGTCGAGGTCGAAGTCTCGTTCTCCCCTAGATCCGCCGACCCAGCTCGTCCCCAACGACTGCTCGCAGAAATCGACGAACCCGCACTATCGTTGTGCCCAATCTCGACGACGAGTCGATCCCCCTGAACCGTCGTATAGGTGCCAGCCGAGAAATCTCCGTTCGCAAACCCCTTATTCCGAAGAGCAATATTCCATTCGAGATTATCGCCATATTCGGCAATGGCAAGGAGTGTGGACTGCACCACCGACCCGTCACGCGACAAGACTCGGACGCCAAGACGGGACCGTATATTGTCGTTAGCGGCGCTTTCAAGGACTTGTACATAACACTTAAACGAGGTAGCAGAATTAAACGAATTCCCGGCGGCAAGCGGTGCCGAGATGAATTGCCGATGACAGCGATCCTGGCCCGCCGTCGACGTGAAGCCCGCCGTTGTTGTGAGAGTGTCGCCGCCCGCAGTATTCTTGTCTATCCCCTGCCGAGCGAACGGCGCGGCAGAGGATTCCCAACCAGCATCAACAGCCGGAGTTATCGCACCCGAGACGGCGAGCGTGCCAAGATAGAATCTCGTGGCCATCTCTCGCCCTTTTCAAAAACGAAGGAGGCGAGAACGCCTAGTCTTCAGTGACGTTCGTCCCGGTGGTCAACCGCGGCGTGACATTCGTATTCACCGTTATGGACGGCGTTACAGTTCCACTGAAGAGCATAGACGTTGAACCGGCAGAAACCGTTCCAATCGCAAAGTGCGTTAGGGTCGACGCAACATTGGACGACGCCGGAAACGAAACGCTCGACGTTAGTGTCACGGCGGAACCCGCGACGGTCCACCCCGCCGTCGTCCTCGCAACCGACTGCCTCGCATAGTTCAGATAATCGCTTTCCGAAGAGGCCTGGTTCCCCGCCTCCCCTGGATCAGCGAAGTGGAGCGAGAGCCACAGAGACCCCGCGATCCCACTCGCCACCAGAGGGATTGTCGTCGCTGTGAAGATCAGTCCCAAGAAATCAGTTTCGAAGGCGTTCGACTTGGACATTTAAGTCTTCCTTTTCTGTGCGGTGCAGCGCGACTACGCCGCAATGGAACGAAGTTTAGCCAGTTTCTCCTCAAGCGCCCGCTCCCGCTCCGCCAAACCTTGCTCCCGTGCCGCAATATCCTGCCGCCTTCCCTCAAGCTCCGCGTTGACGCGCTCCGCGGCGCTCTGTAGCTTCTTGACTTCTTTTTCCTTCGTTGCAACGACGGCTTCTCTTTCCGCCAATTCCTTACTCACCCGATGGAACTCGCGGGTGCCCCCTGCGAGCTTTTCATCCCTCGCGGCCAACGTCGCCTTATAGTCGTCGAGTTTCCGCACGTCATCAGCGCGGCGCGCCGCATCCGTTGCCTCGCGACGTTGAAGTGCTTCATGTTCTTTGCCCACTTTCGCCTCCATCACCGCGAGGGCGTCGACCTTCGCTTGCGCCTCGATGGAAAGGGCAACAAGTTTATCTAGTCGCTCCTTGCTCGCCTTCGGATCAGCGACGAGGGCGCAGAGCGCATACACGCCCGCGACATCCTGCGGTGGAAGGCTCGCCATCGGGTTGATCGCCATTGCGCTTCGCGCCTCCTATACGCTTGCTATAACGGAGAGGACACCGCCCCGGCGGACGCCCAAATATTCCGTCTGATTCGCCGCCAACCGAATACCGAGGTTAGTCGCCGTCGGCTGCGTATCCACATTGACACGACAAGACGCGTCAGTATGGAGGCGGATAAAGGTCGTCGACGAACCGAACGCGGCAAAACTCGTCGCCGTTCCACTGAAGGTCATGAACTGCGTTCCGAGCGCCGGTAGGCTCCCGGTGGGCACCACATGCCCACCCGCATTCGCCATTCCAGCAAACTCTGTCACCTCGAGAATAGGCATATTATGGCCTCCACAAATGGACGTTGACGCCTGGCGGCAAGTCCCGCAAATCGTCGACGAAGTTGATCGTTTCCGGAATCGGAATCGCTGGATCGAACGCCCGAGTCACACACACCAGATGGACTCGCTTCGGCTGATATGCGACGCGGACGACTGGAGAATAGAGTTCTCGGAGTTGCCACCACGCCGTCGCCGTCCACCGAATCTTGATCTCGAAGATCGTCGCGGCGTCTCCGTCGAGATTGACGGCGTCAGTTTGACAGAAACGATTCTCTCTCCCGTCGCTGAACTTGAACCACTGTCCGACGATGAGATTCGGGAACAGTTGCCTGAGATAGGAAACAGTTTTCTTCTCATATGCAAGTCCAGCCTTCTGTGCCGGACTCGCACGCGAACGTCGTGGGTGTGGGTTTTCGCAGAGCGCGACCCAATGCAACTTCGTGCATCGAGAAAAGCCGGGCGGCGGGGCGAGAGCAAGCGATAGCGCAGGTCCACCACTTTCGGCGCCACCGAGGAGCATCCCTCAATCCTCCTGAGGGCTTGCGCCCTCTTCGCTCTCAAGCCCAGGGCCGAGACGTTCGAGACGCTCGTCCTGAAGGTTCGGCCAAGAGGCCGAAGACCCTTCCGCCACTGGCTCAGACGCCGGCGGAGCTGCACGCGGACCGACATCCAAGAGTTTTGACTCATGCGCGACGACCTTTGCCCGCGCCACCGCCAGATCCTCCGACGAGATCGGTGCCACGACCTGCGCATTTGTATTGACGACGACGGTTGGACCACTCGTCGTCTTTGAGCCGTAGCCGAGACGTTCGAGAGCGCTGTCCATTACATCAGTCAGTTCTTCGAACGGGAGGGCGCTCCGCTTCTTGTCCAACGTCTCCTGCACAATGTCAAGAGCGGAGAGGGCCACACCGGAAAGCTTGTGATTGATCGCGGCGGTGAGCCGCGATGATTGTTCGCCGCGGCGTTGTTCATATCTCAGCTTGAACAAGTCGTTGTTCATTATGATGGAGATGGTGGTGAAGTGCTTCCCGAGTCGGGCGGCGATATCCTTCTGCGTAATGCCGGGCTCGACCAGGAGCAGGTCGATGATGTGGTCGTGCCAGTACATGTGGCGAGTGTCGCGGCGCTGGCGCGGCGGTCGGCCGAGGTCGTTTATCGGGAAGATGGGCTCGAGAAGTGGGTTCATGATGGGCATATTCTACTCGATGTGATGGGGACTGGGCTCCCTTTGCACCCAGGGGGACTTTGGGTTGCGAATGTTCTTGCCGCGGCGGAAGTGGGTTTGCGATAACGACAAGACCCGCCCGCGCGGGGGGATGGGAGCCTACCCTGGCTGAATAGATAGGGGCGCAGCAACCCGCTGCGCCCCACTCGTTGCACGGTCTGGTTAGAGTTGATCGACGCTCGCCCCAGTCCCACGCGCCTTGTCGTACGCTTCGCGTATGGCAGCCACGCCATAGGCGAAGGCAAAGTAGGACTTGCTTCCTTTCGGGAACTCGCCCTTCGCATCCGCTTGGACCTGATTGCCCTTGGCATCAACGCGCCAAGCCGCCCGGTCCGACCTATCCTTGCCAGTCACCTGCTTGATACAGGCTAGCATTGTCTCGGCATCGTACCGTTGCACACCCGCACCAGCGCCACGCTCCGCCCAAACCGGCGGCGTTGCGCTTGCGGCCGCAATGAAGGCGTCGATTGCCTCCGCCGCGTCCTTTAGCGAACCCGGTGCGTCCTTGTCATTTAGCACAGTGTTCGCCACATTGCCAAGCTTCGTGTGAAAGCCCAGTGTGGCGCACATAGTCGGCAGCGTGCCCGCTGGTCCCATTTGCTGATCCCACGCCTTGATAGGCTTGTAATCTTCTCCTTCCGCTTCGACCAGCGTAAACCGGGCGCCCGTGGCGATTTCGGCGTTAGCGACCACCTTGCCATCGGTGCCGAGATAGTCTCGGATTGACCTTTTCTCTTTTGCCATTTTGCAGTCTCCTATTCGCCAGCGCCATT
>Ga0184625_10000276_pt1 | contig 18013 bp, 18 predicted proteins | sample PLM3_30_b1_FD_133151 | JGI IMG/M metagenome (GOLD analysis project Ga0184625, IMG submission 133151) | Groundwater sediment microbial communities from an aquifer in East River, Colorado, USA - PLM3_30_b1 | ecosystem: Environmental > Terrestrial > Soil > Riparian zone | place: USA: East River... | reverse complement strand
TGTCCGGCCGCGTCGCCCGGCGTCGGGAAGTCCGCGAGGGCGACATGAGGCGCCGCGTCGAGGAGCGTTCGAGCCTGATCGGGCGACAGCGGCTCGACGGTCTCGACCCAGATCGCCTGGGCGTGGCCAACCAGCACAGGCACGCGGACGCAGGTCGCCTGCAACGCGAGATCGGGGAGGCCCAGGATCTTCTGTGTCTCGGCCCGCAGCTTCGCTTCCTCGCTGAACTCCACGCCGTCGAGCTCCCAGTCCATGGCCAGGTCGGCCTCCATCGGCGCGACCGCGCGGAGCCGTTCGATTCCCGCGTCGCCCGCGCCGGACATGGACTGGTAGGTCGCGAGCCGAACCCGCCGCAGCCCCGCGGCGTCGTGCAAAGGCTTCAAGACGCAAGCCAGCTGGATCGCCGAGCAGTTCGGGTTCGCGACGATCGGACCGCCGTCGAGGGCGTCGTCGTTGACCCCGGCGACTACCAGCGGGATGCCGTCCGTGAGACGGAACGCGTCCGACTTGTCGATGCAGGTCGTGCCCGATTCCGCCGTGGGCGGAACGAGCTCCGAGCTCGGCCCCGTCCCGACCGAGAAGAAGCAAAGGTCGAGGCCGGCGGCGGCCAGGCTTCCCGGGCAAGCCTCCTCCACGACGAGCGTCCGGTCGCCGAAGGCCACCTCGCTGCCCGCCGAGCGTGACGACGCGAAGGCGCGCACGTCGGTATGGCCGCGCCGGGCCAACAGCTCCAGCGTCACAGTCCCGACCGCGCCCGTGGCGCCGACGACGCCGAGCCTAGTCATGCGCGCGCAGCGCCTCCTCGGTGTCGAGCTCGAACGCCTCGTGCAGCGCCTCGACCGCGCGCTCGACGTCGGCGAGCGGGACGAAGCAGGCGATCTTGATCGGTGAGGTGTTCACGATCAGCGGCTCGACGCCGATTTCTGCGAGCGTCGAGAACGTCCTCGCCGCCACGCCGGGATGGGTCCTCATACCCGCCCCGACGAGACTGACCTTCCCGAGATCCTCGCGCGTCGACCAGGTGACGCCGAGCCCGTCGAGCGTCTTTGCGACCTCGTCGCGGTCCGAGATCGGCGCGGAGAAAACGATCTCCGGGCCGGTCTGGATGATCGTGTCGACGCTTGCGCCCGCCTCGGCCAGCGCCTCGAAGAGCTCGGCTGCTCGGACGCCGTCGACGCGGTAGATCGCCTCCTCGAGCGTGTGCGTGACCCCTGAGATGATCGCCTTCTCGAGCATTCGTTCGTCCTCCTCGCCGATCCAGGTTCCGTTCGCGTCGGAGAAGCTGGAGCGGACGTGGAGCCTGACGCCGTGGTTGCGCGCGAACTCGACCGAGCGTAGCTGGAGCACCTTCGCGCCGCTCGCCGCCATCTCCAGCATCTCCTCGTAGCTGACCGCGTGCAGCTTGCGCGCTCCCGGCACGACCCGCGGGTCGGCGGTGAAGACGCCCTCGACGTCCGTGTACATCTCGCATGCCTCCGCACCGAGTGCCGCCGCCAAGACGACCGCCGTCAGGTTCGACCCGCCGCGGCCCAGCGTGGTCACGTCGAACGTGGTTGAGACGCCCTGGAATCCGGCGACGAGGACGATCCGGTCCTCGTCGAGCGCCTCGTGGATCCGCCGGGCGCGCACGTCGACGATCTTCGCCTTGCCGTGGGCAGTGTCGGTGACGATGCCGGCCTGCGAGCCGGTCAGCGAGATCGCCTGGTGCCCGAGGTCGTGGATTGCCATCGCAGCCAACGCGCAGGAGACGCGCTCGCCGACGGAGATCATCATGTCGAGCTCTCGCGGAGCCGGCCGATCCGAGATCTCGTAGGCGAGACGGACGAGCTCGTCCGTCGTGTCGCCCATCGCGGAGAGAACCGCGACGACGCGATGTCCGGCTTCACGTGCCGCGACCAGCCGACGTGCGACGGCCTTGATCCGCTCCGTGTCGGCAACGGACGTGCCCCCAAACTTCATGACCACCGTCCCGGCCTTCGCCGGGCCCGCGCCGGCCACGGCGGGCAGGCCTTCGTACTGCGTGGACGTAGACACCGTCAGAGCTCGCGCCGGCCGGAGAGGGCGCGCCCGAGGGTCACCTCGTCCGCGTACTCGAGGTCGCCGCCGACCGGCAGGCCGCTCGCCAGGCGGGTGACGCGCACCCGGCCCCGGAGCCGGTCGGCGATGAACGACGCCGTCGCCTCGCCGGTCGTGTTCGGATTCGTCGCAAGCACGACCTCGACGACGCTGTCGCCCTCGACCCGGTGCAGGAGCTCGTCGATCCTCAGATCCTCGGGATCGACCCCGTCCAGCGGCGAGAGGGCGCCGCCGAGAACGTGGTAGAGACCGCGGTACTCGTGTGTCCGCTCCAGCGAGAGCACGTCGGCCGGCTGCTCCACGACGCAGATCAGGGAGCGGTCACGTCTGGCATCGCGGCAGATCTCGCATGTCTCCTCCTCCGTCCAGTTGCCGCACTCGCTGCAGAACCGGACTCGCTCCTTCGCGTCACGGAGGGCGCCGGCGAGCTCGAGCGCCTCGTCCTTGGGCGCGCGGAGGAGATGGAACGCGAGCCGGTGAGCGGTGCGGGTGCCCACACCGGGCAGACGCGTCAGCTGGGCGACGAGATTCTCGATCGACGGGCTGAACACGCGGCCATTGTGCCTGTCTGCATCGGACCAGCTCTCTCCGCGCGGCCTGACGAGAGCGCGATACGCTTGAGTCTGCGGCGCCACCTCCGATGGGCGAGCAGGACGAACACGAAGTCGAGGCGTCGAGCGCCGACGTCCAGTTTGGGCGGCTCTACCTTCCCTGCCCCGCCTGCCGCAAGGCGGTGTCAGTCGCACGGGCGGCCCGGGAAGATCCCGAGCCGCCTTCGTACGAGTGTCCCGCGTGCGGAACGACCTTTGTCGTGCTGACCGACTAAGACGCCGCGAGGGCGGGTGTCAGCTCCGGCCTCACGTCGAGCAGGCCGTGGACTTGCGCCCAGCGGCTCGCCTCGGTCCGGTTGGCCACATCGAGCTTCCGGTAGATGTTCGACAGGTGGAACTTCACCGTCTGTTCCGTCACCCACAGCATCCGTGCGAGCTGCGCGTTGGAGTGTCCTTCGGCGACAAGTCGCAGGATCTCGAGCTCACGTCGAGTCAGACCCGGCGTGCGGTCGACGGCAGCATGCTCCTGACCCAACACGGGCCTGACGGTGGGCCGTCCCGCCATGTAAACCGAGTGCGAGAACGCCTGCCGGACGACTGAAGCGAGATCGTCTGGATGGGCGGTCTTGACGACGTACGCCGACGCGCCGGCGCCTAGCGCTGCCTCGATCACTTGCGTGTCCTGGTGCATCGAAAGAACGATTGGGCGTAGGGAGGGAACCGCTGCACGCGCCCGCTCGATCAGGACGAGACCGTTGAGATCGCCGGCGTTTCCGTCGAGCTCGGTCATGAGGAGATCAGGACGGTGCTCCTCGACCAGGGAGAGTGCCTCCGAGGTTGAAGTGGTCTTGCCGATGACGTGGACTCCGGTTCGCCGCAAGACTTGCTCCACGGCGTCGAGCCACATCGGGTGGGAGTCACAGATGACTCCAGACTGCTGAGTAGTGCCGCTCACCGAAAGGGCCGCCTTTCGAGGGTAGTGGGGATACTTCCGTCGGGATTGATATCGCATTTTTGTGAGGTTTAGAAGGGTTTTCGCCTGGCGATTCGTATAGTTTTTGACGGAAGTAGGGGTCGGTGGCGTGTTTCGAGGCCGCAGGCCGGCCGCTTTCGCCCCGGTTCTGTGGAAAACCCTGTGCATATCCGCGCACCCGGGTCCAGCTCACATCGCCCAGCTGTGGACGCCGAGGACTCGACCGCGCGAAGTCTGGCCGCCGACTCGACTTTCGTCGCCTGGGATTGAGGCTGCCCACGGGGTAACGTGACCACCACGACGCGGGCAGGCCGCGGCTCGCGACGCGGGGCGGGTGGAGCGCCGGATTCGGCGCTTCGCCCGGCCCCTCCGGAACCTCGCTGTGGTGCTCCGCGCGGGGCCCCCTCCGTCCGGCTAGTCCCACGTCGCGAGACGAGTCTTGTGACTCTGGCCTGTTCGCGTGTCTATGTGCGTCGTACGCTCGTCGGAGTGCGGCGGATGATGATGAGCCGGGGCGGCTCGCCGGGATCGGATGCAAGCGCAGCAGGGAAGGCGCTGCCCGGCCGTTCACGCGCCGCAGCGCCGCTGCCGTCCGAGAGCACGGAAGGAGCGCGTGCCTTCGAATGGCTCGAGCTTGCCGAGGGAACGTTGCGCGAGGCGCTGGCCGAACGGCTCGCACAGGCGCACTTGACCGAGACGCAGTCCGATTGAGCCTCACTCCCCTCGAGATTGCCTCTGGTCTCGTCTTTGGCCTCGGGCCCTCGGAACGGCTGCCAACGGCGAAGGAAGCCGGAACGCCGCTGGAGGCGCTCGAGCGGGCCATCCTGCCGGCACTCAAGCGGCCGCCGTGCCTTGTGAGCTTCTCGGGAGGACGCGACTCCTCGACGATTCTCGCCGTCGCCGTCCGGCTGGCCCGGCGCCAGGGCCTCGAGCTTCCGATTCCAGCCACCAATCGCTTTCCGGTGGTCGGGCAGAGCGACGACGTCGAGTGGCAGGAACGCGTTGTCGTTCAACTTGGTCTGACGGAGTGGATCCGCACCGACTCGACGAGCGAGCTCGATTCGGTCGGGCCAGTCGCCGGTCGAGTCCTGCGCCGTCATGGCTTGCTCTGGCCCTTCAACGCACACTTCTACGCCCCGCTGCTCCAGGAGGCGTTTGGCGGCTCACTGCTGACCGGGATCGGCGGAGACGAAGCACTCGGCAGACCCCGCTGGGCCCGGGCCGCCGCGGTTCTCTCCCGCCGGGCGCATGTCCGTCCCAGAGAGGTGATGGCTGTCGGATTGACTGCCTCACCGTTCGCTGTCCGAAGATCGGCGCACTCGACGCGAGAGCCTGTCCTCCTTCCGTGGCTGCGGCCGGAAGCCCAGGGCGAGGTATGGGCGCGCTGGGTCGCCGACACGGCGTCGGAGCCGTTGCGTTTCGCCGATCGCTTTGCATGGTGGCGCCGCCTCCGCTACGTCCGGCTCGGCATCGAGGGCCTCCGGCGAATCGCGTCGGATCTTCTCGTCGATGTGCGACACCCATTCGCCGACGCGGCCTTTGCGTCTGCGTTGGCGGCCGTGCCGCCGGATGCTCGCAACCACGGCCGCTCCGTGGCGATGCGTGAACTGTTCGACGACGCGCTCCCGCCGGAGCTGATGCAGCGCTGCACGAGGTCGCACTTCGACGTCGTGTTCTGGAACGAGCACAGCCGCGACCTCGCCGCCCGCTGGGCGGGCGAAGGGACCGATGACGAACTCGTCGACATCGAGGCGCTTCGGCGCGAGTGGGAAGCGCCGCACCCCGATGCGCGCACGTTCATGCTCCTCCAGCAGATTGCGCTGAACGCGAAGCCCGCGATCGAGGGAGAGCTCGAGCAGGCGGCCGCAAGCGCATAGAGGCTTTAGACCCTCCGTTCGTCCAGTTCCTCGTCCTTTGCGGAGTCTGGTGGTTCTAGCCTGGCTCCGCGTCGATCTTCGTCTTAGGCTCGGGAGTCGGAAAGGCCGTTTGCGTCATGACTAGTCCGCAGACGTTCCAAGCTGAAGCCATCCAGGCGCTGTTGCCGGCGCTCGATCGTGTCCGCAGCTCCGCGGGCCAGGAGTGCAGGTGCGACGGCGGCGGTTGGATCGTCACGCTCGACAGGGATCGCTATGCCTCCCCAGGCGACGCGGGGATGGTCCGCTACACCCAGTGTGCCTGCCTCGAGGAAGCGCTGGGCCAGCTGAGTTGCTAGAGACCTGGCAGTCCTAGTCCACCGGCCATTCCGCCCAGCCGCGACTGGGCGAGGTCGTTCGCCGAGCGCAGGGCTTCGTTGACGGCGCCGAGGATCATGTCGGCGAGGAGCTCCGGGTCGTCGGGATCGATCGCCTCAGGAGCGATCTTGATCGCCTTGATCTCGCCAGAGCCCGTCGCGGTGACGGTCACTACGCCGCCACCGGCCGAGGCCTCGACCGTCTCGTTCGCGAGCTCCTCCTGCACGCGGGCCATGTCCGCCTGCATCTGCTGAACCTGCTTCATCATTTTGTTGATGTCCATGCCACCGGGACCGCTCATTCCGGGGTCACCTCCCGGGCGTCGAAGGTCTGCTTGAGCTCTTCCACCAGCTCTTCCTCGCTCAGTTGCCGCTGCTCCACTGGTTCGGTCTCCCCGTTCTCACCGACTTCGAACGCGATCGCGAAGCGGCGGCCGGTCACCTCGTAGAGCGCGTCGGCCAGGAGATTCGCATTCTTCGGATCCTCGGCGAGGTTGCGATGGAAGCCCGCGGTAGCCGGGAACTCGAGCGTCAGGGTGTCGCCGGCCAGGCCCGACGGGTGCGCCTCCCTGAGGACTGAGGCGGTCGGGATCGAGCGCTGCTCGACGGCCGGGATCACCGCGCGCTGCCAGACGTCCTGGAGCTGCTCCAGTTCCACCGTGGGCGCGGCGGCCGGCGGCTGCGGGGGCTCGTCAGCCGCTTCCGGCTGGGCTTCGTCCGGGGGCCCACGGCGCTCGAGCTGCTCGATCCGAAAGGCGAGCGACTCGCGCTCGAGGTCGGCTCCCGGCCTCGTCACCTTTATGAGCGCAAGCTCGAGCGGGAGTCGCGGATCGCCGCCCTGGCGCATGTCGTCGACGGCGACGGCCAGAAGGTCGCAGAGCCGGATGACTGTCGCCTCCGGAAGCTGGTTCGCCTGGGCGCGGAGGCGCTCGCGGGTCTCCTCGGTCACCGGGAGCGAGTCGGGCACCTCGCCCACGTGCTGGACGAGAAGGAGGTGGCGCAGATGCTCTAGGAGGTCCGTGACGAGCCGCCCGAGATCTTGTCCCTGCTCGGCGAGCTCCTCCACGAACTGGAGCGCGCCCGCCGTGTCGCGGTCGACGACGAGGTCGCAAAGGCGAAAGAGCGCCTCCTCCTCGACCGCGCCCAGGAGCTGCAACACCGATTGGACGGTGATCGTCCCTTCCGTCGCCGCCGCCAGCTGGTCGAGCGTCGATTCCGCGTCGCGGTAGGCGCCACGCGCGCCGCGGGCGATCAGCGCGAGCGCCGCGTCGGGCACGTCGATTCCCTCGCCGTCGGCGATCCGGCGCAGCTTGCCAATCAGCTCGGGGAGCCGCGGGCGGGAGAAGACGAAGGTCTGGCAGCGCGACCTGACGGTCGGGAGCATCTTCGACAGGTCGGTCGTGCAGAAGACGAAGACGAGGTGGGGCGGAGGTTCCTCGATCAGCTTCAGGAGCGCGTTGAAGGCGGCATCCGTGAGCTGGTGCGCCTCGTCGAGGATGTAGACCTTGTACCGGCCCTCGACCGGCTGGAGCACGACCCGCTCGCGGATCTCGCGGATGTCGTCGATACCGCGCTGCGACGCGGCGTCCATCTCGATGACGTCGAGCGAGGTCCCGTTCGCGATTGCGACACACGAGTGGCACGTCTTGTCGGGCGTCGCGGTCGGCCCCTGAGCGCAGTTGAGCGCCTTGGCGAGGATCCGCGCGAGCGAGGTCTTCCCTGTTCCGCGCGGGCCGGCGAAGAGGTACGCCTGCCGAACCTGGTCGGTCTCGATCGCGTTCCGGAGGGTCTGGACGACCGCCTCCTGGCCGACCACCTCGTCGAAGTCTTGCGGCCGATATTTCCGGTAAAGGGCGGTCACGCGGCGGGGTTCCGATTCAATCAGATACCCGACCGCGCACCCCCCGTCGTGAGTGGTGCACCGAGCCGGTTTTCTGGGGGCGCTCGCTCGGGCCAGGCCGACCCACGGCACCTGGGAGGGACTACTTAGCGCTGCTTCCTCCCGGATCTGACGCGGTTCGCAGGCTCCCAGTGCGCGGGACCTGGCCGTCAACACTTGCGCCCGGAGCCCGTCTCTCGAGCACTACCCCCTCGGGAGGGGATTCAGCCCCGCTTGAGCGGATCGCGGGTTCAGGGAACCGCTAGCTCCCCACCTAGCGCGGCCGGGCAGGCTCCATGGTAGCGGCGTCGAGACGCTTTAGGCGATGGTTAGCTCGTCACCGAGGAGGCCGTTCCGCTGGGCCCAGCGGCTCGCCTCCGTTCGGTTGGCGACGTCGAGCTTCCGATAGATGTTCGAGAGATGGAACTTCACGGTCTGCTCGGTCACCCAGAGCATGCGCGCGAGCTGGGCATTGGAGTGCCCCTCCGCGACCAGCTTCAGGATCTCGATTTCGCGGCGGGTGAGGCCACCCGGTCGTTCGAGCCGAATCGGAGCATCTGGTGCGGTCGAGGTAGCTACTGGTCCCGCGCCGAGCATGAAGACCGAGTTGTCGAAGGCTTGCCGCACGGCCGAGGCGACATCGTCGGGGTGCGCCGTCTTGACGATGTAGGCGGAGGCGCCTGCGGCCAATGCACGATCAATGTGGCCGGAGCCGTGGTGGGTCGAGAGCACGATCGCTCGGAGCTCCGGCGCAGCCGAGCGAACCTCACGCAGGACGTCCAAGCCGTTCGGCTCACCGGGCAGTGGGTCGAGCTCGACGGTCAAAAGGTCGGGTCTTCGCTCGTCGACCATTCGGACTGCCTCGCTCCCCGAGCTCGTCTTGCCGACCACCGTCACGCCGACTCGGTCGAGCACCAGCTCGATGGCATCGAGCCAGATCGGATGGGGGTCAAGCAGGACCGCGTGCAATGGCGTCGATGAAGCAGTCATTCGGTTGCCGCAGCCCGCATCTAGGGTGGTATATCGCACAATCGGAGCTTTTTGAACCCCTTCGAATACGCGCTGAACGGCCGAACTTACGGTTAGGCACCTCTCCAACTCTGGACTACACAGGGCTCCGCGCGGCACGTACCCTCTCGTCATGCCCTCGGTGCCGCCCAATGCGACGAGGGCCGTCCGCGTTCTGATTGCGGATGACCATCGCCTCTTCGCCGAATCGCTGATGGCCGTGCTCAGCCAGGATGAACGCGTGGACGTCGTAGGAATCGCCGAAGACGGCAAGGAAGCCGTCGACCTGGCCGCCGAGCTCCGGCCCGACGTGATCCTGATGGATCTCAAGATGCCGGTGCTCGACGGATTCGAAGCGACGCGGCGAATCCGAGAAGCAGGCCTGGACATGCAGATCCTGATCCTCACCGGGACCGATGAGCCGATCGGGTCGGAGCGCGCGTCTGCTGCCGGCGCCAACGGCTATCTGCGGAAAGAGCGGAGCGTGGACGAGTTGAAGGACGTCTTCCTCGAGGTCGCCTCGCTCGCTGCGGTCCTCGGCTCGTCAACGAGCCGGTAGCGTTTTTGAGCTAGGGCCCTCGTCGGTCCGCGACGGTTGTCTTGGCATCCGTCCGCCGGTTTCGTTACGGTCCGGCCGACCCCAGTAGCCACGCATGACGTCATCCGACGCGGCCAGGGAATTGTCGTCGGAATTGAGTCCTCCCACCTCCGAGCGAACGAGCCGCTGCGGTGGGGCGCGATCGGTGACGCGGAGAAACTGATGACTCGTTTGGGTCTGAGAACTCTGCCCTCGACACCAACGGGTGGGCCGCCACCCGAAAGGAGCCGCCATGCCGAGGCTGAACGTCACGCAGCGCCCGAAGCATCCGAACTCTCGCCGTTCTCGCCTTAGTCTTCTCATCGTCGTGCCGGCGATCATCGTCGGTGCAGTGACATATGCCGCGGGCGGCGCCGGGGCCGCCGGCTCGGCTCCGACGATGCCCAAGCGCCTTCGGGTCGTCGACGCTACGCCCACGAGCGTGACGATCTCTTGGACACGGTCGCGCGACAACGTGGGAGTCGCCGGCTACGACGTGTATCTCGCAGGTCGGCCCACGATGCAGACGAGGGCAACGACGTACACGATCGAGTCGCTCAATTGCAGCAAGACCTACACGATCGGGGTCGCCGCCTACGACGCCGCCGGCAACCGCTCGCGCACGGCATGGATCTCCGGTTCAACAGGCGCGTGCGCTGAGCCGCCTCCACCGCCTCCGCCGCCTCCGGCCGGGTGTGCGCTCGGGCAGTACGAGGCGTCTTACTTCAACAACCTCACACTACTGGCGCCCACGGCGCTGACGCGTTGTGAGAACGCCCCGCTGAATCGGCATTGGGGAGAAGGAGCTCCCGTCGGGGTAAGCGCCGACAATTTCTCGGCCCGCTACACAGGCTCGTTCGACTTTCAAGCCGGCACGTACGCGTTCTCGTACCAGCACGACGACGGGATACGCGTGTTCGTCGACGGGGCCCTTGTCGTCGACAAGTGGGGCAGGCTTCCATCCTGTCCCTGTCCGAACACCGGAACGTTCTCGCGGGCGATGACGGCCGGCAGTCACACGGTCAAGGTCGAGTTTCAGGAGCTAGTTGGTGCGGCAGACATTGCGCTCTCCTGGCAGAGCGGCTCAGCACCACCTCCACCGCCACCACCGCCACCACCTCCACCACCTCCCCCTCCACCTCCCCCTCCACCGCCACCGCCACCGCCTCCGCCGCCACCGCCGCCGCCACCACCGTCGCAAGAGCCGGGGCCGATTGCGGGGCAGGGGTATACGGTCAAATTCCAGGATCAGTTCGACGGAACGTCACTGGATGTCTCCAAGTGGACGGACCACGACTTCTGGAACACTCCCCAAGTCGGTTCCGTTGCCGTCTCGGACGGAACCCTGAAGATCATCAACGACCGCGCAGGCGGCTACGAGGAGTCGATCTCGGTGCAGTCAGGTCCCGAATGGGGTGCTGATTCTGACTCACCGATCAAGTACGACTTTATGTTCGGGTACGCCGAAGCCAGGATCAAGTTCACGGGTGGGAAGGGATCGTGGCCGGCATTCTGGCTTCTCTCGAGCGCGCATGCTCAGCACGCCGGGAGTTGTCCTGAGCCTGATCTGAACTTCGAGTTGGACATCATGGAGCATCAGGGCGACGAGCCGACCAGGTTCTATGGCACCGAGCATCGGAATACCAATTCCTACTGTGGTGTCGGGGACGCAACCAGGCCGGGTCTTTACCCAGCCGTTCCTAATCTCCAGAACGCCTGGCACGTCTACTCCGTGCTCTGGAGCGCTACCTCGATCAAGTGGTACATGGACGAGCAGCTTATGTTCACGGCCGTCCCATGGGATTCAGCCGACCAGAAGATGTTTCTGAGCCTGACGATGCAGGCTTGTGGCTGGGACTCGTCGAACGGTTGCGACTCAACGACGGCGGACAAGCTTGTTACAGAGACGGACTACGTGAGGGTGTGGCAGAAATGAGGCAGCACATCCACGGCGCTTCGAGGTGGGATATCGATTCACCTCGTTCGCGCTGTCGCTCTAGCGCCGATCCATGAGCGTCGCAGTCGCAGGACTCGTCGGCGCGTTAGTGTTCGTCGTGGGAGCGGCGCCGGGAGCGCCGCACGGGCGCGCGGGCAGGGCGGACTTGAAGGTGCGCTCGCTCTCGAACCCGCCGGCGTCCGTCGAGCGTGGCGCCCAATTCAAATCCACTCTCAGAGTGGCGAACCTCGGAATGCGGACCGCGCGGCGATCGACGGTTCGTGGATATCTATCGCGCGATTCGCGCAAGAGCAGCGGCGACGTTCCCCTTCCACCCGCCAGGTCCGTGGCTCCGCTCAAGCCCGGCAAGGCCACGCGTCGCACCGTTATCGCCCGAGTCCCACGTTCCACCTCTACAGGTCAGTGGTTTCTAATCGTTTGCGCAGACGCCGCTCGCATCGTTCGCGAGACGAACGAGAGAAACAACTGTCGGACATCAGCACGGAGGACAGCGGTTACAGCGGGGGGTTCGCCTCCAGTCTCGCCGCCTCCGCCCCAGCCTCCGCCTCCGAACGAGCCTCCTCCCATCGCCGGGCAGGGCTACCACCAGGCGTTCGCGGACACCTTCGATACCTTTGACACCGCGAGCTGGACTAACCGCGCCTTTTGGGACGGGGCACCGCCCACAAATGCTGTCTACGCGCAAGACGGGGTTCTGCACCTCGTCTCCCGTCGTTCGCAGGGCTACGAGAACATCACCGTTTCGTCGCATGGGAAGCGCAATTTCCGGCAGGGGTATTTCGAGGCCCGCATGCGTTGGACGAAGGGGCCGGGGGCGTGGCCTGCGTTCTGGATGTCCTCGACCTACCACTACACGACCGCCCAATGCCCTTACTTCAACGCCGAGCTGGACGTGTTCGAGGGCCAGGGAACCGAGCCGACGGTCTTCTACGGGGCCCTACACCGGAACACGAACGGCGTCTGCAGCGTGCCTGACGAATCGAATGACTCGAACACCTGGCAACCGCAGCCTTTTGACTTGACCGCTGGGTTCCATGTGTATGCGGCCAAGTGGACGGCCACGGAAGTGATTTGGTACGTGGACGACAAGGAATTGATGCGCTGGCCCGCCTACGCGGGTTCCACCGACCAGGCCATGTACATCATGTTCGACATGTGGATCGGCGGCTGGATGAGCGATACGAACCCCTCAACCCCGGACGAGCTGCAGACTGAGGTCGACTGGGTGAGGGTATGGCAGAAATGAGGACGAGGCTTGCGCTCGCGTTCGCCGACAGCGTCCTCACGACGGCGCAAGCGCGGTAGCCGACAGCAGACCGAGCGCGGCGAGCGGTTCGAGACCACCGTTCGCCGCGTTCCCTTCCTCTGGGCACCGCTACATTGGCCTATCCTTCTGACGCGGGACTCGATGTTTCGTGGAGAAGACGATGACCCGCATGAACGTTCTCATCACCTCGTCGTACTACTGGCCGGAGGACGCCGGGAGCGCCCCGTATTTGACGGGCCTGGCCGAGCACCTGAGCGCTCGCGGCCACGAGGTCGTCGTGACGACCGGTTTCCCGCACTATCCAGACTGGAAGTCCTCCGCCGACGGCCGGTTGGGGGCTGAAGAGACGCACAACGGCGTCAAGATCCGGCGCCGGTGGCACTACGTTCCCCACTCGCAGTCGGCGGCGCAGCGGGCGGCGTACGAGCTCTCGCTGCTCACATTCGGGCTGACCGCGTTCCCGCGGCACTGGCGGGCGGACGTAATCGTGGGAACGTGTCCGAGCGTCGCCGGCGGCGCGCTGGCTGCGGCAGCCACGAAGCGCTATCGGGCGCCCTACGGGCTCGTTTTCCAGGACTTGGTGGGCCGCGCAGCCGCCCAGAGCGGCGTTGCCGGCGGCGCCCGCGTGGCAGGCCTCGTCCGGAGGATGGAGCTCGGCCTCGCCAAGCGCGCGGCAGGCGTTGCGATCATCGCTGAGGGCTTCAGGGGATATCTGGAGGAAGGCGGCGTGTCGCCGGAAAATATCTACCGGCTTCGCAATTGGACGCGCCGCGTCGAGCCGATCGAGACGGCGCCGGAGACGAGGCGTCGGTTCGGCTGGGCCGACGATGACTTCGTTTGCGTGCACGGGGGCAACATGGGCCACAAGCAAGGACTCGACAATCTGCTCGACACCGCTGGCCTGCTCGAGGACGGCCGCGTGCGGATCGCCCTCGTCGGGGACGGCAACGACCGAGCGCGGCTCGAGGGCTTGGCCAGTGAGCGCCGGCTCACGAACGTCGACTTCATCGCCATGCAGAGCCCAGGCAACTGGGAGGCGACGATGGAGGCGGCTGACGTTCTGCTCGTGAACCAACGCGCCTCTGTGACCGACATGTCGCTTCCCTCGAAACTGACGTCCTACTTCGCCGCGGGGCGGCCTGTGATCGCGGCCGCCTCAGCCGACAGCGAAACGGCGGCGGAGATCGAGGCGGCCGGAGCCGGACTCATCGTCCCCCCAGGCGACCCGGCAGCCTTTCGCGACGCAATCGCCACGCTCGAGCAGGACCGGTCGCTTGCGGAGACGCTCGGCAGGAGTGGGAGGGCGTACGCCGAGTCCAGGCTCTCGCGGGCGAGTGCGCTCGCCGAGTACGACGACTTCGTGGAGCGAATCGCCGCGGCGCCCCGCTAGTCCCAGAGAATCTGAATGGTCTGGACCAGTAGGACGTAGCCGATCGCAACCAGGCCGAGCACACGTGTTTGGTCGCCGCTTCTCCAGCCGGTGATGACCGCCACGATTCCTGCGATCAGGGCGACGACGGCGAAGCCGGCGAAGAGCCCATAGAACTCGATCTCACCGACCAGCGCCGGGTCAGGCACCCAGTCGAGAATCGTCTGCACCATGTAGCCGATTTCAGAGGCGACTGCGGCACCGAAAGCGGCCAACCCCCACGGGGATGCCTGGATGGCGCCTACTGCTTGTCGCGTCGTCACGCCGGAGCGCGAAGCCTAACCCAGTAAACCGGCGCTCCCGGCCAAGATCGACAACCGCCCGGCGGTCGAACCTAGACGTTCGAACGGCGACCTCCTCTTGGAGATGAGGAGGAGAGAGACCTCGCTCGGACTCGGCCTAGCCTCTTGGCCAGTCGTCATCGCGCCGCGACGGTGCTAGAAAGAGTGCGGTTGCGGCACTTTCGCATCAATCTCTGAAGCGGGGGCGACACACGCGTGAATATGCGGCAGACAACGAGTGATTACAGGTGGGCGCGATGAGGGCCCTCCTCACGGGCCATCACGGCTACATCGGGTCGATCGTCGGCCCGACGCTCGTGGCGGCGGGCCACGACGTCACCGGGCTCGACACCTTCTTCTACGAGGGCTGCGACTTCGTGCAGAACGGTGCGGCGCTTCCCTGTCGTCGGATGGACATCCGCGACGTCGGAGTGGCGGACCTCGCCGGGTACGACGCGGTCGTGCACTTCGCTGCCCTCTCGAACGATCCGATCGGCGAGCTGAATGCGGAGTTGACCTACGAGATCAACTTCCGGGCGACTGTGGCGCTCGCCGCCAAGGCGAAGGAGGCGGGCGTCCGGCGCTTCGTGTTCGCGTCCTCTTGCAGCATGTACGGAGCGGCCGGAATGGACGACCACGTGACGGAGGAGGCGCCGCTTCGGCCGCTCACCGCCTACGCCGAATCCAAGGTCAGGGCCGAGGAGGCGCTGGCCGTGCTCGCGGACGACGACTTCGCGCCGGTCTTCATGCGGAACGCCACGGCCTACGGCGTCTCGCCGCGGCTTCGTTTCGACATCGTCCTCAACAACCTGGCCGGCTGGGCGTACACGACCCGCAAGGTCCTGATCATGAGCGACGGAAGCCCGTGGCGCCCGCTCGTCCACGTCCAAGACATCGCCGCGGCCACCGTCACGATGCTCGCAGCGCCGGAAGAGCTCATCCGGAACCAGGCCTTCAACATCGGCGCGAACAGCGAGAACTACCGCGTCAAAGAGCTTGCGGAGATCGTGCGAGACACGTTCCCGGGCTGTGTCGTCGAGTACGCCGCGGACGCCGGGCCGGATCCAAGGAGCTACCGGGTCGACTTCGGAAAGCTCGCGCGGACGTTCCCTGAGCTCGCGATCAGCTGGAGCGCCGCCGACGGCGCGCGGGAGTTCTTGGCCGCCTTTGGGGCGGTCGCCCTAACGCCAGACGCGTTCGCCGGCGACAAGTACACGCGGCTCGCGCGCCTCAAGCTTCTCTCCGCAGGTGGGCGTCTCGATGACGACCTGCGCTGGCTCCCCGCGGTCGAGCGGCGTGTCGGGGTGGGTTGACCAGTGAAGGTCGTTCTCTTCTGCGGCGGTCTCGGTCTTCGGATGCAGGAGGCTGCGCCGAGCATCCCCAAGCCGATGGTGCCGATCGCGAATCGGCCGATTCTCCTGCAGATCATGAAGTACTACGCCCACTTCGGGCACAAGGACTTCATCATCTGCCTCGGCCACCGGGGAGAAGTCATCAAGGACTACTTCCTCAACTACAACGAGGCGCTCGCGAACGACTTCGTCCTCAACGGAAACGGCCGGGAGATCGAGCTTCTCGCCAGCGACATCGACGACTGGCGGATCACCTTCGTGAACACTGGGCTCCACAACAACGTCGGCCAGCGCTTGCGCGCAGTGCAGAACCACCTAGCCGACGAAGAGATGTTCCTCGCGACCTATGGAGATGCGGTCACGGACGCGCCGCTCGGGCGGCTGATCACGAATTTCCGCGGGCGCGACAAGACGGGAGCGTTCCTCTGTGTCCAGCCGAAGAGCTATTCGTTCCACACGGTCGCCCTTTCCGAGGGACAGCTCGTCAGCGGCATCCAGGATGTCACACGGTCCGGGCTTTGGATCAACGGCGGGTTCTTCATCTTCCGGCAGCGGATCTTCGACTTCATCGAGGACGGGGAGGAGCTGGTCGAAGAACCGTTCGCACGGCTGATCGAGCGCCGTCAGCTCGTCGCCTACCCCTACGAGGGCTTCTGGGCACCGATGGACACGCTGAAGGACAAGCACAACCTCGAGACGCTTGCGGCGACCGGCCATCCTCCATGGGAGGTGTGGGCGGCACGCAACGGAAACACGCCCGAGCTCGAGACCGCTGCCTGGTCATGATGAAGCTGACGCTCGGCGAGCCGAGTTCGCCCTATCGCATCCTCGTCATCGGCTGCCACTCGGACGACATCGAGATCGGATGCGGCGGAACCATCCTCCATCTGCTCGATTCGCTTCCGAGCGTCGAGGTCTGCTGGGTGGTCTTGAGCGCGCGTGGCGAGCGGGCCGAGGAAGTTCACCGCAGCGCGGACGCGTTCCTCGAGAAGGCTGAGCGCCGAGAGGTGATCGTCCGTGATTTCCGAGACGGCTTCTTCCCCTACGAAGGGGGCCCGATCAAGGACCTCTTCGAAGATCTTAAGCAGCGAATCTCGCCCGATCTGATCCTCACGCACTACAGGAAGGACCTGCACCAGGACCATCGGATCGCCTCCGAGCTGACCTGGAACACGTTCCGGGACCACCTGATTCTGGAGTACGAGATTCCGAAGTACGACGGGGACTTCGGATCCCCGAACGTCTACTTCCACCTCAGCGAGGCGATCTCGAACCAGAAGGTCGAGAACCTGCTCAGGTTCTTTGGCACGCAACGGGAGCGGCGGTGGTTCACGAAAGACCTCTTTCTCTCCGTCCTCCGTGTCCGCGGCATGGAATCCAACTCGCCGAGCAGGTACGCAGAAGGCTTCTACGGGCGCAAGGTCGTCCTCTGACGGGCGGCCGCATGGACTCGAACATCGTCGCAAGCGTGCTCGTCCCCACGTACGAGGACGCCCAACTGCTGAGGAAGTCGTTGCCGACGCTTCTGGGCAGCTCGCCTCGCCAGATCGAGATCTTGATCCTGAACAACAACCCTGACCAGGACGTGCCGAGCGCGATCGGTGAAAGCGGAGACGATCCGAGGGTCCGGATCGTCGAGATGGGATTCGAGGCGGGCTTCGCCCGCGCGGTCAACCGGGGGGTTCGCGAGAGCACGGGCGCGCTCGTGATGCTCTGCAACGCCGACCTGTTTCCATCGGAGACGTACCTCGGCGAGATGCTGCGGTTCTTCGACGAGCACCCTCGCGCCGGTGCGGCGATCGGCAAGCTCCTCCGCTACGACCTCGAGGCCGACCGGCCGACGGACGTGATCGATACGGCGGGGCTGGTTTTGACCCGCCAGCGACGCATCGTGCCTCGGGGCGAAGGGGAGACGGATTCCGGCCAGTTCGACGAGGCGCTCGAGGTCTTCGCAGTCGACGGCGCAGCCCCGGTGGTGCGCAGGTCCGCGCTCGAGGCGATTAGCGTGGACGGCGAGTACCTGGACGAGAACTTCTTCGCGCACAAGGAGGACCACGACGTCTCGTGGCGCGTGCGACTCGCGGGCTGGGAATGCTGGTACGTGCCGAGCGCCGTCGCCTACCACGGCCGGACAACCCGGGGTCTCGGCTCGAGCGGCTATCTGTCGGCGATCCGCCGCTTCCACCGGAACGAGCGCGAGAAGTCGAACTTCGTGCGGGTGCACGCGATGAAGAACCAGTGGCTGATGCTGCTGAAGAACGAGGATCGGTACAACCTCGTGCGCGACTTCCCGTTCATCCTCGCCCGCGAGGCGATGGTCGTCGTCCACAACCTCCTCTTCGCACCCAGGGCGTTGGTCGCGGTTCCCATGACGCTCAGGGTCCTTGGAGAGACGTTGCGAAAGAGACAAGCCGCGAAGGCGAAGCAGCGGAT